>Ga0335073_10000954_pt1 | contig 38297 bp, 36 predicted proteins | sample Lox_Sample_22_FD_207093 | JGI IMG/M metagenome (GOLD analysis project Ga0335073, IMG submission 207093) | Soil microbial communities from Loxahatchee National Wildlife Refuge, Florida, United States - Lox_Sample_2.2 | ecosystem: Environmental > Terrestrial > Soil > Wetlands | place: USA... | reverse complement strand
GCGCGCTGGTCGGCTGGTCGATCCCGCTTACCTCCGAGGGCACCGCCAAGCGAATCTGCCGCCACGGCTACGAGTCGATCGAGCAGCTGCAGAGCGCCACTGTCGAGGAGATGTGCGAGGTCGACGACGTCGGGCCGGTGGTCGCCGAGGCGCTCCGGAAGTTCCTCGATCAGCCCGCCACCCGGGACGAGATCGCGGCGCTCCGCGAGCTCGGGGTCAGCCTCGACGTCCGCGACGAGGACCGCCCTGTCGAGGTTCGCGCTGACTCTCCATTCGCGGGCAAGACGGTGGTGATCACCGGCACCCTGTCGGTCGATCGCAAGGAGTTCCAGGCGCTGCTCGAGGCCGCCGGCGCCAAGGCATCGGGGTCGGTGTCGGCCAAGACCGACTACGTGATCGCCGGCGAGTCGGCCGGCTCGAAGCTGACCAAGGCCCAGTCGCTCGGCGTCGCGGTCCTCAGCGAGGACGACGTGCGCGCGATGCTTTCGAGCTGACCCGGCTTACAAAACGAATGGGATCAGCATCTTGGTCGCGGCCTTGTACGTGCCGTACGCCGCCGGGAACGTATCGGTCATCAGCCGCTCTTCTACGGACGCGCTGTAGACGAAGTAGGCGCCCGCAATCACCAATGCGATCAGCAGGTAGAGGTTCGTTGCCAAGGCGGTGCCAAGGAGGGCCAGCAGAATTCCGGAGTAGATCGGGTGGCGGACGTACCGGTACGGGCCTGATGTGACCAGCTCCGGCTCCGCTTTCTTCGTCATCGGCATTCCCCAGTTCCTGCCGAGATAGATCCGTGCCCATGCCGCCAACGCCAGCCCCGCCGCGAACAGGACCGTCCCCACGACCCTCAGGATTGGACTGTGGACGGCCAGGGTGCTCTTGCCGAACAGGCGTGCCACGAGGAACGCCACCAGGACCAGGAGGCCCGGCGCGCGGAGGCGCCCGGTGCGGACGCCCTGTTTGGCGGTGAACGCGGCGAGTAGCCAGAAGAGCCAGAACACAGCCCAAACGCTGAATATCACGGTTCTCAAGGCCATGGCACGGAGACTAGGACCGTGCCGCACCCTGCGTAAGTGCCGAGCGGCCGAAATCGACCGTGACATCTGTCACCCGTTGTGACCTGTCGGATATGTTGGGGGCCGACGTGCCCCCGACGGAGCCTCAGCCGATCCTCAGCCACCCGACCGAGTCGGCGATATTCCTCGTGCTGACTGTCCGGTCCGGCGCGGAAGCGGATGTCGCGGATCTCCTCGCCGACGCCTCCGGAATCAAGCGCTCGGTTGGCTTTCGCGTGCCCGAGGCCGAGCTGACCTTGGTGGTTGGGATCGGGGCGGCGCTGTGGGACCGGTTGGGCAGCGGCCCCCGGCCGGCTGATCTGCACCCGTTCCGCGAGCTCGTAGGATCGCGTCACACCGCCGTCGCCACGCCCGGCGACCTGCTGTTCCACATCCGGGCTCATCGCTTCGATCTGTGCTTCGAGTTGGCACAGCGGCTGACCGACCGGTTGCGTGGCCTCGCCGACGTCGTCGACGAGGTACACGGCTTCCGCTCGTTCGACGACCGCGACGTGCTCGGGTTCGTCGACGGAACCGAGAACCCCGAGGGAGAAGCCGCCCCGGAGGCAGTGTTCATCGCCGACGAGGACCCGGCGTTCGCCGGCGGCAGCTACGTGATCGTTCAGAAGTACGTTCACGACCTGACCGGCTGGGATGCCCTGTCGACCGAGGAGCAAGAAGCGGCGATCGGCCGCACCAAGCTCAACGACATCGAGTTCCCCGACGAAGACAAGGCCCCCAACTCCCACCTCGCGCTCAACGTGATCACGGGCCCCGACGGCGAAGAACGCCAGATCATGCGCTTCAACATGCCCTTCGGCCGCGTCGGCGCCGCCGAGTTCGGCACCTACTACATCGCGTATGCGCGCACGTCTGAGCTGATCGAGCTGATGCTGACCAACATGTTCATCGGCGATCCTCCGGGGAACACCGACCGCATCCTCGACTTCTCGACCGCCGTCACCGGGAACCTGTTCTTCGTCCCGGCCGCCGATCTGCTCGAGAATCTGATCCCCGACGACGCCGCGGAAAGCGCGGCGGCGCCGGCCCCGTCGTCCGAGCCCGAGGCCGAGGCCGCCCCCGACGACGGATCGCTCGGGATCGGCAGCCTCCGCGACCAGCCGGGCTAACCGGCGGCGACGCGGTACGCCACGCCCGTCGATAACGCGAGCGCGGCCGCAGCCGCGAGGGGCAGCGTCAGCCCTGTCCGGAGGAGCAGCGCGCCGGCGACGGCGCCCGCGAGCATCGCGACCACCGCCGAGATCCGCCGGAGGCTCCCCTTCCCGGTGCCGCCCGCGAGCGTCGAGTCGGCCGCCAGTCCGGTGATCGTCATGGTCAGAACGGTGGTGGTGAGATCCGGGACTGCAAGGCGCCGGACGGTGGCGTTCCGGACGCCCATCGCGGATGCCATCAGCGCGATCGTCGCGTCTGCGGCGAAAGTCGCCGGGTGCGGGTCGGTCGCGGCGACGAGGATCGCCGCGCCGGCGAGTAGCGCCACCTCGAGCCCGAGCGCGACGGAGATGTGAGTCGGATGCCGGTCGGCCAGCCGGCGAGCCAGCGCGCCCCCGATGCCGGATCCGACGGCGAACGCGGCCAGCGAGACGATCAGCGACACCACCGCGAGTCCGCCCGCACCCGCGATCCCGAAGCCGAGGAGCACGACATTCCCGGTCATGTTGGCCGTGAACACATGACCGAGCCCGAGGTAGCTCACGGCATCGACCGTGCCGGTCGAGAACGTCAGCGCGAGCAGCGCAACCGTGAGGGGATGCCGGATGCTGGCCGCCGCCTGCTCGGCGAGCGTCGCGGAAGCGCTGGCGTGTCCGCCGGACATCGTTGCGCGCAGGGTAAGCGCGGCCGATGACGTCACACGCGAGCGACTGGTCGCCCGTCAGGCGCGCCGGCCGCGTGACCAGGCGTCGAGGCCGACGGCGAGGATCATCAGCACGCCGAGGGTGATCTGCTCGTACAGCGGGTTGAGGCCGAGCAGGTCGTATCCGTTGCCGATCAGCGCGATGAACAGGATGCCCACGACGGTCCGCCACACGGCGCCTTCGCCGCCGAGGATGCTGGTCCCGCCGACGACGATCCCGGCCAGGACGGTGAAGGTGAGCGAGCTGTTGTCCTGCGACTGCGCGCTGAGGACCCTCGAGGCATCGATCACGCCGGCGAGACCGGCCGCGCCGCCGCTCAGCATGAAGCTGACCACCCTGACCACGTTGACCCGAACTCCCGCGATGCGCGCCGCCTCTGGGTTCCCACCCGCGGCGTACATGTAGCGGCCGGTGGTGGTCGCGGCCAGGAACAGCCCGAGTGCGATCACCGCGACGGCCATCAACCAGATCGAACTGTTGACCGTGAAGATGCTCGTGCGGGTCAACTGGGAGAAGGACTGGTGGGTAAACAGGTTCAGCAGGTTGCCTTGCGTGATCAGCGACCCGATGCCTGCAAGTACGAACGACATGGCCAGCGTCGCGATCAGCGCGCTGATCCGGAAGTAAGTGGCGACCACGCCGTTGATCAGCCCGGCCGCGAAGCCGACCAGCACGCCGACGAGGATTGCCAGCCCGGCGGGCCAGTTGTGTATCGCGAGCTCGGCGGCGACGACGCCGGAGAGCCCGTAGATGGAGCCGACCGACAGGTCGATGCCGCCACTGACCAGTACCAGCGTTCCCGCCGCGGCGATGATCAGCGTGGCCGACTGCTGGTCGAGGATGTTGAGCAGGTTCGCCTTGGTCGCGAACGAGGAGCTCGCGATCGTCAGCACGACGAACAGGATCAGGAACGGGATCACGATGCCCGCCGCGCGCCAGCGTCCCTGGACGAGCGCCTGCGCGCGTCCGACGCGCGTCGGCGGCGCCTCGACCTCCGGTGGCGCGGGCGTGGTGTCGGCGCCCGTGGTCACGGTACGCGGGCTCCGGCCGTCCTCTCGGAGAAGGCGGCCGCCAGGATCGCCGACTCCGTCATCTCCTCGCCGCGCAGCTCGCTGACGATCCGTCCCCTGCTCATCACCAGTACGCGCTGCGCCAATCCGAGGATCTCCTCGACCTCGGAGGAGATCAGGAGCACGCCCATCCCTTCGCCGGCGAGGCCCACCAGGAGATCGTAGATCGCGCGCTTCGCGCCGACGTCGACCCCGCGCGTCGGCTCGTCGGCGATCAGCACGCGCGGGCCGCACAGGAGCATCCGCGCGAACAGAACCTTCTGCTGGTTTCCGCCCGACAGCGCCGACACCGGCGCGCCGTAGTCGCCCCCCTTGACGGCCACGCGATCCAGGACCCGGCTCGCCGCGGCGCGCTCCGCGCGTCGGTTCACGATCCCGAAGCGACTGAACTGGTCGAGCCGCGAGATCGTCACGTTGTCGAGCACCGAGCGGCCCGGCAGCAGGCCCTGGTCCTTGCGCGACTCCGGGATCATCGCCAGCCCGTGGCGCAGGCTGACCAGCGGCGCCGCCGACGCGAGGTCGCCGTCGGCGAGCTCGACCTCACCCTTCTGGCGCCGGTCGGCCCCGAAGATGGCACGCGCGAGCTCGCTGCGTCCGGCGCCGACCAGTCCGGCGAGGCCCACGATCTCCCCCTCGCGAACCTCGAGCGACGCATCGACGACGCCGGGCGCGCTCAGGTCCCGGACCGAGAGGACGACAGGAGCACCGGCGCGCGGCGCGGACTTCGGCGGGAACGCTGCGTCAAGCGGCCTGCCGAGCATCGCCCGGATCAGCGTGTCCTCCGTTTCCTGAGAGGTGGGCTTGGTGTGGACGAGCTTGCCGTCGCGCAGCACGGTCACCGTGTCGGCGAGCTCGAGCACCTCGCGCAGGAAGTGAGACACGAGCAGCACGCTCTTGCCCGCGTGGGTGAGCGAGCGGATGATCTCGTGCAGGCGCACGGTGTCGGGCTCGCTGAGCGCGGCCGACGGCTCGTCCATCACGATCAGCCGGGCATCGCGCGCCAGCGCTCTGAGGATCTCGATCTGCTGCTGCTCGGCGGTCCGAAGTAAACCCGCCGGCCGGTCCGGCGGGAGCGCGAAACCGGCCTCGCCCGCCAGCGCCTCGAAGCGACGTCGCAAGGCGCCTCGCCTGACCCACCCCCCGCGACGGGGCTCGGCGCCGAGAAACACGTTCTCGGCGACCGATAGGCGGGGTACCACCAGCAGTTCCTGGGCGATCGCGGCGATCCCGGACGACAGGGCCTCACGCGGCGACCTGAACGACACCAGCTCGCCGTCGAGGAGGATCTCGCCGGCATCCGGCTGCAGTGCGCCGGCGATGATCTTCCCCAGGGTCGATTTGCCGGCGCCGTTCTCCCCGATAACCGCGTGGACCGTGCCCTCCTCGACGCTGATCGAGACCGCGTCGAGCGCCCGCACACCGCCGAAGTGTTTGTCGATCTCACGGAGCTCGACGAACACCCGGCGGCTGGGTGCGACGGACCCTACCCGGGCCATTCAGGAGTGAACTGGCTGACGTTCGACTTGAGGATTGTGCCTCCATTCGGCAGCGACGCGAGCGGATCGACGGCCGCCGCGTTGGTGCCGTTCTGGGCTGCGGCGATGACCTGCTGCATGCCGAGCTTGCCCTCGGTGGCCGGGGTCTGCTGGACGGTTCCGAACCACTTGCCGGACTTCACGCCGGAGATGCCCGCGGCCGAGCCGCCGTAACCGACGAGCACGATCTTCTTGGTCGTGTTCGCCTGCTGGGCGCCCTCGATGCCCTGGTCCGATCCGGCGATCAGGTTAATGTCGGGGTTCGCCTGCAGCATGTCCTGGACGGCCTTCAGCCCCATCGCGGGCGTGAAGAAGTCCTGACCCTCGGCGACGATCTTGACCGAGGGATCCGCCTTGATGGCCTGGTCAAAGCCCGAGCGCAGCGCCACGTCGAGCGCGGACGCCTTGATGTCGTAGAGGTACCCGACGTTGCATGGGTTCAGGTTGCTCGCCTTGCACGCCTGGACGACGAGCGCACCGAACTTGTTGCCGAGCTCGGTCGGGACGAACGTGACGTTGCCCGACAGACCCTGCACCTGCTTCTGGAAAGTGTCGAGCTTGGGGCCCAGGATCTGATCGATGTTGACGACCTTGATGCCCTTGCTGATCGCCTGCTGCACCAACGGGATCAGGTTCGTGCTCGTGATCGGCTGGGTGATGATGCCCTGATAGTTGCCGCTCGTGATCGCGTCCTGGAGCTGTGAGTACTGGGTTGCCGGGTTGTTGTTTGCGTCGAACACCTTCACCGTGGCGTTGTCGGCATTCGCCACTGACTTGGCCGCCGACAGCATCGGCGCGTCGTAGGTGTTGGCGACCGCAAACGACAGATACGCGATCGTCACGTGCTTGCCCGAGCTGGACGTGGTCGAGCTCGTAGCCGCGGCGGTCGAGGCGGCGGTCGAACTCGAAGCGGCACTCGAAGCGGCGCTCGAACTGCTGCTCGACGATCCACAGGCCCCGAGCGTGAGCGCGGTCGCAGCGAGGGCAGCGACGGTGGCGACCCACCCGCGCGAAATGAATCGGGCGGTCCTTCTCATGTGCGGTTCTCCCTCCTCGCCCTCGTTCACGCCCTGCCCGTCCACATACCGGCTAGCGGTGGCAAAAGCAGACGTAACGTAGCGATAAACAGGTGTGTCGCGCGATCATAAACAGACCGTTTTGCGCGCGTCAAGTACCTCTGGCCACTGGGTCCCGCTCGCGTACGAGGCCGGTCCTCAGAGTTCCGCGGACGCGATCTCCGCTCCTTCGGTAAGCGACTTGAGCTTGAGCCAGGCAACGTCGGGGTCGACCAGCGACCAGCGGATGAACGTGTCGAAGCCGCAGTCGGTGCCGGCCATAAGCCGGTCCTTGCCTACGAACTTGCCAACTTGGACGAGACGGTCCGCGACCAGACGCGGGTGCTCGATGTAGTTCGTCTTGACGTCGATCACCCCCAGGATGACCTTCTTGTCATCGGGGAGCGGGACGTCCTGGAACACTCGCCACTCGTGCGCGTGCCGAGGATTCGCGCCCTCGACATAGATCGTCCCGGCGTTCACTTTGAGGACCTCGTCGATGATCTCCGCGAGCGGAATGTCGCAATGATGCGGGCTGCCGATGTTTCCCCAGCACACGTGGAAGCGCACCCGCTCCGGCGGGATCCCCTCGAGTGCGCCGTTGAGTGCCTCCACCGCCAGCGGCAGGTGCTGATGCCAGTTCCCCACACTCGACCCGACCGACCGCGAATGCGCTGCCATCGCCATGTCCGGCGAATCGACCTGCAAGTTCAGCCCCGCGTCGATGATCGCCCTGTACTCGTACGAGAGCGCGTCCGCGCACGCCGCCAGGTACTTCTCGTGTGACCCGTAGTACTGATCGGGATAGTTGAACGCGATCTGTCCCGGGCTGATGGTGCCCATGAAGGCGGTCGACGGATCGCTGTCACCCATCGCCGACGTCAACCGGGCGATGTCCCTGTGCACCGCGTTCTTGTCGGCTACCTCCACCGGCCCCACACAGTTGGCGAAGATCAAATGCGCCATTGAGTCCGTGGCGAACAGCTTCATCGCCAGATTCGGGAATGGGGCGACGTCGTCGGCCTGGAACTCGGACCGACCGGCAAACCCGGCGAAGCGATCGTTGATGTACGTGCTGAAGCCGGTCTTACTCATCTCGCCATCGCTGATCAGATCGATGCCGACCTCCCGCTGCTTGGCGACCACCTCGTCGACGTCCAAATCGATCATCGACTCGAGCTTCGCCTCGTCGACGTCCTTGCCGTCGATACGCGCCCAGATCGTGTCCGCCAGCTCGTCCGGCCGCGGCAAGCTCCCCGCGTGCGTGGTCAGGATCTGCCCATCTCCACCCGCCATTTCTCTCCTCCTCGGGTCAAGGTGTGTGCCGTCGCTGTACACGTCGGCGGAGACGGCCTTCTATCAGTGCGCTCGACGACAGGCAAGCGCAGCCATTCACACCCGAGCCCCACCGACGACCGCGCCTAACGTAAACTGCCGCTACACAGAAGAGGAGAGGGCGGATGGCGCTAGGAGAGAACGGTGCGACGGGCGCGACCCTGATCGTGGGCGGCACGCGGGGCATCGGGAGACGCCTCGCCGAGCAGTACGCGGGGCGCGGCCGGCGCGTTGTGATAACCGGGCGCGACCGGAACCACACCGAGGCCGTGGCGCGGGAGATCGGCGCCGCCGCCGGCGTCGCCCTTGACCTCACCGAGCCCACTCAGATCGGCTCCGCGCTGAAGCAGGTGGGCACCGTGGACCACGTCGTCCTCGCAGCGATCGAGCGGGACTCCAACACGGTGCGCGAGTACGAGGTCGAGCGAGCGATCCGCCTGGCAACCCTGAAGCTCGTCGGTTACACCGAGGTTCTCCACTCCTTGTGCACGCGGATGCACGACAACACGGCGGTCCTTCTGTTCGGGGGACTCGCCAAGGACCGGCCGTATCCGGGCTCCACCACGGTGACAAGCGTCAACGGTGCGGTCACGACAATGGTACGAACGCTCGCCACCGAGCTCGCGCCGGTCCGCGTCAACGCGCTTCACCCGGGCGTCGTCGGGGACAGCCCAGCTTGGATCGACGCCACCGAGTTCCTCAAGGGCGTTAAGGAACGGACGCCGACGGGGCGGTTGGTGACGATGGACGAGGTCACCAACGCCGCCGTGTTTCTGCTCGAGAACACCGCCGTCAACGGGGTCAACCTGCATGTCGACGGAGGCTGGGTGCTGTCCTGACTCCAGGGCGCCGGGCGCTCGCCGATCTACGTCCAGCCGGGCTGCACGTACAGCGTGGATTGACAACGGGCCGCCCCGCACATTAGTGTCGCGTTAGCTATGGATCAGGCTCCGACCTACTACGTCCAGCGGGCGGATGAGACCGACCCGGCCGTCCCCGAGGCGCTGGGCGACCAGGTGAGAGGGCTGCGCCGGGCGTCCCTGGTCGGCCGGCACGTCGGCGCGCTCCATACCGGTTTCGCGTTGGCCGAGCTCGACGCCGACGGACGCGTGGATACGCATTTGCACTCCACCGAGCAAAGCTTCTACGTGCTCCAGGGCAACCCGTCGGTGGTCGTCGACGGCCGTACCCATCGGCTTGCGCCGGACGAGTGCGGCCTGCTCCCGGTCGGCGTTCCCCACGCGTGGTGGAACAGCACCGATCAGCCGGCGCGGTGGCTCGAGGTCAACGCCCCGGCTCCCCGCGTCTCGGGTCCACCGGACACGTTCTGGACCGGGGAGCCGATCCCGGTCGAGGCAGAAGACGGTCTCCTCGACATCCGCGATCCGCGGACCCGCACGTTCTTCCGCCTGGGACCAGGCCAGATGGAGCTCGACAACCTCAAGATCGGTGCACCCCTCGATGCCCCCATGGTCTCGGCGAGCATGGCCACCGCGCTGCTCGCGTACAGCGGCATCGCGGTCAAGATGCTTGTCGACACGCGCCTGGGCGCGGTGCTGCACACGATGTTCATGGTCGAGTACCAGCCGGGTGGCGTGGCCCAGCCGCACGACCATCCGCTGGAGGAGACCTACTACATCCTCGAGGGCGAGATCGAAGCGATGGCCGATGGTGAGACGTTCGTGCTCGGGCCGGGAGACGTGTTCTGGACTGGCGTCGGCTGCATACATGCGTTCTACAACCGCGGCGAGGGCCGCGTGCGCTGGCTCGAGACCCAATCGCCCCAGCCCCCGGCCAACCATTCGTACCGGTTCAACCGGGACTGGGACTACCTCGCACAACAACTCGAGACGTCACAGATCGCGGGGTCGAGATGACGGGACCGGCCCCGGGAGCGCCGCGATGATCGCGTCACGCGGAGCCACCATGGCGGTGGACTGGGAGCAGCGCGTGGACTTCCCGCGCCTGCGCGCGGAGCGCCTCGAGCGCGCACGAGCCGCGCTGTGCGCGTCTGAATTGGGCGCCGTGCTGCTGTTTGACCAGAACAACATCCGGTACGTGACGAGCACGCACATCGGCGAGTGGGCGCGCGACAAAAGCGCGCGCTGCGCGCTGCTGCCGCGACAGGGTGATCCGGTCCTGTGGGACTTCGGCTCGGCGGCCAGGCATCACCAGCTCTACGCCCCGTGGCTTCCGGCCACGAGCTGGCGTCCGGGTGTGTCGAGCATGCGCGGCGCGATGCCGCGGGCGACCGGCGTACCCGACCTACTCGCCGGCCACATCCACGAGGAGCTGCGCGAGCGCGGCCTCGAGCAAGAGCCGCTCGGCATCGACCTGACCGACATGGAGACGCTCGCGTCGCTTCACCGCGTGGGCATCGCCACCGCCGACGCGGCGCCCGTGATGCTGAGCGCGCGCAAGATCAAGACCCAGGACGAGATCGCGCTGCTCGAACACGCCGCGGCGATCGTCGACGCCGTGTACGAGCGCATCTACGAGCTGCTTCGGCCGGGCATCCGCGAACACGAGATCGTCGCGGAGGCCCAGCGACTGCTGTTCGAGCTCGGCAGCGAGCAGGTCGAGGCGATCAACGCCGTTTCGGGGGACCGCTGCAACCCACACCCCCACGTCTACTCGGACCGCCTCTTGCGTCCGGGCGACCAGGCCTTCTTCGACATCATCCATTCGTTCATGGGCTACCGAACGTGCTACTACCGCACGTTCTGCGTCGGCGGCGCGACTCAGTCTCAGCTCGATGCCTACAAGCAGTGCCGGGAGTGGCTCGACGCCGCCATTGATCTGGTGCGGCCCGGCGTCACCACGGACGCGATCGCCGCTGTGTGGCCGACGGCCGAGGAGCTTGGCTTCCCGAGCGAGGAGGCGTGCTTCGGACTTCAGTTCGGACACGGGCTCGGCGTCGGCCTGTACGAGGCTCCGATGATCTCGCGCCTGCACTCCTTTGACGCCCCGGCCGAGATCGAGGAGCGCATGGTGTTCGCGCTCGAGACCTACTGTCCGGCGAGCGATGGCCGCTCCGCGGCCAGGATCGAGGAGGAGGTGCTGGTGACGGCCGACGGTCCGGAGATCCTCACGCGCTTCCCCGGCGATGAGCTGCTCGTGGCGGGACGCCAGTACGTGCGCGGCGCCGATCTGGTCAGGGAAGAGCGTGAGTCGGTGCCGGCAAGTTGAGCTGGCCGGCGAGTCGGTCCTCGCTGGATCGAACCAACTTGGGGCGTATGTACAGTCCATTCAGTGAAGGCGCAAGCGGAGATCGAACCGGTGGCTGACGCCCAGCGGGTCGGCTTCGACGATCAGTCGGCCCGCGACGGAGTGGAGCCTGACGCGGTCGGCAGGCGTGTCCGCGAGGAGCGCCTGCGCCAGCAGATCGGAGTACGTGAACTCGCCCGCCGCGTCGGTGTCTCAGCCAGCCTGATCTCCCAGGTGGAGCTCGGTAAGGCGTCGCCGTCGGTCGGGACGCTGTACGCGATCGTCAACGAACTCGGGCTGTCCCTCGACGAGCTCCTGCTCGGGTCCTCGGGCACGCGCCGGCGCACGCCCGCGGCCGGAAGCCACGGCCGTCGACTCGGTCCGGCGATCGAGCTCGAGCGAACCGACGTGCCCTCCTCAGGCCCGTTCGACCCGGTCGTGCGTAGAGGCGCCGGAAAGACGATCCAGCTTGCGTCCGGCGTCCAGTGGGAGCGTCTCACGCCACAGACCCCGCAGGACGTCGACTTCCTGAATGTCGTTTACGAGGTGGGCAGCGAGTCGTGCCCCGAGGACTCGCTGATGCGCCACTCGGGGCATGAGTACGGCCACGTCCTCAGCGGCCGGCTTGGGGTCACCGTCGGCTTTGACACCCACGAGCTGGGCCCCGGTGACTCGATCTCGTTCGATTCGACCATGCCCCACCGCCTGTTCACCGTCGGCAATGAGCCGGTGAAGGCGGTCTGGTTTGTCGTGGGGCGCCGTGGCGATCCCCGGATCGCTCGCAACACAGTCGACTAGTGGATCTGGGCAGCCCTGACGTGTAGCGTCAGCGCGTGGAGCCGCTTCTCGAGCCCGCAGACTCCAGCTTGTGACGACCTCGCGGACCCGAGCGGAATCCGGTTGGAGCCCGCTGCGCTACCCGGCGTTCCGCCGATGGTGGCTCGCCCAGCTGACCTCGAATGTCGGGAGCTGGATGCAGACCGTCGCGGCCCAGTGGCTGATGCTCTCGCTGACGACGTCGGCGGTGCTCGTCGGGGCGATCCAGGCTACGAACCTCCCCGTGCTGCTCCTCTCCATTCCCGGGGGCGTGCTCGGCGATCTTGTCGACCGCAAGCGACTGGTTCTGTTCGGGCAGTTCGTGATGCTGCTCGCCGCAGCTGCGCTCGGCGGACTGGCGGCCGCCGGCCTGGTGACTCCGGCGCTGCTGCTGATCCTGCTGTGCGGCATCGGAGTCGGTCAAGGCCTCACCGGACCGACGGCGACCACGCTGCAACCAGAGCTGGTTCCGGCGGAGGAGCGTTCGCAGGCGATCGCGCTCGGCTCGGTCAACCAGAATCTCGCCCGCGCGATCGGACCAGCGATCGGCGGCGCGCTGCTGGCCGCGACCAGCGCCGCCGTCGTGTTCTTCGTGAACTCGCTGTCGTTCATCGCGGTGCTCGCCGCGGTCGCCCTCACGACCGTCCCTGCCCGTAAGTCCACGCTTCCGCGCGAGCATGCCGGCTCGGCGACGCGGGCCGGCGGCCGGTTCGTACGCAACTCACCGGCGCTGATCGCGATCATGGTCCGCGCAGGCGCGTTCTCGTTCTTCGCCGCCGGGGTGTGGGCGCTGCTGCCGCTCGTCGCGCGCCACACGCTCGGCCTCGGCTCGGGCGGTTACGGCCTGCTCCTCGGGTGCGTCGGCATCGGTGCGCTTCTGGGAGCAACGGTCTCGCCCTCGCTGCGGCGGGCGCTCTCGCCCCGGGCGCTGGTGGCGGTGTGCGCCGCGACCGTCGCCGCCCCCGCGCTCGTGCTCGCCGTCTCGCACGCGGTCGCGCTGGACGGGGTGGTCCTGGTGTTCACCGGGGCCGGCTGGATCATCGCGCTCGGGTTGTTCAACGCCTCGTTTCAATCGATCCTGCCGCCCTGGGTCAAGGCTCGCGCGATGGCCTACTACCTGTTCGTCTTTCAGGGGGCGCTGGGCATCGGCTCGCTCGCACTCGCCACCGTCGCTCAGGCCACGTCGGTGGACACCGCGCTGATCGTGCTCGCCGCCGGACTCGCGATCAGCACGGCCGCGACGTGGCCCCTGGCATTGCCGAAGCCGGGAGAGATCGACGTGACGCCGGCCGAAGCGATGCCGCTGCCCGACCTGGAGCCGACCCAAGGGCCGGTACTGATCGTCGTGACCTATTCGCTCGCGCCCGGATCGGAGACCGAGTTCCTCGCCCAGCGAGACAAGCTCCGCCACTTCCGGGGGCGCACCGGCGGATTCGACTGGCGTCTGTACCTCGACGGAGAGTCGCCGACGCACTACGTGGAGACGTACCTCGTTGGATCGTGGGAGGAGCACGAGCGCCAGCACGCGCGCGCCACCGAACACGACCAGCAACTGCTGGCGCACATCGACACGTTGCTGGCGCCGGGCACGCACCGCGAGCCCCGTCACTACCTCGCCGTGCCCGCGAAAAGCTGACCGACGCGTGGGTCACAGGCTGGGCCACTTGATTGCGTGGATGCCAGGACGCTCGAGCTGCGCAATCTCACCTATGCGATGTTCGTGGAGCGCGGGCGTGCCCCGACCGCCGACGAGGTCGCAGGGGCCGCGCACTTGTCGGCGACCACAGTGCAAAGCGTCTGGCGCGAGCTTCACTCCGAGCACGCGCTCGTGCTCGATCCGGTAACGGCAAGCATTCGCATGGCCGCGCCGTTCTCAGCGGTGCCGACGCCGTTTCGTGTGCACGATGAACCGCTTCCGGTCGGAGGAGCACATCGAGCGCTGGCTCTCGGGCCGCGTGCCCGGAGCGACGATCACGGTGTCGAAGCTAAGTGAGCTGGCGCACGCCTGGTGGAGTGACCGGCTCGCGCCCGGCTGGCGGCCCCACACCCGCGAGCAGAACCAGGCGATCCTCGATCAGCTCGGACTGATCGGTGACTTCTGGCGGCTGCCAGAGTCGTGAGCGACGGACCCCACCCGAACATTCGGGCGGGGTCCGCGCCCAGATCATCGCCTCACGACGTCGGCATGAGCCGTTTCTTGCACGCCACTCCCTTGGCGTTACACCAGATCATGACGTTGTCCATCTTGCCCAGCCATGGCGTGGGCGCCTCGAGTGCCTTGCTCACCTTGCCCTCGAAGCTCGATGCGACATTGACGCTCCCGTGTCCCTTGTACGCCGGCAGCTCCGGATACGGGAACAGCTCGATCGATCGCAGCACGGGACCCACGGCGGGCGCACCGAGCGTCGGGATCGCGTCGGTCAGGTCCGTGGTCGGCGCGCCGCCGCCACCCGGAGGTGGCCCGAAGTGCCCGCTGGGCAGGCTCGACTGATACTCGTTGGCCTGGATCGCGTTCGGGGCCTTCCCCTTCTCGGTCCAGCGGACGACGTCCGCGAGGCCCGAGTAGGTGTCGGGCGCGCCGGTGCCGCAGTGGCCGACGCTCGGCAGCAGGTAGTAACGCGTGAACTTCTGTGCCGCGGCGATCCCGCCCATGGCCTTGACGATCGCCTGGTAGTCGGCGATCGACGAAACCGTTGGGATCGACCAGTCCGCCTCACCTGCCCACAGGATCAACTTGCCGCCTGCCTTCTCGAACGGACCCAGGTACGGGTCGGTGTCGTCCCAATACGGCGCCAGCTTCTCGAGTTTCTCGAAGTACGCCTTCGTGAACGGCTCGTTCTCGACGGACTGCGCACCGATGTCCTTTTCGAACGCGTAGTAGCGCAGCCACGAGGTGATGCCAGTGCCGTCGTCTCTCGTCACGGTCTGCGATGCGGTTGTCGGGAGGTTGAGACCCCACTCGCTTCCGAGCGGATACCCGCCCGGAAACAGATGCTGTCCCTGTGGGTCGACAGGCCCGTTGTGGATGGCGTTCATCTCGGCGATCTGCGCCGCGGTCAGGCAGTTCGTGGTCTGAGTCGCGGTGCACTCGACCGAGTCGATGTTGAACTTCTCCTCGCATCCGCGGTAGTCGAGCATCAGCCCGACCTTCGGGTCGCACAGCTTCAGCGCAGCGTTCTGCACGATCAACGCCTCAGACTCCGTCACGATTGGCGTATCCGTGGAGCTGACGTTGCTGTCGTCTTCGTACTCATGCAGCTCGGAGTTCAGCTCGGTCATGATGTTGGCGGGTGACCCGGCCAGGATCCCGTTGAAGTCCTTCGGGAATCGCTCGGCCTCGGTCAGTGCCTCGTGACCACCCTGCGAGCAACCGTCGAAATACGAGTAAGTCGGCTTGACTCCGTAGAACCTCGCCGCCAAGCCTTGGGCCACCAACGCCAGATCGTGGTCGGACAGGTACGCGAAGTCGACGCGCTGAACTGGGTTGCTGTACCAGCTGTTGCTCATACCGCTGTGGCCCTCATCGTCTGAGGCAACGACGAACCAGCCAGCGGCGAGCGCCTTGAAGTCGGTCGACTGCGGCGCGTTCAGGCCGATCGACCCGCACAGACCGCCGCATCCGATCTGGAGGTAGCGCTGGTGCCACGTCTTGGTCGGCAGCAGCACCTCGAACCCGATGTACTTCGCGATGTGCCCAGAGAGGGCGCAGTACTGCGGGCCGCCACCCGTCGCGTGGCCCACGTTGTGCTCGGCGATCTGAACCTTCAGACCATTCACCACGTGCGTACCGCGCGCCAGGGACGAACACGACATCTTGGCGGTCTTGAGCGGCAGGTTCGCCAGGCCTGAGTCACTGGCGCCCGAGGCGACAGTTGCCGCTGCGCGACGCGCATTGCGTGCCGGCCCGCTCTGATGGCCGAGCGCGGGAACCGCGAGCACCGCGCCGGCGCCGAGCATCGCGAGCACTGCCACGAGCCCGATCGCGCGGGTTCGCCCAGCGTGAAGTGACCGCTTTCGCGGTCGAGACGACTGCATTCCCAAATCCTCCTTCTCCTCGGACCTCAAACGAGTAGAGACGCAACGCTACTTGAAGACAGAATTGATGTCAATCGTGTAGATGAGATTGCGTACAATCTTGGGCGCAGACGATCAGGACCAGCGACAGAACGGTGCCGGCGCGGTCGATGAGTCCGGTTCAGACGGTGATGCACGGCGGCGCGGACACGCCGAGATCCGACACGCTCACAGCTCGATCCCCCAGGTCGCGAGCGCGGCATCCGAGACGAGCTGCAGCTTGTTGAACTGGTCGGCGCCCGTCAGCCGGTTGCCGCCCTCGGCGACCGACGCAAAGCCGCATTGCGGGCTCAGTGCCAGGTTGTCGATGTCAACAAAGTTGGCGGCCTCGTCGATCCGTCCCTGGAGTTCCTCTAGCGACTCGAGCTCTCCCGTCTTGCTCGACACCAGTCCGAGCACGACCATCCTGCCTTCCGGCATGAACCGCAACGGCCCGAACCCGCCGGCGCGTTCGTCGTCGTACTCGAGTAGGAAGCGATCGACCGGGAGCGTCTGGAAAAGCTGCTCGGCGATCGGCTCATAGTCGCCCTCGCCGAGCCACATGCTCGACTGGTTGCCGCGGCAGACGTGCATTCCGATCGACATCCCGCGCGGACGCCCCACACCGTCAATCGCCGCGATGTCGGTGCTCAGCATCCGCTCGAACGCCGCGTGCGCGTCGCCGCCGTTCCCGTGTTCCCGGGCGTGGCTGCCCAGGTACGCCGAGTACCCGGGGTTGTCGAGCTGGACGTAGCGGACGCCTTCGGCGATCAGCGCCTCGATTTCGGCACGCGTGATCGCCGCCACCTCGGCGGCGAGCTCCTCGCGCGATTCGTAGAACTCGTCGGTCGCGCCGTCCTGCCAGAAGCGCTCGACGAGGAACCCCGGCGCGATCAGCGTGACCTTGATCGGCGCCGTGGTCAGGCTCTGCAGGTAGGCGGCCTCGCCCTCCGCCAGCCGCCGGCGCTGTTCGAGCCGCCCGGTGATCACGAACTGCTTGCTCGGCAAAGTCGCCACGCCGCCGCTCGTGTGCCAGGGCATCTCGATCGTCCGCATCGAGATGCCGTCGACGGCCTCGACGAAGCCGGTGCGGAAGTCGCGGCGGCGAAACTCCCCGTCGGTGATGATGTCGATGCCCGCGTCCTTCTGCATCTTCACGGCGGCGGCGATCGTCTCGTCCTCGACCTCGCGCAGCTCTTCGGCCTCGATCATCCCGGCTTCCAGGCGCCGCCGGGCCTCGAGCAGTGACTGGGGGCGCAGCAGGCTCCCCACATGGTCGGCGCGGAACTTGGATGAATTGGCCATCCCTCTCGTCTCCTATCGCCTGGTGCCCCAGGCTTCGAATGTCAGCTCAAACCCGGCCGCGGTCAAGGCCGCCTCGCAGATCTCCTGGTCCTCCTCCGGCCGCCCGCCGGAAACGCCGATCCCGCCGAGCAGCTCGCCGTCGCGTTTGATCGTCACGCCGCCCTCGGTGGCGACGATCGGGTGCTGACCCATCCGAGCGACCTGGCTGAAGAACACCGGGTCGGACTCGGACCACGCCTTGAGCATGTTCGTGGGCCGCTGCATCACGGCGGCGCTATAGGCCTTGCTGGTGGCGATGCTCGGCGTGAGCGGGCGAGCCCCGTCCTGACGATCGAGCGCGAGCAGGAACCCTCCCGCGTCGACAACCGCCACCGTGATCGCTTTGCCGTACTGCAACGCGTGCTCCTGGGCGAGCACGATCAGTCGGCGTGCGTCGGCAAGCTCGAGTGGCATGTCACTCCCCTCCCGTCGCGACGGCTTCGGCGACGTAGATCGTCTCGAGGAACCGCTCCAGCGCGCGGTTGAACAGATCGGGCCGCTCCCAATACATCGAGTGCGGCGCGCCGGGCACGACATCGAGCAGGGAGCCTGGGAGCAGCTCGTGCGCGCGGCGCACGGTGGCCGGGCTGAGTACTGCGTCGTGCTCGCCGGCCAGGAAGCAGATCGGGACGCCGGCTCCCGCGACCTGATCGAGCGTCGGCCCCCCGGCCGTCAGATTGCGGAGGTCGGCCATCTTCGCGGCGTTGAACGTGCCCATCTGCCGGAACAGGAACGTCAGCTCGGGGTGCTCGGTCTGGAACCGCTTGCTCATCAGCCGGTCGAGCACGGGCAGCTCCTCGGCCCGGACACGGTCGGCCCTCACGAGTGCGGCCAATTCGTCGTGATCGATCCCTCCGAGCGAGTGGGCCAGAACGACCCCGGTGATCCGGTCGGGGTGGCGAACGCCGACCTTCAGTGCCGCCGATGCGCCGATCGACTGCCCGACCAGGGCCGCGCGCTCGAGACCGGCATCGTCAAGCACGGCGACGATGTCGCGCGGGAACTCGAGGGTGTCGAACTCATCAAGGTCGGAGTCCGAATTGCCGAACCCGCGCAGGTCAAGCGTCACCACGGAGTAAGCGCGCCGCAGCGACGGCGTTTGCTGCCACCAGGCAGCGTGGTGACCGCCCGAGCCGTGGATGAGCACCACTGCGGGACCTTCGCCATGGACCTCGTAGTAGATCCGCACTCCATCTGCGTCGGCGAACGGCACGCCGCCTACCAGTTCCGGTCGCCGTGGTACACGAGCTCGATCATCGTTCCGTCGGGGTCGCGGATGTAGGCGAACTTCGACTTGTTCTGCGGGCGCTCCACGGGCTTCGTGTAACGGATTCCGAGCTCGTCGAGGTGGTTGAGGAACCCGTCCCACTCCTCGACCTCGATCGCGTAGTGGTACGGAGCCATGCGGTCCATGTCCTCGACCGGGGTGAAGTGGAGGTCGAAGTTACCGCGGGTCATCAGCACCACTTTCGTGTCGCTGAACCTGCTGACGTCGATGTGCTTGAGGCCGAAGACCTTCGAGTACCACTCGATCGTCCGCTGCGGGTCGGTGGTGGGGAAATTCACGTGGTGAATCGAGTAGGGCTTACTGCTGCTCACTTACCGTTTCCTTTCGCTGACGGAAAACCGTTATGCCCAACTACGCGGTTACGCAGAGTTCCGATGCCGGTGACATGGATCTCGACGGTGTCACCCGGGGCGATCGGCGCGGTGCCGTCGGCCCCCATCCACAGCACGTCTCCTGGCGCCATCGTGATGTATTTGGTGATCTCCACGATGTAGTCGATCGCGTCGAAGATCATCTCTCCGGTGGCGAAGCTCGAGACGTTGGCGCCGTTGACGCGCATCGTGGTGGTGGCGTCCTCGGGGTCGGCGTCGGTGACGATCCACGGACCCATCGGCTTGAACGTGTCGCAGTTCTTCGCCCGCCACAGGGTGCGATCGGCTTGCTGCCACGATCTTGCGCTGACGTCGTTGCCGATCGTCCAGCCGAGGATTGCGCGCCGGGCGTCGGCGCGGGAGGCGTTGCGGATCGGCCGGCCGATGACAGCCGCCACCTCAGGCTCGGCCTCTAGCGGTCCCGGGAGGTCCTGCGGAACGACGATTTCGTCCTCGTGCCCGATCAGCGCGTTGTTGGCGCGATATCCCACCTCGGGTCGCTCGGGCAACTTCGCGACGGCGTTGCCGCGCGCCTTGGCATGCTCGATGTGCCCCCGGTAGTTGAGCCCGACGCAGAAGAACGTGACCGGCCAGGAGGGCGGCAACAGTTTCACCTGGTCGAGGCCGAAGCGCCTGCCGGTCGGCTCGGCGCGGTCGAACGGGGAGCCGTCGACGTCCACGACGCTGTCGCCGTCGACGATCCCGAAGCGAGGCGTCCCGTTCTCCTGATACCGGCACCAAATCATCTAAAACCGATGCCAGATCCGCTTGGTCACCAGATACGCGTCGAGCCCCTCACTGCCTCCTTCTCGACCGTAGCCGCTCTCCTTGACACCGCCCGACGGCGCCTCCGGTACCGAGCCCCCGCAGTGGTTGATCGAAAGGATCCCGGCGTCGAGCCCGCGCTTGAGCCGGGCCGCCGTCGCCACCGATTCGGTGAAGCCATAGGCAGCCAGGCCGTACGGGAGGGAGTTCGCGATCTCGAGCGCCTCGCTCACGTCTTCGAACGAGATCACCGGCGCGATCGGCCCGAACGGCTCCTCCCGCGCCACGCGGGCATCGAGCGGCACTTCGGTGAGAACTGTCGGCGCATAGAACCAGCCTTCGCGGTCCAACCGCCGCCCGCCGCACGCTACGGAAGCGCCCCGCTCCACGGCGTCGGCGACGAGGTCCTGGACCGCGGCGAGTCGGCGCTCGTTGGCTAGCGGGCCCATGCGCACGCCGTCCTCGAGGCCGTCGCCGACCTTGACGGACTCCGCCGCCTCGACCAGGGCGCCGACGAACCGGTCGTGGATGCTCTCGTGCACGAGGATCCGGCTTGGCGAGGTGCAGACCTGGCCCGCGTTGACGAACTTGCTGCCCGCGGTACGGGCGGCCGCCCGCTCGGGATCGGCGTCCTCGCACACGATCACGGGAGCGTGGCCGCCGAGCTCCATCAGCGCTGGCTTCATCACTGCTGCGGCCAGTCCCGCGAGCTGCTTGCCGACCGGCACCGATCCGGTGAACGCCACCATCCGCGTGATCGGTGACGCGATCAGCGCCTCTGACACTTCTGCCGGCACGCCGAACACGAGATTGAGGACGCCCGCGGGAACGCCCGCCTCGTCGAAGCAGCGCACGAGCGCGCACGCCGTCCCCGGCGTCTCCTCGGATGCCTTGATCACGATCGAACAGCCCGCGGACAGTGCCGCGGCGATCTTGCGCATCGGCGAGCCCGCGGGGAAGTTCCACGGCGTGAAGGCGGCGACCGGGCCGATCGGCTCATGCGTCACGGTGAGCTCGGTGTCGATGTCCACCGGGATGATCCGGCCGTAGTTGCGCCGGGCCTCCTCGGCGTCCCAATCGAGCAGCTTGGCCACGCGAATGACCTCGCCCCGAGCTTCGGGGAGGGGCTTGCCCTGCTCGAGCGTCATCGTTCGCCCGATCGCGCTCGCCCGCTGGCGGATGAGATCGGCTGCGCGGTGCAGGATCGCGGTGCGCTCGTCGACCGGCGTGTCGCGCCATATCGCGAATCCGCGCTTCGCGGCGGCGAGAGCCCGATCGAGATCCTCGGCCTCGGCGAGCGGCACATCTCCGAGGCTGCGCCCCGTCGCGGGATTCAAAACGGATTGAGAGCGATCGCCGGCTCCGCGCGTCCACTCGCCGTCGATGTACAGCCGGACGTCCTCGTAGCTATCGTGCGAACGCAAACCGGTGGCGGCGGTCGCCTGAGTCGTCATCGGCTCTCCTCGGCCCGGTCGCCCGACGAGGTCAGCATCCACAGATGGTGTGGCGGTCGCTGCTCGTAGATGTTCGGGCCGTAGTTCGCGTCGACACGATCCATGTCCGCGGCGTACTCGACCCGCCCGCCGCAGGGCGCGTGGAAGAAGCGAAATACGTTGGAGCCGATCGTGTGACGACCGAGTCGGCGCGCCTCCTTCCATCCGCACCCGACCATGTGGTTTCCACCCTCGATGACCTCGTCGAAGTTGCGGACCTCGTAAGCGACATGGTTGATCCCGGTCCGATCGGCCCTATGTCCTAGCAGCAGGTTGTGCTGGTCGTCGTCGCCCTCGCACTGCATGAACGTCCCCATGTCGAGAAGCTGGTCGGTGATCCGAAAGCGCAGGCGCTCGACGTAGAACGCGACCGCGTCCTCGCGACCGTCCGCCGGAATGTTCAACGCGACGTGACAGATGCGCAGCGGGTACGCCCGGCGGTAAGCCGTCAGCGGCTGGTTCCACCGCTGCACCGCACCAATCGTGTTGGCGCCCCGCGCCTCTCCCGGCTCGAGTGGCCGCGGCTGGGCGACGCGGAAGCCAATGCCGAAGCCGGTGTTGTCGCGTGCGTGCACGACCCCGGCTGAGTCCGCCTCCACTTCTCGATCACGGCTGAGATCGTCGGCGAGCGCGTCGAGCGTGGCCTGGTCGTCCACCCCCCAGATCACCTCCCGGATCGTCGGCGCTCCCTCGAGCGGCGGCGGAAGCGAAGGTTCGTCGTCTCGGAGCAGCTCGAGCCGCTGGCCGGCGGGAGTGACGAAGGTGGCGCCGCGAACGCCCGACTCAAGCTCCTCCAGTCCGAAGTCACGGAAGAAACGCACGCATTCAGCGACGTCAGTGACACCAAAACGTGCGTCTTCAATGCGTAAGATGCCCACCGATCGTCTCCTCGTGGGCCACCTTAGCGGACGAAGCTGGGCCTACCGCTACCGCAACCCGCAACGTTACGTTGCACCGGCTGCATCTGCCGCAGCACGGGCAGGTTCCGCCACAGGATCGGCGCCGCCGGCGCCGTTACCGTTCACTGCGCCGTGATCCGCGGGTGTCGCGGGTTCAACCGGCTCGTCGATCGGGAACCGCTTGAACCAGTCACCCATGAAATCGAGGAACACCCGGAACTTCTTCACCGACTGCAGGCCGGGTGGGTATATGACATACAGCGGGCGCGCGGGCACTTTGAATTCCGGCAGCACAACCTGGAGACGCCCGCTCCGGACGTCGTCGAAGATCGGTCGCAGCGGCAACAGGGCGATCCCCATTCCCTCCAGCACCGCCTTGTTCAAGACGAGGTATGTGTTCGAGGTGAACACGGCGTTCTGCACCTTGTGGTGTTGCTGACCGCCGTGGTGCTCGAAGTGCCACACCGGATCGTTGCGGTGGACCAGGCAGGCGTGGTGGACGAGATCGGCCGGCTCCTCGATCAGCGCCTTGCGCCGCAGATACAGAGGTGACGCGCATAGGACAAACGGCAGCGTCGCCACCTGGCGCACTCGAACCGAGGAGTCCCTCAGGTATTTGGTGTGGAAGGCGAGGTCGTAGCCCTTCTCGATGAAGTCGTAGATGCGATCGCCCATGCCGCCGACGTCAAACCTCACGGAGATCTGGGGATAGTCCCGCGCGAAGGCCGCCACGGCGTCGGACAAGTCGAGACTCCCGATCCACTTCGGCGAGACGACGGCGAGCGAACCCTCGGCCCGGTCCTGGAGGCCGCGGATCGCGGCATCCTCGTCCTCGAGCTCGGACAGCAACCGCTCGGAGAAACGGAAGTAGCGCTCCCCCTGCTCGGTCAGGCTGACCGATCGAGCGGTGCGGTTGACGAGACGGACGCCAAGCTGCTGCTCGAGATCCGAAATGTGGCGGGAGATGAGCGACGCCGATACTCCGAGCGAGCGGGCGGCCCCACTGAAGCTCTCCGCGTTCACCACGGCGACAAAGCTCTTCATGACGATCAGGCGATCCATTGCTCTCCCCCGAGAGCGCGCGTCGGCATTCCCCGGCCGCGCCCGGACCTCCGACTCTAACGCATCTTTGTTAGCTCTCCGTAAGCACAACCTTGCCGTATCCCGCCACGTCCGGGAAGGGAGCTAGGCGGTCGGGCTGGAGGTCCACTTCGAACGCGTTCAGGCACATCGCGAGCATCGAGAAGTTGCCTAGCGTGCCGACGATGTCGACCACCCCTTGGTCGCCGAACAACTCATGCGCGTCGGCGAACGTCTCGTCGGCCACGAAATGGCGCTCGAGCAGCTCCGTGCAGAACGCGTAGACGACCTGATCCTCGCGGCGCCCGAACTCGGGTGGGCGGTGGCGGGCCAGCGCGTCCAGCGCCGTCCGGCTGATGCCCGCGTTGACCGCCTTGTCGACGTGGGCGTTCCACGAGTACTGCGCGTCCCAATATCGAGCGGCGATCAGGAGAATCAATTCGCGGAGCCGCAGCTCCAACGAGGAGTCGTAGCGGACGTACGCGCCGAGCGCCTCGACCCGGTCGCAGAGCTCCGGGCTGTGGAGCCATACCAGGAACGGCCCCCGGGTTGCCCCCCGTCGGCCGGCGATCCGCAACGAGAGCCTGCGCTGGCGCGTGCTGAGCTCGTCGTCGCGTAGCTTCCGTAGCCGCATGTCCGAGTTCCTTTCTGTCAAGATCGTGTGGACTCCACGGTAGTCCGCAGGGGACTCCCCCGGGCGCAACGTTAGGTTTCGTCTGCCGCGACGCTCGGCACGGCATCATGTTCGGAAAGCATGCCGGTCATCAAAGTTCAGACCGTCGATCAGCTCGACCGGGGTGGCGGGATCTCGACGATACCGCTGGTCACCCATCGATCCGCGGGTGCGCCCAAGATCATCTCGGGCATCAGCACATACCCGCGGGGGCAGGGAGCTCCGCTCCACACCCACAACTGCGACGAGCAGGTGACACTGCTCGAGGGCACGGGGGAGGTGGAGATCGACGGCGTGGTGACCCCGCTCGTTCCTTACGACAGCACGTATATCCCGGCCGACCAGCAGCACGCTTTCCGCAACACCGGCGACGGACCGATGAAGATCCTCTGGGTCTACGCTTCTGACCATGTGACGCGGACGTTCGCGGACACTGGGGAGACCGTCGAGCATCTCTCGGCGGACGACCTGATGAGCTCCGATGTCGGATGACCGCCACAGCTTCGTGAGAGTGGCGTCGCTGTCGGAGCTCGAGGATCCTGCCCGGGTTGTGGTGACCGTCGCGCAGGAGGAGGTCCTACTGGTCCGCATCGGTGGACACGTGTACGCGATCGGCAACGAGTGCACCCACGAGCACGTGTGGCTTGACGACGGCGTGCTGCACGAGGACACCTGCGAGATCGAGTGCCCGATGCACGAGGGACGGTTCGACCTGCGCACCGGCGCGGCCACCCATCTCCCCTGCGAGGAGCCTGTGCCGAGCTATCCGGTCAGGCTGGAGGGCGATGACGTGTTGGTCGGTCTGCCGTAACCGCCGCCCGAACGGTTGCTGTCATCCCGATGCGCCGGCGAACACGTCGGCGCCGGCGAACGTCGCCGAGATGATCGAGTCCTGATCGAGCTGGCCGGTCAGCTCGGCGTGGATCTGCCCGTCCCGGAATACCAACACCCGGTCGCATAGCGAGGCCAACTCCTGCGCGTCGGTTCCCGCCAGGATCACCGCGCACCCGTCGGCCGCGGTGGCGCGGATCGCGTCGGCGATGTCGGCGTGGGCTCCGACGTCCACTCCTTGAGTCGGCTCGTGCAGCAGCAGAAGGCGCGGGCCGCTGGCCAGCCACTTGGCGAGCAGTACCTTTTGCTGGTTGCCGCCGCTGAGCGTGGCCGCCGGGACATCGCCTCGGTCGGGCCGGATACCCAGTCGCCGCACCATCGTGCGTAGCTCGTCGTGCTGCCAGCCGCGACCGGTCCAGGCCGCGTTTCCGCGCAGGCGAACGCGCGGCAGGGTCAGGTTCTCGAGCACGGTCTCCTCAAGCGCCAGTCCCTCGTGGTCACGGCGCTCGGGCACGAGGGCGACGCCCGCGTCGAGGAACGGCGTGACACGGGCCCGGCCGCCGAGCTCGAGCCGTTGATCGGCCAGGAGCAACGTGCCCGAGCGCGCGCTGCGAGCCCCTGACAGCAGATAGGGAAGCTCCTCGAAGCCGGATCCGACGAGTCCGGTCAACCCGACGACCTCGCCGCTTCGCACGTCGAACGACACATCCCGCGCGACCTCGCCGCTCGCCGCAAGCACTCGTGCCGTCGCGGGTTTGCGATCGACCGTCGCTGGGATGGGACGCGCGCGCCGGCGCGCGGCGGTCAGCTGTCGTCCGATCATCAGACGTACGAGCTCGCCCTCGGTCATCTCCTCGGTGCGAGCGCCGGCCGCGGTGATGACGCCGTCACGGAGAACGCTGATCCGGTCGGTGACGCTCAGCACCTCCTCGAGCCGGTGGCTGATCAAAAGGACGGCCGCGCCGGCGCGCCTCACGGAGTTGATCTGCTCATAGAACCGCTCGAGCGAGTGCGCGGTCAGCGCCCGGGTCGACTCGTCGAAGATGATCAGTCCCCGGCCGGGCTGATGGTCCTGCAGAGCGCGGGCAATCGCGACGGTTGCGCGGTCCTCGGCCGAGAGCGTGGCGACGGGCGCGCGGAGGTCGAGGGTGCAGCCCAGCCGCTCGAGCACGGCCACGACTTGGGCACGCTCGTACCGCCAGTCGATTCGTCGCAGCCACCGACCCCCGCGGAAGTGCCCGGCCCGCACGTTCTCGAGCACGCTGGCGTCCTCGATCAGACCAAGCGTCTGATGCACGACCGACAACCCGACCGCGCGCATCGTCGCCACGCTCACGCGCTGGCCGAGTGGCGTTCCGTCGACCTCGAGGGTCGCGCCGGGATCGGCGGCGTGGATCCCGGTCAGGATCTTGACGAGCGTCGATTTGCCCGAGCCGTTCTGCCCGACGAGACCGTGCAGCTCACCCGGCTTCACGACGAGGTCGACGTCCCACAGGACGCGCTGGCGCCCGAACGTCTTGGACAGCCCGCGGACCAGCAGCCGGGGGTTCCCCGGCTGCTGGGCGGCGGCGACGCGTTCGGGCGCAGCGCTCATCGAGCGCTACCGTCCGGCTTTCTATCCACTGACACCCCAGGCCTTCTTGAATGCGGCCTTGAACGCGTTCGGATCTCCGAACCATTCGCCGGTGGCCTGTGCGGCCGGTGTCAGCGTGACCGTGTTGATGTTCTGGCGGGTGAACAGGCGCTCGGGCGTCGTCTCCTGGACCGTCGGCTGACCCGCGAGCATCCGCAGGACCTCGTCGGCGTCGGCCCAGGCCTCGTAGTTGAGGTCGACGAGGAGCTCGGCATCGACGGCCTGGCCCGACTTGAGCTTCTGGAGGCCCGCGATGCTCCCCGAGGCTGCTTCCACCTTGATCGAGTTGATCTTGCCCGACTGCTGAATTCCCTGGAGCGTGCCCTGGAGCGAGTCCTCGAACTCGGTGTAGTAGTACTGGACCCCCGGATCCTTGAGCACGTTCGAGTTCACGTCCGACGCGAGCTGGTCGGGGGTCGAGGCGGTGATCGGCTTGAGGGTCACCTGGCAGCCGGAGCAGTACTGCTTGAACTCGGGGACCAGGCCCTGAGTGACCATCCCGGCCGAGGTCGGGTTGTCGGTCTCCTTGCCGACGATCACGTTGGCGTGACCCTTCGAGTCGGCGATGATCCAGTCGGCGACGACCTGCGCCTGGTTGGTGACGCCCGGCTGGTAGGCGAGCTTGTCGGCTACGTCGCGGTTCGGCTCGTCGTTCTGGTCTGCGATCAGGACCTTGACGCCCTTACCGACCGCGCCGGCGAACGCGTTCGCGGCCATCTCGTACGGAACCGCGTCCGTCACGATCGCGCTGGCGTGGGCGCTGATCGCCTGCTGCACGCAGGCCGCCACGCCGGTCGGGTTGGCCTGCCCGTTGCAGATACGGGTGGTGATACCGGCCGTGTTGAGCGCCTGCTGGAGATTGGGCCCAACGATCGCGAACGCCGGGATCTGGGTGAGGAGCGGGATGTAGAACACCGTCTTGCCCTTGAGGGCGGATACGTTCTTGATCGGCGTCGTCGGAATGTCGTAGTTGCTCACCGTGCTCGAGTCCTGCGCGACGACCTGCTGGGCGTGGGTGACCCCCGGATCCGTCGACGCGCTGGCGTTGCTTGCGGACCCGCTCGCAGTGGAAGTCGCGCTCGACGAAGACGACGAGCTGCTTCCGCAGGCTGCCACGGCAATCGCGGCGGCGACAGCGGCGGCCGCTGCCAGTCGTCGCGCGCCCTTGCCCGGGCGGCTCGCCACGTCATCTGTGACCGCCGGGGCCTCACTTGAACTTCCGCGTTCCATCGACACTGCTCCTCTCTCTAGCTACGCCAGCGCGGCCCGACGACCGCGGTCACCTGTTAGTCAAGGCGCGGTGAACTGAGGTGGACAGCGCAACCGCCACCACCAGGACACCGCCGTAGAAGACGTCCGACACCCACCCGCTTGCCCCGAGCAGTTCGAGCCCGAGGATTCCCGTGGCGAGGAAGTAGATCGCGATAAAGGTGCCTATTGGGTTGAAACGACCCGGCTGCACGGCCGCGGTTCCGAGGAACGTCGCCGCGAATGTCGGCAGCAGGTAAGTCTGCGACGTGGACGGATCGAACCCGCCCAGCCCGGCGGTCGCGAGGATCCCCCCGAGCCCGGCGATCGCCCCAGCCATCACGAATGCGCCGAACCGGATCCGGTTCACCCGAATCCCGGCCAGACGGCTCACCTCGCGGTTCGAGCCGACGAAACGAATGTGCCTCCCGAGCGGGGTGAACCCCAGTATGTACGCGAATACCAGGACCATGACCACCCCGTAGTAGAACGAGATGGGCAATCCGCCGACGTCGAGCAGCGTGATCTTGCCAAAGCTCGCGCTCAAGCCGCTCACCGAATTCAGATGGGACATCCACAGCCCGATGCCCAGTAAGAACGTGCCCATTCCGAGGGTGACCACGATCGTGTTCACGCCCATGTAGACGACGAGCGCACCGTTGACCGCCCCGACGAGTAACGCGGCGGCGAGTGCCACCACGCAGGCCAGCCACACGTTCCACCCGTGCAGGACCGTGAGGACGGGAACGATGGTCGCCGATAGCGCCAGGACCGACGGGACGGACAGGTCGACAAACTCGCCGACGAGGATCGTGCACAGCAACGACATCGCCAGGAACACGAGCGCCTGCTGAGAGCTGAAGATGCTGGTAAAGGTGCTCGAGGTTAGAAATGTCGACGGCTCGAGCAACCCGAAAAGAAGGATCATCAGGCCCCACACCCCGAGCAACGCGTACCGAGCCGTCACTCGACGCGCCAATTGACCGGCGCCGTGCCGCCGGTCAGGCGGCGTCGGGGGCTGATCCTCCGAGTGGTCCCCGGGACGCGCGTCCTCGACCTGACCGGTTGTGGTCGCAGGGTCCATCACCACGTCCCGCGTGGACATGCGTTTGTTACCTCGCCTCGCTGTGGTAAGACAGTGAGGTCGTGCCACGGGGTGATGGGTGGTACAACCTCTCGGGGCGTCGAGCTTACTGCACTATCGGCACCCATTCAGGCCCTGTGGCGAAACGTTAGATTGCACGTTGTCGAACATCGTCGGTACGCATCGCGCGCCGCCGTCGGCCCACGGCAACCCGCACGTTCCCCGCTCCGGCCGCCGCGTTCCTGGGCGGCGAGAGCTGGCATGCGTGTCCAAGCTTGGCATACCGTCCGCTATTCCGACGCGCGGGTCGCCACGGTCTTGACGCGCGTGTAGAAGCGGAGGCCCTCCAGCCCCTGCTCCTTGAACGCGGATCCCGATTGGCGAAAGCCGCCGAACGGTTGGTGTACGTCCCAACCGGAAGTTGGGAGATTAATCGCTACCTGGCCGACGTCGACCGCCGCCGAGAAGCGCGACGCGCTCCCGAGGCTGCGCGTGAACAGCGCCGCGGACAGCCCGTAGGCCGAGTCGTTGACCGCCGCGATCGCCTCCTCGAGGCCAGCGGCCTCGCGCACGGCCACGACCGGGCCGAACGCCTCGTCGCGCCAGATCGACATGCCCGGGGTCACCCCGCCAAGCACGGTCGGCGCCACATAACAACCGCGCGCCAGCGCGGGCTCGGCGGGAGCGCCGCCCCCGGTGAGCACGCCCGCCCCTTCGGAGCGGGCCCGGGCTATGTGGCTCAGAACCTCTTCCTGATGCGGCTTGCTCACCAACGGTCCCATCATCGTTTCGGGATCGAGGCCGGGACCAAGCCGGGCGTGCCGGGCATGCGCGACCAGGAGTTCGGTGAACTCGTGTGCCACAGAGCGATCGACGATCACGCGGCTCGTGGCCGTACACCGCTGACCCGCCTGTCCGAATGCCGCCGCGGCTACAGTGGCTGCCGCGAGCTCGAGGTCGGCATCGGCCAGGACAACGCTCGCGTTCTTCCCGCCCATCTCGGTCTGGAGGCGGACGTTCCGGTCGCCGAGCGTTCGCCTGAGGCTGGTGCCGACCGCGGTGCTGCCCGTGAACGTGACCGCGGCGAGTCGCTCATCGCCCAACAGTGCGCCCGCGATCGTGCTCGTCCTGCCCGTGATCGTGCCGAGGACGCCCGCCGGCAGGCCCGCGTCGTGCAGCGCGCGCGCCAGGTGCAGCGCGACCAGCGGCGTCTCTGTGGCCGGTTTCAGGATCACTGCATTCCCTGCGAAGAGCGCCGGCGCCAGCTTGCGTGCCGGCGTGAGCAGCGGGTCGTTCCACGGCGTGATCGCGAGCACGATCCCCACCGGCTCTGTCCGCACGGCGACCTCGACGCCGGGTCGCGCATCCGCCAGCAGGTGGCCGACCGGCAGCCTCGCCAGCGACGCGTAGTAATCGAGGAAGTCGGCTGCCTTGGCGGTCTCGACTGTCGCCTCGCCGAGCGTCTTGCCCATCTCGTGGACGAGGTCGGTGGCGATCTGCTCCGATCGGTCGCGGAGCAATCGCGCCGCGCCGGCGAGTACGCCCGCCCGCTCGAGCGTGCCGGCCGCCCGCCAGCGCCGGAATCCCTCGGCGGCGCTCGCGTACGCCGCCGTGACCTCGGCGGGGTCGAGCGCCGGCACGGTGCCGACGACGCTGTCGAGGTCGGACGGATCGAGCACGTCGATCCGACCGTCCCTGCCCTCCTCGAGCCAGGCGCCACCGATTAGGTTGGGCCGGAGCGTTGCCGTGGACACGACCGCTGATTGTCACAGTCGATGTATGCACGAACCTGCATCCATTGATTGCGTTCTGCGAGCCCGATCAGCAGCCGTCCGCATGCGAGGATGGCGAGTTGTCTGATCCAGTTCAAATTCGCAGACCGACCAAAGGTAGCTGTTCGAGTGTTCATTGTTGATTCGCAGGTTCACATCTGGAAGGAAGAGACACCCGATCGACCCTGGGTGCCCGGGGCCCGAGAACGCATACGGCTCAACGGACATCGCGAGGAGGCGTTCAGCTACGAGGAATGCCTCGCCCTGATGGACGAAGCAGATGTCAACCGCGCCGTGATCGTGCCGCCGTCCTGGGAGGGAGACCGGATCGACTACTCGCTCGAGGCATGCGAGGCACATCCAGATCGCTTTGGGATCATGGCCCGGGTCACCCAAAATGACCCGGTAGAGGGTAAGGCGCAGATGCGTGAGTTCTCCTCGATCCCCGCGATCAAGGGGATCAGGCTCACCTTCCATCGCCCGATCGACCGCAACTGGATGATCGACGGCACCTGTGACTGGATTTGGCCGTACGCCGAGGAACTCGGGATCAAGATCATGGTGCACGCTCCGATCTGGAAAACGGAGTTGGGCGCGATCGCCGAGCGCCATCCTGGGCTCACGCTGATCATCGACCACATGGGCATCCTCGCGCGGTCGGTCGACGACGCGATCGGGTACTGGGTCTCGGAGACGGCCGACCTGCGCGTGCATCCAAACATCTCGGTCAAGGTCTCGGCCGTTCCGGGATACTCAACCCATCCTTATCCGTACGAGAACATCAACAAGTACGTTCGCGAGATGGTCGAGAAGATGGGGCCGGAACGCTGTTACTGGGGCACCGACATCACGCGGCTGATGGGACACGGGCTCACGTACAGGGACACGATCGAGCAGTTCACCAAGCACATGGGCCTGACCGACGAGCAACTGGAATGGGTGATGGGACGGGGCCTGTGCCAGGTGCTCGACTGGCCCATCGAAGTTCCCGCATGACGGACCGCCAAGACGGCGGGGAGGCGGTCCTCGCCGCTCTGCGCGCGCTGTCGGTGGAGCACATCTTCTCCTCGCCGGGATCCGAGTGGGCGCCGGTGTGGGAGGCGCTCGCGCGTCAACGCCGGGATTTCGTCGAGGGTCCGCGATACCACGATCTGACCCACGAGACGCTCGCGGTCGGGATGGCCACTGGGTATGCGCTGGCGTCGCGGCGGATGGCCGCCGTTCTCCTGCACGCCGCCCCGGGCCTCCTGCAGGGGGCATGCGCGATCCATGGTGCGCTGCTTTCGGGCGCGCCGATGCTGATCTGTTCCTCGGAGTCGGTGACCTTCGGCGAGGGTGACGGTCCCGATCCCGGGTCGCAGTGGTACCGCAACCTCTCGGTCGTCGGGGGCCCGCATACGTTCGTGGGTCCGTATGTCAAGTGGGCCAATCAGATGCCGTCGGTCGCCGTTCTCTACGAGATGGTGCTCCGCGCCGCCGAGCTCGCGCAGCGACCACCCGCGGGCCCGGTGTACCTCAACGTGCCGCTCGAGGTGCTGCTCGCGGATTGGCGGCCACCGCCGGTGCACAAGGCGGTCGCGCCACGCGGTCATCGCGTCAGCCCGCCCGAGGAGATCGAGTCGCTCGCTGAGGCCTTGGTCGGCGTACGCAACCCGGTCGTGATCACCGAGTCAGCCGGGCGAGATCCGGCCGCCTTCGAAGCGCTCGTCGAGCTCTGCGAGACGCTCGCGATCCCGGTCGTCGAGCCGCAGTCGGCCGTATGCGCGAACTTCCCGAAGGACCATCCGTTGCACGTCGGCGCCGACGTCGGCCTCGCCGCCGATGCCGACCTGATCCTGCTCGTTGCCTGCCGGGCGCCGTGGTATCCACCAAGCGCGTCCCCCGCTCCGGCCGCCGAGGTCGTTGTGATCGACGAGATCCCGCAGCGACCGCACATGGTCTACCAGGTGCTTCAGGCCGACCGATATCTCGAGGGAGACGTCGCCGCGACGCTGGGCGGACTCGTCAGTTCGGTCCGGCCGCATCTCGATCAGCGAGCGATCGCGGACCGGCGCGCGCGCTGGACGGCGGTCCACGACGAGCAACAAGCCGCCACGCACGCCGACGAGCAGCGCGCGGAGGCGACCGCCGATCGCATCACGCCCGTCCTGCTCGCCAAGGTGCTCCGCGAGGAGCTCGGCGGCGACGCGATCTTCGTCGACGAGACGATCACCCATAGCCGCGTTCTCCAGCGCCATCTACGCTGGAACGAACCCGACCGGTGGTTCTACGTCCAGGGAGGCCTCGGCCAGGGGACCGCCGTCGCGCTCGGAGTGAAGATCGCGCGCCCTGAGCGAACGGTGGTGCTGACGATCGGCGACGGCTCGTTTCTCTACAACCCGATCGTCCAGGCGCTGATGGCGTCGCGGGAGCTGGAGCTGCCGCTGCTGGTGGTCGTCTTCAACAACCGGCAGTACCTGTCGATGAAGCTCAACCACCTCCGCTTCTATCCGGATGGGGCGGCGGTCGCGGGTGACGACTTCGAGGGCGTGGACCTTTCGGGTCAGCCGCCGCTGTCTGCACTGGGCGCGCCGTTCGACTTGCCGGGCTGGGAGGTAGCCGACCCGTGCGAGTTGCGAGCGGCCATCCGGGAGGCCGGAGCGGCGGTGGCGGCGGGGCGGACGGCGATCGTCAACGTGCAGGTCAGGCCACCCGACCGAGGCACGAGTCAAACACCGAGAGGAGCCTGAGCCATGCCCGCGCCGAGAGTGCACGTTCCAGCCGAAGATCTCCGCCTGATTGCGAGCCGCGCCCTCGCCGCCGCCGGGCTGTCGGACGAGCACGCGGCGACAGTGGCCGACGCGTTCGTCTGGGCGAATCTGCACGGAGTCGACTCGCACGGGATCTCGCGCCTGCCCCGCTACCTCGAGCTGCTCGAGAGCGGGGAGGCAAACGCGCGGCCGAAGCTCGAGACCACCCGCGTGCGTGCCGCCGCGCTTGTGATCGACGCGGACCAGGCGCCAGGGCCGGTGGCGCTCTCCTACGCGATGCGCGAGGCGATCGAGCTCGCCCGGCACGCCGGCGTGGCGTGGGCGACGGTGCGAGGCACCGTCCACACGGGGGCGATCGGCTACTACACGACCTTGGCGAGCGCGCAGGGACTGGCTGGTATCGGCATCGTCGCCGGGGTGCCGAACATGGCGTACCACGGCGCTCGCGGCGCGGCCGTCGCCACCAGCCCGCTATCGATCGCGCTGCCCGCGTCCAAGCATCCCGACTTCGTGCTCGACATGGCTACGGCGACGATCGCGCTCGGCAAGATCGCGCAGTACAAGGCTCGGGGCGAGAGCCTTCCGGCGGGCTCAGCGCTCACCGCCGACGGCGAGCCGACGACCGACGCCGCCGAGGCGAAGATCCCGCTCCCCGCCGCCGGCGCCAAGGGCTCTGGGATGTCACTGGCGTTCGAGTTGCTGGCGAGCGGCCTGGCGGGGAACCCGATCGTCGCCGAGTACCACGACGGCACGCCGGACGGCCGCCGTCACCGCCAGAACGCCACGCTCATCGCGGTAGACGTCGCGGCCTTCCTGCCGATCGAGGAGTTCACCCAGATCGTCGACCGCACGATCGACGCGGTCACCGCGCTGCCGCCGGCGGGGGATAACCCGGTGCTTGTCCCGGGCGGCCGGTCGGCGACCGTCGCCCGCAAGCGCGAGCAGGACGGCATTCCGTTGCCGGCGCGGGTGTGGGAGTCGGTGACCGAGGCCGCGGCGCGCTATGGCGTGACGTCCCCGGAGCCGGTCGCAAGCAGCTGACTGCACGCGTCCACGCAGTCCCGGCACACCCTCTCGCACAGAGCGCAGTGACGGTGATGGTGGGCGTGCTTGTGGCACTCCTCGGCGCACGTCGTGCACACGCGCACGCAGGCCTGGAGCAAGCGGTGAATGACGTAGCCGTCGGAGTGGGCCGGGCGCGATAGCAGCCGCGCGGTGAGCGCGCACACATCAGCCGAGTTGAGGCAACTCGCGATGCAGTCGCGCATCTCGTCGATGCCGGGCTCGACGAGGTCGGCATCCGCGCAGGTTGTGCACGACTGGGTGCACCTCAGGCAGGCGTCGATCGCCGCCGCGACCAGTTCGGCACCGAGCGGGACGCCCGTCGGCACGGTCTCCAGCATGTCTTGGGTGGTGGTCATACGTGCAGGCTAACCGGACGCATGGCCCCCGTCGATCAGCCCCGCATGGCCTCCCAGGCGACCTTCAGCACCTGCCGCAGCACCGCCTCGATCTCGTCGAACTGCGGGGGCCCGGCGATCAGCGGCGGGCACAGCTGCACGACCGGGTCACCGCGGTCGTCGGCGCGCGCGAGCAGCCCGCGCCGGCGCATCTCCGGTCCGACCACGCCCCGGAGCAGGTGGTCGATCTGCTCTTTCGGGAATCGCTCGGCCCGGTCCTGGTCGCGCACAAGCTCGAGCGCCCAGAAGTAGCCGGCGCCGCGCACATCGCCCACGATCGGTAGGTCGCGAAGGGACTCGAGCATGGCCCGGAACGCCGGCTCGTGCTCGCGCACACGGCCGCAGAGATCCTCGCGCTGCATGACGTCGAGATTCGCCAGCGCGACCGCGGCGGCGACGGGATGCGCTCCGAAGGTGAAGCCGTGCGCGAACATCTGATCGGACTCGATGAAGGGCGCGGCGATCCGGTCGGAGACGATCAGCGCACCCATCGGGGCGTAGGCGGAGGTCAGGCCCTTGGCCGTCGTGATCATGTCGGGCACCGTGCCGTAGCGCTCGATCCCGAACCAGTGCCCGAGGCGTCCCCACGAGCAGATCACCTCGTCGGCGATCAACAGGACCCCGTGGCGATCGCAGATCTCGCGTACGCGCTGCCAGTAACCCTCCGGGGGCGCAAAGCAACCGCCGGCGTTCTGAAGCGGCTCGAGGATCACCGCCGCAACGGTCTCCGGTCCTTCGAACAGGATCGTCTCCTCAATCGCTTCCGCCGCCCATAGCGGATCCCGGTCGGCGGGAGCGCGGTAGGCATTCGTGTTCGGCGCGTGGCGGCCGCCGGGAACGAGAGGTTCGAACTGGGCACGGAGCGCGGTGATTCCGGTCGCCGTCAGGGCACCCATCGAGGTCCCGTGATAGGCCGTCTCGCGCGCGATGATCTTTGTCCGCGAGCCCTCGCCGCGCAGCCGGTAGAAATTGCGCGCGAGCTTCAGCGCCGAGTCAACGGCTTCGCTGCCGCCGCTGGTGAAGAAGACACGATTCAAGTCGCCAGGCGCCAGCGCCGCCACCCGCTCGGCGAGTTCGATCGCGGGCGGATGGGCGTAGCCCCACGCCTGGTAGAAGGCCAGCCGGCGTCCCTGCTCCGCGCCGGCGTCCGCGATCTCTGCCCGGCCGTGGCCGGCGTTGACACAGAACAGCGCCGCCAGGCCGTCGAGGTAGCGCTTGCCCGCGTCGTCCCAGACGTAGCACCCATCGCCTCTGACGAGGATCGGTACATCGGCTTCGAGCTTGGTGAAGTGCATCCAGAGGTGCCGCGCCGCCCGTTCGTTGAGCGAGCCGGCGGGGTGTGCGTGAGCGAGGGTGGTTGCCATGTCGGTGATGGGTGACTCCTCAGTGGACGGTTGTCGTTTGCGCGAACAGTGAGCCGACCCCAGGGCAGCGAGGGATCGCCCCACGCAGGCGCAGCGCTTCCCACACGCTGACCTGATTGGCGGTGACTACGGGCTTGCCGACGGCGCGCTCCAGCTCGTCAACGATCCTGACCGAGTGCAGCGCGGTGTCCGGCACGACGATCGCCTGCGCGCGATCGTCGTCTGCGTCGCAGACGAACCTCGTGACCTCATCGTCCGGCAGCAGTCCGACCTCGGCAGCGGTGAAGATGCCTCGGCTGCCGTGACTCACGACGTTCTGTCCGGCCTCGGTCAGCAGCGACGTGAAGTGACGCGCGAGGGGCTCTGGATACGAGGCCGCGATCGCAATCGATCGCACGTCGAGCGCGGCGAGCGCGTACACAAACGCCAGCGAGGTACTCGAGGCCGGGCCCTGAAAGTCCTCCGCGAGCGCCTCGGCCTGACGGCGGGCGCCCGCGAGGCCAAATACGAAGCTTCCGCTCGTGCACGCCCACACCGCCACGTCGGCTCGGTTGCGCCGTAGCACCTCGGTCCCCTCGCGTAGCCTCCACCGCGACGCGGTCTCGCGAAGCGCGGCGACCGTGTGAGCGTCCTCGCCGATCGATGTGTGAACGACGTCGGCGACGACCGAACCGTCCGGAAACAGCGTCTCGACGAGCCAAGGTAGATCGTCTTCGGCGGCGTGATCTGGGTAAAGGAATCCGAGACGCATGACCGCTGACATTTCCTCAGCATGGCAGATCGTTGGATTGTTGACAATAGGCGGAAGCTGGGTTAGGGTCCCGCCCGAGGCCCTGTAGAACGCTGTGCTCGGATGAGGGAGAAGGCTTTGATTGATGACGCACTCATCGACCGCCGGCAGCTGCTCAAGCGTGCCGGCACCCTGACCGCCGTGGCAACCGGGGTTCCGCTGCTCGCGGCGTGCGGTAGCTCGTCGAGTTCCGGGTCCAAGGATCCGCTCGCGGCCGCGAAGAAAGCAGGAACGATCAACGTCGGCTTCGCCAACGAGGCGCCGTACGACTTCGCGACTGCATCGGGTGACCTGACGGGCGAGGCGCCGACGGTCGCGCGGTACATCATGAAACAGCTCGGAGTTCCGAGCATCACCGGCGTGCTCACCGAGTTCGCGTCGCTGATTCCCGGGCTCGAGGCCGGCCGGTTCGACATGGTCGCCGCCGGGATGTTCATCACGCCCGAGCGCTGCGGGCAGATTCTGTTCAGCGATCCCGATTACGCGGCGCCCGAGGCTCTGGCGGTCCCGACGGGAAACCCCAAACATCTAGAAACCTTGGCGGACGTGGCCAAAGCGAACGCGACGCTCGGAGTCCTTTCGGGTGCCGTCGAAGGCGGACTGGCCAAGTCAGCGGGAGTGAAGAACATCCAGGAGTTCCCGGATCAGACCTCGATGATCGAGGGAATGACCGCGGGGCGTATCGACGCCATCTGCCTGACCAGCATCTCACTCCGCTACGCAATTCAGACCTCGGGCCACGGCAAGGTCGAGCTGGCCACGCCGTTCTTCCCGGTGATGAATGGCAAGAAGGAGATCGATGGCGGCGGATACGGCTTCCGCAAGGACGACACCAGCCTTCGCGATGCGTTCAACGGCGTGCTGCACAAAATGCAGAACGACGGCACGCTGCTGAAACTCGTCCAGCCATTTGGGTTCGGGGCGCCGGAGATCGACGCCGCCAAGGGGCTGACCGCGACCAAGCTCTGCTCGGCCTGACCCTCCGGCGCAACGCGCGTCTGCGGCATGACTGCGTTTGCGTTCATCCAGTACCTGGGGCCGCTGTTGCGCGGCGCCAAAGTGACGGTCGAGGTGTTCCTGGGGGCGGCGGCGATCAGCCTCGTGATGGCGCTGATCGTCGGGCTGGGGCGCCTGTCGCCGCGGAAGCCGGTCCGGTGGCTGTCGACCGTATACATCGAGTTCTTCCGAGGTACCTCGGTGCTGGTCCAGCTTTTCTGGATCTATTTCGCGTTGCCTGCGTTCGGGGTGAGTTTCAGCGCGCTCGCGGCCGGCATCCTCGCACTGGGACTGAACGTCGGGGCCTACGGCGGCGAGCTGGTCCGCGGTGCCGTGCAGGCGGTGCCGCGCGGTCAGGTGGAGGCCGCGATCGCGCTAAATATGAGCCCAACGCTGCGCATGCGCCGGGTCATCTTGCCGCAGGCGGTGGTCGCAATCCTTCCGCCGATGGGCAAT
>Ga0335073_10000953_pt1 | contig 38312 bp, 29 predicted proteins | sample Lox_Sample_22_FD_207093 | JGI IMG/M metagenome (GOLD analysis project Ga0335073, IMG submission 207093) | Soil microbial communities from Loxahatchee National Wildlife Refuge, Florida, United States - Lox_Sample_2.2 | ecosystem: Environmental > Terrestrial > Soil > Wetlands | place: USA... | reverse complement strand
GAAGTGGCGCGTCTGGCCGGCCTGCCGCTGAGCGTGATCGCCCGCGCGCGCGAAGTTCTTAAACTCCACGAGCGCAGCGAGCACGCGGTCACCGGAGAGCTCGCCAAAACCGAGGATGCCGGCCCCGTGCAGATTCAGCTTTTCGAGCCGCTGGGCTACGGCATCGCCGAACGCATTCGCAGCCTCAATCTCGACGAGATCCGTCCCATTGAAGCCTTGCAGCTGCTATCCGAACTGCAGAAGGAGCTGAAACGCCAATGAGAGTCGCGGGCGTGATGAGCGGCACTTCCCTCGATGGCATCGATGTCGCCGTCGTCGAAATTGCCGGACGCCGCATCGAGACCATCGGGTTCCAATCCACGCCGTACTCCGCGCAAACCCGCGCCGCGATTCTCGCCGTTTCCGATGCCGCAACTCGCACTTCCGCAATTTCGCGGCTCAATTTCCAGTTGGGCGAATTGTACGCGCTCGCCGTCGGGCGCGCGGTTCGCCGATTCGGCCCGGTGAAGCTCATCGGCTGCCATGGCCAGACCATCTACCACGAAGGTGGGAAGAACACGCTCCAGATCGGCGAAGCTGCGGTCATCGCGGAGCGCACCGGCGTTCCCGTCGTCTCGAATTTTCGTGCCCGCGATATTGCCGCCGGTGGCCAGGGCGCGCCGCTTGTCCCCTACGTCGATTACCTGCTCTTCCGCCATCGCGCCCGCACCCGCATCGCGCTCAATATTGGCGGCATCGCGAACATTACGGTGCTCCCGGCAGGCGCGCCCCCCGAAGCCATCGTGGCGTTCGACACCGGGCCGGGCAATATGGTTATCGATGCTCTCGCTCCTCCGTTCGATCGCGGCGGAAAGATCGCCGCACGCGGGCGCGTCAACCGGGCGCTGCTTGACGAACTGATCTCCGATCCGTACTATCGCCGCAAGCCGCCCAAGAGCGCGGGGCGCGAGCAGTACGGCGCGGCATTCGTCGAGCGCATGAAGAAGACTGCTCTGCCGAAAGCCGATCTCGTCGCCACTGCGACCGTACTGACCGCAGCCACCATCGCCCACGCCGCGCGCCCCTATGGCGCGGCCGAACTCATCGTCTCGGGAGGCGGGGTCCATAATTCGCAAATCATGGCGCAACTTGCGGCTTTCATGCCGGGAGTGGCCATCTCCGCATCCACCGGTCACGGCGTGGATGCCGATGCCAAAGAGGCCATCGCGTTTGCTCTGCTGGCTTACGAAACGTGGCGCGGGAAGCCGTCCAATTTGCCGTCGGCGACAGGGGCGCAGCGGACGGTAATCCTGGGAGATATGACTACCTAGTGGAATGAAGGTTGCGTCGTTACCGTGGCTACCCGGTGGCCTACCGGCTCGCCAACGCGCATCGCCTTCCAATCGTAGGCGAATTCCTTGCCGCAATCCAGACAGGTCACGTAGGTGCCATTACGCTGCGTGCCGGATAATGCAGGGCCTCCGTTCCGGCGCGCGGGAGTCAATGGAAAAGTGGTACGCCGGTGGGAACACCCAAACAGCGTATCGATTAGCGACTGAAACATTTGTCAGCCTCCCTCTACTATCTTTTTAGATACGCTTTTTGCTGGGTAAGTTTCAACAGTCAAACGTACAACGGTACTAGCGGCTTGTGCACAACCGTACTTTGAAATGGTCTGATTTCGCGGTAATTCGAGTTAAATGGTACTTAGCCAAACAACTTAGCCGCAATTGATTGGGCGATCTGCGCGCCGTGAAACCGTCCGTTTTCTATGAAGATCTCGTTGGTGTGCATGCCCGCCACAATGACGCCCGCAAGATACACGCCAGGAGTCTCGCTCTCCAGCGTTTGCGGGTCGGTACGCGGCCGTAAACTCTTCGGCTCCAGGGTGATGCCGGTGGCATTCAGAAATTCCAAATCAGGCCTGTATCCTATGAGCGCAAAAACAAAATCGTTCTTCAGGGAGATTTCTCCCCGGGGCGTCTCCACGCGAATCGAATCGGAGAGAATTTCGACCACGTGCGAATGGAAATAAGCGTGGATCTCCTCATTTTTGATGCGATTCTCGATATTCGGACGAATCCAGTACTTCACTCTGTCGGAAATTCCCGCGCCGCGGTGAATTAAAGTTACCCGCGCCCCCGTCCACCACAACTCCAAGGCGGCAATTGCCGCCGAATTCTTCGCGCCAATCACAGCAACATCGTGGTTATAGTACGGATGGGGTTCTTTATAGTAATGCAGTACCTTGTCCAATTCCTCCCCTGCGACGTTTAACCGGTTCGGAACGTCGTAATATCCCGTTGCCAGCACTAGCTTTTTCGCTTGCAGCAGGTGCCTGCATCCCAACCGGTCGGTGGTATGCACGCGAAACGTAAGATCTTCGCCCTCAATGCGGTCCACGCGCTCGTACTGGCGAATATTCAATTTGTAATGATCGGCCACGCGCCGGTAATATTTCAGCGCCTCCGTGCGGTTCGGCTTTTCGTTCAGGCTGGTCATCGGAATGTCGCCGATTTCCAGCAGTTCGGGCGTGGTGAAAAAGGTCATATGGGTCGGATAGTGGTAGATGGAGTTCACTACGCACCCTTTCTCCACCAACACCGTCTTCACACCGCGCTTTTCAAGCTCGATGCCACATGCCAGCCCCGTGGGACCCGCGCCAACCACCAGGGCGTCAAACGATTCGCTCACAGTTTGCTCTCGATTTCGCGGTAAACCGCTTCGAGCGCGCCATCCAGCGCCGCGGCATCCTTACCGCCGCCCTCCGCCATATCGGGACGCCCGCCGCCTTTGCCGCCGGTCGCCTGGGCGACGGCGTTGACCAGTTTTCCGGCCTGCACTTTCGACGTCAGGTCCTTCGTCACCGCGGCTACGATGGCGACAGCGCCGTTGTCGGGCGACGCCAGCACCATCACCGCGCTTTTCCACTTGTTACGAAGCGAATCGGCCAGCGACCTCATCTGCTGGCGGTCCATCCCATCCAGGCGCGCCGCCACCACCCGGGCTCCGTTTACCGTGCGCGCCTGCCCTTCGAGCACGCCCACCTGCGATTGCGCCAGCTTCTCCTTCATTTGCTCGATCTGCTTCGCCTGCGCGCGCTCGTTGGCCAGGAGTTTCTCCACATGCTCTACGAGTTCCGGCTCCGACGCCCGCACCAGGTCGGCAATCCGCCGCAGCGCACCGGTGCTCTCCTGATATTGATGCAGCGCCGCCTCGCCGGTTATCGCCTCGATGCGCCGCACGCCCGCCGAAATGCTGCCTTCATACACGATCTTGCAGACGCCGATATCGCCCGTCCGCCGCACGTGCGTGCCGCCGCACAATTCCCGGCTGAAATCCGGCACCGTCACCACCCGCACTTCTTCGCCATATTTCTCGCCGAAAAGCGCCATGGCGCCCGTCGCAATGGCCTGATCGAGGGGTAGAATGTCGGTGCGCACGCCTTCATTCTTCAGAATCTGCTCGTTCATGAGCCTCTCTACCTCTTCGATTTCGGCGCGGTCCATGGCGGCGTAGTGCGTAAAATCGAATCGCAGCCGCGCCGGCTCGACCACGCTGCCCGCCTGCTTGACGTGCGTGCCCAGCACCTGCCGCAGCGAGGCGTGAAGCAGGTGGGTCGCGGTATGATTGCGGCGCGTCGCATCGCGTAACGGCACGGCGACCTCCGCCCGCAGAATATCGCCGACGTGCACCGGCGCGGTGGCCACGATGTGATGCACATTCAGCCCCGGAACGCCGGGGAACACACTCTCCACATCCGCCACTTTCGTGCCATCGGCGGAGTACAGCGCGCCCTTGTCGCCCACCTGTCCGCCGGTCTCCGCGTAGAACGGGGTCTGGTCGAAAACCAGCTCGCCGTGAGCCCCCTCGGGAATTTCGTCCACCAACACCTTTTCGCGCAGCAGTCCGATCACGCGTGAAGTCGATTCGAGATCGTGGTAGCCCAGGAATTTCGTCCGCCCCTGCTCGAGCAGTTTCTGGTAAGCCGGCACCACCGCGCCTTTTTCCGCGCCCTTCCAACTGGCACGCGCCCGCTCGCGCTGCTGCTCCATCTCGCGGTCGAAACCTTCACGATCGATGGCGAACCCGCGCTCGCGCGCCATATCTTCCTGCTCGTCGAGCGCCAACCCGTAGGTATCGTAAAGCTTGAAGGCCACGGCGCCGGCAATCGTATGCCCGGTGACTTCCTGAACCGCCTGATTAAATTCCTTCTCGGCAGTCAAGAACGTGGTGGCATAGCGATGCTCTTCGTCTTTCACCACCCGCGCCACCCTTTGCACGCTCTCCATCATCTCGGGGTAAGGCCCGCGCATGAGTTCGGCCACGAAACCCGTCAGTTTGTAGAGGAATGGCTCTTCCATCCCCACCATCCGGATATTTCGCATCGCGCGGCGCATAATCTTACGCAGCACATACCCGCGGCCCTCGTTCGAAGGCAGCACGCCGTCGTGGATGAGGAACGCGGTGGCGCGGCTGTGATCGGCGGCGATGCGCAGAGCGGTATCGACTCGCGCGTCGGACCCGTACGTGAGGCCGCAAAGATCGGCCGCCTGAATCATGATGGGGTGAATCAGATCGGTATCGTAGTTCGAAATCTTGCCCTGGAGTACCGCGGCGATTCGTTCCAGACCCATGCCGGTATCGATCGATGGGCGCGGCAGAGGCGTGAGCTTTCCTGAGGAATCGCGGTCGAACTGCATGAAAACCAGGTTCCAGATTTCGACAAACCGGCCGCCGGCGTCGCTGGGGAACTCCTCGTTCTCCCGTCCGGGTTCGGCGGCGTGCTCGCCCAGATCGTAGTGAATCTCCGAGCACGGACCGCACGGACCGGTGTCCCCCATCTGCCAGAAGTTATCCTTCTCGTCGAGGCGGAAAATGCGGCTCTTCGGCACCCCGGCGACCTTCTGCCAGAGCAATTCGGCATCGTCGTCTTCGCGGAAGACAGTGACGTAGAGCTTGTCTTTGGAAAGACCGTATTCCTTGGTGATCAGGTCCCACGCGAACTCGATGGCCTCGGCCTTGAAGTAATCGCCGAAGGAAAAGTTGCCCAGCATCTCGAAAAAGGTATGGTGGCGGCGGGTGTAGCCGACGTTTTCCAGGTCGTTATGCTTGCCCCCCGCGCGCACGCATTTCTGCGAACTGGCGGCGCGCGAATAATCGCGCTTTTCGACGCCCAGGAAGGTATCCTTGAACTGATTCATCCCGGCGTTGGTGAACAGCAGCGTGGGATCGTTGGCCGGCACCAGCGAAGAACTGCGCACAACGCGATGGCCGCGGGCGGCAAAGAAGTCGAGAAAGAGCTGTCGGATATCGTGACCTGTCACTGGGATTCCTCGTGTGGAGTGGACTAAATTCAATTGTAGCGAAGCCCTTCGGGCGGTTCACGCCGGGCGAAGCTCGGCGGGACACGCGGCCGTTGCGCACGGCTCCGCCATTCTCTGGCCTCTTCCGAGGGACTTGGCTTTTCTCTGCTCCCTGGCCGCCGGGCGAAATCTTTTGCTTTCCAGGTTGACAAACTAAACTAAACCGTTCAGTATGGTTTAAACGGAGTGCCACCATGATTCGCGTCAATCGCCTGGTCAAAACCTTCGGCACGTTTACCGCCGTCAACGACGTCTCTTTCGACGTTGCCGAAGGCGAAATCTTTGCGTTCCTGGGCCCGAATGGCGCCGGGAAAACCACCACCATCAAGATGCTCACCACCATGCTGAAGCCCACCAGCGGCGATATCCAGCTCGATGGTCTCGATCCGCGAGTCCATCAGAACGACGTCCGCCAGCGTTTCGGCATCGTATTCCAGGACCCCAGCCTGGATGGCGACCTTACCGCGGCCGAGAACATGGAAATCCACGGCGTTCTCTACCATGTGCCCCGCAAAGTGCGCCATCAGCGTTCCGAGGAATTGCTAAAGCTGTTCGAACTCTGGGACCGTCGCGGCGAGCAGGTGAAGAAGTTCTCCGGCGGTATGAAGCGGCGCCTCGAAATCGCGCGCGGATTTCTGCATACGCCGCGCATTCTCTTCCTCGACGAGCCGACGCTCGGGCTCGACCCGCAGAGCCGCAACCAATTGTGGACCCACGTCAAAAAGATCAACGAAGCGGAGCGCGTCACCGTCTTCCTTACCACGCATTACATGGATGAGGCGGACCGCGTGGCCCACCGGATCGGCGTCATCGATCACGGAAAGCTCGTCGCGCAGGGCACTCCGCGAGAGATCAAGGAGCAAACCGGGACCGCGAGCCTGGAAGACGCGTTCCTGAAATTGACCGGTTCGACCATCCGCGACGAAAGCGCGGTCCCGGCCGACCAGATGAGGCAGTTCGCCCGCATGTGGAGTAGTGGAGGCAGACGATGAGCGCAATTTATATTCTTTGGCTGCGCGAAGTGAAGCGATACCTGCGGTCGCGGGTGCAGATCGTGGCATCGCTCGGCCAGCCCGTTCTGTACCTGCTGGTGCTGGGGTTCGGCCTCGGTCCGGTATTTCAGCGCGCCGGCAGCGGCAGCTACCTGCAGTTTGTCGCGCCGGGCGTAATCGGAATGACGGTGCTGTTTTCGTCCATCTTCTCCGGCCTCGGCCTGCTTTGGGACCGCCAGTTCGGATTTCTGAAAGAGACGCTGGTGGCGCCCGTGCCGCGCCTCCAAATCATGATCGGCCGCACGCTCGGCGGCGCTACCGTCGCCGTCATGCAGGGATTGCTCGTCACCGCCGTCTGCATCATCGCCGGTTTCCGGCCGGTAAACCTCGCCTTCGTGCCGTTCGCCCTGGTGTTCATGCTTCTGATCGCCGCGGTCTTCGCGGCACTCGGGGTGGCGATCGGTTCCAGCCTCCAGGACATGCAGGGCTTCCAGCTCATCATGAACTTTCTGGTGATGCCGATCTTCTTCCTGTCCGGCGCCCTCTTCCCGCTCAACGGGCTGCCCAAAGCGCTGGCGTGGGCCACCTCGGCCGATCCGCTCTCGTACGGGATCGACGGCATGCGGTCGGTGCTGCTGCGCCACGCGCATTTCGGCGCCATCCTCGACGTGGAAGTGCTGGTAGCGGTCGCCTGCGTATTGCTCGTCTTCGGAGCCCACCGCTTCTCGAAGATCGAGATCTGACGATGTCGCGCTCCCGTAGCCAGCAAGCGCACGAACGGGTCCTCCGGGCAGCGCTCAACCTGTTCGGCACTCGCGGCATCGACGCCACCAGCATGGATGCCATATCGCAGGCGTCCGGCGTCAGCAAGGCCACCATTTACAATCACTGGGCCAATAAGGAAGCCATGCTGCTCGACGTCATGTTGATGATCCACGGCGCCGACAGCGATGCCGGCGAAGTCGATTCGGGCGACGTGCGGAAGGACCTCATCATTGTCCTCAGCCGGCGCCCGCCCGACGAGTTCCAGGATGCCCGCGACCGCATGATGCCGGGGATGGTGGCCTACTCCGCCCTGCACCGCGATTTTGGACAGGCCTGGCGCCATCGCGTCATGGAACCCGCCCGCGTGCAGTTGAAGCGCATTCTTCGCCGGGGAGTCCAGCGCAAACAATTGCCGGCGTCGCTCAGTCTCGACGCAGCCATGGCGCTGCTTCTCGGGCCGCTGCTGTACGTGAAGATCTTCGGCGGAGAATGCCCCGGCGAGAATTTCGAATCGCAGGTGGTCGATTCTTTCTGGCGCGCTCACAGCGTCAGCGCCGAACCGAAAGGCCGGACCAAATGGAAACCGTAATTTCAACCGACGGAACCCCGATCGCATTCTGGCGGGAAGGCTCGGGGCCGCCGCTGGTGCTGGTGCACGGCGGACTCTGCGATCATTTCGCCTGGTTCTTCGTGGCCCCGTTGCTGGCCCGGAAGTTCACGGTCTACACCTTCGACCGGAGAGGACGCGGCGGAAGCGGCGATACTCAGCCGTATGCCGCGGAACGCGAACACGAAGATATCGCCGCGCTGCTGAAGGCTATCGGAGAGCCGGCCCACCTGCTGGGCCACTCCGCCGGCGGAATCGTGGCCTTGCAGGCCGCGGAGCGCCGGCATGATCTTCGCAGCCTCATTCTGTACGAGCCGGGATTCATCGTCGACGGGGCGCGCGAGTTGCCCGGTCCGGAAATCTTGGTCCAAATGCAGTCGGCTCTGGCTGCGGGCAACCGCGAGGCCGCGCTGCGCATCGCCATGCGCGAGGCGGTGGGCGCCACTGACGCCGACATCGCGGCGTTGGCCGAAGGACCGGGTTGGACGCGCCTGCTCGCCGTCGCCGGCGCAATCCCCAATGACTGGGCGCTCTGGCAGCAAACATTTAGCGCCGAAAAAGTTCGCGGCCTCCGTACGCCAACCCTGATGCTCATGGGATCCTCCAGCCCTGCCTGGCTTCGCAAGGGGACGGAAGTCATTTGCGCCGCTCTGCCGAATGCCCGCTTGGTCGTCCTCCCGGGTCAAGGCCACTCCGCCATGATCACCGCGCCGCAGGCTTTCGTTCAGGCCGTGATCGATTTCGCCGCGTGACTGCGGGAAAATGATCGCATGCCCGCCACATTTCGGCCGAAAGGGTACCAGTTGCTCGCCGTCCGCGTGCTGGCGATTGCCCTCATCTTTACGATCGGTTACTTCTATCCGCCGCTTCAATACTGGCCGATGTGGGTCGCGGCAATGGCATGGATTGGCTTTGGCCTTTATTGGCGGGTTGCCGCCAAAAGGTCGTCGGAGGCGCGAACTGCGGAATCGGCGGCATCGCGCCGCGTGCATGTAATTTTACTGGACGGCGGACAGCTCCTGCTGTTCATTTCCGTCCCTGGCCTGCGCCAGAGTATCCTGCCGCAAACGCCCGCCTGGATTGCCGCCGGCCTGGCGCTTCTCGCCGCCTCAATCGCATTGGCCATCTGGGCGCGCCGTCACCTGGGCACCAATTGGAGCGGCAGAATCGAAACCAAAGTCGATCACCAGCTCATACGGACCGGACCGTATCGCAAATTGCGCCATCCGATCTACACCGGAGTCATCGGAATGTGCCTCGGAGTCGTTCTGATCGACGGCCATACCCACGCGCTCGTGGGCACGGCGTTGGTCGTGATCGCCTACTGGCGGAAAGTACGCAAGGAAGAAACTAATTTGCGGCAGGCATTCGGAGATCGCTATCGGGACTACCGGCGGGCAACGTGGGGCGCGCTTCCGGGGCTATTCTAAGTTTGTGGGAGGAAGTTCTTAAAGCCGCCGCTTTCGCCCGCCTGCCGCTGCCGGCCAACCGTCCGGCCGGAACGGGAGCTGAACGCCATGATGAGTGCGAAGAATCTGAGGCAGCTGGATGAGTTAGGGTGGGTCGCCTTGCCTGGCGTCATGGACCGGACTTTCCTCGCTGAAGTTTGCGAACGCGTTGAAGAGCTTTGGGAAACCGAAGGCGAAAATGCCGGCTCGGAATTTCGCCGGGAGCCGGGTGCCCGCCGGCTCGCCAACCTGGTGGACAAGGGCGACATATTTGGACGCATCGTGGCCCACCACGAAGTGCTCGATGCCGTCCGGCACGTGCTCGGCGGCGATTTCAAACTGAGCAGCCTCAATGCGCGATCCACCGATCCCTGGTGCGCGGAGTGCCAGCCCCTGCACTGCGACGCCGGAGCGGTCGCCGACGATTCCGGCTTCTGGGTGTGTAACACCATCTGGCTCCTGGACGATTTCACCGCCGACAACGGCGCCACGCGTATCGTCCCGGGTTCGCACCACTGGCGCAAACTGCCGCAACACGAGTTGGCGGACCCGCGCGCGGCACACCCCGGCGAAGTCCTGGTGTTGGGGGAAGCCGGAACCGTCGTGGTGATGAATACCCACGCCTGGCATGGAGGCACAGCCAATCGCACCGGTCAGCCGCGCCGCGCCCTGCATTCGTTCTACACTCGCGGCGACCAACCACAGCAGCAATATCAGTCGGCGCTCTTGCGGGAGGAAACCAAATCCCGCCTCTCTCCCGAACTGCGGCGGATTCTCGCCCTCGACGACGCACGCAACGACGCCATCAGCTCGCGGATTACGGGTATGAGCGGCTTCCTGCGCTAAGCGCTTAGGATTGCCCGGCCGCCAGCGCCAACCCTTCCTCCGGCCCGGTTCCGGTCACCGCGATGGTCTCCAGTTTCGCGGCCAACATCGCCAGATCGTGCGCCAGCAGACACCTCGCCGCATCGCCCGATCCCGACGGCAACAGCAGATCGGCCCATTCGTTCAGCCGTCCATTGAGCCTCCCGATGGTTTCCGCGGACGTCTCGAGATGCAGCCGTAAGTCTTCAGCCTGCCGCTCTCTACCCGACTTGCGCCACTGCGCGAAGCGTTCCTGGTGAAGTTCCTCCAGGACACGGGCCGTTTCCTCCGCGCCGAACCGCTGCACGCTTTCCTGGTCGCAATACTGTCCGGTCGTCTGTTCTCTCGCCGACCCCAGCAGCGCCAGCACACCGAACGTGCTCTCGATACCGACCAGTCTGCTGGCCCAATAGTCCCGGCAATGCGAGCCAGCCGGAGTTTCCGCAACCGCCGCGGAAGGTTCGCACTCGACTGGCAGGATCGGCGATTCCGGCACGGGTTCGTCCGGATTCTCTTCCAGAAAACAACTGTGAAACGCGCGGTCGAGAATTTCGCCGGTCAAGGCGAATGGAAGCTTTTCGAAGTGCATCAGGTTCAACGCGTGGGATAACACATCGCGCGGCTGACACCGGCGGAATGTCTTTCCGGTCGCGCGGTAATGCTTGCTGAGGAATTGCTCCAGCATACCCTCCGGAACCGGAAGTTCGCGGCGGGCGCAAAACTCGCCGAAAATCTTCACGAATTCGCTTTCGCTCGGACCGCGCAACAGCATCTTGTACTGAATCCGCCGGAGGAAGGCCTCGTCGCCGAGATCCGCCGGGTTCAGGTTGGTCGAAAAGACCAGGAAGAGTTCGAACGGCACGCTCATCTTGCCGCCGGTGAGGAAGCTCAGAAAGTCCATGCGGCGCTCCATGGGGACAATCCACCGGTTCAGCACTTCCGCCGGAGTCGCACGCTGGCGCCCGAAATCGTCGATCAGGTAGATGCCGTTGTTGGCCTTCAACTGGAACGGCGCCTCGTACACTTTCGAGACCTGGTTGAAACGCAGGTCGAGCATCTCCATCGACAACTCTCCGCCGCTGACGATGAACGGGCGCTTGCATTTCGCCCACCGGCGGTCATAAGGCGATTCGTCCTCGAAAATCGACGGATCGGTATCGCTCAGCTCGTCGGCGATCGGGTGGTGGTAAATGGGATCGAATACCTGCACGATATTGCCCTGGCATTCGATGGCGTAAGGCACGAAAATCGGCGCGGTGTCCAGATTCACCAGCGATTCGATCAGGTACGTCTTTCCATCGCCGGGCTTGCCGTACAGGAGCAGCGATTTGCCCGCGCTGACCGCCGGCCCGATCTGCGAAAGAATCGACTCGGTCAGCACCATGCCTTGGAACGCCTTCGCCAGACCTTCCTTGGTAAGCCACCCATCGCGCTGCCTCTGCTTGCGAACGATCTCCGCATACTGTTCCGCGGGCACCGGCGCCGGACCGCTGTATTGATTGCTCTCCAGGTATTGGCGGGTGAGTTGCCGGCCGGTTTCGGTGAGCGCCAGGGCGGCCCCGACATTTCCCATGCCCATGGAGCGCTTCACTTGAACGTGGTGCGCTATCTTCAGCGCCTCGACGATCTCCTCGATGACGGAAAAGCGCAGGCCGATGGCGTTCGACAGATCCATGCCATACATTTCTCCGCGGAAATAGAGAATGCGAAGGATCGTTTGCTCGATCGTGGAGGCCGGCAAGCCGGTCTCTTCCAGCGTTGCAGGCTCCCGCGGCGTGACCAGTGGCGTTAACAATTTCCCCCCCAAAGTGAAGTTTTATCGGCCAAGAACGCTGGCCCAGTGTCGCATGCGCGTCGTAAGGCCCGGAATGTTGTCTTTGGAGGGTTAGTGCCCAGGAGCGTTATCTGTTAAGGGGAAAACCGGGTGGTTTCCGCCGGCCTTCGCCGCTGTGCGCCTTTGCGCGAAACAGTTTTCCACCGCGGCGCTTTTATTCCGCCTGGCCGATCCCCAGCGTCTTCATCTTGCGATACAAATTACTACGCTCGAGCCCCAGCAACTCCGCGGTGCGCGAAACGTTGCCGTGCGTCTCTTCGAGCTTCTTGAGAATGTATTCCCGCTCAGCCGCTTCGCGCACTTCCTGAAGGCTGCCGAACCGCTCCACGGGACGCTCGGTGCGGCGCGCGTTCAACGGGATGTGCCGCGCGTCGATCCGCACCTGCGGATTCAGAATTACGATGCGCTCAATAAGATTTTTCAGCTCCCGCACGTTGCCCGGCCAGTGATGGCCGGCCAGCACCTCGTACGCCTCCGGCGTGAGCTCTTTGGCTTTGCGGCCATATGCGGTGGTAAACTCGCGCAGGAAATGGTCCGCCAGTTCCGGCACATCCTCCCGCCGCTCGCGCAAAGGCGGTACGAAGAACGGAATCACGTTCAGCCGGTAGAACAAATCCTCGCGGAAATTGCCGCGGGCAATCTCTTCTTCCAGGTTCTTGTTGGTGGACGCCACCACGCGAACGTCCACCTGCATCGATTCGGCCGCGCCGACGGGTTCGATTCTCTGCTCTTCCAGCACGCGCAGAACCTTCGACTGCGTGCGCAGGCTCATATCGCCCACCTCGTCGAGGAAAAGCGTGCCGCCGTCGGCCTTCTGAAACTTGCCGATCTTGTCCTCGGCCGCGCCCGCGAAGCTGCCTTTGTTGTGCCCGAACAGCTCGCTTTCGATCAGGTCCTCCGGGATGGCCGCGCAGTTCACTTCCACGAACAGTTCGGCCGCCCGCGGGCTCATGGCGTGAAGCGCCCGAGCCACCAGTTCCTTGCCGGTGCCGCTCTCGCCATAGATCAGGACGCGGCCGTTGCTGCCCGCCATAAGCGAAAGCTGCTGGCGCAGCGCCTTCATCGGCACCGAATCTCCGATAATGCGCCAGCGGCTGCCGGTATCTGCCTTCAGGCGGCTGTTCTCGAGCACCAGGCTGTGGTGATCGAGGCCGTTCTTCACCACCACCGTGACTTTCTCGAGCGAAAGCGGCTTTTCCAGAAAATCGAAGGCGCCCAGCTTCGTGGTCTTCACGGCGGCTTCGATCGAGCCGTGCCCGGAGATCATCACCACCACCGGCCGTTCGGCGAAAGGAATCTCCTGGATGCGCGCCAGCACTTCCATGCCATCCATGCCCGGCAGCCAGATATCCAGCAGCACCACTCCATAGCCGGCGCCGGGCAGAGCCGCCAGGCACGCTTCTCCGCTCTCCACCGCGTCCACGGCGTAGCCTTCATCTTCCAGGATGCCGCTCAGCGATCGCCGGATACCAGGCTCGTCGTCCACCACCAGCACGCGTTTGGGCTTCATGTGCGAGCCACCACCGGCCGAACATCGGCCGGCCCCGGTTCGGGTTCGTTCAAAACTGGGATCTCTACTGTGAAGCGCGCGCCCGTGGGCTTGTTGTCTTCCACGCGGATGGAGCCGCCGTGTTCGGCCACGATGTGGCTTACAATCGCGAGACCCAGGCCGGTGCCGCGATTCTTGGTCGAAAAATACGGCAGAAACAATTTCTCCTTGTCTTCCGGACTCACTCCCGCGCCCGAGTCCGCTACCACTAGTTCCACCGATTCCGCGGCTCCCGCCTGCGTCGCCACGTACAGATTCTTCACCAGGGAATCCTGCATCGCCTCGGCGGCATTGTCCACCAGGTTCACCACTACGCGCTGGAACTGCTCGCGGTCGAGGTTCACCGCCGGCAGGTCCGGCGCGAAATCGGTTCGGATCACGATGCCGTCGAGCCGGTCTTTGAAGACCGTAACCGCTTCGCGCACCACTTCGTTGAGATCGCTACGGACGGGCTGCGCCGCCGGGAAGCGCGCAAATCGCGCGAATTCGTCCACCAGCATCTTCACGGACTCCACCGATTTCGAAATCGTGTCGGCGCATTCGCGAATAATCCGCGCCGCGGGAAGCGGCGACTGGAGACGGTCCAGCTGGCGGTCGATGCGTTCGGCCGAAAGGGCGATCGGCGTAAGCGGATTCTTGATTTCGTGGGCTACACGGCGCGCCACTTCGTGCCAGGCAGCGGCTTTCTGCGCGCGCAGCAGCTCGCTGGTGTCTTCGAGCACGATCACGAAGCCGGATGTCAGCTTCTCCTCGATGGCCGCCACCGTCACCGAAAGATTGGCGGTGCGGTGCTCAATGGTAAGATCCATCTGGCGGGCGGCGATGCCCGTGCGGCGAGCCCGCTTCATGAGGTATTTGATTTCGGCGGTGTCGTCGCGCGAGAACAGGTCTTCCAAACGGCTGGCGCGCACCACCTGCCCTTGTGGGAAAATCTTCGAGAGCGCCTGGTTGACCAGTTGGATGGATCCATCGGGACCGATCGAAAGCACACCGGTGGGGATGCTTTCCAGGATGGCTTCGGTGAACCGGCGGCGACGGTCGAGTTCGGCGGCGCCGGTTTCGAGTTCTTCGGTCATTTGATTGAAACCCCGCACCAGCAGGCCGAGTTCATCCACGGCTTTCACCTGTACCCGGTACTTCAGGTTGCCTTTGCGCACCTGGCTGGCGCCTTCCAGGATGGCGGTGATGGGCACGCTGATCTGGCGGGCGAGGAATAGGGCGATCCAGGTGGCGACAAAAAGCACAAATAAGGTGATCAGCGCCTCCAACATGATGTAGTAAAGACGCGTGCTTTTGCGCTGGGCGGCCAGTTCGTTCCATTGGTGCACGGCGTTTTCGATGTATGCCTTCTTCTTCTGCAGGTCCAGCGGGATGGCGGATGTGAGGACGACCCGGCCCAAAAGCCGGTCTCCATCGCGCACGGCATAATCGGCCGTTACCTCGTGGTCGGGATCCGCCGGAGCGGCGTACGGGCCCCAGGAATCGAGCGGTTCGCTGCTACCAAAGCCATAGATCGCGACCGACTTCGACTCATTGACGCGGCAGAAATCGGCGAGCGCGAAGGGAGTCTTGACGCCGTCGCGCACCAGCCGGAGAGTTTCCGGTTGGGCGGCCAGCAGGCCGGCCTGCGCGGTGGTCTCGTCCTGCATCTCCTGCTTGAACATGCGCGCCATTTCCGTAAAGGTGGCCACCTGGTTCTGCATCGGTTCGGTAAACCAGGCGTACATGTTATAGCTGAGAACGAAGTAGCTGCCGAGAACCAGGCAGACCACCGGGGCGCTCACCAGGGTGAGCGCGCCGAGAACCAGCTTGGTGCGGATGCGCGAACCTTCGCGGTTCGCTTGCCGCTCTATGTAGAGTTTCACTCCGGTGCGGAATACGACCCAACCCAGGGTCACCATGACGACAAACGTCAGGATGGAAATGGCCCAGAAGATGAAGGTTTGGGTGGGGTTGGCGGACCGGACACGCACCGAGCCTTCCCAAACCACCAGAACCACGCAGATGGCCAACAAAACGGTCGCAAACCAATAAAACAGCCGCTTTCTCATTGGGAAAAGGCGCCGTGCACCTTAACCTCGATTATACGTGGCGGGTGCCGGGCGGTGGCAGACTAAGTTCGCAGTGAGGAATGCGTCCATTCCTGGCGTAGTCGACAGTCTGCGGCCCGGCACAAACTCCGTTCGGGGGCTTGCGGCCGCACTCGCACTTTGGCGAGCGTTTGGCGCCGGCCAGCGATCTCATCAACTTGAGGTTCTCAACCTGGTCAACGTTCAGATTGCAATCGTTGGGGTGGTTACCGGCGTCTGCGCGGCCAAATTGACGCGCCGCGCTAAAGCTCCCGCGAAGTCAGGCCGATATTATATCCGTGAAGATTCGCAGGCAAGATTCCATGACAAATCTTTTGCACTGGATGGTGGTGATGGCGGTTCTCGGCTCTGTCGCGTTCGCCCAGGACGAGCCCAGAAAGATCACACGCTCCGAAGCTCTGAATGCGGTGGCAGTCCGGGTTCAACCGGAATATCCTCCAATGGCCAGGCAGTTGAGAATGCAAGGGAGTGTAGAAGTGGAAGTCCTCGTCGGGGAAAACGGCGAAGTTCAAAAGGTGGACATCGTCAGTGGAAACGCAGTGCTGACGGCATCCGCGGTGCAAGCAGTGAAACACTGGAAATTCAAACCCTTTCTGGAGAGTGGCAAGCCCATTCGGGTGTTAGCCCCCATTACTGTGGATTTCAAGTTATAAATTTTCGAAGCCGAAGAGGTAAATATGAGCTTGGGCAGGAAGCTGCTGAGCGGCTTCGGGGCAATGCTGGCATTGGTGCTTTTGACCGGCGGTGGAGCACTCGTAGTCACTCGTGATTTGAACAACGATCTGAATCGTGCGGCCAGCGTCATAGCCCGCGAGCAATATTTGGCGGGCGAAGTCAGTGCCGGCACTTCGGCGATGGCTAAGTGCGAACAGGGCACCGTACTGGCCGAAATGCTCTCTAACAAAGAGCGGTCCAGGCAGTATCAGGAGGAATTCCAGACGCACGCGGACAATCTGCACAAGTCGTTGAACGAGCTGGTTCAACTGACCAAGGGCGGAGAGGCAGAAACCACGGTGAAGAGCCTCGATCAGCAGACATCTCTGGTGCTCCAGGCGCACATGAGCCTGTCGCAGGCCGTGGCCACCGATAAAATGGATCAGGCTCTGGATATCTTCAACGGGAAGGTCCTGCCGCGGGTGGATGAAATCGACAAGGCTGCGACCTCGCTGGTAGACCAGGAGAATCGCGAACTGGCGGCGGCATCCGTGGCTTCGCAGGCTCGATCCTGGCGCGTCACAGCCCTTGTTGCAGCTTTCACCCTACTGGGGCTGGGCGTCGGCATCGTCGTCTTCATGATCGTGCGGCATGCGACTCGCTCGCTCAAAGGGCTGTCGGCCAAGATTGCGGAGAGTGCGACGCATGTGGCCAGCGCCGCCAAACAGGTCTCAAGCGCCAGCCAGTCGCTGGCTCAGGGAGCGTCCCAACAAGCTGCCTCGCTCGAAGAGACATCGGCATCTACCGAAGAAATCGTCTCCATCACGCACAAGAATGCCGACCACGCCTCGGAGGTGGCCGACCTGATGCAGAAAACCGAGCAGGCTTCGATCGAATCGGATCGTACGCTCGACCGGATGGTGGAGCAGATGAAAGAAATCGATGGCTCCAGCCACAAGATTGCGCGGATTATCAAAGTGATCGATGAAATCGCTTTTCAAACCAACATTCTGGCCCTGAATGCCGCAGTCGAAGCCGCGCGCGCCGGAGAAGCGGGGTTGGGATTCGCGGTGGTGGCCGACGAAGTCCGCAATCTGGCGCAACGCTGCGCGCAGGCAGCACGCGACACTGCGGCCCTCATCGAAGAATCGATTGCCACCGCCGCCGATGGCAATGCCAAGCTGGATCAAATGGCCGGCGCCGTCCGGTCCATGACGCAAAGCGCTGTCCGCGTCAAGGCACTCGTGGATCAGGTAAACCTCGGGAGCCAGGAACAATCCCGAGGAATGGAGCAGATTTCACGCGCCATCATTCAGATGGAGCAGGTTACGCAACGGACAGCCGCCGGCGCCGAGCAAAGCGCTTCAGCCGGTACGGAACTGGATGCGCACGCCTCCACCTTGCGCGATCTCGTTCACGAAATGCGCGAGATGGTTGGGACCGAATAAGCGGAGAGGCGCGAACCTACGATTTCGCCAATGCAACCTTGTCGACGGTAATCGTGTCGCCGTCCATTTTCCCGGTAACGGTGACCTTCTTACCCGCCATGTCCTTCACTTTGTCCTGATTGGACACTGCATAAATCTTGCCGTCTTCTGTAGCGATGACCGCCGGCGACCCGCGGCCGATGCACCGCTTGGCGCAGGCTTCGTCTCCCAGCATTTCCTTCTTGGAGGCGCAGCTCTTGTCTACGACGTACCCGGTTACGTCCGCGGCCATCGCCGAAGACGCGCACAATGCAAACACGGCCAGCACTTTCCTCATGTGATTTCTCCTCGGACTCTTAAAATAATACCCAGTTCTGTCTACTCTACTGCATCCGCCACCCGGCCCGCAAACTGAGCAGTGTTACATTTTACCCGTGCTAGGATAGATACTTGTCAGGTTCCGGGCTCCGTGCAACGGGCGGCTGCAAACCCCGCCAGGTCCGGAAGGAAGCAACGGTAGCGGTGCGGCTCGTGTGCCGCGGATCACCCGGGGCCTGGCATCGTCCCGCCCCATGTACCAGGTCATCGCTCGCAAATACCGGCCGCAGACATTTTCCGACGTGGTCAACCAGGAACATGTCAAAACCACGCTCGAAAACGCCATTTCCCAGAAACGGATCGCCCACGGCTACATCTTTTCCGGCCAGCGTGGCACCGGCAAAACCACCATCGCCCGCATTTTGGCCCGCTGCCTGAACTGCGTCCAGGGACCGACCGCCACGCCTTGCGGCGAATGCGCCAGTTGCCGCGAAATCAGAGCCGGCGGCACGGTCGACGTGATCGAAATCGATGCCGCATCCAACCGCGGCATCAACGAAATGCGCGAACTCCGGGAAAACGTGCGCTATCAGCCGGTGCGCGACCGCTACAAGATCTTCATCATCGACGAAGCCCACCAGATCACCAACGAAGCCTTCAACGCCCTGCTCAAAACCATCGAAGAACCACCCGAATGGGTGGTTTTCGTGCTTTGCACCACCGAGGCGCACAAAATTCCCGCCACCATCGCTTCGAGGTGCCAGCATTTCAGCTTTCGCTCGGTGGATTTCGAGGACCTCATCGCGCGCATGGCCTGGATCTGCGAGCAGGAAGGCATTCAAGCCGGCAACGAAGTCCTCGCCGTTCTGGCCGCCGCCGGGGAAGGCAGCGTGCGCGATTCGCTTTCCGCCCTCGACCAGGCCATCGCCTGCTGCGGCTCCAGTCTCGATGCCGCCGAAGTGCGTGCCTTGCTCGGCGCGTTCTCGTTGGACTCTCTGGAACAGATCTCGCAGGCGCTGCTCGACGGCGATTCGCGGCGCATGCTCGAAGTGGTCGATGAGCTCGAGCGCAACGGACTGAACCTCCAGCATTTCTCGCGTGAACTCTCGCGCTATTTCCGCAATTTATTGGTGCTCCGGATTTCCGGCGCCGCTCCCCGCCTGGTAGCCGCCTCCGCCGAACAGCGCGAGAAAATGGCCGCCATCGCCTCGCGGTTTTCCGAGGAAGACCTCACCCGTTACTTGCAGCTTTCGCTCGATCTATTCAAGGATCTCCAGTTCTCACTCCAGCCGCGATTCCACCTGGAAATCGGTCTCCTGCGGCTGGTGCAGGCCGGCCGCCTGTTGCCCATCGAGGAAGCACTGGCGCGCGTCTCCACCGGTCCGCCGCAACCCGCGCCGCCGCGTCCCACACCGCAGGCTCCCCCGTCCGCTCCGCCGCCGCGCGTGGGACCATCCCCCTTCGAGCTCGATCGCGCCAAAAAAGCCGCGTCGCGCCCGCCCGAACCGCAATCTTCCGGCGCCAATGCGCTCGCTCCGGCTGCGGCAGCACCCGCGCCGCTGGCTGCCCCCGTGACGGCGGGCGACCCGCGCGAGCTTCTTCACTCTTATCTGCACGAGAAAGGTCTGCGGCATCTGGCTGACGCGGTAGAGGTCGCCGCCATTCAGGTAAATGGTGCGGAGCTTGCCGTGGTCACAGCCAAGTCCTACGCGTTTTATTTCAAGGATGCAGGTTTCGAATCAGCCGTCCGCGAAGTTTTTGGCCGGCCGTTGCGCGTAAAAGTAACGGTCGGCGAGACTGCGCCACAAGCGGCGCCCATCCAGACCGCGCCCAGCGCCACTGAAGATCAAGCCACCACCCGCGCGCTGGCTCACCCGGAAGTCCGCCGCTTCCAGGAAGTCTTCGGCGGGGAAGTCCGCAAAGTTCGCAATCTCAAGGAGTCGTAACGTGAAACTACCCGGCAACATGAACCAGATGATGCAACAGGCGCGGCAAATGCAGGAGAAGCTGGCGCAGGAAATCGCGCAAATCAAGGTCGAAGCCACGGCTGGCGGCGGCATGGTCACCGTGAAGATGGATGGCCACAAAAACCTGCTCGCGGTGAAAATCGAACCCGAGGTCGCCGGCGACGTGGAAATGCTCCAGGACATGATCGTCGCGGCTTGTAACGAGGCTGTCAAAAAGGTGGACGAAGAGTCGCAGTCCAAAATGGGCGGCATGCTCGGCGGAATGGGCCTGCCTCCCGGACTGTTTTAGCGGATTGAGAACCGATGCCCGATTTCGCCGAACCCCTGGCCCGCCTGATCGCCGAATTCAAGCATCTCCCCGGTATCGGACAAAAATCCGCGCAGCGCCTGGCGTTTCACGTACTGCGCGCCTCGCGTGATGACGCCGAACGCCTCTCGCAAGCCCTCCTCGACGTCAAGGACAAGCTCGGGCTTTGCGCCGTCTGCAACAACATCAGCGATAGCGAGCTTTGCCCGTTCTGCCGGGACCCCAATCGCGACCCCCACGTGGTCTGCGTGGTGGAGGAGGCGCACAACATCGTCGGGATCGAGACCACGCGCCAGTTCAGCGGCCGCTATCACGTGCTCCACGGCTCGCTTTCCCCGCTCCGCGGAATCGGCCCGGAATCGCTCAAGATCAAGGGTCTGGTGGATCGCATCTCACAGGGCGAAATCACCGAGGTGATTGCCGCCACCAACCCCACCGTCGAGGGCGAAGCCACCGCCGTGTACCTTTCGCGCCTGCTAAAACCGCTGGGCGTGAAGGTTACCCGCATCGCTATGGGCATCCCCGTGGGAAGCGACCTGGAATTCGCCGACGAAGTGACCATCTCCAAGGCCATGGAAGGCCGCCGCGAGATGTAGCCGTACAGAAACTTACAACTTTCCCGAAGCTTTCTTCGCCCACACCGACTCCAACCAGTGATCATTAGTAAAGGGAGGGAATGATGCAACTGGGTATGGTCGGTTTAGGACGAATGGGCGCCAACATGGTGCGCCGCCTTCTGCGCAACGGGCACGATTGTGTGGTCTACGATATGTCGCCCCAGGCCGTCGAAGGAATGGTAAAGGAAAACGCCACCGGGAGTTCTTCGCTGGCCGATTTCGCCAAGCGCCTGAACAAGCCGCGCGCGATCTGGCTCATGGTGCCGGCCGGGGTGGTGGATCACACCATCGCCGATATTCTTCCCCATCTCGAGCCCGACGACATCCTGATCGACGGCGGCAATTCCTATTATGTGGACGACATCCGGCGCGCCAGGGAGCTGGCGCAGAAAAAGATCCACTACGTCGACGTCGGTACCAGCGGCGGTGTGTGGGGGCTCGAGCGCGGTTATTGCATGATGATCGGCGGCGAGACCCACGTGGTGGCGAAGCTCGATCCCATCTTCTCGACGCTCGCGCCGGGACCGGGCAGCATTCCACGCACTGCCGGCCGCGAACACATAACCAGCACGGCGGAGCACGGCTATCTCCATTGCGGGCCGAACGGTGCCGGCCATTTCGTGAAGATGGTGCACAACGGCATCGAATACGGCATCATGGCGGCCTACGCGGAGGGGCTGAGCGTCCTGCAAGGCGCCGATATCGGCAAACACGTCGGCACCGATTCCGACGCCGAGACTACTCCGCTGCGCCATCCGCAGAACTACCAGTTCGACATCAACCTCGCCGATGTGGCCGAAGTCTGGCGCCGCGGCAGTGTGATCGCCTCCTGGCTGCTCGATCTCACCGCGTCTGGGTTGGCGCAGGATCCGGAGCTCTCCAAGTTCGAAGGCCGGGTCTCCGATTCCGGCGAAGGCCGGTGGACCATCAAGGCCGCCATCGATATCGGCGTGCCCGTACCGGTTCTTTCCACCGCTCTCTACCAGCGCTTCACCTCGCGCGGCGAGGCCGATTTCCAGGACAAACTGCTTTCCGCCATGCGCTTCGGCTTCGGCGGCCATCTCGAAAAATCGGCGGGCGGCAAATAGCCGCGAGGAGGATCCCATGAGCAACGTGCCATCCGATGCCCTGGTTTTCTTTGGCGCCTCCGGCGACTTGGCGTTCAAGAAGATTTTCCCCGCCCTGCAAGCCATGGTCAAACGCGGCCATCTCAATGTACCCGTGATCGGCGTAGCCAAGTCCGGCTGGAACCTCGACCAGCTTCGCGCCCGGGCTGCCGACAGCCTTCACCAGCACGGCGGGATGGATCGCGACGCCTTCGATAAGTTGCGCGGCTTGCTGCGTTACGTCGACGGCGACTATTCCGATCCCTCCACGTTCGACAAACTCCAACACGAACTCGGCACCGCCAAAAGGCCCGCGCATTACCTCGCCATTCCTCCGGCGATGTTCCCCACAGTCATCGGCCAATTGACGAAAACCGGATGCCCCGACGGCGCGCGTGTCATCGTCGAGAAGCCATTCGGCCGGGACCTGGAATCGGCGCGGGAACTGAACAGCGTTTTGCATAAGTGCTTCCCCGAATCGGCCATTTTCCGCATCGACCACTACCTCGGCAAGAAGCCCGTAAACAACATCCTGGTCTTTCGCTTCGCCAATGCGTTCATGGAACCGTTCTGGAACCGCACGTATATCGAGAGCGTTCAGATCACCATGGCGGAAAACTTCGGCGTGGAAGGCCGGGGCGCGTTCTACGATCAGGCCGGGACGCTGCGCGATGTGGTGGAAAATCATTTGTTCCAGGTGCTCAGCAACCTTGCGATGGAGCCGCCGGTGCGCCTCGACAGCGACACCGTGCGGAATGAAAAAGCTAAAGTGCTCAAAGCCATCCCGCCGCTCGACCCGAATCACGTGGTCCGCGGGCAATTCCGCGGCTATAAGCTGGAAAAGGGCGTCGCCGCGGATTCCAAAGTCGAGACTTTCATCGCCTTGCGGATGGAGGTCGATTCCTGGCGCTGGAATGGCGTTCCCTTTTTCATCCGCGCGGGAAAGAACCTGCCGGTCACGGTCACTGAAGTGCTCGCACGTTTTCGCAAACCTCCGACAATCCTGGGAGCTCCGCCGACTACCAGGAACCACTTGCGATTCCGCATCAGCCCGGAAATGACCATTGCCATCGGCGCCACGGCCCTCGGCGAAAGCGATGGTTTGCAGCACGACCTCGTCGAAATGGTCGCCAGCCGTCATCCCCGCCCCGTGGAAATGGAAGCTTACGAGCGCGTGCTGACCGACGCCATGGCGGGCGACTCCACTCTCTTCGCGCGCGAAGACTACGTGGAGGAGGCTTGGCGCATCGTCGACCCCGTGCTGAAGGCCGATCTCCCCGTGCATGAATATGACCGAGGTACGTGGGGACCGTCGGCGGCGGAGCCGCGCGTCGTGCCGCCCGGAGGCTGGCATAATCCACAAGCCAACGATGCGGAGGATTTTCGCGTCGCCGCACCCGACCCAGCGCAATGACTCGCCACCCAAGTACAATCAAGGCGTTTCGGGAGTCTTTACCGTGAGCACACCGCAAGTCGCCGTCCCCGTCATCGATCAGCTTTGCATCAACACCATTCGCACGCTGTCGATGGATGCCGTGCAGCAGGCGAAATCCGGCCATCCCGGCACGCCCATGGCGCTGGCGCCGCTGGTTTACACGCTCTGGAATCGTGTCATGAATTTCGATCCCGCGGACCCGATCTGGCCCAATCGCGATCGCTTCGTGCTGTCGAACGGCCACGCGTCCATGCTCCTCTGGTCGGTGCTGCACCTCACGAAAACCCAAGCCGTCAATGCCGAATATGAAATGGTAGGCCAACCCTCGGTGACGCTGGACGATATCCGCCGCTTCCGCCAGATCGATTCCAAAGCGCCCGGTCATCCGGAATACCATCTGGTGTCGGGAGTGGAGACTACCTCAGGTCCGCTGGGACAGGGCGTCGCCACCAGCGTCGGCATGGCGATCGCGCAGAAATGGCTCGCCGCGCGCTACCAGCGGCCCGGCTTCGATATCTTCGATTACAACGTCTACAGCGTCTGCGGCGATGGCTGCATGATGGAAGGCATATCGTCCGAAACCGCCTCGCTCGCCGGCCACCTGAAGCTCGACAACCTCTGCTGGATTTACGACAACAACCACATCACCATCGAAGGGAACACCCGCATCACCTTTACCGAGGACATCGCCGCGCGTTTTCTCGGCTACGGCTGGAACGTCCTGCGCGTGGGCGACGCCAACGACCTGGACCGCATCGAGCTAGCCTTCGCCATCTTTCACAAGACCAAAGACCGGCCGACCTTCATCATCCTCGACAGCCACATCGGCTACGGAGCGCCGCACAAGCAGGACACCGCCGAGGCGCACGGCGAGCCGCTCGGCGAAGATGAAATCCGCCTGGCGAAACGTTATTACGGGTGGCCCGAAGACGCAAAGTTCCTGGTCCCCGACGGCGTTTACGAGCATTTCGCGGGCGGCATCGGCGCGCGCGGCGCCGCGGCGCGCGCAGCCTGGACGAAGCTCTTCGACGGCTATCGCGCCAGCTATCCCGATCTGGCCGATGAGATCGACCGCATGCAGCGCCGCGAACTGCCCGACGGGTGGGATCGCGATCTTCCGGTCTTCCCCGCCGATGCCAAAGGCATCGCCGGCCGCGACGCTTCCGGCAAAGTGCTCAACGTCGTGGCGCGCAACATCCCGTGGATGCTTGGCGGCTCGGCCGACCTGGGGACCTCCAACAAAACGCTCCTCACCTTCCAGGGCGCGGGCGATCTCGAGCCCGAAACCCCTGGCGGCAAGAACATGCACTTCGGCATTCGCGAACACGCCATGGCGGCTATCGTTAACGGCCTTTCGCTCTCAAAATTGCGCGCTTACGGAGCGACATTCTTCATCTTCAGCGACTACGCCCGCCCCGCCATCCGTCTCTCGGCCATCATGGAATTGCCGGCCATTTTCATCTTTACGCACGACGCCATGGGCGATGGCGAAGATGGCCCCACGCATCAACCCGTGGAACAACTCGCGTCCATGCGGGCCATCCCCGGCCTTTGCACCATCCGTCCCGCCGATGCCAACGAAGTGGTGGAAGCTTACCGGCACATCCTGCAACTCCGCCATAAGCCCACCGTGCTGGTGCTCTCGCGCCAGCCGCTGCCGACTCTCGACCGCACGCGCTTCGCACCGGCATCCGGCCTTTCGCGCGGCGCGTACGTGCTGGCCGACCCGGCCGAAGGCGAACCCGAAATCATCCTGATCGCCACCGGCAGCGAGGTGGTGCTGGCGGCCAACGCCCACGACGCGCTCTCGGCCGAAGGCATCCGCTCGCGGGTTGTATCGATGCCCTCGTGGGACATCTTCGAGGAACAGAGCGACGAATACCGCGCCAACGTGCTGCCGCCCAAAATCGCCGCCCGCATCGCCATCGAGCAGGCGTCCACGTTCGGCTGGGAGCGCTACACCGGCGTCCAGGGCCGGATTCTCGGCATGAAAACCTTCGGGGCCTCCGCGCCGCTCAAGGAATTGCAGCGGCGGTACGGCTTCGAACCCGAGAGCGTCGTGGCCGCGGCGAAGAAAATGTTGGGGAAATAGCTCGCCCCGCGCCGGCACCGTCGTCCTTCATACCGATACCGGTTGCTCCCGGTGGCGCAGGCCGGCCTGGGATGCCGTGGAATCGAGATGCGACTGAACCTGCGTGCGCTCTTGGGGCAGGCGCTACCGCATCTCGCCGCAACCAGCGGTCTTACCACCGCTGGCAGACGAAACCGCGCCCCGCCACTCCAGCCTGACTAAAACGCCAGATGATTCTTCCCCGCCGCCAGCGCCTTCTTCTCCCCCGCCCAATCGAACTCGCCCGTGATGCCCGCGGGCAGTTCGACGTCCGCCGTCAAGTTCGTGCCATGCTTGGCTAACACCACCACGATCTCGCCCTTGGGGTGCGGCATACGAGCTCGAATCTCAGTCAACTGGCCGGGATTCGGCGCCACCCGAACCCGCGCGAACCCCGGCGCCATCGAATCGATTCCCGCCACCGTGCGCAGCAGTTCGAAATTCGGACTGGCGCCCCACGCGTGACAGTCCGATCGCGATGGATCGGCCTTCTCCGCCCACGTGGTGAGGCCGTTCTTCAAAATCTGGCGCCACGGCTCGAGCTGCTCCAGGTAACGGTCACCCAATCCCACTTCGCGCAGCGCCGCGTTGGTGTACGCGCGGAAATAGATCGATGCCTGCGCCAGGCTCGGATCGGCGATCATCTTCTCGAATACCGCGCGTCCCTGCGCCGGTGGCAGCAGATGCGCCAGCAGCGCCAGAGTATTCGTGTGCTGCGACCACGTGCGGTGCGATGGCTGGTCGGCAAACAGCCCGCGCGCCGCATCCCAATCTTTCGCCAGCACCCACGCCTTCAGCTTCGACGCCTTGGAGCGATCTTCGTCCGCCATTCCGTGGTTCCCCACGGCCGATTCAATCGCCGCGCCCCAGTCGTACGCCAGCGCCAATTGCAGATCGAAGACCGCGGAGGAGCCGTCGTTGTCGCCGGGAGCCTCGCCGCCCGGCCAGCTGTCCACCCAATCGGCGAAATTCCAGAACGGCATGCGCGCCAGCGATCCGCTCTCTTTCTGAAAGCTCCCGTAATAGCTGAGCACGGAGCGGACGCCGGGCAGCATGCGCTCGACGAACGCCGGGTCGTCGGTGTACATCAGGTAATCGTGTACCATCCCGATCCACCACAGCGAAAACGGCGGAATATATTGCACCAGGTTGGAAGGCGCGCGGCTGTAGGTCAGGCCATCGGCATTGCGGGTGGAATCGATGAGAGTGATTCCATTGCGCATCAGGCTGCGGTCGCCCGCCATGTACAGCGAGACCAGCATCTGGATGCGTGCGTCGCCGCCATACTGAAGCTGCTCGTAGAAGGGACAATCCATGTACGTTTCGTGCGCGCACAGGCGCGCGGTTTGCCACCCGACCGAGAGAATGCGCTGAATCTCTTGGTCCGGACCGGCCCCGTTATCCACCTGGAATAGCCCTTTCCGCTGAAAGGGGTAGGATGTGAAGACGCCGTGCAGGTCTTCGATGCCCAGCGGCTCGGCGGCCGTGGCGATGTCGAGCTTCACGTAGCGATACGTCCGCCAGAAGAGCGGGCGGTACTGCCGGTGCTCGCCGCCATCGGCCACATAAGTATCGAACGGGCCGAGGAACCGCTTGCCTTCCACTTCGTTGCGATTGCCTTTTTCCCGCTCCTTGCCGGGCGGCGTCGGCAGATAGAGCGCTTCGGCGTATCGAATGTCCACCTGCGCGCCGCGCCCGCCGCTTACCGTCAGTTCGGGATATGCCGTCGTCTCATATCCCTGGTCGAGCAGCAGCGACGCCTTGGTGTTGGCTGGAATCGTGAGCGGGCCGTGCCGGTTCAGAAATCCGTCGGAGACGCCGGCGGGCGTCGATTGGCGAATGCTCGCGAAGCGCTCCACCGTCTGCTCCTCCAGCCGGATGGGGCTCTGTTCGAGCATGCGCAGCGGCGATTGATCGCTCGTCGAGGTCAGCAGCGCCGGACCGGTTTCGCGCGCCGCCACCCAGGCCGAATCGTCGAAATCCGGCTGGCTCCAACCCCATGGATAGAGCGCGCCGTCCACTTTCTCGTTGGCAGCGAGCGCGTAATAGCCGGTCGCTTGGTCGCGCGGCAGCGGCTGCGAGGTGTACGCCTTGTCGATGGCGCATTTCCAGTTGCGATTGCTGTTCACTACCGCATCCGCGGCCTGAAGCACGAACCCGGTCCGTAGCGAGATCTGCGCCACTGCTTTGTTCGGCCCGTCGTTCCAGACCACCGCGGCCAGCACATTCTTGCCTGCCCGCAATTGGGGCGCAATGTCGACTGTCTCGTACCGCCAGTGGCGAAGATCGCCGCGCGCCGGTCCCCACGCCACGCGTTTCCCGTTGGCGTACAGTTGGTACCGGTTATCTCCGGAAACGTGGACCTGGAATGCGGCCGGCTTCGCCGGCAGATCGAACGTCCGGCGGAAATGGTAGACGCCATATTCCTGACCGGAGGTTCCAGGCACGTCGATCCAGCGCGCGGTCCAGTCTGTTTTCTGCGCCAAGGAAGGCGCGGCGCCGAAGGTCGCAGCGACGATCGCAGCGAACATCGCTGCATAGGGGGCAAGAGTCTGCTTCATGGGTGTACCGCGATCATTATAGCCGCCCTCAGCGGCACCGATTCTTCACACTGTCATCCGGTTTTCACATCGCAAGTGCCCGCAAATCTAACATACAATGGGTAATTGCCTCAACAGGTCATGAATGCATGAGAAGAACACTCGCGGTCTCTCTATTGGCGCTCGTCTCGTCGGCAGCGGTGTATGCGCAGGCGGTGGTTGGGTCGGGTGCGATCACCGGAATCGTCATGGACAAGTACGGGGACGGCATCCCCGAAACTACCGTTTCGTTGACCAACAAGACGCTGGGAATCAAGCGCACGATGTTGACTACCGACGACGGCATTTTTAACTTGTCGGCGCTGGTCCCGGGAAACGACTACGACTTGAAAGTCACGCGCCGGGGCTATTCCGATTGGGAACTGCCGAGCTTCGATCTGGCGATCGGGGAGACTGTTAATTTCCGCATCCATCTGTATGCGGATCGCCCCTCGACGTTGGCGGAGGCGCAGCGCTCCATCGCCCCCGTGCAGGACAGCAAGATCAGCGTCAGTTCGACCATCACTCCCGGACAGCTTTCCTCGTTACCGACTCCCGCGCAACAAGTCGATCCTTTGGTGCTGCTGGCTCCGGCGGTGGTGGAAAGCCCCCAAGGCGTGCTGGTATTCCGCGGCACACTCGCCCGCAATGTGTTCCTGCTTGACGGCCTCAGTATCAGCGACAATTATTTCCGCTACGCGCCCAATGTGGCGCCCTTCATCGCGCAGGAATCGGTGGATACGATGCAGGTGATTTCCGGCGCTGCCACGGCGGATTTCACCCACACGACGGGCGGAATCGTGAACGCCGTTTCCAAATCGGGAGTCAATCGCCTGCATGCGTCGGCGTACGATTATTACGCCAAGAATTCCTGGGATTCACCGGACTTCTTCGGCAACGGCTTCGTTCCCTCCGGCCGCTACAACAATGGCGGCGTCAGCGTGGGAGTGCCCATCATCACGGATACGCTGTTTCTGTTCGGCAACCTGCAACACCTGAACGATTCCACCGAGGGGTTGAACCGCATTGTGAATCCGCTGCTCACCACGCCTGACGGAAGCTCGGTTCTCACCGCATCGTGCGCCGCCACCGCCTCGCAGTGCCAGCAGGCGGCGTATTTCATCAACCAGCAGTTGAACGTGAAGGTGCCGGAGACGAACAACTCCACCACCGGTTTCGCGCGTATGGATTTCCGGCCCAACGATCACGAGAACTTCACGCTTTCCGGCGCCATCCTCGCCGGCCGGGGCGTGAACAACTACAACAACGCGACCGTCTCCACCAACGGCGGCCTGCTGGGGTCGAACGCCAACCTCACCAACTCCACGCGCTACGGGGCTTTTGGCTGGACCCACGTGCTTCGCGAAAGCATGGTGAACGACTTCCACGGCGGATGGTTCCGCGACACCATGACTACGGCCACCGATACCGGCCAGTTCCCGGTCAGCTCGGGCGTTTGCCTGCCTTGCGGCACGGGACCGCTCGGCATCACCGTGGATGGCACGCCGTTGGGCGGCAATCCCGCGGTGCCTTTTAATCTGCGCGAACTGCGCTACCAGGCCAGCGACAATTTCACCTTCAGTCTGGCTTCCCACACGGTTCGCATCGGCGCCGACGGCTGGCGGCGGCAGGACACCATGGACCAGCTCTACGCGCGCTTCGGGGTCTATAATTATGACTCCTTAACTGCCTTCGCCGAGGATTTCAGCGCTAACGTGCGGGCCCTCAAGAACTATTCCAGCTTCCAGCAGACGCTCGGCACGTCGGTTGCGACCACCACCGATTGGTTCTATAGCCCATTTGCGGAAGACACCTGGCAGGTGAAGCCCGGCCTGACGGTCAACGCCAGCGTCCGTTGGGAGAAAGCGCGCCTCCCGGTACCGGCTTCGAATTCGCTCGGTAATTATCTGGCCTACACCATCCCCTCGCCCAATACCGACGTCGAGCCGCGGTTCGGACTCGCCTACCTGCTCGATCATCGCACCGTGGTCCGCATCGGAGGTGGGTCTTATTACGAGCCTTTTCCCGGTCAGTTACTCCACGATCTCTACGTAGGCGGCGGAAACTATCAATCTTATTACGAACTCGTCCCCTATGAAACCGGCGCGGTGACCTACCCCCAGGTATTGCCGTCGAGCGCCGTCAACAACCTCAACACTGCGTTGATCGGGGCGTTCTATCCCGCCGAACGATTCCGTAATCCCTATTCGATCCAGGCTGACGCTGCCATCGAGCGCCGCCTGAACCGATGGGTCAGCCTGGCCCTTTCCTATTTGCAAAGTTCGACTCACCGCCTCTGGGTAGCGCAAGATTCCAACTTGGTGGGGAGCAATCTTACCAGTGAAACTTATACGGTTAATAACGCGCAGGGTACCGCGGTAAACACCTATACCACCGCGGTCTGGAATGGCGCGCAACAAGGTCATCACTACGAAGTGCAGCCCGAGGGCGGCGCCAGTTATCGCGCGGGCATCGCGCAGGCCAGGACGGCGCCGCTCAAGGGATTCTCCCTCCAGGTATCTTATACCTGGTCCCACGCCTACGACGATATGAGCGGTCCGCTGGTGCAGAACACCATCGTGCCCGCCAATTACTTCCCTAGCAGCTATGTGGGCGACCAGGGACCTTCGGCATTCGATCAGCGCAATCACGGGGTAGCCAATTTCCTGTGGCAGCCGGTGATCAACAAGAGCGACGCGCTCTCGCGCTTCTTACTGAATGGTTGGCTGGTGTCGGGAATCGTTACTTACGGTTCCACCATTTACCAGACTCCGCTGGTGGACGTGATCGGCCAGCAGTTCAACGTCACCAATTCGGTCAACACCAAAATCACTATGGACTTCCCGAGTTCGCTCAACGGCACCGGCGGCTGGTCGCGAATGCCGCTCGATGCCGTGAATATCCTGCCGCTGGGAGCGTTCTTGAACGTGGATGCGCGGGTGAGCAAAACCGTTCCATTCACCTCTCGTCTGCGCGGCACCTTCGCTTTCGATGCCTTCAACGCTTCCAACCACAAGAATATTTCGGCCGTGCAGACCATTGGGTACACCGCCACGCTGGGAGTGATCTCACCGGTCGCGGGGTTAGGCACGCCTGTCGCGTCGTATGGATATCCATTCGGCAGCTCGGCCCGCCACGTGGAAGTCTCGTTCCACCTCGACTGGTAACGAAAACGCAAATCGGTTTCTGCCGCTATGGCGGCCGCGGGCAACGCACCGCCGGAGCTGGCCGCGGAGGGGCGCAACGGCGGGCATTTCCTTGATTCGCAGTTCATCTGCCGGCCGCGCGGTAAGAGGAGGCATGGAGCGAGAATGGCCGCGATGCCGCGGCCCTCGCACCGCCTGCTTTCGTTTCCCGGCGTACTTCGCGTCTCTGCGGAAGACTCCGCCACGGAATTCAAAGAGAGTCCCCGGGAGATAGCGGGATTTGCCCATTTGCTTCTGCCGGAACTTCGCGAGAAGTAGCTTACCGCTTCAGGAACGTCCCTTTCTCGAGTTCCTGAAAAGCCTCCCGTAGTTGTTCCTGCGTGTTCATTACGATCGGGCCGTACCAGGCCACCGGCTCCTCCAGCGGCTTGCCCGAAACCAGCAGGAATCGAATCCCCTCGTCGCCCGCCTGCACCGTCACTTCGTCTCCGTTATCGAACAGCACCAGCGACCGGTTGTCTGCCGCCGTCGGGGGCGCCGTCTCCAGCCATCCAACCCCTTCCGTTGGCACTTCCAGCGGTCCCGACGCGTTGCAGAACTTCCCCGCCCCACCGAACACATACGCGAACGCGTGCCGCGTGGTTTCCACCGGCAAGCTCTTGCGCCGGCCGGGCGCCACCGAGATGTCCAGGTAAATCGGGTCCGCCGCGATCCCGTCCACCGGACCGCTCTTACCCCAGAAGTTCCCACATACCACCCGCACGTGCGTACCGTCGTCGTCCGTGACTTCCGGAATATCCCCCGATTTCACTTCCTGGTACCGCGGCTCCGTCATCTTCAACGCCGACGGCAGGTTGGCCCAAAGTTGAAAACCGTGCATGCGCCCGGTCGTGTCTCCCTTCGGCATTTCCTGGTGGATGATCCCTTTGCCCGCCGTCATCCATTGCACGTCGCCCGCGGCGATGGCTCCGCGATTTCCCATGCTGTCGCCATGTTCCACCGTTCCCGCCAGGACATAGGTGATGGTCTCGATCCCGCGATGCGGATGCCACGGAAACCCCGCCAGATAGTCCTCCGGCACGTCGTTCCGAAAATCGTCGAGCAGCAGGAACGGGTCGAATTCCTTGGTGTTGCCGAATCCGAATGCCCGGCGCAAATGCACGCCGGCGCCTTCCAAAGTCGGCTTGGAGCGGATGAGCTTTTTGATCGGTCGAATCGACATGGCCCCATCGTACCAGAGGCCCGCCGGAGTGCCGTCTAAGCCCCCAGGAACATCACGTGAACGTAGGTCCCCAGCCGCTCGTTGTAAGCCAGGTACCAACCCACGTGATCGGGGTCCTCATAAAGGACGATTTCGTCACCCGTCCAGTTCCAGTCGGCAACGTACGCCAAATCCGGGTCCGCCACCGAAAAGTAAAATCCGTTGAACCAGAATCGCGAAGGTCCCCCGCCCGCCAAATGCCACACATGGGAGGGGCCGAATCCCCCCGTGAAGTGCCCGTGCTCCCATGGATGATCCAGGTGAAACCGCGGGTCGTTCTTCCCCGTATCGTGGCCGACCCACTTGTTGCCATCGACGTGCGGCGCTGCCGGATGGCCGGCTTTATCCGCCAGGTGCTGCGGCGGCGCCGGGTGCGAAGGGGCATTTCGCACGGGGGCCGGACCATGGGCCGGTGGTTTGCTGGGAGTGAAGTGAGGTTGCGCGCCGCCCTTGTGTTCCTGGGCGGAAAGCGTGGTGCCGGTGATCAGAATCAGTGTCGCGAGTACCGCAGCTGGTGTTTTCATCACTTTAAGCCTACGCGAACCCGGGGTTTTGCGTAAACAAAAAGAAGTGCGATTTTTAACGCCCGGATCCACAAATTCAGCGGCTTTGCGAGGATCTCGATCCGGCGTTCGGCTTTTAGCGGGCGTACCACCGCCACTGTAAAGCGCCATGGGAGTGCCCCGGCTCCGGCTTCTGACGCAGTTGAGGCAGGGAGCCGGATCGGCGAACACCGCTTCCTACGTCGTCTCCTCTTCCGCTTCCGGCAGCACGTCGCCCTCGCCCGCGATCCAGACATAAAGGGTCGGCAGCAGGAACACACTGATTCCCAGCGCCGCGATCAGCCCACCCACAATCACAATCGCGAACGGCCGCTGCGAATCCGACCCGATTTCGTGCGATAAAGCCGCCGGCAACAGCCCCAAAGTCGCCACCAGCATGGTCATCATGATGGGACGCAGCCGCAGCACCGCGCCTTCGATCGCCGCTTCTTCGATCGGGAAGCCCCGCGCGCGCCGCTGGTTGATGTATTCCAGCATGATGACGCCGGTCTGCACCGAAACGCCGAACAGCGCCAGCATTCCCACACCCGAGGACACGCTGAAGTTGGTGTGCGTCACCAGCAGCGCCAGGAATCCGCCCACCGCTCCCACCAGCACGTTGACCAGAATCAGCAGCGCCCATTTGAACGACCGGAACATGCTGTACAGAATCATCGAAATCAGCGCGATGGTCAGCGGCACAATAATCGCCAGCCGCGCCCGCGCTCTCTGCGCGCTCTCGTACTCGCCCTCCCATTTCAGGTGATATCCGCGCGGCAGTTGCACCTGTTTGGCCACTTTCGCCATCGCCTCTTCCACCGCCCCGCCCAGGTCGCGATCGCGTACGCTGTACTTCACCGCGATGTACCGCTCGTTGCCTTCGCGATAGATTTCCGACGCGCCGTCCTTCACTTCGATGTGGCACAGTTGCGCCAGCGACACCCGTTCGCCCGTGGGAGACAGCAGGCGGATGTTCTCGATGGCGTCCTTATCGTCGCGATATTGCGGCAGGTAGCGCATCACCAGGTCGTAGCGCCGCTCGCCGTCCAGCACTTGCGTGAGCGCGTTTCCCCCCACCGCGGTCTGGATCGCATCCTGCACGTCCGCCACATTGATCTGGTAGCGCGCCGCCTGATCGCGATCCACCGTGATGTTCAGATTCGGCTGTCCCATCACGCGAAATACGCCCAGGTCCGCAATCCCTCTCACCCCGCCCATCACCTTCACGATCTCATCGGCCTTCTCCTCGAGCAGGTTCAGATCATCGCCGTAGATCTTGGTCGCCAGCTCGCCCTTGACGCCGCTCACCGCCTCTTCCATGTTGTCTTCGATCGGCTGCGAGAAATTCCAGAGCACGCCCGGAATTTTCTCCAGTTCCTTGTTCATCGCGGCGATCAATTCGTCCTTGTTCTGATGGAACGCCTTGCGCCATTCCTCTTTCGGCTTTAGACCGACGAAATACTCGGTGTTGAAAAATCCGGTGGTGTCCGTACCATCGTCCGGACGGCCCACCTGGCTGGTGCAATCGGTAGCTTCCGGGAACGAGCAGAGGAGCAGCCGCGCCTGGTTGGCGAGCCGTATGCCCTCGCTCGGACCGGTTGAAGGAGCGAGAGTTCCGCGTACCCAGAGCGAGCCTTCGTCGAGGTGCGGCAGGAATTCCGAGCCGATTGCGCCGCCCGTCATCAGATAGTACGAGGTCGCCAGGCACAGCACGCCGGCGGTCACCGGGACCCAGCGGTGTTCGATGGCCCATCGCAAAAGCACGCGATAAATTTTCCGCAGCCACGCCATCACGGGGTTATCCCACTCCCGGGTGCCGCGAAAGAAGAAGAGGCTGGACAGAACCGGCGCCACTATGATGGAGAAAATCAGCGCACCGCACAGCGCGAACGCCACCGTCCACGCCATCGGTTTGAACAGGCGCCCTTCAACCGCCTGAAGGGTGAAGATCGGCAGGTAGGCCGTGATGATGATGGATACCGCGAAAAACACCGGCCGCTGCACTTCGTGCGCCGCTTCGCGGATGATTTCGGCCGGCGTCGACGCGCTGTCGGCCCGCCGGTGGCTCAAGTGGCGCACGATGTTCTCCACCATCACCACCGCGCCGTCCACTACCATGCCGAAATCGAGCGCCCCCAGCGAGAGCAGGTTGGCCGGAATGCCCTTCAGCTTCAGACACGACGCGGCAAAGAGCAGAGAAAACGGAATGGTGAGCGCCACGATGATGGCGCCGCGGAAATTCCCCAGAAACATCAGCAGGATGATGACAACCAGAATGATGCCTTCTGTCAGGTTGTGCAGCACCGTGTGGGTGGTGTGGTGAACCAGCTCGCTGCGGTCGATAAACGGCACGATTTTCACGCCCGCCGGCAGAATCCGGTCGTTCAGTTCGTCCACCTTGGCATGCAATCCTTTTAATGCCGCCTCGGCATCGGCGCCCTTGCGCATCGGCACCCACGCCGAAACCACATCGTCGTTATCGATCAGCTTGCCGTCCTCGCGATGAATCGTGCGGGCGAACTGCCCCAGCCGGATTTTCGGACCTTGCGCCACCACCGCAATATCCTTCACCCGCAGCGGCGTCCCGGTCTTGGTGAACAGCACGGTGTTTTCGATGTCGTGAACATTCTTCACCAAACCCACTTCGCGCACATTGATCTGCTGCAAACCGGCTTCGACAAAGCTCCCGCCGGCATTAGTGTTGTTGTTTGTAATCTGCTGCTCGACCTGCGCGAGGCTCAGGCCATAGGCAATCAGCTTGTTCGGATCGACGCGCACCTGATACTCACGAGTTGGACCACCAAATGTCGCTACATCAACAATATCCGGCACGGACTTCAAGTTTTTCTCGACCACCCAGTCCTCGATCGCCTTTAAGTCCATCACGTCGAACTGCGGATTCGTATTGTGCAGGGTGAAGAAATAAATCTGGCCTACCGGGCTCCAGTCCGTTCCCATCTGCGGGCTCACACCCGGTGGCAGCGTCACCTGCGAGAGCCGTTCCAGCGCGCGCTCGCGATTCCAGGCGTTATCGGTGCCGTCCGCAAACATCAGCTTGAGGTCCGACAGCCCGAAAATGGAAAACGACCGCAAGTGTTCGATGCCTGGAATGCCGTTCATGGCGATTTCGAGCGGAATGGTGACCTGCTGCTCCACCTGTTCCGCCGAAATTCCCGGCCACTGCGTGATGATTTCGACGTAGTTGTTGGCCACATCGGGATAAGCTTCCACCGGCAACTGGTGGAACGCCACCCCGCCGGCGATGAACAGCATGAGCGCCCCCGCCAGAATCAGGATGCGATTCTTGAGCGCGAAATCGACCAGGGCTGCAATCATTGAGCACTCACCTACTGATCCACCGTGTTCTGCAAAACCAGCGCATCCGTCACCACCATTTGCCCGGGTTTGATCCCGGCGAGAATTTCCTGCTGGTTGCCGGGCAGCATCGCGCCGCCATTCACTTCGATCCGGTGGAACCGGTTGCCCTGAGCCGGCGCGTAAACCCAATCGCGATCGTGCAGGTGCAACACTGCCGTCGCCGGGACCGACGCGTGCTGTTCCCGCGCCTCCCCGTGGAAAATCGCGGTCACAAACATGCCGAACCGCATCAGCCCGGGATTTTCCACTTCCAGCCGTACCTTTGCGGTCCGCAAATTCGGATCCATGATCTGGCCGATATTGCTGATTCGCCCGCGAAACACCCGGTCCGGATAGGCATTCAGGCGAACGTCGGCATATTCACCCTGCCGCACCTGCGCCAGATCGTTTTCATAGACGTCGCACACAATCCAAACGTGCGACACGTCGGAAATCGTGAACGGGTTGGGCGGGGTCAGCGCCTGCACGCCGGACGCGATGCTGATCTGCTGATCCGTAATTACTCCCGCTACCGGCGCTGGAACTTCCACGATTCCCGTCGGATGATCGGGGTCCGATCCCAGCAGGCGCAAATGCTCCTGCGTGGTTTCCAGATCGACCTTGGCATTTTCCTCGGCGTTTTGCGCGATTTCGAGCAGGCTCTTGGCGATCGCCCCATTGTCGTAAAGCAATTGCGCCCGGTCGAGTTGCACTTTCGCCAGTTCCTCGTTCTTCACCGCCTTGCGATAGTCGGAAAACGCACCCGCGATGTCGCTGCTGCGGACTTTGAACAGAATCTGCCCCTTCTTCACTTCGTCGCCCAGACGCGCATTGATCTCCACGATCCTTCCGGAAGCCAGCGACGGCACCGGCACCTGTCGCGACACATCCGGGCTGATTACGCCTGTGGCTTTCAGTTCCGGCGCCGCCAGGTACACTGCCGCGGCTACCGTAGGGAATTTGCTGGCGTCGTCCACCTTGACGTTGTTGGGATCCATGTCCTGTTCCACTTGCCCCGGGTGCGGACCGGTGTCGGCATCCTGCGCTGCCACTGTGGACGGGCCTTTTCCGCAGCCCGCTGCGAGCAGAATCGCTCCGAGACATACGCCGAATTCGAGAAGAAACGAACGATTCATGGAATCACCTCCCGGCCCACCGCCATATTCATTTGGGCCGCCGCGGTTAAGTAAGAACCAATCAGATTCAGGTAAGCCAGCCGTGTATCCCGGTACGATTTCTCGGCGTCCAGGTAGTCCAGCAGAGATGCCCCGCCGTTCTGGTAGGAAAACGCCACCTTGTTGCGCGTGTCCTCAGCCAGTTTGAGGTATTTGTCGCGATACGGTCGCAGCAGATTCAGCGTGCTCACCACCGTGTAATAAGCCGAGTCGACGTCCGAAAACACCTGTGCTTTGGTGGCGTCCTGAGCTTCCTCGCTGCGGCGGATATCGACCGCCGTACGCGCCTTTTCACCCTGATTGCGGTCGAAAATCCTCAACGGAATCGACACGCTGACTCCGAAATAGAACGGCACCGGAGGATTGCGGCCGAAGTCCAGGCTGAAGGTCGGATCGGTCGATCCGTTGGCAATGGCCAACTGATGATTAGCCTTCGCCAGTTCGACGTTTTGCACGGCCTCCTTGAGGTCCGGCCGGGATTGCATCGCCACATTCCGAAACTGTTCCAGCGGGTCGAGCCGGTCGACAAAATCGTAGGCCCCGGCAAGGTCGAACCGGTCGATAGGAGTGCGCTCGTCGAGAAGTGCCAGAACCTGGATCTTGGCGGTCCGCAGATTGACCAGCGCGGTCTCCAGATCGCTTTCGAACTGCACGCGTTGCAACTCCAGCCGCTCCATGTCCACCTGGGCAAGATCTCCCGCCGCCAGCCGCTTGCGGTTTACATCCAGCTCCTTGTCCCAATAGGTGAGGTTTTCACGCGCATTTTGTTGAACCGCTTTGGCTTGTAGGACCTGCACAAAAGCGTTTCGCAGGTTAA
>Ga0335073_10000952_pt1 | contig 38335 bp, 30 predicted proteins | sample Lox_Sample_22_FD_207093 | JGI IMG/M metagenome (GOLD analysis project Ga0335073, IMG submission 207093) | Soil microbial communities from Loxahatchee National Wildlife Refuge, Florida, United States - Lox_Sample_2.2 | ecosystem: Environmental > Terrestrial > Soil > Wetlands | place: USA... | reverse complement strand
CGTGAACCCATCCTCGGCATCTTCGTCAACGTAAAAGTCTGCTGACCATCTGTTCGTGAAGTGCGACGAAACATGGCAGTGGGGACACGTGCGCGTCGTCATGGCCCGATCGTACGGGCACGCGGCGACAAATCAGGCCGCCTCCGCGCGCCGGGAGGTCACGCTGTTCGGAGCGCAGTACTAGGGGGTAGTGGTGACGGTCCCCGCCGTCGAGGCAGGCTTGAATCTGAGGATGTTCGCCGGGCTGAGCGGCCGGGGGTCGTACGCCACCACGCTGTATTCCGTGTCGGCGCTCATCGTCGGGACTGCATCGCCGTTGTACGCAGGCCGGGCGGGCCGGAACTGGAAGGGTGGCGGCGGTGAGCGGTAGGCATTCGGCGTTGGCTGCGCGGCGACGGGCTCGACGATGGCGGCCTCCGGCGATGGCTGCTTCGGCTGCCGTAGACGGCGTACGCCAGACTGCACTAGCTGCCAGTTCGCCGCGATCGTCGGCGGCACGTTGAGCACCGTGACGATGAAGGTGAACAGCACCACCGGGACGCCGATCAGCCAAGGCCAAGTCACGGAAGTCAAGCGTAGCCGGTCGATGGGTTGACACGATCCCGAGTTGCTACCCTCCAAGCCCGCGTCGCTGGCCTGCGCCGACGCTCACGGCTGGCCGCGAATCCGGGCTTGTCAACGACACTTCGTTGACAAACGGTGGAAAGACACTGTCGAAACGTCCTTCTGACCTGCTACGATGACGTCAACGACGACAAGGCAGAGGGTAAGTTCTCGAACCGCGACCGGTGCGCCGTAGCCTGCGGGCATGTCGTCAGTGCCAGCCGCGAGGCTGGGCCGTCTCACGGCCGCCGCGCGGCGCTACGCGGTCGCGTGGACTTACCTGGCGCTGTTCGCCGCCGTCCAGGCCGGCTACGCGCTGCTGCGCCCGGCTGCCCAGGCTTCCTTCACGGCCTGGGCATCGACCAGCGTGGCGAACCTCGAGCACGATCCTGTCGGCTCCCTGGTCGTGTCCGCCTTCGTGACCGGCGGGACCGGCTGGGGAGCCGCCGCCTGGCTGCCGTTGATCGCGATCGCGATGTTCGGCGCCAACGGCGCGGTCGGCAACTGGCGGACGGTGCTCGTCTGCGCCGCCGGACACGTGGTCGGGACCCTGGTCAGTGAGGGCATCGTCGCCTGGCGGGTCGCCTCCGGGGCGCTGCCGCCCGCCTACCGGCACCTCACGGATGTGGGACCGTCGTACGTCGTGGTGTCCGCCCTGGTCGTCGCCCTGCTGTGCGCTGGCTGGGCGTGGCGCTGCCTCGCCGCGCTAGACCTGCTCGTGCTTGTGTTCATCGCGCGGATCTTCGGCGGCCTTGCCAGCCTGGACGTCTCCGCCGTCGGGCACCTGACCGCGATCGTCACCGCGGCCGCGGTGACACCGCTGCTCTGCCCGCTCAGGAGGCCATACCGCCGACGGCAAGGCCGATCAGGTACGTAATCCCGGCCGCGAAGGCGCCCAGGAGCAGCTGGCGCAGGGCGCCGCGCCAGAAGGGCCTGTTGGTCATCCGCGCCACGAGGCCCCCGCCGATGACCGCGGCGAGCGCGGACAGGATGAGCGCGGCCCACAGCGCGTCGAAGCCGAACGCGTAGGGGAGCAGCGGGATGACCGCGCCGACGGCGAAGGCGGCGAGCGATGCTCCGGCGGCGATATAGGGCGACGGCAGCTCGGACGGGTTGACGCCGAGTTCCTCAAGCGCGTGCACGGCGAGCGCCTTGTCGGGGTGCGCGGAGATCTCGGCGGCCGCCTGCCGCGCGGTGGCGGCGCTCACGCCGCGGCGGCGGAGCATGCCCGCGAGTTCGGCCTGCTCGGCGACCGCGTTGACCTTGAGCTCGTGCCGCTCCTTGTCCACTTCGGCCTGGATGAGCTCGTTCTGCGAGGAGACTGAGACGAATTCCCCCGCGGCCATGGAGAACGCCCCGGCCGCCAGGCCTGCCAGGCCGGTGAGGACGATCGCGTGCCGTGAGCCGCCGCCGCCTCCCACGCCGGAGATCAGGGACACGTTGGTCACGAGCCCGTCCATGGCGCCGAACACGGCGGGCCGCAGCCATCCGCCGGACACGTCCCTGTGCTCGTGGCCGAAGGTGTGGTCGTGATCGGTAGTGGTCACAGGGCGATTGTATGAGCACCTGGTTCGACGGCCACTGGCTCGGAGCGACCGGCCAGGTCCCGCCGTCAGAGCACCGTGCGCAGGAGGCGGACCGGCGGGGAGCCGTGGGCCAGCATCCGGTCGTGCACGGCACGCTCGGCCGAGCCCGGCACCGCGAGCAGTTCCGTCGCCAGGTCGGAAACCTCCGTGTACCCGACGTAGTAGGTGGACAGCTGAGCCGACGTCAGCAGCGCCCGGCGCCACTTGCCCGCCGCTTCGCCCTCCTCCTGGAATCCCCGGGTGGCCATGAGGGTCATCGCCTCGGCTTCGGTCATGCCGCGGCCGTGCACCCGGGCATCGAGGATCGCGTTGATGATCGAGCGGAGCTGCATCTTGAGCTGCTGCATCCGCACCGCGCGCGGGTCGCCCTCGCCCGGGTACCCGTGCTCCGCCATCAGCTCCTCGGTGTAGACGGCCCAGCCTTCGATGAACGAGCCGGAGCGGAGCGCGGCCCGCAGCGGTGTCGCCGCGCTGAACCGGCGCGAGTGCGCCAGCTGCAGGTAATGGCCTGGCATCGCCTCATGGACGATCAGGTTGTGCACCATGTGCCGGTTGTACTCGCGGTAGAACGAGGCGATCCGCTCCCGTGTCCAGCCGTCGGGCACCGGGGAGACGGCGATGAACGTCGGAAGCGGCGCGCTCTCCAGCGGACCTGGCGAGTCGCAGTAGGCGACCGCGACGCCGCGGTCGATCTCCGGCATGTCGATGATCTCGATCGGGTCGTCGTAGAGCGTGACCAGGTCGTGGCCGCGGACGAACGCCGTCTGCGCGGCGAACGCGTCCGCGCCGAACCGCAGGATCGTGTCGCCGTCGGGCGCGTCCGCCGCCAGCCGGTCAAGGACCTCGCGCGGCGTGCCGCCGAGAGCTGCCGCGACCTCGGTGATCTCGTCGGTGACCCGGTCCAGGTCGGCTTCCGCGCGGGCCAGGATGGCGTCGGCGTCCGCGGCGGCGCTCAGCGTGAGGGCTAGCTTGCGCGCGAATCGCTCCGGGCCGATCCGCGGATCCGCGAAGTCGCCGCCCGCGACCCTGGCTTTCAGCCAGTCGCGGTGAGCCGCGAGTGCTTCGAGCGCGGCGGGCCTGACCTTGGCCATCTCGGCGGCCACCGTGCCAGGGATCGTCGCGAGTGCCGCGTCGACCTCGTCGCGCACCATGCCGATCGTCCCGTCGAACTGCGTGATCGCGGTCTCCAGGTGAACTTTCGCCATCGGGCCGAGCAGGGCGCGGGCGTCCGCCAGAGCCGCGGGGACCTGGGCCAGCCGGCCGGCGAGGGACATCAGCCGCTCAGGAAGCGGCGCGAAATCCCTGGCAAGCAGCGCGTAAATCGCCCTTCCTGGGTTGGCGGCCAGCGGGTTCCGCTCCTCCTCCCTGAGCTCTTCGAGCTCGAAAACCCGCCGCGCGACGTCGTTGCCGAGCATCGCCGCGTCTACCTGGAGCTCGGGGCTCAGCGAGCCCGCGTCGAGCGCGGCCAGGCGGTCCGCGAACCATCGCACGGCGGCGCATTCCGCGGCGATAGCCGCCGCGGTCCTCGTCGCGATGCGGTCGTCGAAGCGGTGGTCGCCAAGCTTGGTCGCGAGATCCGGATGACATTCCATCAGGTCGTCGAGGTACGCACGTGCCAGGACCCGGAACTCCTCGTCAGCGCGCACCCGATCCTCCCTTACGCGGCAGCCATCTCAGCGAACCCGGCAGTCACCATCGACAGGGTACGGCTGGCCCGGGGTCCCGCGCGGGCCGGTGCGTGGCGAGGGCGGCGGCTGCGCGATGATGTGGGTGTGATACGAGCCCGGGCGCGGCTTGGTGCCGCGCCAGTTCCGCGCTCGCGGCCGCTCCGGTGACCGACGCGCCGCGCCGCTGGCACGCCGAACGGGCGTGGCTCGGGGCGCCTGGTGGCAGCGGAGGCGGGCTTGCCCTCGACGTGCTCATCGAGGCGCACGGTGACCGGTTCGCCGCGGTCACCCCGGACACGCCGACGGACCGGCTGCCGCCGGGCACGGTCCGGCTGCCCGGCCTGACGCTGCCAGGCATGGCGAACGCGCACTCGCACGCGTTCCACCGGGCGCTGCGCGGCTCAGGCGTCGGCGACACGTTCTGGACGTGGCGGGACCGCATGTACGCCGTCGCCGAGCGGCTGGACCCGGACAGCTACTACGCGCTGGCACGCGCCGTCTACGCGGAGATGGCGCTGGCCGGGATCACGTGCGTCGGCGAGTTCCACTACCTGCATCACGGCCACGGCGGGGCCCGGTATTCCGACCCGAACGAGATGGGCCGGCTGCTCATCGCCGCCGCCGCCGCGGCCGGGTTGCGGATCACCCTGCTCGATACCTGCTACCTGGCCGGCGGCATCGAGCCTGGCGGCGTGCCGCGGCCGCTGGCCGGGGTGCAGCTGCGGTTCGGCGACGGGACGGCGGCGGGCTGGGCGGAGCGGGTCGCCGGGTTCGGCGCCGACGCGCACGGCATGGCGGGCCCGCACGCCCGCGTCGGCGCCGCGGTCCACTCGGTCCGCGCGGTGCCGCCAGACCAGGTGCCCGTGGTCATGGCCTGGTCGCACTCGCGCGGCGCGCCAGTGCACGCGCACCTGTCCGAGCAGCCGCTCGAGAACGCGGAATGCCGGGCGGCCTTCGGCGCGACGCCGGCGGAGGTCCTGTTCGAGGCGGGCGCTGTCGGCCCGCGCTCGACGATGGTGCACGCCACGCACCTGACCGAGCACGACATCGAGCTGCTCGGCGCGTCGCAGGCCTGCGTCTGCATGTGCCCGGTGACTGAGGCCGACCTGGCGGACGGTGTCGGGCCCGCGCCCGCGCTCGCCGCCGCCGGGTGCCCGCTCAGCCTGGGCAGCGACGGGCACAGCGTCATCGACCTGATCGAAGAGGCCCGCTGGATGGAACTGTCGCAGCGGCTGGTGACGCGCAGGCGGGGCCACTTCACCGCGGGGCAGCTCGCGCAGGCGGCGACCGTCAGCGGCCATGCCTGCCTGGGCTGGCCCGACGCCGGGGAGATCGTGCCGGGCGCGTATGCCGACCTGGTCACGGTGCCGCTTGGCGGCCCGCGGCTGGCCGGCGCCGAGACGGGCGACCCGCTGGGCGTGCTGTTCGCGGCCGGGACCGCGGCGGACGTGCGCCACGTCGTCGCCTCCGGCGCCGACGTGGTCCGTGACGGGCGCCACCTGCTGGTGGACGACGTGCCCGGTGAACTCGCCGCCGCGATCCGCGCGGTGCTCCGCTAAGGGACGGCGACTGTGGCCGGGAGCCTGCTGATCACGCGGATCGGCGAGCTTGTGACGAACGCGCCAGGCGGCGACCTCGACGGGGCGGGCGGGTTCGCGGCGGTCAGCGACGCGGCGCTCGTCGTGGAGGGAGACCGGGTCGCGTGGACCGGGGCCTCGGCGCGCGCGCCCGCCGCGGACGCGCTTGTGGACGCGGCCGGGCGGGCTGTGCTGCCCGGGTTCGTGGACTCGCACGCGCACCTGGTGTTCGCGGGCGACCGGAGCGCGGAGTTCGCCGCTCGGATGGCCGGCCGGGGCTACGCGGCCGGCGGCATCAGGTCCACGGTCGCCGCGACGCGGGCCGCGACCGACGCCGAGCTCCGCGCGGGGCTGCACCGGCTCGCCGCGGAGATGCTCAGGCAGGGGACCACGACGTTCGAGTGCAAGTCCGGATACGGCCTGACAGTGGCCGACGAGGCACGGTCGGTCGCGCTGGCCGCTGAGGTCACCCCGGAGGTGACCTACCTGGGCGCGCACGTGGTGCCAGCGGAGTTCGACGGCGACTCGGGCCGGTACGTGGAGCTCGTGTGCGGGCCGATGCTCGAGGCATGCGCGCCGAGCGCCCGGTGGGTGGACGTGTTCTGCGAGCGCGGCGCGTTCGGCGCCGACGAGGCGCGCGCCGTGCTGGCCGCCGGGGCGGCGCGCGGGCTGCTGCCCCGGGTGCACGCCAACCAGCTGGGCCCGGGTCCTGGCGTGACCGTGGCGGTGGAGGCGGGCGCCGCGTCCGCCGACCACTGCACGTTCCTGAGTGACGCCGACGTCGCCGCGCTCGCGTCGTCGGGCACGGTCGCCACCCTGCTGCCGGGCGCGGAGTTCGGGACGCGCCAGCCATACCCGGACGCCCGCCGCCTGCTCGGCGCGGGGGCCGTGGTGGCGCTGGCCACCGACTGCAACCCGGGTTCGTCCTACACCTCGAGCATGCCCTTCTGTATCGCGCTGGCGGTCCGCGACATGGGAATGACGACGGACGAGGCGGTCTGGTCCGCCACCGCGGGCGGCGCCCGCGCGCTGCGCCGCTCCGACGTGGGCTACCTGGCGCCCGGCGCCCGCGCCGACCTGATCATGTTGGACGCCCCGTCACACGCGCACCTCGCTTATCGCCCGGGCGTCCCCCTGGTCCACGCCGTCTGGCAGTCCGGCCGCCGCGCCGACCTGAACTGACCCGCGTGATCCGCACCAGCCAGGCAAAAGCCAGCCGCCCTGCCCGGGGGCCTCGGGCAGGGCGGCTGGTGCGGACCTTTCTGAGGGGGTCAGAGGTCCGCGCAGAGGAGCGGCCGGAAGTTAATCGTCGGCTGCCCGTTGGACAGGATGTTGTTGCTATTGCCCTGGTGAAGGTTGAGGTACCAGCCGGTGGCGGGCACCGGAGTGGTCACCCCGGTCACGGTCTGGGTCTGGTTCACGATCTGGCCGTCGCTGTTCGCCGTGAAGTCCATGAACATGTACTGCACCGGGCCCTGGCTCTGGCAGCTGCCGACGTGAATGTGCGCCGCGTGCGCGCCAGGCGTGAGGCCGCTGGCGTTCAGCGTGACCGAGATGGTCTGCGCGCTGGGGTTGTACACGAGCGTGGCGGTCCCCTGCGGGGTGCCGTAGCTCATGCCCGTCGGGTCCACCTCGACCGCGGTCAGCGGGTAGGTGGTGTTCGCGCCGACGGTCGTCGGCGAGGACTCGGCGATCGGCTCGGTGGAGACCGGGTCGCCCGCGGTGCCGTTGAGGATCACGACTCGCCAGTTAGGCGCCTGGGTGCCCTTGTAGGTGCTGTCGAGGGTGGCCTGCGCCCCGCCCGTGCCATTCGCGGTCAGCGTCTGGAACACGGTGACGAGCTTGCCAAGCCCGTTCACTAGCTCGACGCCGTGTGACGAGCCGGGCGTCAGCCCGAACGCGTCGACGGTGACATCGATGGTGTCGAAATTGTCACGGCCGAGCGTGGCCGTGCCCTGCGGCATCGACATCAGGTTCAGCTGCGTCGTGACGGGCTCGGACATGACCGGAGTCGCCAGGAGCCCGTCGGTGTTGCCGGCGCTGTCGGTGTAGAAGCCGACCAGGTCGCCGTCGTCGTTCACGCCGTTGATCGTTGTCGTGCCGACGCCGTGCGGGTCGTCGACGGTGGTGAAGCCGCCGCCGGGGGTCCAGGTGAACCCGTGCATGGTCGCGCTGTCGCCAGTGCCGTCGGTGTAGACGCCGGCCAGTTCGTCGTGGTCGTTGACACCCAGCGCCTGGGTGGCCGACGCGCCCGGGAAGTCCAGGGTCAGGAACTTGCCGTTGGCGTAGGCCAGGAATGCGTCGGTGACGCCGTTTCTGTCGGTGTAGAAGCCGGTGACGTCGCCGTGGTTGTTGATCCCGGCGGCAGTCAGGCTGGGGGCGTTGACGCCGGTCTGGTAGCCGGGCACCTGGACGCGGGTGAAATGCCTGGTGTTGATGTTGTAGATGTAGCCGCGGTTCAGGCCGCCACCGTTGGTGTAGAAGCCGACGGCGATGTCGTGGTCGTTGATGCCGAGCAGCTGGTTGACGGGCGGGCTGGCGTTGTCGCCGGTCGGGAAGTTGACGCTGTGGAAGCTGTGCCCGTTCAGCTTGTAGAACCCGAAGTTGTTGTTCACGCCGCTTGCGGTGTTCATGCTGGACCAGAAGCCGACCGTGTCGCCGTTGTCGTTCAGGCCGGTGACCTGGGTCTGCACTGAGCCGGGGAAGTTCTCGCCGGCGTAGTTCTGCTGCCCGTACGGCGGGAACAGCAGGTACCCCTTGTTCGGGTGGTTCTGCGCGCCCGAGCCGAAGTACCCGGCGATCACGCCCTGGGCGTTGATGCCGAGCAGCTGGTTGAACGTCGGGTCGTTCTGGTTGTCCAGCGTGGTGAACATGTAGCTGCCCGGTTGCGTGACAGGCATGGCAGTGGTCGGCGTGGGCGTGGGCGTCGGCGACATGATGGGCGTCGGCGCGTTGATCGGCGTGGCCGTGACCGTCGGCGTGGCCGTGACTGCCGGCGTGACGGAGGCCGCCGGCGTGGCGGTAACAGTGGGCGTGTCAGACGTGGTGAACGCGTCGGGCGCGGGCCTGGTGGCGCCCATCGCGAGCGAGCTGCCCACGACCGCGAATCCCCCGATCGCCACCGCGGCGGCGGCGATCCGCAGCCCCTTACGGTTGGCGTTGCTCATTGGAGTGTCCTTTCCTGTGTCCCCGTTCCGGCGTCGTTCCGGCACGGCGGCGTCCCGGTACGGCATCGTTGTTGACCCGTACGGTGCGCCCTACGCGAGCCGCCGGCCAGCCGGTTCAGAACCGGCCTCCGGCGCAGGGGGAATGACAGGGGGAACCACTGGGGGAAACAATGTCCGGCCCTGGAAAAGCCGCTGGCCAAAGACGTGGGATGTTTTGGGTAGCTATAGCTACCCAAAACATCCCACGTCCATACGGGCCGCCGAGGCCGGGGTACTGCTGGTGCGGACGGTCCGCCGGTGGCGGGAGAGGCGGGCAGCCTGCCGCGGGCGCTACACCGCCGGGTAGCGGCCGCGGAAGCGGATCAGCGGGTCGCCAGCCTCGGTCACATACGGCACGGCGACCACTTCGGAGATCACCAGCATGTGGTCGCCCGCCGGGACCCGGCGGGCGACCGAGCACTCAAGCGCGGCCAGCCCGCCGGAAGGGATGAGGGCACCGGACGACGTGCCGCGCCTGTGCGGGATGTCGTCAAGCAGCAGCCGGGCGCTCGGCCGGCCCGCGGCGGCGAACCGCCCCGCGAGCATCTTCTGGGACGCGGCGAGCAGCGTCACGGCGAACCGCAACGCGGGTAGCGCTGGCCTGCTGAGCACCTCTGCCGCATACGACCCGGCGATCAGCGACACGAGCACGAGCGGCGGGTCGAGCGACACGGGGCAGAACGCGCTCACTGTGGTCCCGACATCGTCGCGGCCGTCGGCGATCGTGACCAGGGTGACGCCCGTCGCCCACGCCGACAGCGCCTCGGCAAGACCGCCCGCGAAGGAGCCGGCCTCCAGTTCGCTCACGCGGACCCCCGAACGTGCCGCCACGGAAGGCAGTCGCGGAACGGCGCACGAGGCGCCACGGCACGTTCGGTCAACTGATGTGCCAGTTGCCTGGCAGCGTCAGCGGTCCGTGCGGCGGCAGGCCGGCGCGGGCCGCGAACTCCCACGCCGGGCCCCAGCCGTCGGCGAACAGCGCGGCAAGCGCGGCGACGCCCGCGCCCGCGAGCCCGTCGGTGCCGACCCGCGCGAAGGCGGCGGGCCGCACCTCGCTTGACTCGGCCGGGCGCAACTGGTCGAGCGGGCCGAGCCGCGGGTACACCCGCACTGGCGCCGACTCCGGGAGCCCGGCGCGCGTGCGGGCGATGGCGATCGCGTCTGACAGGCCGCCAGTCTCGTCTGCCAGGCCGTTGGCCACCGCGTCGGCGCCGGTCCATATCCGGCCCCTGGCGAGCTCGTGCACCCGGTCAAGGGGCATCCGCCGCCCGTCCGCGACCTTCTGCGTGAAGTCCGCGTACACCGCGTCGAGCCAGACGTTGATCCGGTCCCACTCGGCCTCGGAGAACGGGCGCGAGGAGGAGAACATCGTGGCGTTCTCGCCTTCGGCCACGGTGTCGGTGTTCACGCCCGCGCGGCCGAACATCTCCCGCAGCACCGGCTTGCCCAGGATCACACCGATGGAGCCGGTGATCGTCCCCGGCTGCGCCACGATCACGTCGGCGGGCGCCGAGATGAAGTAGCCGCCCGACCCGGCGACGTCGCCCATCGACACGACGACCGGCTTGCCGGCCGCGCGTGCCCGCACGACCTCCCGCCAGATCACGTCGGAGGCGGTGTAGGAGCCGCCCGGGCTGTTCACCCGCAGGACGATCCCACGGGCCCGCTCGTCGGCCGCGGCGGCGCGCAGCGCGGCGGCCACCGTGTCAGACCCCATGCCGCCACCGCCGCCCGGCCCGCGGCCGCTGCGGCCGTGCCGGATCGGGCCGTGCGCGTAGATCATCGCCACGAACCGCTCGTGCGTGGTCTTCGGCAGGCGGCGCGGCAGGTCGGTCAGCATGTGCGAGCGCTGGTACCGCTGCAGGTACAGCAGCGTCGCGTCAAGGCCCGCCTCCTTGTGCAGCCGGTCGTAGACCTCGTCCCTGTAGGCGAGCCCGTCGACCAGGCCTTCGGCGAGCGCCTGCTGCGCCATGAACGGGCCGCGGTCGAGCAGCGCGCGAGCTTCCTCGAGCGTCTTGTGCCTGCCTTCGGCGATCGCGGCGGTGAGCTGCTCGGCGACGGACTCCGTGAGCCGCTGCGCCGCCTCGCGGGCGGGGCCGGTGAACCCGGTCTCGGTCAGCTGGTCGGCGGCCGACTTGTACTCGTGCCGTTTGGCGCTCTGGAAGTCGATGCCGAGCTTGGCGAGCGCGTCGTGCAGGAAGACCTGCTCGACCGCGATCCCCGTGAGCCCGAGCGTGCCCGACGGCTGCAGGTAGATCCGGTCGAAGCCGGTGGCCAGGTAGTACGGCAGGTTCCCGCGGACGAACTCGCCGAACGTCTCCGCCCACGCGACCGCCGGCTTGCCTGACGCCCTGAAGTCCCTGACCGCGCCGCGCAGTTCCTGGATGGTCGCCAGCCCGATCCGGCTGCCGCCCACCTTGGCCACGAGCGCCCGCACGCGGTCGTCCTCGCTGGCCCGCCGCAGGCCTTCGAGCAGGTCGGGCAGCCGCGTCCGGCGCAGCGTCAGCAGTGCCGACACCGGGTCCTGCGGCGGTCCTTCAGCGATACCCTCGGTGAGGTCGAGCTCCAGGATCAGCGGCCCGGTCCTGCGCTGGCGCAGCCTGGTCACGTGTCCGGTGAGCTGACTTGCCAGATTCCCCCCTGGCGGTCCCGCCGACATCGCGGCGAGCTTCGCGTCTGCCATGCGGTCAGCTTACGCGGGGGCGCATGATCGTCACTAATAGTCCGAACGCTAGGGGGTGACTGCGATAGGCCAGCCTGCTCCGGCCGTGACAGTCGTGGTCGACGTGGCCAACGTGATGGGGTCCCGCGCCGAGGGCTGGTGGCGCGACCGGGCCGGCGCCGCGCGGCGCCTTCTCCAGCAGGTCGCGGCGCTGGCGGACCGCGGCGTCCCGGCGGACCGGATGCCCGCGGGCCTGCCCGCCCCCGGCCAGTGGGTGCTCGTTCTCGAGGGTCGCGCGCGGGACGCCGCGCCCGCCGCGGTCCGGCAGGCCGGCGACACGGCGGATGACGGCGCCTTCGGGGGACGGGTCCGCGTGGTCGCGGCCGCGGGTTCCGGCGACGACGCGATCGCCGCCGAGGCGGCCGCGCTTGACGGGAACGCGCCGTGCCTGGTGGTCACAGCGGACCGGGAGCTGCGGCGGCGCTGCACGGCCGCGGGCGCGGCCGTGACCGGCCCCGGGTGGCTGCTGGGTCTGCTGTGAGCGGGTAGCCTGGGACCAACCCCGTCACCCCTGCATCGCACGACCAGCACGTTCTGTCCGCCACCGACCGGAACCTGATGCGCATGTACGTGATCTTCGTTCTCGCCGTTGTCCTCGTCGCCGGGCTGCTGTTCCTGCTTGACCGCGGTCTCAAGGCAGTCAGCAAGGGCCGCAGACGCCGGGTCGCCGGCGAACGGCTGGCCGCCGCGGCGGCGCACGCCGAACAGCAGGCCGAGCAGCAGCACGCGGTACAGGAGGCGAGCGCCGCGCTGACCACGGTCCTGCCGGCGATACAGCAAGGCGAGCGGGGCCCGCGACGCGTCGCGTAGTGGTCCTGTCCGACACGCACGCGCCGCGGCGCTGGAAGTCCTGCCCGCCCGCGGTCGCCGCGCAACTGCGCGGCGCGGACCTGATCCTGCACGCGGGCGACGTGTGCACGGCCGCGGTGCTTGACGAGCTGGCGCAGTACGCCCCGGTCACCGCCGTCGTGGGCAATAACGACGGCCCGGACGTGGCCGCGTGGGGCGCGGCGCAGACCGCCGCGCTGACCGTCGCGGGCCTGCGGGTCGCGATGATCCACGACAGCGGCCCCGCGACCGGGCGGCTACCGCGCATGCGCGCCCTGTTCCCTGCCGCGGACCTCGTGGTGTTCGGGCACTCGCATATCCCGCTTGACGCCGCGGCGAACGGCTTGCGCATCTTCAACCCGGGCTCGCCGACCGACAGGCGCCGCCAGCCGCACGGCACGCTTGGCGTGCTGCGCGTGGCGGACGGCGCGCTGGTCGGCGCGTCGATCGTCGAGGTCAGCTAAGTCCGCCGTCACCAGCGGTCGCGGTGCACCACGTCGTCGAACGGGCGGCGGTCCGGGCGGCGGATCAGCGTGAGCGGCCGGTCCGCCGGGTAGCCGAGCGAGATCAGGTAGGCGCAGAACTTGTCGTCGGGGAACCCGAGCAGGCCGCGCGCCATGTCCTGGTCGGCCACGCCGGCATGGCCGCTGCCGATGCCCAGGCTGGCCGCGGCGAGCATGATGCTCATCGTGGCCTGGCCGAGGTCGTACTGCACGCGGTCCTTCTGCCGCTCGTCCGCCGGCACCGGCGCGATCAGCGCGATCGCGGCGGCCGCGTGGGCGACGTGCCCCGCGCCGCGCCACACGTGCGCGAGCTGCAGCAACTGCTCGCGCTGGCGGACGAGGATGAAGTCCCACGGCTGCCAGTTCTGCGACGACGGTGACCTGCGGCCGGACTCGAGGATCTCGTCAAGGTGATCGTCGGCGATCGGCCGGTCCTCGAACGACCGCACGTTGCGCCGCGACCGGATCGCCTCCCAGGTCTGCACAGCGCCAGCGTAGCCCACGGGTTTCGGTAATGCCGGGGTGGCTGGCGCGCGTGGTGTCATTCCGGGGCGAGCCAGAGGACGGCGAGCGGCGGCAGGACGATCGTCGCCGAGGCCGGCCGGCCGTGCCACGGCTTGGGTATCGCGTTGACAACGCCCAGGTTGCCCATGCCGCTCCCGCCGTAGTCGGAGCTGTCGGTGTTCAGCACCTCCCGCCAGCGGCCGGCGAGCGGCAGGCCGATCTGGTACTGCTCGTGCGGCATCGCCGAGAAGTTGCAGATGCAGGCGAGCACGGGGACCGCGTGGTCTTGTGAGCCGAAGCGCAGGAACGAGATCACGTTGCCTGGCGCGTCGTTGGCGTCGATCCAGGCAAAGCCGTCCGGTATGTGATCCTGCGACCACAGCGCGGGAGACTGACGGTAAGCCGAGTTCAGGTCGCGCACGAGGCGCTGCGCCCCGGAGTGGTAGCCATACTGGAGCACCCACCAGTCGAGGCCCCTTTCCTCCGACCACTCGCTCACCTGGCCCCATTCAGACCCCATGAAAAGCAGCTGCTTTCCCGGATGCGCCCACATGTAGGCGTAAAGGGCACGCAGGCCCGCGAACCGGCGCCATTCGTCGCCGGGCATCTTTCCCAGCAGCGACCCCTTGCCGTGCACCACTTCGTCGTGCGACAGCGGCAGTATGAAGTTTTCCGAGAACGCGTAGATGAGGGAGAACGTCAGCTCGTTGTGGTGGTATTGCCGGTGCACAGGGTCGTGGCGCATGTAATCGAGCGTGTCGTGCATCCAGCCCATGTTCCACTTGAAGCCGTACCCGAGTCCGCCTAGGTAGACCGGCCGGGAAACCCCTGGCCACGCGGTGGATTCCTCGGCGATCATCATGATCCCCGGCACCCGCTTGTAGGTGGTCGCGTTGACTTCCTGCATGAACGAGATCGCGTCGAGGTTCTCCCGGCCGCCGTACTGGTTGGGCGTCCACTCGCCGTCGCGCCGCGAATAGTCGAGGTACAGCATCGACGCCACCGCGTCTACGCGCAGCCCGTCGATATGGAATTCCTCCAGCCAGTAAATGGCGTTGGCGACGAGGAAGTTGCGCACTTCGGAGCGGCCGTAGTTGAAAACGAGCGTGCCCCAGTCCGGGTGCGCGCCAAGCCGGGGGTCGGAGTGCTCGTAGAGCGCGGTGCCGTCGAATTCTGCCAGCGCCCAGGAATCGCGCGGGAAATGCGCGGGAACCCAGTCGACGATCACCCCGATGCCCGCCTGGTGCAGCGTGTCGATGAGGAACCGGAAGTCGTCAGGGCTGCCGTACCGCGAGGTGGGCGCGTAGTACGAGGTGACCTGGTACCCCCACGACCCGCCGAACGGGTGCTCGGCGACAGGGAGGAACTCCACGTGCGTGAATCCCATGTCTGTCACGTAGCCGGCTAGCTCGACGGCGAGCTCGCGGTAGGACAGCCCGGGCCGCCACGACCCGATATGGACCTCGTAGATGCTTACCGGGCTGGTCAGCTGGACACGGGCGGCCCGCGCCGACAGCCAGTCGGCGTCAGACCATTCGTACGACGACTCGTACACGACCGACGCGGTGGCGGGCGGCGTCTCGGCCAGCTGCGCCATCGGGTCGGCTTTCTCCCGCCACACGCCGTCCGGCCCGCAGATCGAGTACTTGTAATGCGCGCCGAGCCCGACGCCGGGCACGTAGAGTTCCCAGACCCCGGCACCGCCGAGCGAGCGCATCGGATAGCCGCGGCCGTCCCAGAAGTTGAAGTCGCCGACCAGGCGGACGCCCCGCGCGTTCGGCGCCCAGACCGCGAACGCCGTGCCCGTTCCGCGCACATGCGCGCCGAGCACCGTCCACAGTTGCTCGTGCCTGCCCTCGGCGATCAGGTGCAGGTCGAACTCGCCAACGGTCGGCAGGTGCCGGTACGGGTCGTCTTGCAGCGCCTGCGCGCCAGCGGGGGCCTCGACGCCGTCCCACCCGGGGCTGCCCGGCGCGGACGACTGCCCGGGATAGGTCACTTCAAGACCATATTCCGGAACGGTCCGGTGCTCCTCTGGCAGCGTCACCTCGAATACGCCCTGGTGGCGGTGCGTCATCGGGTAGCGGCTGCCGTCGGGCAGGACTACCGTGACCGAGGCGGCGAGCGGGCGCAGCGCGCGGATCGTCACGCCTCGCGGACCCGAGTGCGCGCCGAGCACCGAGTGCGGGTCGTGGTGGTGGCCCGCCACGAGCCGCTCGATCTCGCCGAGGGAGAGCTGTCCCTCGGGAGCGGACAATTCGTTAGATGTCATCTTCATATGTTCTGCGTTTCCTGCGATTCGCGTAGCGCTAGAACTCCGCGAGCGATTCCAGCGGAATGGGCAGCCAGGACGGACGGTGCCTGGCTTCATAGAGCACTTCGTAGACCGCCTTGTCCAGTTGCAGCGCGCGCAGCAGCACCTCGCTGGCGGCCGGGTCGAGGCCGCCCGCCTCCGCGTACCCGGCGCAGAACGCGCTGCCGTTCCTGCGCACCCAGTCCCGGGCCAGCCCGTTCAGGGTGGCCTGGTCTGGATGGCCGATGAGCTGGTGACGGGCCGCGTAGTCGAACGAGCGGAGCATCCCGGCGACGTCACGAAGCGGGGAGGACCTGGCGCGGCGCTGTGCGAGCGGCGACGCGGGCTCGCCCTCGAAGTCGAGGACCACCCAGCCGGTCTCGGTGCGCATCACCTGGCCGAGGTGGTAGTCGCCGTGCACGCGCTGCACCGGGAACGGGCCCTTGAGCTTGGTGAGCCTGGCGTAGGCGTTGCCGATCATCTCGGTATACCTGTTGAGCTCGGGCACCGCTGCTCTGGCCATGTCCAGGTTCCTGAACATCCGCTCTGTCAGCTCGCCAGCCGCGTCGGGTCCTAGCTCGTCGGTGCCGAAGGCCGCGGCCAGGTCCGCGTGCACCTGCGCCGTGGCCATGCCGAGCCTGTGCGCCTCGCCGGCGAAGTCACCGCCGGCGTCAGCCGCCCGGATGCCTCCGCCGTCGGCGCCTTCCATCGCGTACAGGTCGCGCACGCTCGTCGCCGCGAGCAGCCAGCCGTCCGAGGCCAGCCGCAGGTACCTGGACAGGATCGCCAGGCTGGTGGACACGCCTTCCAGCCTGGTCTCGATCCAGCCGAGCGGCTCGGCTACGTTCGGCGACCCCAGTCTGGCCAGCGCCGTGGTCACCTCCAGGTCGGGGTTCGGCCCGGGGGAGAGCCTGCGGAACACCTTGAGGATCGACTCGTCGCCGAAGACCAGGCTGGTGTTGCTCTGCTCGCCGCCGAGCACGAGGCTGTCCAGGCCGGTCGCGAACTCGGCGCCCGCGACTTTGCGCATCTGCAGCGAGCCGATCGCGGCGTCCGCCGCGATGGCGGCGAGCAGCGGCTTGGTCAGGTCGGAGTCGTGCAGGGCGTCGTACGCCTGCCGCCCGTCGCCGGCCGGGCCGATCCTGGCGTGCCGCAGGCGCGCGGGCAGCCTGCGGCGCAGTCCCGCGAGCACCTGGTAGTAATCGACGGTCGTCCCGTGCGAGACCGTGACGATCAGGTGCCGCAACTCGGGATCGCCGTCGACGACCTGAGTGTCCGCCACGATCGCGAGGTCGCGCAGTCCGCGCCCCTTGCCGGCGAACCACCGCTGCCTGACTAGCCACGTTGCTAGTGCGTCCTCGAAAGCCATCGCCTCGCCATCCCGTAGGTTGCCGCGTCACGTGCCCCGTGCGGGTCACGCCGGGTCACGTCGCGGTGGGTCACCGGGTCACCGGTCGTGTTCCTCCCTCGCCGGCGGGAGCTGAAACCAGTAGAAGCCATGTCCCGGCAATGTCAGCAGGTAAGGGAGTTCCCCGATCGGCGGGAACGTCACCCCGCCCATGCACTCGACGGGCGTGACGTCGATGAACCTGCGCAGGTCAAGTTCGACCGGCTGGGGGAACCTCGACAGGTTGTTCACACAGAGTATCCGGTCGGTCGCGTCGTGCTCACTGGGGGTGGCGTGCCCGCTGTGCGGCCAGCGCGCGGTGAGCATGCCCGCCGCGTCGTGCTCCCTGACGAAGGCCAGCACGCTGGGATTGCTCGAGGTGAGTTCCTCGTACGCGCCGAGGCCGAACACCGGGTGCCGCTTCCTGATCTCGATCATCCGCCTGGTCCAGTGCAGCAGCGACTGCGGGATGCGCTGCTGCGCCTCGACGTTCAGCGACTGGTAGCCGTAGATCGGGTCCATGACCGGCGGCAGGTAGAGCCGCTGCGGGTCGGAGCTTGAGAAGCCGCCGTTGCGGTCGGGCGTCCATTGCATCGGGGTGCGCACGCCGTCCCGGTCGCCGAGCCAGATGTTGTCGCCCATGCCGATCTCGTCGCCGTAGTACATGACGGGCGAGCCTGGCAGGGACAGCAGCAGCGCGGTGAACAGCTCGAGCTGGTTCCTGTCGTTGTCGAGCAGGGGCGCCAGGCGCCTGCGGATGCCGATGTTGGCCTTCATCCGCGGGTCCTTGGCGTACTCGGTGTACATGTAGTCCCGCTCGTCGTCGGTGACCATCTCCAGCGTCAGCTCGTCGTGGTTGCGCAGGAAGATGCCCCACTGGCAGCCGGCCGGGATCTTCGGTGTCTGGGCCAGGATCTCCGAGATCGGGTAGCGCTGCTCGCGCCGCACCGCCATGAAGATGCGCGGCATCAGCGGGAAGTGGAACGCCATGTGGCACTCGTTGCCGCCGGTCTCCGGGTCGCCGAAGTACTGGACCACGTCCGCCGGCCACTGGTTGGCCTCGGCGAGGAGCACCCGGTCCGGGTACAGCTTGTCCACCGCGGCGCGGATGCGCTTGAGGTACTCGTGCGTCTCCTTGAGGTTCTCGCAGTTCGTGCCCTCGCGCTCGTAGAGGTAGGGCACGGCGTCAAGCCGGAAGCCGTCGATGCCCAGGTCGAGCCAGAACCGGAGCACCTCGATCATGGCGTCCTGGACCTTGGGGTTCTCGAAGTTCAGGTCCGGCTGGTGCGAGAAGAAGCGGTGCCAGTAGTACTGGCCGCGCACCGGGTCGAACGTCCAGTTCGAGGTCTCCGTGTCGACGAAGATGATCCGCACGTCGGCGTACTTGTCCGGGTCGTCGGACCACACGTAGAAGTCGCCGAACGGCCCTTCCGGGTCGCTGCGGCTCGCCTGGAACCAGGCGTGCTGGTCGCTGGTGTGGTTCATCACCAGGTCGGCGATGACCCGGATGCCGCGCTTGTGCGCTTCCTCGATCAGCTCGACGAAGTCGGCGATGTTGCCGTAATCGTCGAGAATCCGCATGAAGTCCGCGATGTCGTAGCCGCCGTCGCGCAGCGGGGACTCGTAGATCGGCAGCAGCCAGACGCAGTCGATGCCGAGCCACTGCAGGTAGTCCAGCCGGGACGTCAGGCCGCGGATGTCGCCTGTGCCGTCGCCGTTCGCGTCCTGGAAGCCGCGGATGAGCACCTCGTAGAAGACCGCCCGCCGGTACCACTCGGGATCGCGCGGCTGGTCGAGTGCGAAGTCGGGCACCGCCTCGCCTGGCGGCGAGGCGAACGGCTGCGGCGACGCGAGGACCGGATGCGGGCCGGTCGCCGTGATGGACGTAGGGATGACGTACTGTGGCTCGGCGTTGCCGGCGTGGTGCGGTGCCGAGGCTGGCCGGACAGTTGCCGGCTCGTGCTCTGTCACTGCTCGAGTCTCCTGCTGATGCGCGACCGACGCATGCCAGGCTAGCCGTTATGCCAGGTCACGCGTGACGGTGAAAATGTGTGCGGGCTGAACTGCCGGGTCAAGGCGCACGTAGTTGGCCTGCCCCCACCGGAAAGACTCGCCGGTCAGTTCATCGATGACGGTGAACCCCTCCTGCCAGCCGATCCCGAGCGCGGGCATGTCAACCCAGACGGTGGCCTCCCTGGCCTGATGCGGATCAAGATTCACTACAACCAGGACGGTGTCGGAGGCCGCGCCGCCCTGTTCCCCCGCCTGCGGCGCTGCTTGCACGGAGGTTCTCTCCGTGAGGCTACCTGCCCCGTAGGTGCTCCCCGCACCGGCTCTGGCGGCGGTTATCGCCCGCCCGGAAACTCGTTTCGAGAAGCAGATCAGCTCCGGCTGATCCACGTGATGGAAGCGTAGATTACGCAGCCAGTGCAGCGCCAGGTGGCTATTCCTGATTCTGTTGAGATCTGTGATGAACGGGGCAATTCCCAGGTTGTCCCGCGCCGCGGCGTCCCAGTCGCGCGGCCGGTACTGGTACTTCTCCGAGTCCAGGTACTCCTCGCTGCCCGGGCGGACCGGGGTGTTCTCGCAGAGCTCGAAGCCCGAGTAGATGCCCCAGCTCGGGCTCAGCATGGACGCGAGGACCGCGCGGATCTTGAACGCGGCGGGCCCGCCGTGCTGCAGGTACTCGTTCAGGATGTCGGGCGTGTTGGCGAAGAAGTTCGGGCGCATATAGGCGGCCGCGGGCCCGGACAGCTCCCGCATGTAGTCGGTCAGTTCGTCCTTGGCGTTGCGCCAGGTGAAGTACGTATACGACTGATGGAACCCGATCATGGCCAGCGAGCGCATCATCGCGGGGCGGGTGAACGCCTCGGCGAGGAAAAGCACGTCGGGGTCGGTCTCCCTGACGCCCGCGAGCAGCCGTTCCCAGAACCGCAGCGGCTTGGTGTGCGGGTTGTCCACCCGGAAGATCCGCACGCCGAGGTCTATCCAGAGCCGGACGATCCGCAGCACTTCCGCGTACAGGCCCTCCGGGTCGTTGTCGAAGTTGAGCGGGTAGATGTCCTGGTACTTCTTGGGCGGGTTCTCCGCGTACGCGATCGATCCGTCGGCCCGGGTCGTGAACCACTCCGGGTGCTCCTTCACCCACGGGTGGTCGGGCGACGCCTGCAGGGCGAGGTCGATGGCGACCTCGAGGCCCAGCTCAGTGGCCCGCCTGACGAACGCGGAGAAGTCCGAGTGCGTCCCGAGGTCCGGGTGGATCGCGTCGTGCCCGCCCTCGGGGGAGCCGATCGCCCACGGCGAGCCCGGGTCACCGGGCTTTGCCTCGAGCGTGTTGTTGCGGCCCTTGCGGAACGTGGTCCCGATCGGGTGGACCGGTGGCAGGTACACCACGTCGAAGCCCATCTCGGCGACCGCCTCGAGGCGGCGCGCGGCCGTGAGCAGCGTCCCCGACACCGGCTCCCGGCTGCCCATCGGGTCGAACTGGACACCCTCCGAGCGGGGGAAGAACTCATACCAGGCGCCGTAGAGCGCGCGGTGCCGCTCCACGAGCACCGGCAGCCGCGCGGACCTGGTGACGAAGTCCCGCAGCGGGAAGCTGGCCAGGACGTGCCTGATCTCGCGCTCCTCCGTGGCCGCCAGCCGGTCAAGGGGCGGCAGGCCGCGGTCCCTGAGCTTCCTCGCGACCCCGCTGAGCGCGGCGCGCGCGGCGGCCTGCCTGGCGCCGCCTGGCGGCAGCCTGATGCCGCGCGCCGACCGCTCGAACAGCAGCGCCCCCTCGGCCAGCATCAGCTCGACGTCCTGGCCGCGCGGAATCTTGATGGCCGCGTCGTGATGCCAGTGCGCGATCGGGTCGCTCCACGCTTCCACGTGGAACTGCCACGTGCCTTCGGCGGTGACGGTCACCTCGGCGCCGTACCTGTCCGTCCCGGGCGCGAGCTCGCGCATGAGTACGAGCGGGCCTGGGGTGCCGGCCGGATCTCGCAATATCACGCCGGCTCCGAGTGCGCCATGGCCCTCTCGGATGACCGTGGCGCTGACCTGGAAAGTCTCGCCCACTACTGCTTTGGCTGGGCGGCGCCCGCACTCCACCACGGGCTCGATGTCGAGGATGGGGATACGTCCGATCACGCGGGTACCGTACCCACTCGCGATTCACAAACGCGCGCCGCCCCTGGGTAACCGACCCTGACCGACGATGGTCTCCCAGTGGTAACAACAGCACCCTATGATGACTCCCCGTGAGAGCGATCCGACGATTCACCGTCCGCGTGACGCTGCCGCAGCCGCTCGCGCCGCTGCATGACCTCATGCTCAATCTCCGCTGGTCCTGGCACCCGGGCACGGTTGAGCTGTTCCGGTCGATCGACCCCGCTGGCTGGACCGCGTCCGGGGGCGACCCATTCGCGATGCTCAGCTCGATGCGGCCGGGGCAGCTGGCGGACCTCGCCGGCGACGAGGATTTCCTGCGGCGCATGGAGGCGGTCCTCGCCGACCTGCGCGGGTATGAGTCGCAGCCGCGCTGGTACCAGTCGGGCGCGGCCGGCCCCGCGGCGGGCCTGCCGAAGGCGATCGCGTACTTCTCGCCGGAGTACGGCATCACCGCGGTGCTCCCGCAGTACTCGGGCGGCCTGGGCATCCTGGCGGGCGACCACCTCAAGTCGGCGAGTGATCTCGGCGTCCCCGTGGTCGGCGTCGGCCTGCTGTACCGGCACGGGTACTTCACGCAGTCACTGTCGGCGGATGGCTGGCAGACCGAGCGCTACCCGGCGGACGACCCGAACGGCCTGCCCTTGACCCAGCTGCGCGATGCTGGCCCGGGGGGACGACCCCCCCAAGCCCCCCGCGCCTGGGGGGACCAGTCCCCCCAGCCCCCCCTGGGCGGAGACCCCGTCCGCGTCAGCGTCACGCTGGCCGGCGGCAAGCTGCTGACCGCGCAGGTCTGGCTCGCCCAGGTGGGCCGGGTCCCGCTGCTGCTGCTCGACTCCTACGTCGAGGAGAACGAGCTCGCGCTGCACGAGGTAACCGACCGGCTGTACGGCGGCGGCAGCGAGCACAGGCTGCGCCAGGAGCTGCTGCTCGGCATCGGCGGCGTCCGCGCGGTGCGCGCGTTCTGCGCGATCACCGGGCACCCGGAGCCCGAGGTGTTCCACACCAACGAGGGCCACGCGGGATTCCTCGGCCTGGAGCGGATCCGCGAGTACGTGGCCGCCGGGCTGCACTTCGACGAGGCCCTGGAGCTGTGCCGCGCGGGCACGGTGTTCACCACGCACACGCCGGTGCCCGCGGGCATCGACCGGTTCCCGCGCGAGCTGGTGGAGCGCTACTTCACCGCGGCCGCGGCCGACGGCGGCCTGCCGCTCGAGCGGGTGCTGCAGCTGGGCGCCGAGACCTACCCGGGCGGCGACCCGCACGTGTTCAACATGGCCGTCATGGGCATGCGGCTCGCGCAGCGGGTCAACGGCGTGTCTGTCCTGCACGGCCAGGTCAGCCGCGAGATGTTCGCGGGCCTGTGGCCAGGCTTCGACACGGCCGAAGTGCCGATCGGCTCGATCACCAACGGCGTGCACGCGCCCACCTGGGTGGCCAGGGAGGTCTCTGACCTAGGCGACGCCACCACCGCGGCGGACGCGGACGCGGCCCGGCTGTGGGAGATCAGGCGCCGGCTGCGGGCGCGCCTGGTCGCCCAGACCAGGCGCCGGCTCCGCGAGTCGTGGCGGGCGCGCGGCGCGTCAGGCGCCGAGCTCAGGTGGATCGACGACGTGCTCGACGAGAACGTGCTGACGATCGGCTTCGCCCGCCGCGTCCCGTCCTACAAGCGGCTGACGCTGATGCTCAACGACCCGGAGCGGCTCACCTCGCTGCTGCTCGACCCCGACCAGCCCATCCAGATCGTGATCGCTGGCAAGGCCCACCCGGCCGACGAGGGCGGCAAGCGGCTCATCCAGCAGATGGTCCGGTTCGCGGACTCCGAGGCCGTGCGCCGCCGCATCGTCTTCCTGCCGGACTACGACATGGCGCTGGCGCACTACCTGGTCCAGGGCTGCGACGTCTGGCTGAACAACCCGCTGCGCCCGCTCGAGGCCTGCGGCACGTCCGGCATGAAGGTCGCGCTGAACGGCGGCCTGAACGTCTCGGTCAGGGACGGCTGGTGGGACGAGTGGTACGACGGCGCCAACGGCTGGGAGATCCCGACCGCCGACAACGTGGCCGACCCCACGCGGCGTGACGAGCTCGAGGCGTCGGCACTGTATGAGCTGCTCGCGAAGTCGGTCGCGCCGCTGTTCTACGACTCAGGCCCCGACGGCGTGCCGGGCGGCTGGGTGGAGATGATCAGGCACGAGCTGCGCAGCCTCGGCCCCCTCGTGCAGGCGGACCGCATGGTCGGCGACTACGTGCGGCACCTGTACGCCCCGGCGGCGGAATCCTCGCGGGCGCTGGCGGCCGACGGCTACCGTGCCGCGCGCGAGCTGGCCGCGTGGAAGGAGCGGGTCCGCCGGGCATGGCCCGCGGTGCGGATCGAGCACGTGGAGGCGGACGGCGCCGAGCCGAGCCTCGGCGCGGTCCTCGACGTGCATGTGAGCGTGGCCCTCGGCGCGCTGTCCGCCTCGGACGTCTCCGTCGAGGTGGTCTTCGGCCGGCCGGGCGACGACGACGAGATCGTCGAGCCGTCCTACGTCACGCTGGCCGAAGACGATGCCGCCGCCCCCAACGGCTCGCCCGGTCAGCTGGCCCGGTTCTCCGGCGCGGTGGAACTCGGCCGCCCCGGCCCGTTCGGCTACACGGCGCGGGTGCTCCCCAAGCACCCGCTGCTCGCGAGCCGCGCCGAACTAGGCCTGGTCACCTACCCGGGCGCCCCCGCGGGCATGACGAACGGCGACCTCCGCTAGGAGCCGCGCAGTTGGCGTCCCGGGCGACCTTCCGGGACAGGAGTTATCAGGGTCGGCTGACGGGAGCGTCCCGTCTGGCCGCGCTGCCGGGCGTGAGCGCGCGCCCATCCGGCGCCTGCATCGCCAGTCACACGAGCCCCTGCTCTCCACTTGGCGTACTTTGTGACGTTTTCCTGTCCTAATATGCCCGGAATGTCCATGCGAAAAGTACGCCAAGTGCGCGCCGGTGAATAACCCGCCGGTTCCCGTGCTGGCCGCTTCGCATGTGCACGGGCCGCGTCAGGTCGTGCTGGCTCGTTCCCGGCTCCGGCGGGGGCGCTGGGCGCGAGCGAGCCGTTCGAAGGCCGCGGAAATGGACGCGGGACAGGAAGTGCCGCTATGGCTAAGCCCTGGCTACCCGGAATATCCCATGATCTTGAAAACCGGCGCCTTGCCGGGGCGGACGCTGTGATCGTCGACGACAAGCGGCGGTGGCGGGCTTGACAAGGGACCGCGACGCGGGTGGGTCCGGGCGGAACGGGCGCGCTACCTTAGGGAGCGCGCGGCCGCGAGGTCGCGCCTGACGTGGAGGTGGGCGGCGTGGGCGAGTTCGTGCGGGTCGAGGCGGCGGACGGGGTAGCGACGATCCGGCTGGACCGGCCGAAGATGAACGCGCTCAACGGGCAGGTCCAGGACGAGATCGCGGTCGCGGCGGCGCAGGTGAGCGCCGACCCGGCGGTCCGCGCGGTCATCCTCTACGGCGGCGAGCGGGTCTTCGCCGCGGGCGCGGACATCAAGGAGATGGCCGGCCTTGGCTACCCGGAGATGGCCGGGCGCTCGGCCCGGCTGCAGGCCTCGTTCAGCGCCGTCGCCCAGATCCCGAAGCCCGTCGTGGCGGCGGTCACCGGGTACGCGCTCGGCGGCGGTCTCGAACTGGCGCTGTGCGCGGACTTCCGGGTGCTCGGCGAGAACGCCAAGGTCGGGCAGCCGGAGATCCTCCTCGGCATCATCCCCGGCGCGGGCGGCACGCAGCGGCTGCCGCGGCTGATCGGCCCGGCGCGGGCCAAGGACCTGATCTTCACCGGCCGGCAGGTGGCGGCGGCCGAGGCGCTGGCGATCGGCCTTGCGGACAAGGTGGTGCCGGACGCGGATGTCTACCAAGCCGCGGCGGACCTCGTGGCCGCGTACGCCGCGGGCCCGGCACTGGCGCTGCGCGCCGCCAAGCAGGCGGTCGACATGGGCCTTGAGGTCGACCTGGCGACCGGGCTTGAGATCGAGCGGCTGCAGTTCGCCGCGCTGTTCGCCACGGAGGACCAGAAGACGGGCATGCGCAGCTTCGTCGAGAACGGTCCAGGCAAGGCCACCTTCGGCGGACGCTGATCCGGACGGACCGGTGTAATTTAGCTGCGGGTACCTTAGCTGTAGCGAGATCGCCGTGACCGGTGGGGAACTGAGCAGATGACTGAGCCTGATGACGAGCTCTCACTTGAGATGGTCACGGCCGCGCTGCGAATGGACAGCGCTGACGTGGCGGTGTACGCCCGTGTCCTGTCCAAGTCGCTGAGCGAGGCGCTGCCGCCCGACTACGTCACTGTTGAGCGGGAGCGGTCCGTCTCCGACCGGATGCGCGGCCGGCCCGGTGAGATCTCCAAGATCGCGGTGCGACTCGGCGATCAGGTCATGACGCTCGCGGTCAGGAACGGCCAGCCGGTCGCCGAGATCTGCCGTGAGGTGCGCGGCGTTGTGCTGTCCACGAAAACCGTCCCGTTCCAGCAGTGGGCGAGCGCGCTTGCCAGCGCGCTCGTGGTGCACGCGGAAAACAACGCGCAGGCCGCAGAGGCGCTGCGCCGTCTCGTCACGGGCTCCTGAGCCCGGTAGAGCGTAATCGACCCTTTACCACCAACTGCGACATCGGCCCGTACTCTGAAGGAACGATGCCTGCACTGGAATCGCTACCGGGGAAGATCGGACCCTACCGTCTGCTCGAGAAGATCGGCGAGGGCGGCATGGGGGTGGTCTACCTAGCCCGTGACGTCGAGAGCCGGCCGGTCGCGGTCAAGGTTCTCGGGCCCGCCGTGGCCGCCGACCCGAGCGCCAGAAAGCGGCTGCTCCGCGAGGTGGAGACCATGCGGCGGGTGCGCTGCCGGTACGTCGCCGAGATCATCGACGCGGACGTCGGGGGCGATTCGCCGTACATCGTCACGCGGTACGTCCGCGGCCGGACTCTCGAGGACACGGTGCGCAACAGCGGCCCGCTTGGTGAGGTCGCGCTGACCCGGCTGGCTACCGGGCTCGCCACCGCGCTCGCCGCGATCCACGCCGCAGGGGTGGTGCACCGGGACCTCAAGCCGGGCAACGTCATGCTCGCCGTCGACGGCGATCCGGTGGTGATCGACTTCGGCATCGCGCACGTCGCCGACTCCACCAGGCTGACCCAGACCGGGATGGTGATGGGCACCCCCGGGTACCTCGCGCCCGAGGTGATCGAGGGCCAGCCGAGCAGCGGGGCCACCGACGTGCACTCCTGGGGCGCCACGATGGTGTTCGCCGCCACGGGCCAGCCGCCGTATGGTACCGGGAGCTTCCAGACCATCTTCTTCCGCGTGCTGCAAGGGCAAGCCGACCTGGGCGGCGTGCCAGCCTCTCTCCTGCCGCTGGTCGCGGCGGCGCTCGCCGTCGATCCCCGGGCGCGCCCGCCGGCCCAGTGGCTGGCTGGGCAGTGCGCGCGGCCGTGGCCGGACGCTTCCGGATTCGCCGCCACGGTGCACGACGGACGTGGCGGTACCCGGGTGGCGTCCTTCGCGGTGCCCTGGGAGCAGAACCTGGACGGCGCCGCGCCGCCCGCGTGGCCCGCGCCGCCGTCCGCCCAGCCTCCCCAGTCCGCCCAGCCTCCCCAGTCCGCCCAGCCTCCCCAGTCCGCGTACGCCGGCTGGGCGGCGGGGAACGGACACCAGGCGTACCTCGCCCCGGCCGAGGCCGCGGCCGGCGTGGCCGACTTGCTGCCCCCGGTCGACTACTCCAGGAACGGCTACGCCCGGCCGGGTTCCGCGCTCTCGCCGGCGGCCTCACCTCCGCTGGCCCCGTCGCCGCCGGGTGCGCCCTCGTTCCCCGCCTCGACGGGAGTCGGCGTGCAGTCCGCCGGGCACAGCCTGGTCGTCGCCGCGGCCGCTGTGGGCGCCATCGCGCTCAGCGTGCTGCTCCCCGTCGCGGGCACGGTGCTCTCGCTCCTCGGCATCACCCTGCTGCGGGCGGTTGACATCGCGCACACCGGGCTGGCGACCAGGCGCATCGCATACGGCGCCAGGCCGCGCGACATGCTCTTCGTCGTCGTCACCGCGCCGTGGACGGTCGCACGCGCCCTGCTCACCACGGTGGCGGTCGCTCCGCTCGCGGCGCTTGCCGGGGCGATCGCCGCGATGGCGGCCGTGGTGCTCGCGCACGCTCAGACGCTGCCCGCCGCCGGGAGCTGGGCGGCGGGCGCCGCGATCGCCTGCTACTGCGCGGGACCGGGGTCGCGCGCGCCCCGCCGGCAGCTGCGCCGGATATCGGCGACGGTGGTCCGCAGCCGGACAGCGATGGTGGTCGCCGTCATCGCCTGCTGGGCGCTCGCGCTCGCGGTCGTCTCGTCGGCACTGTCGCAGCCCCCGCTGATCTGGCCGGCGACCAGCTGGCTGCTGCCGCACGTGCTGCCGTCAATGGGCGCTTCGCTGCACTCCGTCCAGAAGTGGCTGCTGCACGCTGTGGGCGTGCTGCACCTGCCCTGAGCCGTGCTCAGCGAGCGGCCGGACCAGGCCAAGAGCGATGACCTCGTTGGCGAGCCGCGTCCGGCGGTTAGGGCCCTCGGGGACGCGGAATTTCTGGTAGAGCCGAAGCAGGTGCTGCTTGACGGCCGCCTCAGTCACCACCAGGTCACCGGCTATCTCGCGGGCGGTCGCGGGTGTGACGAACGCGTCGTCGGACAGTGCCGGCCGGCACAGGGAGATCAGCACGTCCAGTTCCCTGCGCGTCAGCTCGGGGGCAGCGGAACGGCGCAGTTCGGCCTCGGCGGCCAGGTCGTCGCGCGGGATCCCCTCGATCCTGCACCGGGCCGAGCCGAAGCTCAGCACGTCACCGTCGTCAAGCACCCGGCGGGCGACCGGCCGTCCGTTGACCCGCGTGCCGTTCCGTGATAATCCGAGGTCGGCCAGGTAGATGTAGGGGCCGCGCCGCACGATCTCCGCGTGCAGCCGCGACACGCTCGGGTCGTCGAGCCGGACATCGACCCCGTACCCGCGTCCGATGGTCGTGACATCATCGCGCAGGGGGATAAGTGCCCCAGTGTCCTCAATGCGAATATAGGGTGTATCCACGTCAGACCCTCCCGCCTATCGTAGACGTGACGCTTATCTCACTCTAGCGTTACCCTCTCACGGTGCGCCCGTACCGTGAAAAGCTGCGCGGTATAGCCCGTAAGGCCGTTTTTTCCGCGACTGGCCTGTTCCTGGGGTTACGTGGGCGCGGCAGCCCCGCTTCGTCCCGGTAAACTGCGCAGTGAGCAGACTGCGGCCCGCCGTCGGCACACGGCCCGCCGCGGCTTGACCCTGCGGGTGACATTCGCCAGACAGCCGGGACGCCCGGCTGGTTTGCGCCAACATGCAAGGCTGGCGACGGCACTCGCGTGCGATGTCCAGGCGGACACGAGCGGACATGAGGAGGTCGTCCATGCGCCATTCGGGGTCCGGTGCGCGCAGGACAGGCGCCACGGCCCGTTCGGGAAAACATGGGGGAGCAGCGGGGCGGCCCGGGACCTGGGGCGGGGGCCCTGTCGCCATGGTGCCGTACCTCGCTGTCCTCGCCTGCGTCGCCGTCGGCCTGTACGTGGCCTGGCACGCGGGCTCGCAGGGCGGCGGCCGGGGTGCGATGGCGGCTGGCGCGGCGCTGCTCCTGGCCGCGGCTCTCCGGCTGGCCCTGCCGGCCAGGATGGCCGGCCTGCTCGCCTCACGGCACAGGGCGACCGACGTGCTCACGCTGACAGTCTTCGGCGCTGGCCTGCTCGCAGCGGGCTTCGTGCTGCCGCGCTTAGGGCCGCTATCCGCACAAGGGAGAATGGCTGGCCCGCCGATGAAAGGGAAACAACGAAAACAATGTCCAAAATCAAGGTGGCCAATCCCGTCGTCGAGCTAGACGGCGACGAGATGACCCGGATCATCTGGCAATACATCAAGGACCAGCTGATACTCCCGTACCTGGATGTCAACCTCGAGTATTACGACCTGTCCGTCCAGCACCGGGACGCCACCGACGACCAGGTGACGATCGACGCGGCGCACGCCATCCAGCGGCATGGTGTCGGAGTGAAGTGCGCGACGATCACGCCCGACGAGGCCCGGGTAACCGAGTTCGGGCTGAAGAAGATGTGGAAGTCGCCCAACGGGACGATCAGGAACATCCTCGGCGGCACCATCTTCCGCGAGCCGATCGTCATCTCGAACATCCCGCGCCTAGTGCCGAACTGGACCAAGCCGATCATCATCGGCAGGCACGCCCACGCCGACCAGTACAAGGCGACCGACTTCGTGGTCCCGGGACCCGGCACCGTGACGATCTCCTACGTGCCGGACTCCGACGACGGCAGGCCGATCGAGCTCGAGGTGGCGAAGTTCACCGGCGGCGGCGTGGCGATGGCCATGTACAACTACGACGACTCGATCCGCGACTTCGCACGGGCCACGATGCGGTACGCGATCAGCCGCAGGCTGCCGCTCTACCTGTCCACGAAGAACACGATCCTCAAGGCCTACGACGGGCGCTTCAAGGACATCTTCGCCGAGACCTTCGAGTCGGAGTTCAAGGCAGACTTCGAGGCCGCGAGCATCACGTACGAGCACCGGCTGATCGACGACATGGTCGCGCAGGTGCTCAAGTGGGACGGCGGCATCGTCTGGGCGACCAAGAACTACGACGGGGACGTGCAGTCCGACGTCGTCGCCCAGGGATACGGGTCGCTGGGGCTGATGACCAGCGTGCTGATGACGCCGGATGGCCGCACCGTCGAGGCCGAGGCCGCGCACGGCACCGTGACCAGGCACTACCGTCAGCACCAGCAGGGCAAGCCGACCTCGACCAACCCGGTCGCGTCCATCTTCGCGTGGACGCGCGGGCTGGCGCACCGCGGCAAGCTCGACGGGACGCCCGCGGTCACCGAGTTCGCGAACACGCTGGAGCGGGTCTGCATCGAAACCATCGAAGGCGGCCAGATGACCAAGGACCTCGCGCTGCTCATCGGGCCGGACACGCCGTACCTGACCACCCAGGATTTCCTCGCGGCGCTGGATGCTAACCTGCGTGCCGCGATGGCCGGCTGACCGTCGCCGCGATCATCAAGGGAGATTTCACGAAATGGCGCGTAAAGGGAAGGTCGCCGTCATCGGTGCCGGCTTCTACGGCTCGACCACCGCGCAGCGACTCGCCGAGTACGACATCTTCGACGAGGTCGTGCTCACCGACATCATCGAGGGCAAGCCGGAAGGGCTCGCGCTGGACATGAACCAGTCGCGGCCCGTCGAGGGCTTCGAGACGCATCTCACCGGTCAGACGACAGGACAGGGCGGCGAGGGTTACGAGGCGATCGCCGGTTCCGGCATCGTGGTGATCACCGCTGGCCTGGCGCGCAAGCCGGGCATGAGCCGGATGGACCTGATCGAGGTCAACGCCAAGATCGTCAGGACCGTGGTGGAGAACGTCGTCAAGCACGCGCCCGAGGCCGTGCTGATCGTCGTGTCCAACCCGCTGGACGAGATGACGGCGCTGGCCGCGAAGGTCTCCGGGTTCCCGCCGCACCGGGTGCTCGGCCAGGCGGGCATGCTGGACACCGCGCGGTTCAGCTACTTCGTGGCGGAAAAGCTCGGCGTCCCTGTCGGGTCCGTCGCCACGCTGACCCTGGGATCGCACGGCGACACGATGGTGCCGGTGCCGTCGGCCTGCTTCGTCGATGGCAAGCCGCTCTCCTCGCTGCTGCCCGACGACGAGATCGAGGCGCTGGTGCAGCGCACCCGCAACGGCGGCGGGGAGATCGTCGCGCTGCTCAAGACCGGGTCGGCGTACTACGCCCCCTCGGCCGCGGCGGCGCGCATGGCCCGCGCGGTGGCGGAGGACTCCGGCGCGATCATGCCGGTGTGCGCCTGGGTCGACGGCGAGTACGGGATCAGCGGCGTCTACCTCGGCGTCGAGGCGGAGATCGGCTCCGTCGGCGTGCGCCGGGTCGTCGAGCGCGACCTTTCGGAGTCCGAGCTCACGGCGCTGCGCGCGGCGGCCGAGGCCGTCCGCGCCAAGCAGGCGGACGTGGCGAGCCTCTAAGCGGAACGCCCGCCGGGTGAGCCGCCGAGCTCACCCGGCGAGCGGCGGGCGGTCAGGGATTCAGGCCCCGCGTGCCAGGCGCCGCAGGGCCAGTTCCGCGTAGAGCGCTGTGCCGTCGGCGAGCACGGAGTCGTCGAACGCGGCCGCCGCGGAGTGGTTGGACGGGGCCGTCTTGGGGTCGGTGCCCGGCGGGCAGGCGCCGAGCAGGACGAACGCGCCAGGCACCTGCTCGAGGACGTAGGAGAAATCCTCGCCGCCGGTCAGCGGGAACGCCCGCGTCCGCGCCCGGTCCGCGCCGAACATGTCCGAGACGACCGCGGTGGCGAATGCCGCCTCGTCCGCGTCGTTGACCGTCACCGGGTAGCCGCGGACGTACTCGGCGTCCGCCGCCAGACCGTGTCCGTGCGCGATGTCCCTGATGAGCCGGACCGTCTCCGCCTCGAGCCGGCTCCTGGCCTGCGCGGAGAAGGACCGCACGGTGGCGGAGAAGGTGGCCGTGTCGGGGATCACGTTGTTGGCGGTGCCTGCGTGCAGGCTGCCCACCGTGATCACCACCGGGTCGAACACGTCGAAGCGCCGGGTCACCATCGTCTGCAGCGCGGTCACGATCTCGCAGACGGCGGGGACCGGGTCGGCGTTGAGAAACGGCACGGAGGCGTGCCCGCCGCGGCCGCGCACGGTGACTTCGATCTGGTCGGTGGCCGCCAGCAGCGGCCCGGGTCTGGTCGAGAACGTTCCGCACGGTATCTCGTACGAGGAGACGTGCAGCCCGTACGCGCCGACCGGGCGGTCCCCCGCGGCCTCGAGCAGGCCCTCCTCGATCATGTACCTGGCCCCGTGCCAGCCCTCCTCCCCTGGCTGGAACATGAAGATCACGCTGCCAGGAAGGTCCGCTCGCCGGTCGCTGAGCAGGCGCGCCGCGCCCGCCAGCATCGCCGTGTGCAGGTCGTGGCCGCAGGCGTGCATGGCGCCGCCGATGACCGAGGCGTACGGCAGGCCGGTCGCCTCGGTCACGGGCAGCGCGTCCATGTCGCCGCGGAGCAGGACGGCCGGACCCGGCTTGCCGCCGCGCAGCACGGCCGTCACGGACGAGAGCGCCCGGCCCGTGCCGATCTCGAGCGGGAGTCCGTCCAGGGCGGCGAGCACCTTGCGCTGCGTCTTCGGCAGGTCGAGGCCGATCTCGGGCTCGCGGTGGATGTCATGGCGCAGTTCGGCGATCTCGTCCGCGATCCGGACCGCGTCGTCGCGTATCGTCACGGGCTTCTCCCTTGCTGGCGTGGGTGTGCGCTTGTTCAGTGTGCGCTCGCCGGCGTGCGCTAGGCGATCCGGCGTGCCGCGGCGGACGGCACCGCGGTCAGGAACTCCGGAGGCGTCCAGGACCGCCGCGCGTACGCCCCGGTGAGTGCGGCGCGGACCGCCGCCAGCCGGTCCGCGGGGACGAGCGCGAGCACTGACCCGCCGAACCCGCCGCCGATCATGTGCGCGCCGAACGCGCCCGCGGCGATCGCGACGTCCACCGCGACGTCGGCCTGCGGCCAGGACACCTCGAAGTCGTCGCGCAGCGACAGATGCGCCTGCGTCAGCAGCTCTCCGATGAACTGGTAGGTGTGCGGCTCGATGGCGACCCGCAGCGCCGCCGCGATCGCGCGGGCCCGGAGGCTGTCCGAGATCACGTGCCTGGCGCGGCGCCGCAGCACCGGGTCCGTCAGCTGGCCGGCCTCGGCGACCTCCGGCAGCGCGCCAAGCGCCGGGGTCCCGAGCAGGCGGGCGGCCGCCTCGCACTCGGCCCGCCGGCGCGCGTACTCGCCGTCGACGAGGGCGTGCGGGACGCGGGTATCGATGATCAGGGAGGCGATTTCGCCGGGGCCGGCGCCGGTACGAAACGGCACATACGTCACGTCAAGCGTCCCGCAGTCCAGCAGCATCGCGTGACCCGCCCGGCACAGCAGCGCGGCCGACTGGTCGATGATGCCGGTCGGCGCGCCGACGAACTCGTTCTCCGCGCGCTTGGCGATCCCGGCGAGTTCACGCCGGGGCACGTCCGCCCCCGCCAGCCAGCACAGGGCGAGCGCCACGGAGCACTCGAGCGCGGCCGAGGAAGATACCCCCGCGCCCACGGGCAGGTCCGAGTCGATGTCGATGGAGGCCCCGGTGACCGGGTAGCCGGCGGCCCGCAGCGCCCAGGCGACACCCGCGGGGTACGCCGCCCAGCCGGTCACCGACCTGGGCATCAGCTCGTCGACCGCTACTGTGACGGGCTCGTCTGGCACCTGCTTAGACCGCAGCACGAGCAGCCGGTCGGATCTTGCCGCCGCGGTCGCGGTCACGCCCTGGGCGAGCGCGAACGGGAGCACGAAGCCCTTGTTGTAGTCGGTGTGCTCGCCCATCAGGTTGGCCCGCCCGGGAGCGAACCAGGTGCACGTGCTCACCGCTGGGCGCGCGCGAGCAGGCACTGCCACGCGTCGGCGACCATGTCCCGCAGGTCGCGCGTGGCCCGCCAGCCGAGTTCGGCCCTGATCAGGTCTGACGAGGCGACGAGCACGGCCGGGTCGCCGGCCCGCCGCGGCCCTTCTTCGGTGGCGATCTCGCGCCCGGTCACCTCGCGGCACATGTCGATCACCTCGCGGACGGAGAAGCCCGCTCCGTTGCCGAGGTTGTAGACGCGGTGCCGCCCGGCCGCGCACGCCCCGAGCGCGAGCAGGTGGGCGTCCGCGAGGTCGGCGACGTGAATGTAGTCACGCACGGTGGTTCCGTCCGGGGTCGGATAATCAAGCCCATTTATCCGAACGGACAGTTGGTCCCCGCCCTGCCCCAGCACATTCGGGATCAGGTGGGTTTCCGGTGCGTGCCGCTCTCCGAGCCAGCCGCCCGCTTGGGGCTGGTAGGCCCCGGCGACGTTGAAATAGCGCAGGCTGACCGCGCCGAATCCGTACAGTCGCGCGTATTCAGCGAGTGTCGTGTCGACGGCCAGCTTGGAGGCGCCGTACGGGCTGGTCGGCCGCGTCGGGGCGTCTTCGGTGACCGGGGTCCGCTCCGGCTCGCCGTACACGGACGCGCTGGAGGAGAAGACGATCTTGCCCGTGCCCGCCTCGCGCATGGCGTCGAGCAGGGCGAGGGACCCGCCGAGGTTGGCCGACCAGTACATCCCCGGGTACTGGACCGACTCGCCGACCAGTGACTTGGCTGCGAAGTGCAGCACGGCGTCGGTGTCGCCGCCGAGTGCCGCCTTGGCGCCATCGCGCAGCGTGCCGTGCAGGAAGGTGGCGCCATCCGGCACCGCGTCCGCGTGTCCCGTGGACAGGTCGTCGAGGACGGTCACTTCGTGCCCGGCCTCGACCAGCTTGGCGGCGACCACGCCGCCGATATACCCGGCGCCGCCGGTGACCAGCAGTTTCACGTCTCCTCCGCTAGCGCGCGCCGCGATTTCCGCCCGGCATTGCACCGACAGTACATGACGGCGGCCGGCGAACCTGGGCCTAACCCCTGGGTCGGCGGCCCAGCCGTCAGGACGGGACGCCTGCGCTATCCGGTCTAGACTGGCCGGACGGAAGCTGCCCGGACTAGCGGTTAGCGGGATAAGCAGAGCGCAGCGGAGGAAGTCGGCGATCGTAGCGTGAGCAGGGTCGTCCTGGACGTCATCATCGTCCTCATCATCGTGTCAATCGGCGGGTTTTTCGCCTCCGCGGAGATGGCACTGGTCTCGCTGCGCGAAGGCCAGGTGCGCTCGCTGTCCAAGCGCGGCAGGCGCGGCGCCAGGGCCGCGAGGCTCGCGGCGGACCCGCAACGGTTCCTGTCCGCTGTGCAGATCGGCGTGACGCTGGCGACCCTGGTGTCCGGCGCGTTTGGCGCCGATACGCTCGTCGGGCTGCTGCGGTCCTGGCTGATCCGGCAGGGCATGTCAGGGGACTGGGCGTCGCCGCTGTCATTCGCCGTTGTGACCGTGTGCATCACGTTCGTCAGCCTGGTGCTCGGCGAACTCGCGCCGAAGCGGATCGGGCTGCAGCGCGCGGTGCCGCTCGCGCTATTCGCCGCGCCGATCCTGGACCGGATCGCCACGCTCGCCCGGCCGGTGGTGTGGCTGCTCTCGGTGTGCGTCAACGTGGTCGTCACGCTGCTCGGCGGCGACCCGCGGCAGGGCCGCCAGGCGATGACCGAGCAGGAAGTGCGCGAGCTCGTCGCGGGCACGCAGACGCTCAGCACGGACGAGCGGGTCATCGTGGGCGAGGTGTTCGACGCCGGCAAGCGGCAGATCCGCGAGGTGCTGCTGCCGCGAACCGAGGTCGAGTTCCTCGCCGCGGGCACCCCTGTCGGCGAGGCCGCGCGGATCGCCGCGAGCGTGCCGTACTCGCGGCTGCCCGTTTACCAGGGCTCCTATGACAACGTCATCGGGTTCGTGCACATACGGGACCTGCTCGGTCCCGGCGCGCCAGAGCGGTCCGCCCTCGTCGACGAGGTGGTCCGGCCGGTCAAGTTCCTGCCGATCAGCAAGACGGTGCTGTCCGCGTTGTCGGAGATGCGCCGGGACCGGGCGCACCTGGCGATCGTCGCCGACGAGTACGGCGGCACCGCCGGCATCGTGACGCTCGAGGACCTCGTCGAGGAACTGATCGGCGACATCAGGGACGAGTACGACACGGCGCAGGCCGCGGCCACCAAGCTGCCGCGCGGCGAGGTGGAGGTCGACGGCCTGCTCAACCTCGATGAGTTCGGCGAGCAGACCGGCATCGAGCTGCCGGAGGGCCCGTACGAGACGGTGGCAGGCTACGTGCTCGCGGCGCTCGGTGAGCTGCCGACGGCGGGCGACTCGGTCAAGGTGCCCGGCCACACGATCACGGTCACCGAGATGGACGGCCGCCGGATCGCCCGGCTGCGCGTCACGCCGACGGCGCGCGGCGCGCCCGCGCCCGCCGGATCGCCCGGCGCTTCGCCGGCCGGCGGTGCCCCGGCCAGTGGTGCTGCCCCGGTCGGCGGTGTGCCGCCCGGTGCCGCGCCTCCCGCGGGGCCGCAGGGGAGCGTCCAGGAGGCCCCCTCGGGGACGCCCGCGGCGGCGCCGTCCGCGCCGTCCGCGGCGCCGTCCGCCGCCCCCTCTCCGGCCCCGCCCGGCACCACCTGAGCGGCCCGTCCGGCAGCCGCCAACTAAACTGTGACCCTTACGAGGGGAAACTCCCTGGTGGCCGGCTGGTTTGTGCCGACAGGGAAGGCCGGCTGGTTTGTGCCAAGAGGAAAGAAAGGCGGCACTTGTGTCTGGGCCTGGTGGGTTTGACACCGTTCTGGTCGTTGACTTCGGTGCGCAGTACGCCCAGCTGATCGCCCGCCGGGTGCGTGAGTGCCACGTGTACTCGGAGATCGTCCCCTCCACGATGCCCGTCAGCGAGATGCTGGCGAAGCAGCCCAAGGCGATCATCTTGTCCGGCGGCCCGGCGTCGGTGTACGCGCCAGGCGCCCCGGCGGCCCCGGCCGGGCTGTTCGACGCGGGCGTGCCCGTGCTCGGCATCTGCTACGGGCACCAGGTCATGGTGCGCGAACTCGGCGGCACGGTCGAGCGCACGGAGGCCGCCGAATACGGCGGGACGCCGCTGGACGTCACCGGCGGCGGACGCCTGCTCGCGGGCCTCGGGGACCGGCTCAGCGTGTGGATGTCGCACGGCGACACCTCCACCGTCGCGCCGCCCGGATTCGCGGTCACGGCGAGCACCGCCGTGACTCCCGCGGCGGCGGTCGAGGCGCCCGGGCGCGGGTTCTACGGCGTGCAGTTCCACCCCGAGGTGATGCACACTGAGCACGGCACCAAAATCTTGCGCCGCTTCCTTGACGCGGCCGGATGCCGGCCCACGTGGACGATGCTGAACATCGTCGAAGAGCAGACCGACCGCATCAGGGAACAGGTGGGCGGCGGGCGCGCGATCGCCGGGCTGTCGGGCGGCGTGGATTCCGCCGTCGCCGCCGCGCTCGTGCAGCGCGCCATCGGTGACCGGCTGACCTGCGTGTTCGTCGACCACGGACTGCTGCGCAAGGGCGAGGCGCAGCAGGTCGAAGAAGACTTCGTCGCGGCCACGGGGGTGAGCCTGCGGGTGGTGGACGCCTCCGCGGCTTTCCTGACCGCGCTGCACGGCGTCGTCGACCCCGAGACCAAGCGCAAGGTCATCGGCCGGGAGTTCATCCGCGCGTTCGAGCGCGCCGCCAGGGAGATCACCGCCGAGGCGGGCCTGCACGGCGAGTCGACCGAATTCCTCGTCCAGGGCACCCTGTACCCGGACGTCGTCGAGTCAGGCGGCGGCACGGGCACCGCCAACATCAAGTCGCATCACAACGTGGGCGGGCTCCCCGACGACCTGAAGTTCCGGCTGGTCGAGCCGCTGCGCTGGCTGTTCAAGGACGAGGTGCGGCGGGTCGGCGAAGAACTCGGGCTCCCGCCGGAGATCGTCTGGCGCCAGCCGTTCCCCGGGCCCGGCCTCGGGATCAGGATCATCGGCGAGGTCACGGGGCAGCGGCTGGAGATCCTGCGCGAGGCGGACGCGATCGCGCGCGCCGAGCTGACCGCGGCGGGCCTTGACCCGACCGTGTGGCAGTGCCCGGTCGTGCTGCTCGCCGACGTGCGGTCCGTGGGCGTGCAAGGCGACGGGCGCACCTATGGCCACCCTGTCGTGCTGCGCCCGGTGACCAGCGAGGACGCGATGACGGCGGACTGGGCCAGGCTGCCGTACGACGTGCTCGCCCGGATCTCGACCAGGATCACCAACGAGGTCCGCGAGGTGAACCGCGTCGTCCTCGACGTCACGAGCAAGCCGCCGGGCACGATCGAATGGGAGTAGCTCGTTACCGTTCCGTGTTGACGGACACGCGAGTGACGGCTACTGTGCGGCATTAGCACTCCCTGATGTAGAGTGCTAATGCGACGAGGCAGGTCTGACCCCCGCGACGGCAGGCCAACCCCTGGTCGCCTCGCAAGCAATCACCGTTAACCTTTCCGGAGGGGGAGGTCAGATCGTGACGACCGCCACCAAGGTTGTTCTCAAACCACTCGAGGACCGCATCGTGGTCCAGCCGCTTGAGGCGGAGCAGGTCACCGCGTCAGGGCTTGTTATCCCGGACACCGCGAAGGAGAAGCCCCAGGAGGGCAAGGTCCTCGCGGTTGGTCCCGGCCGCTTCGACGAGTCGGGCGCCAAGCGCGTTCCCGTCGACGTCAAGGTCGGTGACGTGGTGCTGTACAGCAAGTACGGCGGCACGGAAGTGAAGTACTCGGGCGAGGAGTACC
>Ga0335073_10000951_pt1 | contig 38367 bp, 31 predicted proteins | sample Lox_Sample_22_FD_207093 | JGI IMG/M metagenome (GOLD analysis project Ga0335073, IMG submission 207093) | Soil microbial communities from Loxahatchee National Wildlife Refuge, Florida, United States - Lox_Sample_2.2 | ecosystem: Environmental > Terrestrial > Soil > Wetlands | place: USA... | reverse complement strand
TCCGGGCTCTGGAGTCGGTGATTCCTTCCATAGCCCAATCGCGGGGAAACAAGTGCCGGCCTGGCGTGCGGCCATAGGCCCGCGCCGGTCCCGGCCGAGATCGTGAGGTGTGTGGTGACCGATTCCAATGTCCTATATGGCGACGCCGATCTGGCGGCGGTAATTCAGCTGCTAGCCGACTATGGGAGATTCGTGGACGACCGCGACGGCGAGTCCTGGGCCGGGCTGTTCGGCGCCAGCGGAACACTGGCCGTGGGAGATCGCGAGATCACCGGCAGGCAGGCGCTGGCCGAGTTCGCCGTGCGGTCCCCGCGCGGCGTGCACCTGCAGGGCGTGCCGGGCGTCGAGAAGACCCCGGACGGTGCGATCCGCGCCAGTTCGTCGTTCGCCTTCCTCAATGGCGAGACCGGCGAGGTGCTGGCCGGTGCTTACGCAGATCTCATCGCCCGCACCGACGGCGGCTTGGCTTTCGTGCGGCGCCACATCGACATCCGCGTCCACCTTCGGGCAGCCGCAGCCAGGAGAGGTAACTGAGAGCACGAGCACCAGATGGGCCAGACCGCCGGCTCGCGGGTCACCCGCTACCCGGTCATCGACCGCGCTGAGATTGTCCGCATAGCCGGAGAGGCCCCCGTCGGCTGGACGCGCTTCGGGGAGCTGCTCGATGCCGAGCCCGCCGAGCCGGACGTTATGGTCGCCTGGTCCGACCCGGCAGGGCTTATCTACACCGGGGGCACCACCGGACTCCCCAAGGGCGTGCTCGTCTCGAACCTCTGGTACTTCCCCGGATGCTTGCGCTACCAGGAACTCTTCCGTCCCGGCCCGAACGATGTGCACATGGGCCTAGGCCAGATGTGCCACACCATCGGCTCGGCAGTCGACATCCTGTGCCCGATGTACTGGGGGATGACGACCATCACCACCCGCTGGTTCAGCGTATCCAGGTTCTGGGATACCGTGCGTGCCAACCGGGTGACCCTGACAGTGCTGCTGGGAACCCTGATGACCCGCCTGCTGGCCGCCTCCGAATCTGAAGACGACGCGGGCAACTCGATAAGGCTCGCAGCATCTGTCACTGGCGGCATCCCCCGGGAAGTTGTGGACAGATTTTACCAGCGGTTCGGCATCCCGCTGCTAGAGATTTACGGGCAGACCGAGACCGGGCCGCTGTGCTGCATCGGCGAGCGGATCGGTGACCAGCCCTACCCGTCTCAGGGCTCTCCGCACGGATGGGCAGACATGGTGATCGCAGACCCGCTCGACCGTCCCTGCCCGGCGGGCCAGACTGGCGAGATCTTGCTACGCCCGACCTACCCCTCCACATTCATGCTCGGCTACTTGAACAAGCCCGACAAGTTCGCTGAGGCCTGTCGCAACCTGTGGTTTCATACCGGAGATCTCGGACATCTCGATGACGCCGGGTACCTGCACTTCGACGGCCGGATGGCGCACACCATCAGGCATCGTGGCGAGAACGTATCCGCCCTCGAAATCGAGCAGGTCGTCCTCGCCCATCCCGCCGTTGCGAATTGCACCGTGGTCGGCGTCCCTGGTGCGGCCGGGGAAGACGAGATCAAGGCCTATGTGCAGCTCCAAGAGGGCGCCATCATGGAGCCGGACGAGGTGGTGAAAGCCTGCGCTGAGCGGATAGCCTTTTTCAAGATTCCGCGGTACGTGGAATTCGTTTCTGAACTGCCGCTGTCGGTGACAAAGGGAGAGGTAGAACGCCACAAGCTGCGCGACCGTGGCACTGGCAACGCCTGGGACCGCGAAGCTGTCGGTTACCGGGTCCGCCGCCCATCGCCTGCCCGTCAGCCAGGGTAGCAGCAGGCCAGAAGCCCACAGAGCAGTCCGTGGCCGGGCTGCACCCTCGGCGCCGGTTTCCTGACGGCTAACTCGCGAGGAGAGGAAGTCCATGCCAGAGCAGCTCAAGATAGGCATCGTAGGCTCAGGACCTGTAGTAGCAGGACTCGCGGCTCTTCTGGCAGCCCAGAGCAGTGCTGCTGCGACGACACCAGCGGGAGATGCGTCTGGGCCATCATTGCTAGCGGGTCCGCGACAGGCCCAATGTTCCCGGCGCTCCGGAAGCGTTCTTACTTGTAAAAGTCCTCGGTGCCGGGGATGCCGGCTCAGCTGGCGGGCGATCGCCTCAGGACATTGATAGTCCGGATCGTAAGCCGCGACGCGATCGCCCCTTAGAGATGTAATGAAATTGGTGTGAATCACAGGCAATGCAGGCAGGGTTGCGTTGCCTGGCCAAAGCGGCGGCGCTCTTTAAACTAACGTCTGGGCCGGACATTGTAATAGGAGTAAACCCGACCTCGCAGCGGTGCGCTGGAAGGAATAGCATCGACGATGAAAGGATTCTGTCGGCATGGAGATCAAGAATCTAGGCAGGATCGGAATCTGGGCACGTCACTCAAGTGTGAGTCCGGAGGCGGCAAGCGAGCTGGAAAGGCTCGGGTACTCGACGATTTGGCTGGGTGCCTCCCCAGCCGCTGGGATGGACGTCGTCGATCCCCTCCTGGACGCCACTGAGCGGCTGGTGGTCGGCACCAGCATCGTCAACGTGTGGACCGCAGCGGCCACGCCGGTAGCGGAGTCGTTCCACCGGCTCGAGGAAAAGTACCCGGGGCGGTTCGTGCTCGGAATCGGCGCAGGACACCGGGAGAACGACGCGGACTACCGCAAACCCTACGAGGCGCTAGTGGATTACCTCGACGAGCTGGACAAGGGCGGCGTGCCGGTGCAGCGGCGGGCAATGGCTGCGCTCGGGCCGCGCATGCTGCAGCTGGCGCTGACCCGCACGGCCGGGGCGCTGCCGTACCTGATCACCCCAGACCACACGCGCAATGCACGCACGCAACTCGGCCCCGATGCGCTGCTGGTAGCCGAGCAGAAGGTCGTGCTCGACGACAACCCCGAAAGGGCACGCGAACTAGGCCGCGCCCGCCTCGGCCCCTATCTGCAGCTGTCGAATTATGTTGCCAGCCTGCGCCGGATCGGCTTCGACGAGCACGACGCGACCTTTCCCGGCAGCGACCGGCTCGTCGACGCCCTCGCCGTGCACGGCAACGCGGACACCGTAGCTGCCGGGTTGCGCGCCCACCTGGGGGCCGGCGCGAACCAGGTCGCCATCCAGGTGCTGTCCGCGGACAACGACATCCTGCCTACGGCGAGGGCCCTAGCCCAACAGGTCTGATCGCCTTGCGGGTTCGGTAAGTGAGCGAGGCAGTGGGAAGCGGCGCGGTGCCAGGCCGGGGTACGGATCGCACCCCCGAACCCCGGCCAGGCGCGTGCCTCGGCGTGACGTAAGGCTCGATTCGGCATGCCCGCCGTATGCCAGCGCGCCACTTCCCGATATCCGCGGGCGCCCGGAACTGGGCTCTTGCGAAGCCATCACACCGCAGCGCTTCCATGCGGCGATGCACGTAATCTTGCTCGACGCTGACCCTGCCAGGCTACCCGCTCGTCCAGGCCATGATCTGGGTAAACGTGCTGGTAGCGGCCTCGCGCGGACGCTGTCCGTGATTGTCCGTGGTTTCACCCGCCTGGGCCCCCGCGCGCACGGACATACGACGGACAGGGCTTGCCGCGAAGATCACTCCTAAGTGCATATGCGCAGGTCAGGAGGCATATAGCGATATTGGAACCGGCGGTCTGTAAAACCGATGCTCAGCCTAAGTTGGTTCGAACCCAACACCTGCCACACATGCGAAGATGGCCCGCTAGCTGCGCGTATGCGTGCTAGCGGGCCGTTTCTTCTTTGTCCCGGCGTGTCTCACCTTGTCGCGCCGTAGACCGTCATGTCCGGTGTTGCGAGGTCCACGGACACATAGCGGACGGGGGACGGTGGCCAGGGAGCGGTGTGCGTAGCCGCTTGACGGGCGGGTGCCCGGCCCGGGGGCGTGTCCGGGCTTGACGTTTGCCGCCGAGGCATCAGGTGATGTCCGGATGGGGCTGTGGTGGTGAGGCGATGATGGTGAGGATGACTGTGACTAGGCCCCAACGGCCGCGAACAGGGGCTGGACCAGGGTATGGGGCGGTTGTGCTCAGTGCTGGCTAATTCTGGAGCGGGCGGGGCCTTTGATCAATCGGATGAGCGGGGCGGTTTCTACGGTGCCGACGCCTGGGAGGGACGGGAGTCGTTGAGTGAGGTAAGCGTGAAGGTGGCTGGTGTCGGTGCAGATGAGGGCGGCTACCAGGTTCGTCGGTCCTGTGGTCGCTGCGACGAAGGGGATCTCGGAGTGCAGGGACATGGCCGCGCCGACCGTGTCGAGCTGCGCGGGATCGACGCAGGCCCACAGCATCGCGTAGGCGCCCATGCCGTAGGCGGCGGGGTCGATGTCGACATCGAAGGTCAGGATGCCGGCGCGGCGTAGCTCGGCGATGCGGTGGCGGATGGTTGACTCGTGCCAGCCGAGGGTGTCGGCGAGGTGGGCGTTGGCGGCTCTGCCGTCTGCGGCGAGGGTGTCGAGCAGCCGCTCGTCGTCGGCGCTGATTGGCGCAGCGGGATGGCCGGGGGCCTCTGGCAGCGCGCGGCGGAGCTTGTCGCAGTCGGCTTGGCTGAGTTGCCGGGTGAGCCTGGGCCAGGCAGGCTGGCTGTAGTCGTGCAGCAGCGAGTGGGCGGTCAGGCTCGTGACCCGGCGGGTGGCGGGCAGGCCGTCGAGGAGGAGCTCGTCGCGTTGCTGAGGGCTGCGCACCTGGAGGCCGCAGATGGCCTCGGTCCCGCCGGAGGCCAGCACCACCCAGCTAGTGTCGGCGCGGCGCGCTAGCGCGGTGGCGAGGGCGGTTGCAGCGCCGGGTGCGCAGCGCAGCCGCAGGTACCAGTTGACCCAGCCGACGCGGGGGGCGGCGACACGCCCCAGCACCCGCAGGGAGGCGATCTCCTGGAGCCTGCGGTAGCGGCGGGCCGCGGTCTGCGGGGAGACGCCGACGACCTGGGCAATCGCTCGGAACGGTGCCTGCGGCTCCACGACGAGGCTGTGGATGATCCTCTCGTCAGTGAGATCGATCGTGGATGATTCCATGCCTGCAAGGCTAACCGACCGCTGGTTTCGGATCATCCGCGCTGAGTAGCGGATCGAAGTGAAGACACCTGTGAGCCTAGGGGCATGAAGCTTTCGACAAGGTCGGCTCGCGCGAGGCCAGCCGACGCGGCAGGACTGGGGCGCCTGGCCGGCTGGGCCTACGACCATCGTCGCCGGGTGCTGCTCGCCTGGGTGGTCTCGCTGATCGCCTTGATCGGCCTGGCGCTGTCCTGGGGCAGCACGTTCAGCAGCAACTTCGCGGCGGGCAACTCGGCCTCTCAGCAGGCGCAGAACCTGCTGGCCGCCCGCTTCCCCGCTCAGGCCGGCGACACCGCGGAAATCGTCGTGCAGACCGCGGCGCCGCTGACCAACCCGGTTAACGCCTCCCGCATGGCCCGTCTGGTCGCCGCCGTGGGGCCCCTCCCGCACGTGACCAGCGTGCGCAGTCCGCTCGCGGCTGGCGCGGGCGGTCAGATTTCCGCGGACCGGCGCATCGGGTTCGCCGTGGTCCAGTTCGACGCGACCGCCGACAATCTTCCCGCGTCGTCGATCGACAAGGTGATCGACGTGGCCCGCGGGTTCTCAGCGCCGGGTTTCACGGTGGCGCTCGGCGGCAGTCCGATCTCCCAGGTGGTCAGCGCCTCGCCGGGGAGCAGCACCGGCATCGGGGTGGTCGCGGCGATCGTGATCATGCTGGTCGCCTTCGGGTCGGTGGTCGCGATGGGACTGCCGATCATCACCGCCCTGGCTGGCGTCGGGATGGGTTTCGGCGTGGTGGACGCGGTCAGTCACGTCCTGTCCGTTCCCAGCTTCGGCACCGAGCTGATGGCTATGATCGGTCTGGGCGTGGGCATCGACTACTCGCTGTTCGTCGTCACCCGCTACCGCCAGTTCCTCACTGAGGGATGCGGCCCCCGCGACGCCACGGTGGCAGCGATGGCCACCGCGGGCCGGGCCGTCCTCCTCGCGGGCAGCACCGTGGTGATCTCCCTGCTGGGGCTGCTCGTGGTGCAGCAGCCGTCCATGGACGGCTTGGCGGTGGGATCGGTCGTGGCTGTCCTGCTCGTCATGGTCGGCGCGCTCACGCTCCTGCCGGCCATGCTCGGCTTCGCCGGGCGCGGCATCGACCGCCTGCGCATTCCGGGTCTCACCCCCCGCGTCCCGGCCACGCATCGAGGCTTTTGGTGGCGGTGGAGCCGGACGGTCATGCGCCGTCCGTGGATCTGCGCCGCCGTCGCGCTGGCCGCGCTGGTAGTGCTGGCCGTTCCGCTGCTGTCCATGCGCCTGGGATTCAGCGACGCCGGCAACGACCCGCCCAACCTCACGACCCGCCAGGCTTACGATGCCCTGGCCCGCGGCTTCGGGCCTGGCTTCAACGGCCCGCTGCTCATCATCACCTCCCAGCCGCCCGGCTCGGCGGTCTCCCTGGCGGTGGTTCACGATCTCGACCGCCGGCTGAGCGCGGTGCCGGGCATCGCGCAGGTATCACCGCCCGACCTAAACCTGGTCGGCGACGCCGCGGTCATCGTCGCCTACCCCTCCACCGGCCCCCAGGCCGCCCAGACCGCGTCGCTGGTCGCCAGCCTGCGCAGCGGGGTCATCCCTTCGGTTGTCGCCGGCACGAAGGTCAGCGTGCTCGTCGGTGGGGAGACGGCCGCCAGCATCGACGCCTCCAGCTACCTCGCCGGCCGCCTGCCGTGGGTGATCGCCCTGGTGATCGCGCTCGCTTTCGTGCTGTTGCTGGCCGTGTTCCGCTCCGTCGCTATCCCCGTCACGGCCGCCGTGATGAACATTGTGTCCATCGGCGCCGCCTACGGTGTCATCGTCGCCGTCTACCAGTGGGGATGGCTGAGCTCGCTGTTCGCGGTCAGCCGCACCGGGCCGATCGACCCGTGGATCCCCCTGATGATGTTCACCATCGTCTTCGGCCTGTCCATGGACTACGAGGTCTTCCTGCTCTCCCGCGTCCGTGAGGAATGGAACCGCGATGGCGTCAACGAGCGGGCCGTGGCCGCCGGCCTGTCCGGCACCGCTCGGGTCATCACCGCCGCCGCCCTGATCATGGTGTGCGTGTTCGCGTCGTTCATCATCAACGACCCGCTGCGCGTGATCAACATCTTCGCCCTGGGCCTTGCCACCGCCATCTTCGTCGACGCCACCCTCGTCCGCATGGTGCTGGTCCCCGCCATCATGCGGCTCCTCGGCCGCGTCAACTGGTGGATGCCCGCGTGGCTCGACCGGGCCGTTCCCATCCTGGGCGCCGAGATCGACCCGGCGCCTGCGCCGCCAGGACAACCAGGCACAGAAATGGGGGTCACCTCATAAGGAGCTCGGACCAACGCCGACGGGCAACCTGTCCTCGGCAGACGAAGGCATCACGGTGAGCACCGAATCGGCCAGCGACCGTCACCACGGGCGGCCGAGCGTCGGCATCCCGCAGGCAGGACTCCCCGAAGGAAACGGCCATGGCTGGCGGGCCGTCGCCGTTGTACTCGTCGGGGCGTTCATGGCGCTGCTGGACACCACGATCGTGACCGTCGCGCTGCCCACGATCCGCACCGGCCTGCACGCCTCGCCCGCCACCCTGGAGTGGGTCGTCTCCGCCTACGCGCTCGCCTACGCCCTGGCCCTGGTCCCGGCGGGCCGGGCCGGCGACCGGTTCGGCCACAAGCCGCTCTTCCTCGCCGGCCTGACCGTCTTCACGCTGGCCAGCGCGGCCTGCGGGCTGTCGCACACCCAGGGTGAGATCATCGTCGGCCGCGCCATCCAGGGCGTCGGCGCCGGGACCTTCTACCCGGCCATCTCCGCGACCATCCAGCGGTCGTTCACCGGGGCGCAGCGGTCCAAGGCGTTCGGCGCCCTCGGCGCCACGATCGGCGGGTCGATCGCGCTCGGGCCGGTGCTCGGCGGCCTCATCATCTCGGGCGCGGGCGCCCATGACGGCTGGCGCTGGGTGTTCCTGGTCAACGTGGTCATCGGCGCGGTCGCGCTGCCAGCGGCTGCCTGGCTACTGCCCCCCACGGGTTCACGCGTTCCCCGTCGGTTCGACCCGGTCGGAGTGTGCCTGCTGTCGGCCGGGCTGCTCCTGCTGCTCATCCCGCTGGTGGAAGGTCAGCATGACGGCTGGCCCGCCTGGTGTTACGAGTGCTTCGGCGGCTGTGCGGCCGTGTTCGCGCTGCTCGTACGGTGGGAGATGCGCGCCGAGCGGCGCGGCAATGACCCGCTGCTCAGGCCGGGCCTGCTAGCCGAATCGTCCTTCTCGGCCGGGGCGGTCTTCGCCGTCGCCTTCTTCGCCGGGTTCACCAGCATACTGTTCACCATCGCCATCTTGTGGCAAGAAGGACTGGCTCGCAGCGCGTTGACGACCGGGCTTGTTGTCTTGCCGTTCTCCTTCGGCAGCCTGATCTCCGCCGCGATCAGCGACAAGCTGTCGGCCAGGATGGGTCGGCTGGTCCTGGTCACCGGCTGTGCGATGGTCGTGGCCGGGTTCGCCCTTGCCGCCTTGGCCGTTCACCTGACCGCCCCGCACCCGGGCAACTGGGATCTCCTCGGCCCGCTGCTCCTCGCCGGCCTCGGCAGCGGACTGGTGGTCGCCCCAAACCAGGACTTCGTGCTCGCCCGGGTACCCGCGCAAGAGGCGGGCACGGCCGGCGCCATCGTCGGCAGCGCCCAACGGCTCGGCAGTGCCATCGGCATCGCCGTCGTCGGCACGGTCCTGTTCGGCTCCCTGCGCTTCCATCCCGGGCCTAGCGCTGCCGCCGCGGCATACAGCCACAGCTCACAGCTCGCGCTACTCGTCAACGCGGCCTTCGTCCTGATTGCCCTGCTACTGGTAATCGCCCTTCCGCGACAAATCCCCTCGCGCAACTGAAGCCACCCGCTGCAACCAGATGAACTCCGTCCGTGCCCGCCCGTGGATTCCCGGCCACGGACGGGCGGACGGAGGGCGCACGGCGGCGGCCGGGAGCCGTGCCTTACCGCGCGTATGCGCTGGTCAGAGGCGGGTGACTTGTACGGGCTCAGCTTACGTTGGTTCGAACCCAACACCTGCCACACATGCGAAAACGCCCCGCTAGCTGCGAATTCTCGCGCTGGCGGGGCGTTTCTTCTCTGTCCCGTCATGTGTCACCTTGTAGCGCTGTAGACCGTTATATTGCGCTGTCCACTGACGTATAGCCGACGGGAATCGGGGCGTGGGAGCGGTGCGCGGGACCGTCGGCTTTGCCCGGACGGCCACGGACGGGGCCGCCGGCGTCGACGCGGGCGACGAGTCCCCGCGCAGGCCCGCCCGAGACGGTCAGCAGAATTAGCAGACCGTTTAGCCGGGTTCGCCAACCTTGTAGGGATCGCGTGAACTTGAACACTCTGAGCTGGGGCTTTCGTTGTAGTTGAACAGCTCTGGCGGGGCTGTGACTCCCAGCGATAAGTGGCGTTTCCCAGATTTACCTGGCGTGGGGGGCTGGAGGTCTGGCGATCGATGATTGCGGCGAGGTGCTCGGCGTGCGCGTTGAGGGTCTTCCTGAGGGCGGCGTAGTGGGGTTTTGCCGGGCTGGCGTTGTAGAAGTGCCACATGTTGTCGCGGCGGCGGTGCCAGGTGGGGTCGCTTGCTGACAGCTGGTTCTCGATGATGCGGGGGGCCAGGAGGTGCTCGCCCTGGGTGACGCGTGCCCAGACGGCCTCGGAGGCGAACTGGCGCTTGCAGTCGCTGAGCTCGGGTTGGAACGGTCCTTTGGTCGGTGGGAGCTTGCTGATGATGTCCTGCCAGGTTTCCGGGTCGATGCACCAGTTGCGTAGAGCGTCCCTGCGGCGCTTGTAGTTGATGAGGCCGGGGGTGGTGCTGAGCTGCCGGGCAAGCGCGTGCACCGCGAGGCGGAAGTCCGCTGGGTCGTCGGTGAAGGCTGCCGAGCCGGGGGATGCCTTGAGGTAGCGGTCGTCGATGCCGAGGAAGGCGGCGGCCTCGGCGAGCGAGCCGCCTGCCGACATCTGGACCAGGCGCAGGGCGGCGGCGCGGCGCAGCAGCCGGGTGTTGCCGCCGACGTGGCGGAAGTGCTGGTCGTGCCAGTTGTCTTGCAGGTGCTCGGGGATGTGCTCGGGAGCGAAGGTGACCTGCGGGGCCGGTGCCCGGCGTCCGCGGGAGCGCCGGTCGGTGCGCTGGAAGCTGCCGATCAGGGGATCGAGCGCGTCCCGGAATCCGCCGGAGCAGTCGTGCCCGGCGCGCTGGTAGCGGCGAAGCCACCGGCCTCGCGGGCTCTTGCGGGTCGCGCCGTCCCGGGAGGGCGCGAGGGGTTCGCCGAGGACCCGCAGGTCGCCGCCGTCGAGGATGCCGACGGCGGCGGTGATGAGGGCGGCGGCTGGCCTGGCGTCCAGCGGCGGGGTGTCGCAGAGCGTGTGCCGACGGGGCGTGTCGCCGCTGGTGCTGGCGATGTACTGGCCGAGGCTATCGGCCATGCCCGGGCCGGCGATCAGCGTCTGGCTGTGCGGCCATGCCCCGTTGAGCAGGCTGCAGACGAGCCGGAGGTCAGCGAAGTACCGGGCGGGGGTGGCCGGTCGGCCGACGCTCATGACGGCCGCGGGCTCCCCGGGGTCCAGCAGCTGGAGCAGCCGGCCCTGCAGAGCGAGCAGGTCATCAGGAGCCCGGGAATCTTCGCCGGCCTGGGCTGGGGCGTCGAGCCTGGCCCCGCAGGGGCGGGCGTGCTGACCGGCGGCCCGCGGCAGGGCGGCCCGGCACTGGGCGGGGTGCAGGCCGCGGTCGAAGGCGCGCGGGACCAGCCAGGCGGGTGCCCCGGGTGCCGCGGACATGGCCGGCTGCCGGCAGGACGGGCACAGGTGTTCCAGCAGCCGCCGGTGGACCGGGCAGGCGAACACGACTGGCAGCCGCCATGCCTTCTGCCAGGCGCCGCCGTGCTGCTGCTGGACGGGGCTGCCATCGCCGGCCAGGCACTGCGGGCAGTACCGGGTCGCGGAGGTGAACAGCCACGGGCTGGCGAGCGACCGGGGACCCCACTGATCGGCTGTGGCCCGCGGTGCCGCCCACGGATACCGGCCGGACATGCTGCTCATGCACAATCGGGCGACCTCGGCTGCGGTGAGCCTGGCGACGTGGGCGAGGGCCCCGGCCGGGGCCTCGTCCAGGTGCAGCATCTGGTTCCGGCGGGCCGGCTGGCGACCGTCGCGGCTGGCGGTGAGGCCTGTGAGGTCCATGATGCGGGCCGGGGTCAGCCCGAGCCGGTGCGCGAGCCGCGGCAGGTAGCCGGGCAGGGACTCAGGAGGCAGCGGGTCCAGGCTGCGCGGAAGCGGGCTCAGCGTGTCCGCCGACTGTCCTCGCGGGTTCATGATCCGGTCCCGGTTGCTGGGCCGCGGTCGTCGAAGACGGTGCTGCGGCCGCGCTTGCGCTTGCCGGCCCTGCTGCCGCCGGGCGAGACAGGGCCGGGCGGGATGGCGGGAATCTCGCCGGCCCCGGCGTCGCGGCTGCGCGTGTCGGGGAGGCTGAGCGCGACGTTATCGAGGAGGGCCTGGTCGAGCCGCTCGGTTGCGGTGTCGGTGGCCTCGCGGCAGCCGTCTTCGATCAGCCGTTCCAGCAGGCCGGCGACGCCGTCGGTGCGGCGGTAGAGGTACTCGGGCATGGTGCCGTCGGTGAGCATGCCGGGGGCGGCGTCCAGCAGCCGCAGCTGCTGCTCGATGCCGGCCAGGTGCCGGGTCCAGGCGGTGATCTGGGCCGGGGTGTCGTAGCGGAACCGGTCCAGCTCGACCAGGTCGAACCGGCGCTCGGTCTGGGTGGCCTCCAGCCCGCCTGCGTGCCGGGAAGGCGGGAAGAGCCACTGCCTGGTGCGCGGGTCGTGGCGGCCCTCGCGCAGCAGCCCGGAGCCGGGGATGTCCACCCCGATGAGCACCAGGGTGACGTGCATGCTCATGAACGCCCGGATCAGGTCCAGGACATCCTGGTCATCAGCGCGGTGCATGCGCAGCCGGGTGATGTCGTCCAGCAGCAGCGCCTTCGTCCCGTGGTCGCGGATCGACGCGACCTGGCGGACCAGGTCCGGCAGGTCCATGTTCCTGGTGTCGGCGCCGTAGAACCCCAGGATCGCCTTGCACGTGCTCTTCGGCTTGGCGGTCACCGGGGTCTGCACGTAGGCGACCGGGGCGTGCAGGTCGCGGGCCCCGGCCAGGGCGTCCGGGTTGAGGTGGTGGTTCAGCTCCAGCCAGGCGTCCTCGAAGTCCGCGGCGACCTCGCAGGCGGTCTCGGTCTTGCCCTGGTAGCCGCCGCCGGTGATCATCACCCCGGCGCGGGTGGACGGCTTGTGCTTGAGCGCGTTGGACTCGATCCGGCCGCGCAGCACCCGGGTCACCGCCTGGCTCATCGGGGTCTGCTGCAGCGGGAGGTTGGCGTGCGTGGCGGCCCGGTGCAGGTCATAGAGCATCCGCCGGCGTGGTGACAGTGCCCGCCAGGCGGCCTTGTCCAGCTGCGGGGCCGGGATGAACGAGCCCCGGCCGGCCCGCCACTGCTGCCAGCCGTCCAGCGTCTCGCGCGCTGGCGGCGGCCCGGGAAGGACGAAAGGGGCAGGATCGCCGGCGCCTTCTCCGGGCGCGGGGCTCACGGCTGCTCCTGTCCGGCACCGCCGGCTGTGCCCCGCGGCCGGGCGGGATCGTCGTCCGGGATGCGGAGCATGCTGCCGCGGCGCAGCGCATCCCGCATCAGCGGGGCCGGCTCGGGCCTGGAGCCAGCTGTCCGCTCACGGCGGCGGCGCCGCTCGGCGTCCACCGCGGAAGCGGCATCACGGGCCTCGTCCCGCCACCGCATCGGCACCACCGTGGCGCCGGCGTTCCCGTCCTGGCCCGCGGCGGCGTCCGGTTCCCCGGGAGCGGGACGGTCAGCGGCGGCCTGCTCGGCCTGGGCGCTCTCGCGGGCGTGCGCGGTGCGCTGCTGCCTGCTCATCTGGGTCGGCCAGGAGTCGACGGGGATCAGGCCGCCGACCAGGTCCAGCAGCAGCGGCAGCAGCTCGGCATCCGACCTCGGCTGCAGGCCGCCAGCGCGGGCGGCGCGCAGCAGGTCATCGGCGCGCAAGTCGCTGAAGGACGGCACCTCGCCCTCTGGCGGCAGCCCGGTCCAGCGCAGCGCACGCCAGTCATGGGTAACCGGGTCGCAGAAGAAGACACAGCGCCGGTCGCGGGGCTCGCGGCGGATCTTCCACTTGCCCCTGGCCGCGCCGCCCTGGGGCGACGGGACCGACCGGTAAGGGTCCAGCGCCGGGCCGTCATACCACAGCCCGCGGATCTTCACCCCGCGCCGGCCGTGGATCTTCACCAGGCATCAGATCAGGTGGATCGCGAACGCGCGGGCGACCGCCGGGTAGCCGGCGGCCCCGGCCAGGTCAGCGAACCGCACCGGGCCGCCGGCGGCCCCGGCGAGCAGCGCCCCGGCCAGGCCGAGCGGGTCATTCAGCGGCCGCCGCTGCGCGGACAGCGTGTCGAGGGTGGTCATCACATGCGGCTGCCAGCCGCCGACCACGCCGTAGCGCCATCCGCAGGCCAGCGCCGCCTCGGCCGAGGCGGCGAACTTGACCCGGTCGGCCGCCTCGATCCGGTCCGCGGGCCGCACGTCCAGCAGCCACGTCCCCTCGCCGGCGACGGCCAGGAAATCGGGGATGTGCTCCCGCAGCCCCGACGCCGACTCAAACCGCATCCGGTGCGGCTGCGAGACCACCTCGCGCACGCCCAGGAAGTCCAGGGCCAGCAGCAGCCGCTGCTCGGCATGGCTCTCGAACCCGTGCAGCCGCCCGGTGCCGGTCATGCTCTGCAAGCCAGGCCGGTGCCCCTGGCCGGTGCGCCAGGTGAAATGCCGCACCGGCCCGCAGCCGGGCACCGGGAAGCCGCCCATGCCCGCCACCGGGCAGGTCACCTCCCGCCCGGCGACCTTCCACGTGGTCACCCACCGGCCGCTCCACCCGGCGGTCAGGACCAGGGCGCGACGACCGTCATCGGTCACCGGGCACATCCGGGCCAGGTCTGTCAGGCCGCAGCGGTCCGATGCCAGCGCAGCTACCCGCCTCACAACGGTCACCAGCCCGGAATGACTAGAATATTAATCACAAGTGTTCAAAATATAGAACACTCCTGATGGTCGCTACCGTTTTGAGGGTGCAGGACGTGAACGACGACAACAGCGACGCCATCACCCGGCAGGCCCGCATCGCCCTCGGCAGCCGGCTCCGCGAGATCCGGCAGAGCAGGGGCATGACCCAGACCGCCGTGGCCACGCAAGCCGGGCTGAGCCGGTCCTTCTACGCGCAGGTCGAGCACGCCCGCCAGGCGATCTCCGTCGACCGCGCGTTCGCCATCGCCAGCGTCCTCGGCGTCGAAATGACCGAACTGTTCACCGGCTTCCCCCCGGTCCCGCACGCCCGCCCCTACTAACAACGCCCCCTGATCCAGCCGCTCAGGAACACCGCACCCGGCCAGCGAAGCGCCGCCACGGAAGCGGCACGCCAGGAAAAACTGGGAGCTGTACCAATACGCCAACTAAAACTGGCAGACCACGCCAGCTAAAGCGGGAAACCAGGCGGACACGCTCGGCTCACACGCCACTTAACGCTGGCAGTCACAGGGGCTAGTTGCCGGTAAATGAACACTCCTGGCTGGCGTCAGGGTGACGGTTCGTGATTGCTGTGCTCGGTTGTGCCAGTCCCTGGACAGGCGCTGACCACGCGCGGGGAAGGTCGTACGCTCAGGTACCTGGGCCGCCCGCAAGCCCGGACTCGGACAAGATGACGTTCTTGGCTCCCGCGCAGCCATCGCCCATCAAAAGTGCTCCCGGGCGTTGCCGGACGCGGCTGGTACGGGAGCAGACGGAACAGCGGAGCGGGGGTATGCGCGAATGGCATCCCCCGTGTGCTGGTCCTCAGCTTTCGAAGACCCGGTATGTCCCTAGTTCGTGTAGTTCGGTTACTTGCGGTGGTTCGTCGAAGCGGTCGTATTTGCCTTGCTGGATCTGCCGGTATGCCTGGAGTTGCCCGAGCGGGGCGAGTCCGCTGCTGGTTTCGGTGGCGACGATATTGATGAAGGTGAGGCCGTCGTCGAGCAGGAAGGTGGAGTAGCGGATGCCTTCTGGCCTGGCGCGGTGGATCTCGTCGAAGACGGCGCGCACGAGCCGTTCGTTGTCCGCGGCGTGCCCGGGCTTGACCTTGTAGCGGAGCAGGAACACGCGCCTCACCGGGCCGTCTCCTGGGCTGCTGGTTCCTGCAGTCCGAGGAGCTGCCTGAAGGCGGGGATCATCAGGTCGGCGCCCTTGATCTGCGCGGTCGTTTCGGCATGGACGATGCCGGTGCGGGGTGCGTAGGAGGCGCCCCCGGCCGGGCCGAGCGGGACGGAGATGCCCGGCGGCTGGGGTGAGTAGCTGGCCAGGTCCGGGCTGCCGGAGATCAGGCTGGCGATGTTGGCGGCGGCGACCTGGGCGTGGGCGAGCGCAGCCTGGGCCCTTTTCGCCTCGGGGATCGCGGTGATGTCGCCGATCGCGAAGACAGCAGGATGGCCTTGGAGCTGGAGCTGGCCGGTGACCCGGAGGTGGCCGTCGTCCTGGCGGGCTGTCTGGAGGCCGCCCGCCAGGTAGCCGGTGACCGGCTCGGCGCCGTAGCAGCGGAACCAGATGCCGACGGCGATGGCCGTGCCGTCCCGGGTGGTCGCGGTGAACGCCTGGGCCGTGGCGGGGGCGGTCGGGGGCTCGCCGGCCAGCGGCGTGCCGAGGATCAGGGTCACGCCGAGTGCGGCGAGCTGGCTGCGCAGTTCGGCGCGGAACTCGTCGGGGTAGGCGCCGGAAAGGATGTCGCGGGCCGGGTCGATGATCGTCACGGGCTTTTCCGGCCACGCCGCCTTGATCTCCCCGGCTAGCTCCAGGCCCACCGGGCCGGCGCCGAGCAGCAGGGCGTGGCGGGCGTCGGCCAGCGCCCGGTGGGCCGCGTGGAGCCTCGCGCTGGCGGCGGCCGCCTCGTCCAGGTCGGGCTTGGCCGGGAACGGGTACCGCGACCCGGTGGCCAGGACGATGTAGTCCGCCGCGATCTGCTCGCCCGAGCCGAGCGTGACGCTGTCGGCGTCCACGCGGACTGCCCTGTCCTGGATCACCCGCCCGCGGGCGAGCAGCCGGCTGTAGGGCAGGAACAGCCGTCCGATCCAGTCCGGATCGGTCACCGCGCGCAGCGCAGCGACATTGTGCACGAACGTCTCGCGCGGCTCGATCAAGCACACGTCAGCGATCTGGTCTAGCGCCTTCGCGGCGGCGATGCCGCCGTAACCGCCGCCGATCACTGCCACGGTGGCAGTCATCAGGTACCTCCCGAGCTATCTTATTCATGACCATTAATAGTTCACTGTCATGAACCATAGCAGGTTCAGTCACGGCCGTGGACTGTTTGCGGCCGTAGACTGTGAGCAGGTACTAATCCCTTGCCGAGCCTGAGGCGGACGACACCATGACAGCCGAACCAGCCGCCACGGCCGGGGCAGCCCGGGGCACGGGGTCGGCCGAGGCAGTGGCTGACCTCGCGCATCACGTCCTGCACCTGTTCGCGGAGGCAGGCCGCGGGCATAAGCTCAGCCAGCAGCAGGTGGAGTTGATCTGCGCGGTCATCGTCAGGGGCCCGGTCGGCATGAGCGAACTGGGCGGCGTTCTGCACGTCGAGAAGTCGAGCCTGAGCAACCTCGTGGACCGTCTCGAACAGCGAGGGTTCGTCTTCCGCACCCGAGACCCGCACGACCGGCGGGCCACCCTCGTGTCCCTCACCGGCGAAGGCGCCAGCGTCGCGATGCAGATTCGCGACGACGTCATCGCGCGACTCCGGCGCCAGCTCGCCCACCTGGAGCCCGCAGGCCAGCGCGCCCTGGCAGCAGCCGCCCGCGAGCTGACCCGGGCAAGGCAGCCGCCGCCGGGCAGATAAAGCGGACGCCGGCCAGCGTCACACGGTCCGCGCACGGCCCATTGCACCCAGCGCAGCGTCACCGGGTCCATCGCGAACACGTCCAGCCGAGTGGTGTCCAGCAGCACGTGCTCACCCGGCCGCATCGTCCGCAGCCGGCCGTAGGGCGCGGCCGGGCGGCCGACGATCTCCCGCTTGGCCTTCGTCCCGCCGAACGCCGACGTGCCCCGGGTGATCTCCCGCAGCAGGATGCGAGCTCGGGTTGGCTTCGGGACCGGGACGTCGGCAGTGCACGAGGCGATCGAGCATATGCTGCGGGCGCATGAGCCGTTTCCCGCCGTGGTCATCGATGCCCGCTGGGAGCTAGTGGCGGGCAATGACGCCGTTCCCGTGCTTACCGAGGGAGCGGCGCCGGCGCTGCTCGAGCCGCCGGTCAACGTCCTGCGGCTGAGCCTGCATCCAGACGGCATGGCGTCACGCATCGTCAACCTCGCCGAGTGGCGGGCACATTGCTGCACCGGCTGGACCGTGACATCGAATCCGCCGCCGACCCGGCGCTCATCGCGATGCGCGACGAGCTGGCCGCCTACCCCAGTCCCCGGCCCGCATCTCCTCCGGACAGCCAGGCGATCCTGGTCCCCCTGCGGCTGCGCGTCCATGGCACCGTGCTGTCACTGTTCAGCACCACGACCGTGTTCGGTACGCCCCGCGACATCACCTTGTCCGAACTGGTGAAGTTACGGCGGACTTATCGGCGGTTAACGCGAGCCTTTAGTCGAATGATTTGTCCATTATATTGGACAGTTGTCACGGCGTAGCCGTGATACGAGGGTGGCCCTTACCAACGGCCTCTTCCTCGGGCTCGGTGGCGCCTTCTATGCCGCAGGCATTCCCCAGATTGGTCACATCCCAGTACCGAACTACCTGCTGGCGGCGCCACCCAGCGGCTATATCGAGAAATCCAATCCGGAGCACATGTATGCGCAGATCAAGCTCTTTGCCGATGTGCTGCACACAATGGACAACATGGGCGCCGCTGAACTCAGGGGAACGTAAGAACCCGCCAGACCCAGCATTCCGTGCGACCGCAGCAGGTGGCCAGCGCTGATCATTCACGCTTGCCGGCCGCTGTCCTGATAGGAGAGACGAGATGGCGGAAGGACCTAGGAGGCGCTGGGTGATGGGCACCGGCGGGCGGTATCGCCGGCCAACTGCGTTCTGTACCGCGCTCACCGTGATTACTGTTTGCGCTTGGTCTCTGCCTGCCGCCCGCGCGTCTGCCGCAGCGAAACCCAGTGTGGTGTATGTCAGCGCCACCGCAGGCGGAAGTGGCGACGGCTCGCGTCAGGCCCCATTCAATTCGCTCTCCTCGGCGGAGGCGGCTTCAGGGCCAGGTGCGACCATTGTCGTGCTGCCTTCACCGCTTTCGGTCGCACCGCTCGATGGCGGAATTGCGCTCAAGCCCTACCAGACCTTGATCGGTGCTGGGCCGTCTGTGCTTCAGCAGCATGGCTCCTTGACCGCGGCGCCAAGGATCACCAACAGCTCGGGTGCGCAGAATTCTGGCGATGCTGTGACGCTGGCGAGGGGCGACACTGTCGAGAATCTGGAGATCGTGAACCCCTACCGTGGCGGAATCTACGGACTCAACGTCCAGAGCGCACGGGTTGAAGGCAACAACATCAGCGGAGCTAACAGTTCATGTACGGTCGGCTTCGTGATCTATTTCCCGATCCCTTCAACGCTGACGAATGGGTGGGCCGGCATCATGGTTGATGCCGATGCGGGAGCATCGTCGCTCGAGATTGAGAACAACTACGTGCATGACGCGGCTTGCAGCGACGGGATCGACCTTCGCGCTTCGGGAACTGCGACCGTGCGCGCGGCTATCGATCGCAATAAGGTTCTCCGCTTGGCCGAAGGCACGACGGTCGGCTCGGTTCTTGGCATCGGCTTGCAGACACGGGACAGCGCCCGGCTTACGGCGACCGCCGACAGCAACTCTGAGACGGACATCGGAAGTTCCGGCGCTGACTGCGAGGGTCTGTTCACCAATCAGACCGGAGGCACGCTGGTCTGGACGGTCGACCACAATCTCTTCGGGCACGGTATCGGCGGAGCGTCTTGCAACGGCGGTGAGTTCTTCACCGGCCAAGCGGATGGCACACAATCGATTCGAATCAGCGACAGCCTGTTCTACGACGATCCTGGGGACATGCTCGAGGAGAATAATCTCGGTACGGGATCAACGATGAATATGACCCTCGACCACGTTACGGTCGCTCACACAACACTGGCGACCCCTGCTCCCGCTGAGCCGCCGATCCCGGCGGAATCGTTCGGCTCATTCACTGGCCATGGCTTCTGTATGAGTCAATTCAGCACGGGGCCCGAGGCGGTGACGAACTTCCGGATGATCGACAGTCATTTCTCAGACTGTCTCTCCGACGGTATTTTCGCGTTCTACGCTAACCTTCCCGGCTTCGGGACAGGACCAGGTGCGGAGTCCGCGCTCGACATTGAGAACAGCAGCATTACGAACGTTGGGCAGTACGCGCTGCACTGGGTCAACTACGCCACGCTAGACAGGTTGCAGATCACAGCGTGGCGCGACACGTTCGCGAATGCGCACGGCGGGGCGATGCTCGGCTTCGACCAGGCACCCGGTGCGACAACTCTCGCCCCGAGGATCGACCTCGGCGATGCCGGTTCCTACAACACTGGGGACAACTGCATCTTGAGGCCGGAGATGCTGAACGCCGAGACGATCGGCTACAACGTCACCCTGCAAAAGGACTGGTGGGGAACTCCGCTCGGCCCTGTGCCCAGCTCGCTGTCCGCGACGGACGGAGCAATCCCGGTTACGCCGTTCCTGCAAGCGCCACCCAGAGGCGGGTGCGCATAAGGGTCATCAGCCAGGCACCCTTGACGTCCCGCTTTAACTGGCTGTCTGGCTGCCGGGCCCGGCCGCACGCCACCAGGCTCGGCAACGGGTTCGGGATCCCCAGGCCAGCGGCACGAAGATGATCAGTTTAGAGTCGCTGAGAAGCCCTGTTGCTTGCTGAGTTCCGCTGGCCGAATAAACGGCGCAGGCCGGGATCACGACGTATGGCCGCGCGCCGGCTCACTCGTCACCATCCGCGCCGTGTGGAGGTCTGCTGGCTCACAGCGGACGGGCGTCTGGCGGAATGGACGATTCTGGGAGTACGGCGGTGTGATGTGGTAGCCGATCGCTTCGACCTGGTGGCTCGCAATGTGCGCCGGCTGCGGCACGAGCGTGGCTACTCGATCAGCGAGCTGGCGCGCCGGGCCTCGCTGGCCAAGCAGACCCTGGCCAGCATCGAGGCCGGCGAGGCCAACCCGACGGTCCTGACCCTGACCGGAATCGCGGCCGCGCTGGAGATCCCCGTTGCGCATCTGCTCACGGAGTACGGATCGCCGGTCCGGGTGCGGCGGGCACAGGACGCGAGCTGGACAGACAGCCCAGATGGCGGGATACGGGAGCTCGACCGGATCTACGGCTTCGGCTACGTCCGAACCACGCTGATCCGGCACGCGCGGGGCACCGGCCCCAGGATTGCTCATCGCCGGCACCGGCCTGGGACCCTCCATCACGCCTATGTGGTGACCGGGAAGGTCAGCCTGGGCCCGACCGGCGAGGAGGTCACGGTGTCGCGTGGTGACTTTGTCCGGTTTCCCGGGGACGTCCCGCACCAGACACTCGTGCTGTCCGACACGGTCGTCATCCACATGGTGACTACGGTTCCGCACGTCTCCCAGCTCGGGCACCGGCCGCGCTAGCCGGCCAGAGGTGCGTCCGATATAAATGACGACCGGCTGGTTGATTTACCTGAGCGCCGGGCGCTACAAAGAATGCAGGATCAGCAATCCGCGCTGAGAGAGCCGCCCATGGCCGGCAAGCCCGACGTTTGGGTGTCATTTGTGGGCGGCACGCGAGTCAGGGAAAGTGGCACTGGAGCGGATCACCGAATAACCGGTCCGCGCGGAAGGAGCCGAAGATGGCCAGGGGCGGCAGCGGCACTCCTGCCGTGTTCGCGCAGCCAAGGATCGTGGCCGACGCGGCCGGCCCTTCGGGCACCCTGATGCTCCGCTCGACCGATCCGCTGGGCGAATATCCGGTGACGGTGCTGCACAGCCTGCGGGAATGGGCCCATGCCGGCCCGGGCCATCTGCTGGTTGCCGAGCGGGAGCCGGACGGCGGGTGGCGCGGATGGAGCTATGGCGAGGCGGTCTCCGCGGCCGACGCGATCGGCGAGGCGCTGCTGGACCGCAGGCTCGGACCGGACCGGCCCCTGATGCTGTTGTCCGGCAATGGCGTGGACCATCTGCTGATGACGCTCGGAGCGATGACCGCCGGCGTCCCCGTCGCCCCGGTCAGCGTGGCGTATTCGCTGCAAAGCCACGACCATGCCCGGATCAAGGCCATCGCGGGCCTGATCGGCCCAGGCGCGGTGTTCGCCGACGACGCTGACCGCTTCGACGCGGCTCTGGATGCCCTGAGCGCGGTCCCCGCCATCGTCAGCCGCGGAACCAGGACCGGGGCGCACCGGCTGCCTGACCTGCTCGCCACCGAGCCAGGCGTACAGGTCGCCAGGGCCTACGACAGCCTGCACACTGATGGCACGGCGAAGATCTTGTTCACCTCTGGCTCGACCGGCACGCCGAAGGGCGTGCTGAACACCCACCGGATGCTGTCCGCTAACCAGCAGATGATGCGGCGGGCATGGCCGTTCCTGACGGCCGAGCGGCCGGTGATCGTGGACTGGCTGCCGTGGAGCCACACGTTCGGCGGCAACCACAACCTGAACATGATCCTTACCTCGGGCGGCAGCCTTTATGTCGACGCCGGCCGGCCCGCCCCGGGTCTGTTCGCCCAGACGATCCAGAATCTGACCGAGGTCCCGCCGACGATCTACTTCAACGTGCCGGCCGGTTACGCGCACCTGGTCCCTGCTCTTGAAGCCGACGCCGATTTCGCGCAGCGGTTCTTCTCCCGGCTGAGGCTGATGTTCAATGCCGCGGCGGCGCTGCCTGGCGGGCTGCGCGACCGCCTTGGCGCCCTGGCTCGGCAGACGACGGGGCACGCGATCCCGGTCACCGGATCGTGGGGTGCCACCGAAACCGGGCCGGCGGTGACCACAGCCCATATGGAATACGCCGATGCCCGGTGTATCGGCGTGCCGCTGCCCGGCACCGAGGTGAAACTCATACCGGTCGGGGATGCCTATGAGATCCGGGTCAAGGGACCCATGGTGACCCCGGGCTACCTCGGACGGCCCGACCTGACCGCCGAGGCGTTTGATGAGGACGGCTTCTACCGGTCCGGCGACGCGGTCGCGCCGGCAGATCCTGGCGATCCTGACGCCGGCTTGCTGTTCCGCGGTCGGCTGGCCGAGGACTTCAAGCTCGCCACCGGCACGTTCGTCCGCGTGGGCGCGGTCCGGACGGCCCTGCTGTCCGCGTTGCCGGTTCTGTCCGACGCGGTGCTGGCCGGCGAGAACCGCGCCTTTGTGTGCGCGCTGGCCTGGCTGAATGCAGCCGAGGCCCGCAAGCTGCTGGGTGCGGATCCGCCGGCGGACGGTGAGCTGGCCAGCCACCCCGATTTGGCTGAGTACCTGTCCCGCGCCCTAGCCGGGCACAACGACGCGGCAGGCTCATCGGCCCGCGTCGAGCGGCTGCTGGTCATGACCCGCCCGGCTGACCTAGATGCCGGGGAGATCACCGACAAGGGCTACATCAACCAGCGGAAGGTACTGGCCCGCCGGGCGGAGCTGGTGGAAATGCTGTACGCCGACCCGGCGCCCGCGGGGGTCGTTGTCGCCGAGAGGAACGCGTAATGCGCTATGAGGACGTCGCCATCCCGGCCGGCATGGCCTGGAGCTCGCCGTTCGTCAAGTGGCAGGGCTCTCTGGCCGAAGTCTCCAGCCTCGACCTCGCCGCTGACGTCACTGGCCGGGCATTGACTGAACGAGCGGTCCGGCCGGATCAGGTCGACGGACTCGTGCTGGGCTGGACCATCCCGCAGCCTGACATCTTCTATGGCGCGCCGACGCTCGCTGCCCGGCTGGGCGCCGGGGCTGTGAGCGGCCCGATGGTCAGCCAGGCCTGCGCCACCTCGGTGGCCTGTCTGGCGGCCGCGGCCGGCGCGGTAACCGCCGGCGCCGGGCTGCAGCTCGTGGTCACGACCGACCGGACCAGCAACGGGCCGCAGGTGCTGTACCCGACGCCGTCGTCGATGGGCGGCGCCCCGACGTCGACGAACTGGGTGCTGGACAGCTTCGCCCGGGACCCGTGGGCCGGCACCTCGATGCTCGCCGCCGGCGAGACGGTGGCCGCCGAAGCCGGGATCTCCCGCCACGAGCTCGACGAACTGACCGCGCTTCGTTCGGATCAGTACGGCAAGGCCCTGGCCGACGACCGCTCCTTCCAGCGCCGGTACATGGTCGAGATCCAGATTCCTCAGCGCCGCAAGCCGCCGCGGGTGATCGACGCCGATGAGGGCATCCGCCCGGCCGTACTGGAGGAGATCGCCGCGCTGCCTCCCGCCACCCCTGACGGGCTGCACACCTTCGCGACCCAAACTCACCCGGCGGACGGCACCGCGGGCACGCTGGTCACAACGACCGCGAAGGCACGGGAACTGGCACGCGGCGCCGGGGTGGTGCGGCTCCTGGCGACCGGATTCAGCCGGGCGGCTCGCAGCCACATGCCGCAGGCGCCGGTCCCTGCCGCACAGGCCGCCCTGCAGGCCGCCGGCCTGACCATCGGCCACATCGATGCGGTCACCACTCACAACCCGTTCGCGGTGAACGACATCTACTTCTCCCGCCAGACCGGATTTCCCCTGGAGAGAATGAACTCCTACGGCTGCAGCCTGATCTTCGGCCATCCCCAGGGGCCGACCGGGCTGCGCTCGATCACCGAGCTGATCGAGGAACTGCGCCAGCGTGGCGGCGGTACGGGCCTGTTCACCGGTTGCGCCGCCGGCGACTCCGGAGCGGCCGTGGTCCTCCGGGTGGATGACTGAGGACGTCTCAGAGTTCCGCGACGACCGACGACCGGATCAGGTCCCAGTCGATGTCAATGCCGAGACCGGGACGCTCGGGAGCACGGACAAAGCCGTCGCGGTCGGCCCGAGCCTCTTCCCATCCCACATGCGTGCTGCTCAATGCAGGAACCACGCCGCCGGCGGCACAACCTCGGCCTGCACAACGGACGGCCACGACGTGAGAATGGCCAGCACGCCACGGTGAGCGGTATCGATAAAGCACTCGGTATGCGCGCGGATCTTCGCCGGATCGTCGCTCAAGAACCAGTCGTCGCCGTCGCTCAGCAGAGCCAGCGCGCCCGCAGCGGCGGGGTCATGGTAGCTGAGCATGAACACCCGGCGGAGTTCGTCGACCAGCCGGACATACATCGCGATCAGTCGACTGTTCCCGGTCGCCTCGGCAAGTCTCATCCACAGCTCCGCGTCCGTCTGGAGCACCGAGGGAAGGCCTCCGTCACGTCGCGCTGAATCGACCCTCGCCCGGTACCTTGACATGACCTCAGCACGGTTGTCCACCGGCATGTTCCGTGCTGCAAGCTCGGCAATCGCGGGCCCGAGGATCCGCCAGACCTGGAAGAGCTCGTTGACCGACCCAAGCGTGAGCGGCGTCACCTGATATCCGCGACGCGGAAGGGTCCGCACCAGGTTCTCGCTGTCCAGCCGGGTGAGTGCCTGGCGGACTGGGGTAAGGCCGATGCCCAGGTCGGCGGCAAGCTGCCGCTCGGTGATCCGCAGGCCTGGAGCCAGCCGGCAGTCAACGATGCGCTCGCGCAGCGCCACGTAGGCCTCGTCAGCGCGTGAGGGCGTCTGGCTGTCATCTGAAGTCACGCAGGCTCCGGTTGGAAGTGCCGGCTCAGCTTCTGATGATACGTGTTGAACGCGATTGAGCCTTGACACATCTCATCACCGTGCGCGATGCTAGATATCAGACGATCCAAACTGAAATTTCAGTTGCATGCTACTTGGCAACTGAGGCGGGCCCTGCGGTAACCCCGCGCAGGGGCCGAGCCCGTCGGCCGGCAATCGCTTTATCGCGACGTTCGCTGATAACAAGGAGCGCCGTCATGCCCGCAGCTGGCACAGGAAACGAAGGCCCGTTGGCCATCCCGTCGGCCCGGCGGGCCGACGTTGACCCAGGTGCCTTCCGTGCAGTGATGGCTGCGGTGTGCACGCCGGTCTCGGTCGTGACCGCGATGGCTGGCGACAGGCCGCACGGCAGCACGGTGAGCGCGTTCGCGTCGCTGTCGTTGAATCCCCCGATGATCCTGGTCTCGCTGGATCTCGGCTCGGAGTTGCTCCGTCATATCCGGGATAGTCGCGCGTTCGGGCTCAATATCCTGCATGACGGCCAGGCGGAACTGGCCGCTTCCTTCGCCAGGAAGGGCGGTGACAAGTTCGGCGGTGTGAGCTGGGTCTCCCAGGCTGGAGTCCCGCGGTTGTCCGGGTGCGCGGGATGGCTGGGATGCGCCGTGGAGCGCCTGGTGGACGGCGGCGACCACGTCGTTGCCTTCGGACGCGTCATCGACGCGAGCCATGCGGCCGCCCGGCCCCTGACCTATCATCAGCGCCGGTTCGGCACGCACCAGGACCTGCCTGGCGATGGCCAGCCTGCCCGGCCGCCGCTGCCGACCAAGGTGCGGTACATGCGGACCGTGCCAGGCAGGGACGGCGACGCCGAGGACCGCACCGGAACACGCATGATCGAGGCGTGGTTCGCCTTCACCTAGTGCTAGTCCTCTCCCGTTGTGGCCCAGTCGGCCGGGACGAGGACCAGGTCATAGGCCACGTCGAAGTACGGGCCAGGCATGCCGCTGGCCTGGATCTGCGCGGGATCGTTGACGACCGGGAAGTCCAGCACGAGCCCGTCGCGGACCCCGAAGGCGGCGTCGATGCCCAGGTAGGGGTCACCGGCGACGAACAGGTGGGTAATGAGCGGCCGGTGTCCCTCGGCTTCGACCCGAACGTGGATGTGCGCCGGACGCATTGGCTGGCGGCCGGCGGCCCGCAGCCACTCTCCTCCCGGGCCGTCGGTTGGGACGGGATAACTGCACGGCCGGACAGTACGGAACCAGTAGCGGCCGTCCGCTCCCGTGGTCAGCAGGGCGCGCAGGTCACCCGCCCGCATGTCGTCGTCCTGGACGTCGTAAAGGCCGGCCTGGTCGGCCTGCCAGATATCAATCCGCGCGCCTGCAAGCGGCTGGCCGTCGGTGTCCAGCACCTTGCCGTGCATCAGCGTCTGATCCCCGCGGGCCCACTGCTTATCGGTCGCGATGATCTCGCCCATCTGCCGGGCGGGAGCCTCGGAGTGGAATGGGCCCTCGACGGTGGTCGGGGTCATATTGGCCGGCCCGGCGTTATTCAGCGCGTCTACCAGGGTGGAGCAGCCGGAGGTGTCTGACATGAGGATGAACTCGTTACGCGCCTCACTGGTCCAGTGACCGACACGGGTCAGGAAGTCCAGCCCAGTCATCCATTCATCCCAGCTCACCTGGTTCTGGCGGATGAAGTCGTGAAGGTGGCTGACAAGGGACCTGGCGAGCTGGTTGATCCGCGGATCGGGTCCGTTGATCTGGGACAGCACGGTGGCGGTGATGCGGTCTGCGCCGAGGTTGCCCGGTGCGGTGGTTGTCCCGGCGGCAGCGGCTGCGGTCCCGGGAGCTGGGGTCTGGTTCACGAACGGTCACTCCGGTGGGTCGTAGGAAGAAGGCGGCTGTCTGGCAGGACAACGCACTTGGCGTGCGGGGAGGCCGCCTGCGCGGACCAGGCGGTCGGCAGCTGGTCGAGGGTGAAGGTGCGGACGTCGATGTGCAGCTCGCCGCTGGCGAGCTTGGCCCACAGCCAGTTGAGGGCGGCCCGCTTTTCCCGCAGTGGCGTGTGCAGGCCGGCGAAGCCAGTCAGCGCGAGCTGCCGGCCGCGCAGCAGGCCGGCAGGCAGTTGCGCGGTGGCGCCGGCGAGGTTCCCTATGTTGATGACCCGGGCGCGTGGTGCGCATGTCAGCAAGGCTGCTTGCAGCGGCGGGCCGTACAGGCCGTCGAGGATGACGTTGACCGGCCCGGCCGCGGCCGCCAGCCGGGCGCAGAGACTGGCCTCTTCCTCGCCCGGCCGCAGCGCCACGAGCGCGTCCGCGCCCATGGGGAGCAGCCGGTCCAGCGCCGCCGGGTCGCGGGCTGCCGCGGTGACGCGGCCAGCCCCATGCAGACGGCAAATCTGCACCGCTAGCTGGCCGACCGCCCCGGTCGCCCCGAGTACAAGAACAGACTCACCTTCCCGCAAGCCGGCCGTCTCGATCAGCGACATGAACGCCGCTGTCCCGGAGTTGCCGACCGCCGCGCCCAGGACCGGATTCAGGTCATCTGGCAGTGCCAGCACATCATCGTCGGGCACCACCGTGTGCGTGCTCAGGGCGCCGGGAGTCGAAGGAGAGGCATGGCACTCGGCGTAGACCAGAGTTCCCGCTGGATAGCGGTTGGAGGCGAGGACGTGCCCCACGCACTCGCTGCCGGGGACGTAGGGACTCTCGTAGCGTGCCGAGTGGAAATCGCCGGAGGCGATCAGCAGGTCGAGCGGGTTAAGGGGAGCGGCGACAACGCCCAGCAGGGTGCTGTCGGCGACTCGTTCCGGCAGGCGGACCGACTGAATACTCGGGGCGGTCCCCGGAGCGGCGACGACCGCGGCAGGCACCTCGCGCCGGGCTGAAGTGCGCGCGGTCACCGGAACATCCCGATGAATGCCGTTCCCTCGGGAAGGCCGTCGCGGGCGATGTCCCGGCCGATGAGATCATTACTGTCGAAGCCGAGCTCGTCGAGTACGGCGCGGGTGTCGGATCCGGGCGGCCCGGCGGGACGCCCCGGCCGCGGCGGGGTGAGGGACAGGCGGCGCGAGGGACCTGACATCCGGGCGCGGCCGAAGCCGGGGTGCTGCCGCTCGACGGACAGGCCGCGCGTGCGGGTCACCTCGTCGTCCATGAGGTCGGGCTGGTCGACGAGGATGTGGGCGCCGATCCCGGCGGCGGTCAGCCGGTCAACCCAGGACTGTGCCGGTGCGGTGCGGAATGTGGTAACCAGGCCTTCTTCGCTGAGGTCGGCGAGATCCGGGACCGCGTCCAGGCCGGCCGGGGCGCAAAGGTAGAACCAGCGGTCGGCGGCGGGATAGAGCCGGTCGAAGAGGCCCCGCCCCTTTGCCGACGGGCCGCGCGGCTCGTCCCACACCCGGCCGGGGAAGGCCACCATGTACGGGATCTGCAGGAACGTCCCGCTGTGGGCGAGTGAGGACTGCACGTGCTGGCCGGGGCCGCCGCGCATGCGGTGGTAGAGGGCCAGGAGCACGGCGAAGGCCGCCAGGTTGCCCGATCCGTAGTCGTTGTAGGGGTAGGGCGCCATGCGCGGTTCACCGTCGCCGCCGAGCCGGGTCTGCATTCCGGTTGGGCCCTGGCCGAGTTGCTCGCGACCGCGCCAGCCACCGCGGTAACCCTCGTGCCCGAAGGCGCTGATCGAGGCGTAGACGAGTCCCGGGTTTCGCTGGCGCAGGGCCTGCTCACCGATGCCCATCCGGTCAGCGACGCCGCGAGTGAAGTTCTGCACGAAGACGTCGATGCCGTCGCTGACCCGTTCGAAGACGGTCATGCCCTCGGGGGTCTTCAGGTCCAGCATGACCGAGCGCTTGCCGCTGTTGGTGTACAGGTGCATGCCGAGCTGCCGGTCGGTGAAACTGTGAATTTTGACCACCTCGGCGCCGTACTCGGCCAGCACACGGCTGACCGTGGGCCCGGCGAGCACCTGGGCGACGTCCAGGACCCGGATGCCGGCCAGTGCCGGGGAGATCTCGCCAGCGGGGGTGGGCGGAGTCGCCGGGGGGGTCACGGGGCTTTCGAGCTCGGCGAGGATCCCGGCCCGGTCGGCGTCCAGAGGGCGGCGCGGGAACGGGACCTTCGGAGGCGTTACCGACATGCGGATGGGAAAGCCGGCCTGGGCGGTGCGGCCGAGTTCGGGATCGTCGAGGTCGATGACCGCGCCTGAGTCGCGGGCGTGCGAGTCGGCGGTGAGCCACTCCTCGGCGGTCTGGCACAGCGCGGCCGAGGCTCCGCTCTCCTCGTTGATCGCGATCTCCCAGTCGCGGGCCGGCCGGGTTGCGAACAGTTCGGCGTAGCGCTTTCGGGCCCGCTCCTGCAGGTCGGGGTCGGTGAGCATCTGGACCGCGTCGGCCATGCCGTCGGCGATGAACTCCTGCGGCAGGAACGTCTCGGCGAACCAGCGCAGGTGCTTGTCCTGGAACAGACACAGTTCGAGCCAGCGGCCGTCGGCGCACTCGTAGTGGCCGAGCTGCGGGAGGTTGGGCATGATCCGAGGGCCGCCGGACGCCGGGCGCGGGACGTCGGTCTGCATGACGCCGGCCCCGATGAGCTCGAAGCAGGCGTCGAACAGCGGCACCTCGATTCGCTGGCCCAGCCCGGTGCGCTCCCGGGCGATGAGCCCCGCAGCGATCGAGTGGGCCGCGACCATCGCGGCGTATGCGGAGGCGGCGGGGATGGCGCTGTAGATCGGCTCGCCGCTGCGGTCGCCGATGTAGTCCATCGGCGTGCACCCCGGGTACAGGTAGAGCCCGGCAGCTGCGCTGACCACGCCTTCCCAGCCCGGCAGCCCGGCGCGGGGATCATCGGCGCCGAAGCCCGGCAGTGAGCAGTAGAGCAGCCGCGGATTGCCCGAAAGCATCGTCTCCGGTCCCAGCCCGAGGCGGTCCATCACCCCGGGCCGGAAGTTCTCCACCACTACATCGGCACGCTCGATCAGCGTGCGCGCTGCCTTCCGCTCGGCGCCGATCTTCAGATCGAGCACGATGCTGCGCTTGCCGCGCTGCAGCATCGCGTTGGCCGGGTGGTTCCAGCGCGGACCGCCGGGCGGGTCGGCGCGGACCACGTCCGCTCCGGCGTCGGCCAGCCACGCCGCCACCAGGGGACCGGCCAGCCACTGGCCGAAGTCCACTACCCGCAGCCCAGCGAGTGCTCCGCCCACGAGACCCTCCAGCACTTCTTTGCGTCAGTTGTCGTACTGCACCCGCGCCCAGCGGCTGTCTCACTCGAGGGCCGACGTCACGGCCGCCTCGATCTCGCGCTGCACGGCGGGATCGGGGGCGTAGTAGAAGAGCAGCCATCCGCCGGAGGGGCTGACCCAGAACCGGCGCGTGCCGACGCCGTCCCAGCCGAACGTCCCGGCCGGAAGGGACTCCCCGGCGGCTGCCGGGTCCTCGACCACGGCGACGGAGAGACCGAAGCCGATGCCCGAGGCGGGATCCCGTCCGTTCAGCCCCGGGCACAGGTCACCAATCTGGTTGGTAGTGATGCGCTTGGCGGTGCTGGCCGAGAGCAGGCGCCGGCCCTCATGGACCCCCCCGTTGCGCAGCATCTCTGCGAAGACCAGGTAGTCCTCCGGAGAGCCCCACAGCCCGGCAGATGTGGTCTGGAAGGTGGAACCTTGGACGACCGGATTGCCGGCGAACGGCGGGGGCAGTGGCATCGCGCCGTCCTGGCCGCCCCGCCCGAACCCAACGGACTCCACGCCGAGCGGCTCCAGCAGCCGGGCCCGCAAGAAGGTGCCGAGGTTCTGGCCAGAGACGATCTCGATGACGCGGGAGATGACGTCAAAGGAGGCGCCATTGCTGTAGGCCCAGCCACGACCGGGCTGGAAGTCGCGGACCAGGCCGCCGAGAGACGGCACATATCCCGCGAGGGTCTGGCCCGGTACCGGGGGCACATACTCGGGATTCCAGACGAAGATGCTTTGCAGGCCGCCCGTGTGCGTGAGCAGGTCGAGCAGGGTCAACTCACGCTCGGCCGGCACAATGTCGAACTCCGGCAGCGGGTCCGGCGGCGGACCGAACGGAGCGCTCACCGGAGACGGCGAGCCAGCCCGCAGCACCCGGACGCGGCCGGGAGCACCGAACTCGGGAATGTAGGCGCTGACGGGGTCTTCGGCGGCGACGCGGCCCTCGTCGGCGAGCATCAGCAGCGCCGCGGCACCGATGACCTTCGACAGCGAGGCGAGCCACAAGACCGTGCCGGGCCGGAGCGGGTAACGCGTCTCCGAGTCCAGGACACCATGAGCGCTGCGATGCACGACCTCGCCGTGAGACCGGGCGACCACGACAGCGCCAGGTATCCGGCCGTCGGCAATCGCCTTTTCGACCAGGGAAGAGACCTCGGTCAGTTCGGCCATGTTCCCACCTCCTCGCTGAGGCGGTATGTCATCAGGTGGCCGTCCGACGTGCTCACCCGTTCTCCACCTCCACATGCGCACGAATGTGACCGTGCTCGTCGAGCCACCCGTTCTTCTCGGCGTAGGCGATCATGCCTGCCAGCTTTCCCTGCCAGGCTTCATCGTCTGTGCGACCCGCCAGCTCGGCCAAGCCGGCCGGGTCGAGCCAGAGGTGAGGAGGCGCCACTACGACGGCCTTGAGGCTTGCGAAGTCGTCAGGGTCGCGGACTTCGACGGTCGGCGGGAGCCGGCCGGCATCTACGTAGAGATACACCTGTGCCTCCTGTCCTTGCTGGGCGAGATCGGGCGAAGCCAGTGCATCATCCGTCCGGGACTGGGCCCGCCTCGCCAGCACATTCAGGGATTGATGAGGGTGTCCTCCTCAGGGAGGAGAAACTGCCAACCCCGGCCAAGCCAGTCGTCGACGACCTCGGCATACGCCTCGGCGCGGTCGCCCTGAATGTCATGTGCGGCGTCGTGCACGAGGATGAAGCAGCAGTTGGGCAGCAGCCGGCGCCACGTCCGGCCGTTCTCTGGGGGAATGATGCCGTCACGATCACCGAACAGGACCAGGCTGCGAACCATCAGCCCGGGAAGCTGGTCGGCAAGTTCCTGGTCGTAGTCGGGGCGCGAGCCGAGCAGGCGGTCGACGAGGGGCCAGCTACGCGCCATGAACTGGGGATCGGGAGGAAGAAAGGGGGGAACCCGCTCGGGATGAACGCGGAAGCGGCCGAGCATTTCCTCCGGCGGGATCTCGGCTGGGGAGGTGGCCCCCTCGCGGAAGGCCGCCGGCGCCTCCAGGACCAGGGAGATGATGCGGTCCGGGTAGGCGACAGCCAGGTGGGCCGCTGTTGCGCCGCCGAAGGAAGTGCCCAGCAGGTGATAGCGATCGAGCCCGATCGTCTCGACGGCCCGGGCGACGGTCTGGGCGAGCTGCACCATGGTGTCGTGGGCCTCATTCGGCTGTTCGCCGAAGCCCGGCATCTCGATGGCCAGGACACGGTACTGCTGCGCAAGCAGGTCCAGGGCACGGCTGTGGCGAAGGCCGCCTGCACCGTGCAGGACGACGAGTGCGTCGCCGGTGCCGGACTCTGCGTAGCGGACGGCGAAGCCGTCGGTCTGGACGGTGTGGTCAGTGAATCCGGCGCCGGGCGCCTGCTGCGCAGTGGAGGTGGTCACGGTGGTCGCCCTCTCGGGTCTCGCGGGAGTTAGCTGACGGTGGCGGCGCCGGCGTGGAGCGCAGGGATGAGCGCCTCGCCGGTGAGTTTGATCGAGCGCACGACGTTCTCGTGGCTCATGGCGTTGACGAAGCCGGTGTAGATGAGTTCCACGCGTCCGTTTCCGAGTTGCTGCACGGTCTCACGGATCTGGTCGAGCACGGTCTGCGGGCCGCCGAACCACACCTTGCCGAAGGGGTTAGGCGCCTTGGACATGTCGGGCACGACACCCTTCGGCACGCCGGCCATGGCGGCACCTGCTAGCCCGATGACCTGCATGAGCTCCGGGTTCCTGGAGTTGAACATCCCGCTGCCCTGCGGCCAGTTCAGCTCCGCGACATCCTGAGCTGCCTGCTCATCGGTGTCGGCGACGTACGCGAACTGCCGGTACAGGATGTTGTCGGCGGTGGGCTCCCAGCCAGCCTCGGCGGCGCCTTCCCGGTAGGCCGCCGCGCTCGCCGCCGCCGCTTCGGGCGGCAGGAAGCTGATGCCCATGTCGCACTTCATACGCCCGGCGAAGCGGGCCGAGGAGGGGCTATTGCCGGACAGGGTGATTCGCGGGTGCGGTCGCTGCACCGGTGAGGGGAACAGTGCGATGTTCCGGAAGCGGAAGTAGCGGCCCTCCCAGCCGAACGGCTCCGTCTCGGTGAAGCAGCGGATGATCAGCTCGACTGCCTCCTCGAACTTTGCCCGGGACTCCCACGGGTTGGTGCCGTACGTCATGTACTCGTTCGGCGTGCCGCGCAGCAGAGCGAACCGCAGCCGGCCTCCGAGCAGATTGTCCAAGACGGCGTACTGCTCGGCGATGTTCACCGGATTGTGCAGCGGCAGGTCGGTACCGAGGATCGCGATCTGCGCCCGCGGCAGCCGTTCGCCGAGGGCCGCGGCGAACAGATGCGGCGCCGGGGTCATCTGCGCGGGGGAGTAGTGGTGCTCGGCCAGGTTGAGGGAGTCGAACCCGGCCTCGAATGCGGCTTCAAGCTGCTCAAAGCCCCGCTGAATCGACAGCGAGCCCTTGTCGCTCTCAAACAGCCGTGCGGGCAACGGCCAGTCTGAGACGGAGGCAGCCGAGCCGTAGTAGTTGACGGGGGTGAAGATCTCGACCTTCATCGGTCGGCCTTTCTGCGATGACAACAGTGCCGGCGCTCCCGCGCCGCAGGACCGGGGACAGGGCCGTGGCGCCCCGGCGCGGATGGGCTGTGCGCGTGAGGCCGTGCGACCGGCGCCCACTCACCTGTGATATTTCACAAGGTAATGACTAGAACATCACCAGTCAATGGGGTGGGCGCGGATCTGCGGCGTTCTGCCCAGAGATCCCGGGAAGCGGGCAAGCAGGGTGCGGTCGGGCCAGGGTGCGGTCGGCGTGCGGACAGGCGTTGGCGCCGGCTGAGGCGCTAGGACGCCGCGTTCTTCGCGAAGGAGAAGACGCCGTGATACCCGCCGAGCGGAGGTGCGACTCTGAGCGTCAGGCCCCGGGTGAGTGTGGCTGGTCTGCGGAGCGGATCGGGATGACCTCGCTGGACATCACGGATGGCCAGCGACTCAGGATCTGGAGGATGCGCTCATGAGACTGCTCGATGTAGCGCTGCGTGTAGTCGGCGGCGGCGGTGCCGTCCCGGTGACGCACGATGTCGGGCCAGGGGTTCTCCTCGACGAAGCTCGAGGTCGTGCCGAGCTCGTTCTCGTACACCAGTGCCCAGATGCGTGACATGTCGCCGGAGAGCCGGTGGTAGAGGCCGATCAGGTAGTCGTTGTCCGTGGCCTCGGCCAGCACGTCGAATGTGGCATTGGCGACCTCGATCCGGCGCAAGGCCTCCTCGCCGGCTGTCGTCGCCCGCTGCCGAATGTCGGGGATCGACGCGAATAGAGCCTTGACCTGCTCCAACTGCTCCGGCGTTCCTTGCTCGACCCCGAGGCGCGCAATCTCCGGGCCGATGATCCGCCACAGCATGAACAGATCGTCCACCGTCTTCACCGTCAGCGGGGTGACCCGGTACCCCTTGCGCGGGACGGTCTTCACCAGTCCATCGTGATCCAGGCGGGTGAGCGCGTCCCGGATCGGGGAGATGCCCAGCCCGGTTTCCAGAGCCAGGCCTCGTTCGGTTAGGCGCTGTCCCGGGGCGAGACGGCCGGAGATGATATCGGCGCGCAGGCGGCGGTAGGCGGTCTCACCGAGAGAGACCCGATCTGCGGGTGCGTCGGTCAATGCCAGACCCTCCTGGTCATCGCGCCATCAGCTGACACCGTACTATGCGCGGCAAAATACCCGCCTGAGGCGCATGCCAGAGGCTGTGAGCGGTCTGTCGACGGCATCTCATGGCCGCGCCTGTGCTGCAGCCTGATGCGACAGGTCAGAGGGGAGAAGCCGGGCGGTACCGCCAGTGCGCCGGCTAGCCCGCGACGCCGCAATTCGGCTGGTCAGCCAGCGGATCGGGCTGCCGTACTAGGATGACGTTTGTGGACCCAGCCGGCCATGCTGGCGATGAGCTGCTTGCGGCCGTGGCAGCAAGCCTCAGTGGTCGTCTGGCCGAGATCAGCCAGGATGTGACCGATCACCTGACTGCCGCTATCGAGCAACTGCGGGGGGATGCGGCCATTCTGGGCGTTCTCCGCGCCAGCGTCAGGGAAAACGTCACGGCCATAATTCATGTCTTCGAACTCGGCGTGCCGGTCGACAACATCGAAGCGCCGCCGACGGCGATCGAGTACGCCCGGCGGCTGGCCCAGCGTGGCGTGCCGGCCGGTGCGCTGATCCGCGCCTACCGGGTCGGCCACGAGCGATTCCTGCAATGGTCTCTGGATGAGCTGGCCCGGCAAGGCCGCGAGGTACGGCTTGTGGCGGCCGCGGCACGCCGCATGGTGGAGCTTAGCGCCGGGTACATCGACCGGGTCACCGAACACGTGTTCACCGTCTACGAAGACGAGCGCGACCGCTGGCTGCTCACCCAGACCGCCATGCGGGCGGGCCGGGTCCGGGCGCTGCTCGAGGACAGGCAGGTCGACCTCGGCACGGTCGAAGCCGAACTGGGCTACCGGCTGCGCCAGCATCACGTCGGCCTTATCGCCTGGGAACCCGACCCTGCCCAAGGGGGCGCGGGGCTGGGCCGGCTTGAGCGGCTGGTCATGGCGGCCGCCCAGGCGCTGGCCTGCCCCGGCAGGCCGCTGCTGGTGCCACGGGATGAGGCCAGCGTCTGGGCCTGGCTGCCGCTGGGCAGAAATGCCAGCCCCCGGTGGCAGCTGCTTCACAAAGCCGTGGACGATACCGATCCAGGTACGCGTCTCGCCGCCGGTGCACCTGCCCTGGGCGTCGACGGCTTCCGCCGGACGCATCATCAGGCGCGCCTGGCGCAGGAGCTGGCCCTGACCGCGGGCCCGGTCGGCCCCAGGACGACGGCGTTCGCGCAGACCGGTCCGGTGGCCTTGCTGTGCGCAGATCTCAGTGCCACGCGGGCCTGGGTGCACAGCACACTGGGAGCCCTGGCAATCGATGACGAGCCGCAGGCGCGGCTGCGGGAGACGGCGCGCGTCTTCTTGTCCACCAGCGGGAGTTTCACTGCCACCGCCGAACAGCTGATGCTGCACAAGAACACCGTGCATTACCGCATCCGCAAGGCCGGGGAAATCCGGGGCCGTCCCCTGCAAGAGAGCCGGCTGGATGTCGAGCTGGCGCTGTCGGCGTGCTGCTGGCTGGGCTCGGCCGTCTTGCAGCCCTCGCCCGCCCGGCGCTGAGCCTGGGCCCCGAGCACAGCACGGCCACGTCCGGCTGATCGGACTGGCAGCACAACGGCTGGCTGTTTTCTCTGGTTTTCTTCGTGGTCGGAGCCCATGTTCCAGCTCACAGGCCGCTCGTAGCGTCAAAGCATCACCCGGAGGCTGCCTGATTAGGAGCTACTGACATGACCGGATCTAGCCTCGCTCAGCTGATGTTGTGGTCCGACCGCCGAGTCTGGCCGGTCCGGCAAGCACCCGCCCATGCCGGGCCACGGCGGAGGGCGCAGTTCCGCGCGATCTTCGAGGCGGAGCGATGACCATTGACTATCTGCCGTGGGACCGTCCGGTGATGCTGGCCGACCGCCTGTGTATGCGTGACTCGCAGGTCGAGCTGACCTACGCCGAGGTGGCCCGCCGGGTGGATGCGGTCGCCGGGCAGTTCGCTGCAGCCGGCGTGCGCCGGGGTGACGTGGTCGCGGTGATGCTGCCCAACCGGGTGGAGCTGCTGCTGGCCCTGCTGGCCGCGTGGCGGCTGGGCGCCGCGGCCACCCCGGTCAACCCGGTGTTCACGCCGAATGAGGCGGGCTACCAGATCGCGGACTCGGGGGCCAAGCTGCTGATCGCCACTGCGCCGGACGCCAGCTACGGTGTCCCGGCGCTAGCGGCCGACGACCTCGCCACCGAATCGGCTGGCATGCTGCCCGCTCCGGACACGCGGCCCGGTGACCTGGCCCTGCTGATCTACACCAGCGGTTCGACTGGCAGGCCGAAGGGTGTCATGCTCGATCACGCGAACCTCGTCGCGATGGGCGCCTCGCTCGGCCAGGCGATGATGCTGAGCCCGGACGACAGATGCCTGCTGGTGCTGCCGCTGTTCCACGTCAACGCGATCCTGGTGAGCTGCCTGGCGCCGATGATGGCGGGCGCTCAGGTGACGATCTTGCCTAGGTTCGCCCCGGACACCTTCCTCGCCGCGATCTCGCGGTACCGGGCGACGTACTTCTCCGCGGTGCCGACCATCTATGCGCGGCTGGCTGAGCTGCCCGAGGATCAGCTCGGCGACACCTCGTCCGTCCGGTTCGCGGTGTGCGGGGCGGCGCCGGTGTCCAGGGAGCTGCTGCGCCGCAGCGAGACCAGGTTCGGCTTCCCGATCATCGAGGGCTACGGGCTCACCGAGGGCACCTGCGCGTCTGCCGTTAACCCGCTGGACGGGGTGCGCAAGCCCGGGACGGTGGGGGTGGCGCTGCCGGGCCAGCAGGTGGCCACCATGCGGCCGGACGGCTCGTTCGCCGCAGCCGCCGAGCCGGGCGAGGTGGTCATCCGCGGCGCGAACGTGATGCGCGGGTACCTGAACCGCCCCGAAGCCACCGCCGAGGCGATCGTGGACGGCTGGCTGCACACCGGCGACGTCGGCGTGCTGGACGCGGACGGCTACCTGACGATCGTCGACCGGATCAAGGACATGATCATCCGGGGCGGCGAGAACATCTACCCCCAGGAGATCGAGTCGGTCCTGGCCCGGCACGACGCAGTCCTGGAAGCGGCCGTGATCGGCGCACCGCACGAGGTATACGGCGAGGTGCCGGTGGCTTACCTGGTTACCTACCCCGGCGCGACCGTCACGGCCAGCGAGCTGCTGGCACTCTGCCGCGGCAACCTCACCAAGATCAAGATCCCGGTCGCGGTCAACATCGTGCGCGCGCTGCCGAAGAACCCCGTCGGCAAGACCGACAAACCAGCCCTGCGCGCCTCGCACCGATAGCCCCGGCGCGTTGAGTATCAGCCCTCGCCAGGTATCGCCCCTAAGGAGACCATGATGGGATTCACCAAGCCTGACCTGCCAAGGGTCGACCCCGACACGTTCATGCAGCAGCCGCTGATGCACCGGATGAAGGTGCTGGCGCTGCACTGGGCAGACAGCGGGTTCGGCACCCCGCGGATGGTGCACGTGATCTACATCCTGAAGCTGCTGACGTTCTACATGCTCGGCGGCGTCGTGATCGCCACCGCGACATCACACCTGCCCGCGTTCTGGCACGTCGCGCAGTGGTGGAACCAGCCGATCGTGTACGAGAAGGCGGTGCTGTGGACGGTGCTGCTGGAGACCGTGGGGGTCGCCGGGTCATGGGGCCCGCTGGCGGGCAAGTTCAAGCCGATGACCGGCGGCATCCTGTTCTGGGCCCGGACCGG
>Ga0335073_10000950_pt1 | contig 38369 bp, 35 predicted proteins | sample Lox_Sample_22_FD_207093 | JGI IMG/M metagenome (GOLD analysis project Ga0335073, IMG submission 207093) | Soil microbial communities from Loxahatchee National Wildlife Refuge, Florida, United States - Lox_Sample_2.2 | ecosystem: Environmental > Terrestrial > Soil > Wetlands | place: USA... | reverse complement strand
AAATCCAGCCAGAATCTTATCCTGATAGAGGCGCCGTATCTTCTTGGCGGTGTGCTTGATAACCGCTTCGCCGAGGGTCACCTGGCCGTCCCCGGCCATGACCACGCTGCCGTTGCGGCGGACACAGAGCACCGTAGTGGAGCGAACTAGACGCTTTCTCGACATGAGCGTAATCCTTGATTATACGATGGGTGCAGGATGCTGTCTTTGACGCTGTCGATTTTTGCCTGCTAGACTGAGTATTTGTCAGCCCAAGCCGCTAACTGAGTAAGAAGGGAAGTCGTGCGCGCAGAGACCCGCCATCAACTGAAACAGGACCGCTTCAGCCAGGTCACCATCGATGCCGCCGAGAGGACGGTTCACTGGTCGGCTGAGCATCAGGCCAGGCTGCTCGTTGTCGGTGTAATCGTCCTTGTGCTGGCCGCGATCGTGACTGGCGGCTGGTACTATCTCGGCCAGCAGGACCAAAAGGCCAGCGTAGACTTCAGCCGGGCCATCCGCACCCTGGATACGCCGGTGCGCCCGCCGAACATGCCACCACAGCCCGAGAATCCCAGCTTTGCCAGTTCGAAGGAACGGGCTGCCGCCGCACACAAACAATTCCAGGAAATCGCGGACAAATATCCACACACCCATGCCGCCGATTTCGCCCACTACTTTCTGGGACTAACCTCCGCCGACCTCGGCGACAACGCGGCCGCAGAGCGCGAGCTTCAGAAAGTCGCTTCTTACCACAACGCCGATCTATCCGCGCTGGCCAAATTCGCTCTCGCCTCGGTGTATCGCAACACCAATCGCAACCCGCAGGCCATTGAGGTCTACAAACAGCTCATCGCCAAGCCGACGGCCACGGTCAGCAAGGTAGCCGCGCAAATGGAATTGGCCGCCACCTACCAATCCGCAAATCAGCCGCTCGAAGCCAAGCATCTTTACGAGCAGATTCAGAAGGAAAATCCCTCCAGCGAAGCCGGCCAGATGGCCTCCGCCAAACTGCAGGCCCTGAAGTAGGATTTCAGAGGCTCTTCCCACAAAGTTGTTATTTCGCAGTTGAGAAACGGAAACCACTTAGCGTTGGGTGGTGCAAAGCTGCCAGAGTGCGATCGTACCCAGTACCAAACTTACGCGCCCCAGGACTTCCACCAGTGAAACAAATCACCCTTTGGCGTGATGGAGAACTATTGGGCAACAAACCTGGTCTTTGACCTTGTTGGTAGAAACTGCGCGATCCATCGCGGTCTCTCACATACATTTGATTTTTGGGTTGGCTTGAGTCTTCGAATCCAGGTTCGTGCGTGACCTGGATAGCCTCCCACACTGGCGCACAGAACGCGCCGGGATGAGAACCCCTCAGCTGGGAGTGACAAATCTCCGCGTGATAGTACGGATGGACGGGGTTCCGGCCTGGCGCATAATTGCCTCCAGCTCTCGCTGCAGGAGGGTGAGCACGGCTTCGACGCCCGATTGTCCGAAGGCGGCCAGCCCCCAAGCCTGGGGACGGCCAAAGCCGACTGCGGTTGCTCCATAGGCCAGCGCTTTGAAAACATCGGTCCCTCGCCGGACGCCGCCATCCACCAGAACGGGGATTTTTCCCTTCACCGCCGCCACGACTTCCGGGAGGCACTCAATGGTGGGCCGCAGTGTATCCTCCGCGCGCCCGCCATGGTTCGATACCACAATTCCATCCACTCCGTGTTCGACGGCGATCTCCGCATCCTCACGTGTCACGATGCCTTTCAGCATCAGCTTCATTTTCGTCGCGTCCTTCAGTCGCTTCACGAAGTCCCAGGTAAAGCTGGGGTCGGTTATGTTAGTGATTTTCGAGATATCTAATCCTTGAAACGCCGGTTTGCCGCGAAGATACCCGGCAAATCCACCTTGATGGCAGAGCGAACAGTCTCGATCGTCGGCGCGGCGCCCCCGGCTCTGCGTTTCGCTATTGGGCAGGTCCTGATGGTCGACGGTAAACACCAGCACCGGGCTGCCGGCCGCCTCCGCCCGCTTGATAATGGCGCGGGTAACCGCCCAATCGTTGGTGGAATAGAGTTGTTGCCACACCGGAGCTCCCCGCGCCGCGGTTACTTCCTCGATCGGCGAGCTGGCTACGGTCGACAGCATCTGCAAAGAATGTTTTTTCGCGGCCGCGCGCGCCACCGCCACTTCACCATCGGGATCGAAGACTTTCATGGAACTGACCGGACAGAGAAAGATTGGGGTTTCCCACTTCGTGCCGAACAGCTCGACCGAAGTGTCCAGTTTCTTCACATCGATCAGGCGGCGCGAACGGATCTCAATATGCTGATACGCTTCGTGGTTCAAGCGGACGGTCGCATCGTCGTCGACGCCCGTGGCCAGATACGCGAAGTGAGCCGGCGGCAGCGCCTTGCGGGCCAGCGGCTCGAAGTCCATCACGTCAAGTACCTGGTCGGCGCTCTTGATCGATTCCGCACCCGCGTAGACCTCGTCGTGCGGACTGCCAGCCTGACCCGAGGCAAACGCCTTGCGCAGAGAGCTTCCGATGAGCAGCGGGCTGGCCAGCGCCGGACTGAGTGCCAGATAGCGAAGGAATTTGCGACGGCTGTCGTTTAAGCCGGAAGTTGATCGTGGGATCATGGCGAACGGAATTTCCTTTTTGAGTAAAAAATGGCGCCAAGTATAGCATGCGACGGTTACTTGCATGGATGCGAGTTGGCCGAGGCCGAATGCTAAAGTTGAGCAAGTCAGGAAAGTACAGCTCTATGTACCGAGCCCTACGCGCGGTATTCACCTCGATCCGGTCGATATTGGCGGTTGCGCTCGTGGTGCGCGCGTGGTTTGCCTGGGACTACGTCCACAGCAGGCCGCAACATGCGCTGAGCATAATTCCGTTCCTGTTCGAACCCGGCAATATTGCCCATTCGCTCGCGACGGGAAATGGATTCGGTTCACCGTTCCTGGTGAATACCGGTCCTACGGCCTGGATGACCCCGATTTATCCGGCGATCCTCGCCGGTATATTCCGTCTTTTTGGGATTTACACTTACCCCTCATTCCTCGCAGCGGTTGCCTTGAACATTGCCTGCGCCGCCCTGGTATGCGTGCCAATTTCTTGTGTCGGGACACGAGTTGGAGGCGCTGGGGTTGGCGCCGGCGCGGCGTGGTTGTGGGCGATTTTCCCCAATGCGATCCTGCTCCCCGTTGAAAGCCTGTGGGAGGCCTGCCTGGCGACACTGCTGCTTGCTCTGATTCTTTGGGCAACGCTAGGATTGATGCAATCCAATTCGCTCTGGCCTTGGGCCGGATACGGTTTCCTGTGGGGCGCGGCACTGATGGTGAGTCCTACGCTGGGCTCGGTGCTCCCGGTGTTGTCGGGGTGGGCCGGATATCGGTCACGGCGAAGGGGCGCGGCGTGGATGAAAAAAGTTTTATTATCCCTGGCCGTTGCTCTGCTTTGCTGCCTGCCGTGGACGATACGAAATTACGCCGTGTTCCATACTCTGGTTCCGCTGCGGTCGGTGATGGGCCTGCCGCTTTGGCTGGGGAACAATCCCGATGCCGGACAGCGCCCCGTGGGAGAGATGCATCCCATCAATAGCTCCACCGAACGCCGGCAGTACACCGAATTGGGGGAAATCGCCTACATGCGGTTGAAGAGAGATGAGGCGGTCGGTTACATGATTGGGCATCCGGGTAGAACTTTGCGCCTCAGTGCAGGCCGCTTTATTGCCTTCTGGTCCGGCGGCAGCGTGCACCCTATCGACGATTTCAGGCGGAACAAATCTCTGTGGTTCCGCTATGTCCTGCTCTTCAATCTCGCGGCGGGCATCGGGTGTGTGGCAGGAATTGCGGTGCTTTTCCGAGGGCGGAACTCCTATGTCTTGCCATTGGCTTCGCTTCCGCTGATCTTCCCCTGCGTTTACTACCTGACCTTGGTGCAGCCGCGATACCGGCTTCCCATCGATCCAGTGGCGCTGTTGCTGACCGTGATTGCAATGCAAGCGGTGATTCGCCGGTGGTCCGATCAAACTCTGCGTTCCGCAACGCCCGAAGGGTCAGCTGCCCATGTCTAGCTCAACCTACACCGTCGAAGATCAGGAGCGGATGACGCGGGCGACGAATTATTTCGAGTGGCAGAGAAAACTCGTGGTTGGTGAATTGGGCAAGAGAGTTGTCGAGGTGGGCTGCGGCATCGGCAACTTTACTGGCATGCTGCTCGACCGCGAGGCTGTGATCGCGTTGGACCGCGAACCAGATTGCATTGCGCGGTTAGAGGCGCGCTTTCCCGGGCGGGCGAATCTATATGCCGTAGTTGGCGACGCGAGTCATCCGTCCATTTCCGATCTAGCGAGGTTTAAGCCCGACTCGTGCGTGCTGCTGAACGTGCTGGAGCATCTCGAGGATGACGCGGAGGTCCTGCGCCGGTTGGGCTCCATTCTGGCGTCTGACGGGGTTGTTGTGCTGCTGGTGCCGGCATGGCCCGCCCTTTATGGCCCGATTGATCGCAATTTGGGGCACCACCGCCGGTATACCCGGCACTCGATCTTTGCGCTGGCTGAACAGGCTGGCCTGCGAGTTCAGAAAACCCGCTACGTCAACTTCACCGGCTTTTTCGGCTGGTGGTGGAACGCCAAAGTCCTGCTGCGCGAAGCGCAGTCCGAGCGCCAGATCGCGGTATTCGACCGTTTTGTGGTGCCTATTTCATCCCGCCTGGAGGCGGTTCTCCCGCCGCCGCTGGGGCAGTCGCTTCTTGCGGTGCTGACAAAACCATGAAGGTTTCGATCATCGTTCCGGTTTATAACGAGTTCCGCACGCTGAGCCGCGTTCTGGACCGGGTTCGTCGCGCTCCTTTGCCGGAAGGCTGCGCGAAAGAGATTGTTGTGGTGGATGATGGCTCGACGGATGGGACCGCGCGCCTGTTGCAGACACACATGCGGGCCGGCATCGTGGTCGGCCATCACTCCCCCGCCAATTCCGGCAAGGGGGCTGCGATTCGCATCGGAATCACTTTGGCCTCGGGCGACATCGTGTTGATTCAGGATGGTGACCTGGAATACGATCCCGCCGACTATCAAGCGATCCTCGAGCCCATAGCGCGCGGACGGGCGGACGTAGTGTACGGCTCGCGCTTTCTCGGATCATGCCGCGGCATGCCGCTCAAGAATCGCATCGCCAACTGGATTCTGACGGCGACGGCGAATCTCCTCTACGATGCCCAGCTTACAGACGAGGCCACGGCCTATAAGGCATTCCGCGCCAGCATTCTTCGGAACATGCATCTGGAGTGCCAGGGTTTCGAATTCTGTCCGGAGGTAACGGCAAAACTGCGGTTGCTCGGCTGCAAGATCCACGAAGTTCCCATCCGCTACAACGCCCGTGGAATTGCCGCCGGGAAAAAGATTCGGGCCCGCGACGGTTTTGAAGCCTGGTGGACTCTGCTCAAGTACCGGCTTACCGTCCCCGCCCATGGCGGAGAAGAAATTGGCTATAGCCAGGCGCATGGAGCGTCGGGTGTGTCCTCACAATAAAAGACCCGGAACATAGGGGGCTTGTGCTTCTCGGTCCAGTCGCGGCCTTGCACAAAATAAGGCTTGGCCCAAGCCTCGGAGTCGACGGTGCGCGGCGCAATTACTGAAACCGCTAGAGTACCTTGCGCCGGATAACCAGTTCTCGGGTCCATAATGTGACCCCAGATCTTGCCATCGGCCCAGAAGAACTTTTCGGAGTTACCGGAAGTTGAAATCGCTTCGTTTTTCAACCTGACGACATCGACTGCCCTGGATGGCGCGCGCGGATCTTTGATAGTGACTTTCCATCCGGGTTCACCGGGTGGGGCATTGAAGGCATAGATGGTGCTGCCGCCGGCGGAGATCAACGCGGAGAAAACCTGATCTCGCTTCAGAATCTCCGCCATTTTGTCCACAGCGATGCCTTTGCCAATACCGCCGGGGTCCAGCTCCACGCCTTCTTGGGCGAAACGCACGGTCATGTTCGCCTCATCCAGAAAAATGTTCTTGTACCCCACTCGGGGCAGGGCCTGAGATATTTCTTCGGGCCGGGGGAGCCGTCCCGTGTCTCGATAGAACCCCATGATCTTCAGGAGGGGACCGACCGTGATATCGAAGGCGCCGTCACTGGCGCGGCTGTATGCCAGACATGCGGAGAGAAATTGAAAGAACTCGTTCGACACATTTACCGGTTTTCGACTACCGAGCTGGTTTAACCGGCTTAGCTCGCTTCCGGGGCGATAGTTTGAGAGCATTTCGTCGAGGCGCTTTGCTTCTCCGAAGGCTTCGGCGATTGCCGACTCAAGGTGTTCGCGGTTCGTACCGTAGGCCACGATATTGAATATCGTGCCCATGCAGTAAGCGGCGCCCTCAGCCCGCGCCAGGGCGTCAGGTGCTGCATAGCGAGCGGCGTTATCCGGCGATGCTGCGATCATTGCCCAAGGTCCAGCGAAAGAAAGAGGCACAATGACTTTCTTTCGGTTACTTATTATGATATGACGATTATAGGCGTTCGAGACCAACCGCATGTCTTCGGACTTAATCCCGATGCGTTGGCCAAAGCAATGGCAAAATCCCTCCGCTTTGGCACGACTCAGTAATACCCATATCAATTGCCTGCTGATCGAGGATGATGCTGCGCTCCGGGCTGTAATTGATCAGGCACGAGGGAGTGGCATTCAAGTGATTCAGGCAACGTCTCAGGTTCCTGGCGTCACCGTTATTCAGGGCGATTGGCCCGGTGTGCGGCTGTCGCGATCGGGCGACCACAATCAGAGTTCAACGGGCCCAACCGGTTTGCCATGGGTTGACTCCAATGGCTGGAAAGTCCGTCTGGCAGCCGCGTTGAATTCACCATCGGTCATCTGGGTCGATGTGGTGCCCAAAGATCCACAGCCTGGGTCATATGCGCTGTGCTTCGCCGATGTTGCCGCATGCGGTGGCCGTTGGATCATTACGCTGGACGATGAACTCGCAGCGGGAATTGACGGTGACCACGGTGAGGCTCTGGAAACCTGGAAAGACCTTACCCGGACAACCGAATTTTTCGCCACTCACACCTACTGGTCGGGCTTCGCAGAGGAAGCTGTCATCGGAGTTGTCTCGGATTTTTCCGGCGATAACGAATTCCTGAGTAATGAACTGCTGAATCTGCTAACCCGGACAACCGAGCAATATCGCATCATTCCGAAGGCGAAGTTCTCTGCGTCGTCTTTAGAAGGGCTGCAGGCGGTGCTTTACACTGACTCCGGCCCGCCGGCTGCCGACCTCCGCAAGCAGGTGTTAAGTTTCGTTCAAGCGGGCGGAATTTTGATTACCAGGCCGGGATGGGGTGACATTCCGGGGAATCCCGCAGATTGGGATCACCCGCGCTATCTCTGCCGAGTGCTCGGGAAAGGAAGGATCGCAGTTGCCAAGTCGGACGATGCACTCGATCCTTATCTTCTGGCGAACGATAGCGTGGTGCTGGTGAGCCACAGATTCGATCTGCTGCGCTTCTGGGATGCCGGCTCAGTCAACGCATATTTGAGTGTCGCGCCGGATCGCAAGCGGGCGGTCGTGCAGATGGTCTTTTATGCCAGGGAATTGAATGGCAAAGTGGCGATGGGTGGTCCGGATACGGCGACCGTCCGAGTCGCCGGCCGATACCAGAGTGCACAGCTGTTAACTCTGGATCATTCGGCCCAGCCGATGACGTCGGGCGAGTCGGCAAGCCACGACGTTGGCATGGTCATTGAGAAAGACGCGGTAGAGCTGCACTTGCCTAATCTTTCGCATTACGCGGCAATCGAGCTCACCATATGATTCCGCGTACCAAAGGAATGGTTAACCTCGGCAGGAGAAAACTATGACGGGAAAACATCACAGCCGCAGAGACGTATTGAAAACCATGGGCTACGCTGCATTGGCGGCTGGCGCCTACTGGACAGAACCGTCGTTATTCGGCTGGACTGTGCCGACTGCTCCGGTGGCCATTGCGAAGTGTAGGACTTACGAACCTGCCGAATTGGTAGCAACGCTTGACCGCATGTTCGACCAACTCGGGGGGCTGAAGCGAATCGTAAATGGCAAAACTGTCGCCATCAAAGTGAATCTTACCGGCGCCCCCAACTACCGTTTTGGATACCTGCCGCTGGGGGATACGCATTACACCAATCCACAGGTCATTACTGCCACGCTGCACTTGATGGGCAGGGCAGGCGCCAGGCGGATTCGGATTCTGGAAAGCCCGTGGTCTTCGGCGTACCCGCTGCAGGAGACTTTGCTTCAGGCCGACTTCGATCCCCGCGAGATGGAGAGCGCCGCCCCCCGCGTGGAGTTTGAGAACACCAATTTCCTGGGGCAAGGGAAGCAGTACGTGCGCTTTACCGTGCCCTTCGGCGGTTACCTGTATCCCGCCTATGAGCTGAATCATTCGTATCACGATTGCGACGTATTCGTGAGCATGGCGAAGCTGAAGGAACATGAGACCACCGGCTTCACGCTTTCGATGAAAAACTGCTTCGGAATCACTCCGTGCTCGATTTACGGAGCCAGCGCAGGAGTCGACGAGCCCGACGAGAACCCGAAAGGCGGGCGTGGCATGCTGCACGGTGGCCACCGTCAGCCCCCGAAGATTGCCCTTCCGGAAAAAGACACGACCACGCCAAGAGAAGGTGGATATCGTGTCCGATCGATCTGCAAATCGTAGACGGGATCAAGGCAATGTCGGGTGGTGAAGGGCCGTGGGCCCCTGGGATTGCCGCTGTGCAGCCTGGAGTGCTCATCGCCGGCACCAACCCGGTGGCCACCGACGCTGTTGGCCTGGCGGTGATGGGTTTCGATCCCATGGCGGACCGCGGAACATACCCGTTCATGACCTCCGACAATATGTTGCGGCTGGCGGAAGACGCGGGCCTTGGGACCCGCGACTTGAAACGTATCGAAGTTGTCGGCACCGCGATCAAAGATGTGATGTTCGAATACGCGACGCCAGAAAAGCGCAATGCGAAGATCAGCAGGAATCTCCGGCGTGCCAACTCCGGATACGGCGGCAGCGTGGCCTAAGCTCAACTCTTGAGCGATGATGCCAGGGAAAAGGCGATGATCGTCTGCCCCTGGGCGCCGGTGCGGCTTTCGAGCTCGCGGAGCAAATCTGACTCCAGATCGTTGGGATCAGGCTTCATCTCGCAAGCTACAATCTCCTCGTCCGAAGCGCCGTGAAAGCAAAGCTCGCACACTCCCAGGCCGTCCTCGGATCGGACGGGCGGACCGAAAACGCGGCAAGTCATGGGGCGCGATTCATAGAGCTCACAGAGTCCGGTCTCCGGATCGAGCACTGGACAGGGCTCGTCGTTGGCAAAGTCAGCAAAGCGTTCTTCAGCTTCAGCTCCTTCATCCAGTAGACCGTTCGTCGGATTTCCGGGAAAGCTCGGCGACAGGCGGGCGACAGATTCCAGAGCTCGCTGGCGGATGCGGGCTGCGCGCTCAGGATCATGGGCTTCAAGATCAGCCAGCCCCTGCCGCAAGCGAAGCGCGTCGAGCTGATTGATGGCGAAGGCGCCGATACAGCACTGTGTGCATCCCGCGCGACACACCAGCCAGTCGCCACTCTTGCGCGCGGCCTCGGCCAGCGCCGAATCCACGATCTGGATTAGCTTTCGATCTCCGGAGACCGGTGCTGGACGGGGCATAGAGATGGTTCAAGGATAGCCTGAAATTGTTCACAGCCGCTGCCCACTTTTGGTGACCGGCGACCCGACCCTTGTATCTTCTGCACCGCAGGCATACTGTGGGTTCGCCAAGGGCGTTGGCGGCGCCGATCATCCCACCGGATGACACACTTGACCAATTCAACTCAAGGAGAATCCATGGTAAAGCGAAACTCGATTTTCGTTATGGTAGTGCTCACGCTGCTGCTGGTGTGCGCTCCAGCCTGGGCCCAGGGCAATTCCAGTCAGCATCCGATTTTCACCTACGTTTCCCTCTGGGGCGTGCCCCGCGCGCAGTGGGGCGACATGGCCAAGGTCAACGCATCGGACAAGGCCGACCTCGACCCGCAAGTCGCGAATGGCACACTGATCGGCTACGGCATGTTCGAGAACCGGGTGCATTCCGATAACGGGTATACCCACGGCAGCTGGTTCCAGGCAAACTCGCTGGGGAGCTTACTGAAAGGGCTCGAGGTTCCATACAGCAGTGGGTTCGTGACCGCGCCGGTGCTGGCCGCCTCGAAGCACCAGGATTACCTGATGATCTCCACCATCTATGGCGGCACCGCCGTCACCAACGCGACGGGTTATCTGCGGGTCGTCAGCGCGGAAATCCAGGCGGGAAAAATGGACGATTTTCGAGAAATCTTCCGCCATTACCTGGCCCCCGTGTACGAAAAGCTGGTGAGCGAAGGCGCCATCGTTGCTTATCAGTTGGACACCGAGTACAACATCGAAAATGCTCCCGGACGTGTGTTCGTTGTAGTGACGACGCGCGATGGAGACGCGATGGACAAGGTACGGATGGCCGTCGGCGAGCTCTTTGAAAAAAATCCGGCTCTCAACGGACTGCTGGCTTCCGCGACGGTGCCGAATTCGCGCAACGACCTCCTGGCCCGCATCACGGCGATGACCCGCAAGTGACCTGGAGAAATTCGTGAGTTTATTCTTCGGGGTCCCGCCACGGCGGGACTCCCGAAGGAGACTCTGTGCGCCGGCTTACTACTTATCTTTCTTGATTTTCTTGGCGATCTCTTCCATCAGCCTGGGCTTGAGTTCGGCGAGGACGCTGTCCACGATGCTGGCGATGGCGCCAGTTTCTTCGGGTGGGTTTGCTTCGGACGGAGCGGCGGACTCTTGCACCGGAGCTGGCTCAGGTGGCTCGGATTCCGCCAGGCCGGCAGCGGCGACTTCTGCGATCTGCGCAGTGAATTCCGGGTTAGCAACCGAGTCGCGAACTTGCTTCCAGTTCGCCCAGGCAGCCGCCAATTCCGACTCACGGCGCAGGTCCACGGGTGGGCGGGCAAAATCGGCTTCTGGCACCGGGGTGGCGGTGTTGGAGATTGCATCCACGCTGCTCGCGGAGTCTGCCGTAGCCCCCGCGGAGGCGGCGAAGGCTTCTTCTTTCTCCTTCACCTCGGCCGCTTGAATTTCCGATTGAACCTGCTCGGCAACGGCATCCGTCACTGCAGACGCGGCGGGAACCTCCCGGGATTCTTCTGGCTGAGAGACTTCCGCGGACGGCAAGGCGGTTGCATAAGCCTCAGCCTCGGTTGGATTCTGCGCAGGGGCGATCTCGAACTGCGTGACCGGGGCCGAAGCAGCTTCTGCAGCCACGGCTGCTAATGCCGCCTGCGCTTTGATCATCTCCTCTTCGAGGATGAGCGCGGCTTCCTCGTCGGCTAGCGCCACCGCTTCCGCAACCCACCGCGGCCCAGCGGCGGAGGCAGCTATGCCGGGTAGACCCTCCCCGCCAGGTACGCCAGGGATCGGCGCCAGTGAAGCCAAGGCGGCGGCAACTTCCTCGTGGGCCAGCTTGCCCGATTCGGCCACTTCCTCGGTTGGCGTCGGCGTGAAACTCGCCGCCTCCGGTGTGACCGGCAATTCTGCGGGAGGAACCTCAGCAACAGCTTCTTTTGGGGCCTCATCCTGCACTGGGACCAGTTCGGGGGCCGGAGTGGCCTCGATTACAGGCACGGGCTCGGTCGCCGCTGGTTCCTTCTCTGCTTCCGTAGAAACTTCAGGTGCACTGGCAAAGGTCGCACCCATATCTGCCGAGGGAGGCTCGGCCACGGGTTCGGCTTTGGCTTCCGGCTGAGGAATGGACTTGGCTTCCACGGCCTGGATCAGTTTCGCGAATGGGTCCTCGCCTTGAGAACTGAAGGCTGCGGCGGCCGCGGTGATGGCCGCGATCTCGTCCGGCGTGATATCGCCCATTCCAGTGGCAATCCGCTCCGGCACCTTTTCCTGCAGCGACGGTACCGGGGCTGGGTGCGCTGGCTCGACGTAGGGTTCCGAATCGTCGTCATGCCGGGCCTTCTGATGAGGAGGAGGAATGGTCAAGCGATTCTTCCATCCGGTCTCCGCATCGCCGAAGCTGTTTCCCGCACTCATACGCTCAATTGCCGCCGTAGGCACGGCGGAACGGCCGGGCTTGTGCGGCTGCGGCGGCGGTACGATCTTGTCTTCCAGTTTGGAAAGCGCGGTAAGCAATTCGCTGGCTTCGAAGGGCTTGACCACGAACGCGTCCGCGCGTACCCGACGGGCGTCTTCGGCTTTGAACGGCTCCAGCTTGCCTACCGTAAGCAACACGGGGATGCGGGCAGTCTCTTCCGATTCGCGAATGCGCTGGCATACTTCCAGGCCACCATAACCAGGCATGTAGACATCGAGGACAATCAGGTCCGGCTTGGCTTCGAGAATCTTCTTGAGAGCGGCGGAACCGTTGTTGACCGTGGTGACTTCATAGCCGGCATCGGTAAGGATTCTCCGGCCCATGTTCTGGGCAGTCACACTATCATCGGCAAGCAGTATTTTCCGCGCCAAGCAGTATCCTTCTCGGTTTAGGGGAGATAGCGCGAAGGTAACTTGTCTGGGACCCTAAGTCAATGAGGATACGACCATTAGATAGGTTACGAGGGGCCAGTAACCATCGGAGACGAAGCTGCTTGCACGAGCCCGAATGTTAAACCAGAAACCGCTCCTCAGAACGGGACAACCTTGTGGATGCCCTTCTTTTTCTTATGCTTGCTGGAGGAAGCTACGGCGTCGTCGGGTGTGTCCTGGCTATCAGAACTGGTTGCCGAAGCACCACTGGCGGCGTCTTTTGATGCGGCCTGGCCGGTGCCGCCGCTCTGGATCTCGTTCACTTGTTGCGGTGGAGGCAGAGTTTGGGCCCCGTCAGGGGCCACGTCAGGCTTCAATTCGTTGGGATCCGCCGCCGGCGCCACATTGGGTTTGAGTTCGTTGGCGTCAGGCGCGGCACTCGCGCCCGCAGAGTCGCCAGCCACAGGAGCCTCGGCTGCGCCGCTGGCATCGCCGGGAGGCGCATCGGAACGCGGCGCCGCTTCATTGGGCTGCGGCGCACCCGTGCCAACGGTTTCGATGGCGACCGAGTGCGTACCGGAATCGGAAGTCGAGGGCATCGCAGCCCGGGTCGCCTCTTGCACGACTTCGCTTGCACTCACGGGTGTGGGATCGACGAGAGTAGGCTCGCCAACCCGGGAGGCGTCTGCCACACTCGGGTGCTTCTCAAAACTTCGCATCACCTTCGAGAGGGTGCTGGTTTCTTTACGGCTGTCTTCCTCCGCCTTGTTCTGCGCGACTTCGGCCCGGGTTGGTTTCGGCACCGGCTGATGCAAGGCTTGCAACCTGAGTTTGGCGTCGTCGGCGCGATTCATTACCGGGTAGCGGGTCAGAATGCGGTCGTAGGCCTGCGAGGCGCCTTTGGTGAAGTCTTCAATCATGCGGGCCTTGGGACCTTCGAGCATACAGCCCGGAGGGCCCAGCGGTTGTCCGGAACATGTGGGACGCATCCGCAACATGCGGATTTCGCCTTCGTAGGACTGGCCAAGCAAATACAGGGCTTCATCGGCTTTGCTGTAGAGCGGATACTTATCCTCCAGGGAGCGTAGGCGAGCAATAGCAGCGGGATAGGATTCGCGCAGATAGTAAAAGCGCCCGACGCCGAACTCGCGCTCGGCAATGACTTCCTGCACCTCCCGTAATCGCTGTTTAGCATCCGGCAATAGCTTGCTGTCGGGCCACTGCTGGATCAGCTTGCGATACTCTTCCTCGGCGCGCTCGGCATGGGTGTAGTCGCGGTCCGGCTTCTCCATTTCCTGATAGTGGATGTTGGCAATTTTCAGCTGCGCTTCTGCGGCCTCCGGCATATTGGGGAAGAAAGTTTCAAAGTCCTGATACTCGGTTTCCGCCTGCGCCAGCGAGGCCGAGCCACCCTCGGCATACCAGGAGTCGGCGATGGCCAACTTGGCCCGGGCGATGAACTCGGAGTCCGGGTAGGTGTTGATCATGGTCTGCAGCGTCAAACGGGCTACATCGAAGCGGTTGTGCTTCATGGCGTCCATGGCCCGATCGAACAGCACCTTGTCGGGCTGCTTGGAATCCACGTTGGCGATGGGATTGGTGACCTTCTTGTTGGTGCAGGCAACAGTGAGACCCAGGCCGGCCAACAGTAGGATTGCCGCAAGACGACGTAACATAACACCTCGGAAAAAAAAGCAAGCTGACGTTACACTTTTTGCAGGGTGGCTTCGGTTGCCGCCTTTAACAGCTTTTGGGCATTAACCTTAGGATTGCCATCCCCGAACACAGCGTTGCCTGCCACCAGAATTTCTGCCCCGGCCCGGACCACATCCCCCACGGTATCAAGGGAGATGCCGCCATCGACTTCGATACGGTAGCTGAGCCGGCGCTGGGCCCGCAGGTCCGCGAGCCTGCGGATCTTATGAAGAGAGTTCGGAATGAACTTTTGGGCCCCGAAACCGGGATTGACCGACATAACCAGCACATAGTCTACGATGTCCAGTACCTCAGTGAGCATCTCCACCGGAGTCGAGGGATTCAGCACCACGCCCGGCCGGGCGCCATGGCTGCGGATCAGATGGAGGGTGCGATCCAGGTGAACACTCGCTTCCTGATGAACCGAAACCCAATCCGCCCCAGCTTCCACAAAGTCCGGAATAAACTGGTCGGGATTCTCGATCATCAGGTGGCAATCCAGCGGCAGATCGGTCGCCCTGCGCAACGAACGGACAACCACCGGCCCGATGGTCAAGTTGGGAACAAAATGGCCATCCATGATATCGACGTGGATGACCGCGGCGCCGCCTTCGCAAGCGGACGCGACCTGCTCCGCCAAATGGGCGAAGTCAGCCGATAGAATCGAGGGTGCCAGCTCAACCAACCTGGGCTCCTGTAAGCAAAAATTCTAACACGTGGTCGCCGGGGGCGAGCGTTTTGTTCTGGAGCTTTTCTCCGTATCCTGAGCGGTTATTTTCCGCAATCTGTGCGATTCTGGCTTCGGCCGGCTCAAACGAATAGAAGACCGTAAGACTCTCCTCACGGTTGGGCATGCTTCCAGAACGCAAGGTACAATTATCTTCTGCTCCCTCGCTTGGGGAATACGTTCGGAGATCAGACCAGAATGGCTATGCGAGTTCGCAAAGCTGTGTTTCCTGCCGCTGGATTAGGCACGCGCTTCCTGCCCGCCACCAAGGCCCAACCCAAAGAAATGTTGCCCCTGGTGGATAAACCCATCATTCAGTATGGCGTCGAGGAGGCTCTGGCCTCGGGCTGTGATCAGATCATCATCATTACGGGGCGCGGTAAGCAGGCCATCGAAGATCACTTCGACGTGAGCTACGAACTGGAGAAGATGCTGCAGGAGCGCAACAAGACCGACCTGCTGCAGATCGTGCGCCAGATCTCAGACATGATTCACGTCTTCTACGTGCGCCAGAAGGAGGCGCTCGGGCTCGGCCATGCTGTCCTGATGGCGCGTGAACTGGTCGGCAACGAGCCCTTTGCCGTGCTGCTGGCGGATGACGTGATCGACGCCAACCCGCCGTGCCTGAAGCAGATGATGAACGTTTTCGAAGAGACCCAGTGCTCTGTAGTGGCGGCGCAGATCATCGAAGGTAAAGCGATCTCCGCCTACGGAGTGCTTGATATGAAGCCGGTGCCGGGGAAGTTCGATGGCCGGCTCTACCAGGTCCGCAACATGGTGGAAAAGCCTCGCCTCGAAGACGCTCCCTCGAATCTGGCCATCATCGGGCGGTACATTCTGACTCCGACCGTCTTTGAAACGCTGTCGGAGGTCAAAGCCGGCGCCGGCGGCGAATTGCAGCTCACCGACGGCATGCGCATGTTGCTGAAAAAAGAAAAGATGTTCGCCTACGTGTACGATGGCAAGCGCCATGACACCGGGGATAAGCTGGGCTTCCTAAAAGCCACCGTGGAGTTTGCCCTCAAGCGGGAGGATTTGGGCGGGCCGCTGCGGGAATATTTGAAGAGTCTGAAGCTGTAGGTGCTCGCCGCTTTTTCATTTGTTGTCATTCCGAGCGAAGCGAGGAATCTGCTGTTTCCCGCACCCAGCAGAACAGCAGATTCCTCGTCGCTTGCGCTCTTCGGAATGACAAGTCTTTATGAGGTGCCCAGTGTGATTCTGAGTTTCCTGGACTTCTCCTCCACCCCGTTGGCCAACTTCTCTTTGTGATCCACTAACTTTTTCGCGATTGTGGCGCTGGACAATCCCAGCATTTGTGCCGCCAGAATCCCGGCATTGGTGGCGCCTGGCTTCCCGATGGCCACCGTGGCCACGGGAATTCCCGCGGGCATTTGCACCGTGGCCAGCAGTGAATCGAGGCCGTTGAGTGCAGTGGACGGAATCGGAACCCCGATCACCGGCAAAGTGGTGTGTGCGGCGATGACCCCGGCCAGGTGGGCCGCGCCGCCGGCTCCGGCAATAATCACTCGAATTCCTCGGTCAGCGGCTTTGCGCGCGTAGTCGGCGGTGCGGTCGGGAGAACGGTGGGCGGAAGTGACATCAATCTCATAGGCGATCCCGAATTCTTCGAGCGCTTTGGCCGCCTCGTGCATAATCTCGAGATCCGAGTCACTGCCCATGACAATAGAAACCAGTGGTTTGCTCATACCCTCTCTTTCCTTGTCATCCTAAGGCCCAAAGGATCTATCCATTCTTCGCTGCGCTCAGAATGACCAAGTTATTTTTTTAGAGCTCGTGCCGCAATGTCTTTGCGGTAATGCGCGCCTTCAAAGCTAATCTTGTCCGCTGCCTGATACGCGCGCTCGACTGCGGTCTTCAGTTCAGGCGCTCGGGCTGTCACCCCCAGCACGCGTCCCCCGGCGGTGAAGCAGGCATCGTCGTGCCGAGTGGTCCCCGCGTGAAACACTTTAACTCCGGGAACGCTCTCCGCCTCGGCCAGGCCGGAGATTTTCTTGCCTGCCGCGTAAGTACCGGGATAGCCCTCCGACGCCATCACCACGCAAACCGCGGCGTCCGCCGACCAGCGGAAGTCGCCCTCGCTTACCCGCCCTTCAATCACCGCTTCCAAAGCCTCGATCAGGTCGCTTTCCAGGCGCATGAGGATCGCCTGGGTTTCGGGATCGCCGAAGCGGCAATTGAATTCGAGCACCATGGGACCGCGCGCCGTCATCATGATGCCGCAGTAGAGGACGCCCTTGTACTCCGCGCCCTCCGCCTTCATTCCGGCGATTACCGGCCGGGCGACATGCTGCAACAACCAGTTCTGCATCTGGGAATCGAGCATCGCCGGGCTCGAATACGCGCCCATGCCGCCAGTATTCGGACCCGTGTCCCCGTCACCGACTCGCTTGTGGTCCTGTGCCGCCACCAGCGGCGCCACGCGCTCACCATCACTGAACACCAGAAACGAGAGTTCTTCGCCCTTCAGGCATTCCTCGATCACCACGCGGGAACCGGCAGTGCCCAGCATTTTGCCGCTAAGCATTTCGCCCGAGACGGCGAGCGCCTCGTCTTTGGTTTTGCAGATGACAACGCCCTTACCGGCGGCCAGACCATCCGCCTTCACCACTACCGGCATGTGGAAGTGCGAGAGTGCGCTACGCACGTCTGCCGGCGAAGTACAGATAGCATAGTGAGCGGTGGGGATGTGGTGGCGCTGCATGAACTCCTTGGCAAAACTTTTGCTTGATTCCAACTGTGCAGCGGCTCGGGTGGGGCCAAACACTGCCCATCCGCGGCGGTTGAATTCATCGACCACCCCAAGTGTTAAGGGCAGTTCCGGGCCCACGACGGTCAGATCGGGCCTGATGTCATTGGCGAGGGCGAGCATGGATTCCAGGCTCTTGAGGTCGGCGGACACGCACTCGGCTTCGCCAGTCATGCCGCCGTTGCCGGGCGCGCAATAAACCACGGAGACACGCGGAGACCGGCGCAGCTTCCACACCAGCGCGTGCTCGCGCCCGCCGCTTCCGATCACAAGAACTTTCATAGTTTCGGAACAACAAGGGTAGGGGCCGGAACGATATGATGTCAAACCGATTGCGCCGTTGACTGATTGAGTGAATGAATCAATCTCTCAATGCCTCAATCGGTTAACCACGCTTAACCGGTGCCGTATAATCCTCCCAGATGATTACCGTCTCCAAAGAAGACTACCTCAAGGCAATTCTCGAGGCTGAAAGCGAAGGGGAGACGGTAATCTCAGCCACTCTGGCGCACTGGCTCGCCGTATCTCCGCCCGCCGTGACCATGGCCTTGCGGCGGCTCAAGAAAGACGGCCTGGTGCGCGTACAAAATGGTGGTCACGTCGGCCTGACTCCAGCTGGGCGCAAAATTGCGCGCAAGCTCACCCTCCGCCATCACCTGATTGAGCGCATGCTGGCGGAGGTTTTCGGCATGGAGTGGTACAAAGTGCACGACGAGGCTGAACGGCTGGAACACGCGGTTTCGCCTGATTTCGAGGCCAAACTCCTGGCCAAGCTGGGCCGTGCCGGCGCCTGCCCGCACGGCAATCTCAGCGAAATGGAGAGCCCCGGCAGCCGGCGCCATCGCGGCTTGCTGCTACTGGCACAGGCGCAGGCGGGAAAGAACTACGTAGTCAGCGGAATTTATGAGCGCGACCGGCGGCTGCTCGAATTCCTGGAAGAACGCGCCATTCGTCCGGGCGCATCCTTGCAGGTAACCGGCCGCAACTACGACCAGACCCTGACTCTGGCCACGGACGCAGGCACAGTCGCTCTAGGCCGCTCGGCAGCCGAGAAAGTATGGGTCGCGGAGAGCAAGCGCCGCGCCCGCTAAGATTGGTTTTCCTGTAATTTCCAGCCCCACCTAAAGTGATTAACCATGGTTTACCCGCTGTCGTATACCTATGCTAATATCAATCAACTCGATCATGAGCATAGGCTCACAACCTCAAGAAGGAACGATCATTTCCGGCCGTGTCGCTAGCGGCCATGAAATTGTCATCACGCATGAGGACGTAGACCGAGCTCATGACCGCGTGCGGGTATCGACAGCCCGTGCCCAGCGCGGCTTCTTCTCGCGGGCGCGTTTGCTGTGGCTGCTGGTGGGGCCGGGAGTTCTGGTCATGCTGGGCGAAAACGACGGGCCCAGCATGCTGTCGTATGCGGCGACGGGCACAAAGTTTGGCATCGGATTCTTCATCCCTTTTGTCGCGGTTACATTTTGCATGGCCATTGTGGTGCAGGAGATGACGGTGCGCCTCGGCGCGGCCACCCATCGCGGGCACGCCGAATTAATCTTCGAACGCTTCGGTCCATTCTGGGGATGGTTTTCGATGATCGACCTGGCCATCGGAAACTTTCTGACCTTGATCACCGAGTTCATTGCCATTCGCGCCGGCCTGGGATTTTTCGGAGTGCGACCCTGGGTCGCGATCCTCATGGCGTTAATCGTTCTCTACGCTGCCCTGGTCAGTCACCGCTACTGGACGTGGGAGCGGATTACCCTGGCCGCAGCCGCACTCAACCTGGTGTTCGTTCCGGTCGCGCTCATGACCCATCCCGACTGGCACGCCGTTGGCCATGCATTCCTCACCTGGCAACCGCTTCCAGGTTTCAACAAAGACACTCTGCTGATCGTGCTGGCCGATATCGGCGCCACGGTGACGCCGTGGATGCTCTTCTTCCAGCAGAGCGCCACTGTCGACAAGGGAATGACCACGCGCGACATCCGCTTCGGCCGCATTGACACGGTGTTGGGCGCCGCCTTGGCAACCGCCGCCGCGGTGGCTACGATCCTGGCGACGGCGCCTTTGTTCGGCCACCAGATGACGGCAGACAACTTCCAGGCCGCCGAGTTCGCGCAGGCTCTCCAGCCTCTGATCGGCCGCTTTGGCGCGTCCCTGTTTGCTTTGGGCATGGTGGAGGCGGGTATTGTGGCGGCGATCACGATTTCTACATCCTCCGCGTATGCTTTTGGCGAGGTCGCCCACAAACCCCACAGCCTCAACCTGCCTATGGGCGAAGGCAAATCGTTCTACGGCGTGTTGTCTCTGTGTGCCGTGGCCGCGGCGGCCATCGTGCTCATTCCCGGGCTGCCGTTGGTATATGTGGTTCTTGTGGTGAATGTGGTTGCCGTTCTGGCTATGCCGCCGGCCCTGGTGTTTCTGTTCATGCTGGTCAATGACAAAGAAGTCATGGGGGATCTGGTCAATCCACTCTGGGCAAATGTTCTGTCTGCAGGGGTGGTGTTTCTGCTGACGACTGCTGGAGTGCTCTTCGGAATCAGCATCATCGCGCCCAACATTTTTGCACTGCTGGGTGGGAAGTAGAGGGATCAACTTCATGGTCAAAAAAGAGCCAGCGCACGGGATCTCGATCTCGGATGAGAATCTAGTCCTGTCATCCCTGGAACCCGATCAGTTGGCGCGTGCCAGGAAGCATTTCATTCCGCGGCGGCACCTGAAAGGCCCGGAACTCCTCGTCCTGTGGGCCTTGCGAATCTATCTTTTGTTCATGATGGCGGTGGTGGGGTATCAGGTTTGGACGGCCGTGCGGTAGGCCTCACGTGCCTCGCGACAAGTATTTCGCCTTGTGTTCGCTGGGCGTTCATGCGAAACTCGCGCACGAAGGTATCAATCAGTCAGTAGACGGCACCTGTTTTGCAAGGGATTCACAGTTGCCGCCATGAACTACGAGAGTGTACAAGGGATCTTTCCCGCGATGGCTACACTTCTTCAGCCGCTACTCCGCCCAGGGAGGCCGACGTCTGGGACGGGGAAGGTTTCTCGGTACGTACCACTGGCCTCGGTTTGGTACGGCGGCGATGCCGAACTACTGGAGCGCTTGCTCGACTTCTACCCACGCAAGACGCCGCGTAGAATTTTAGACGCCACGGTTAATGGTGGTCGGTTCTGGCGTGACAGCAAGCGACCGGTGATAGGTATCGACATCGAACCCCGGCACCAGCCAAGCCTAGTGGCTGACAACACTTCAATGCCGTTTCGAGATAATGCTTTCGACGTTATTGTGTACGACCCTCCCCACATACCGAATCAAGGTAAAGACAATCAGAAAGACTTCAACAAGCGCTTTGGTTTGGTGCTGCGCTCGTCGAAAGAGAACCACTACACCTTCACCCACACGTTTCCGCCGTTTTTGCGAGAAGCTTTCCGAGTGCTACGAGCGGAAGGCATCTTGCTGTGCAAAATCACCGACTACGTCCACCATCACCGCTACCAGTGGGCACATATCGAGCTAATAGACGCTGCTTCCGCAGTTGGCTTTATGCCTTGCGATTGCATCGTAAAAATCCGAAAGGGGCCTATCATCGACCCGAAGTGGAAAAACGCCCATCACACGCGACGACAGCACTGTTACTGGTTAGTGTTCCGGAAATCCAAGAAATGCGAGTGAATCGGTATAGACTGTGACCGCTAAGGCCAATAAGGCAAGCGAATCCGCTACGGCGACGGTGGCGGCGACACTTTCTCTCAATCCACCAAACTCCACCCGGCAAGTGCGGTTCTATCAGCTGCTGGTCGCCGCCCGTAAACGGTGGTTTATCGATGCTCTGTCTGATGCCTTGGGCCAGCTTGAGCAGAGCGTCGTTAAAGACCAAATAATTGAGTACGTGCCAAAAGATGTTCAGAAGATTTTGGCGGCAGCTGGATTACGCGATGAACATGTGTTCCCTGTACCCGCCGTTATCGAAATCAGGCCTTCACTCGTTGGCTACTATCGCCTTCTACTTGGTGCCCCACAGAAGAGTTTCTACAAGGGTTCGACTGGCATGGGTCGCTTCAAAGTCATGGAAGAACTTGGCACGATGTCGAAGAAGGCCAAGCCCCACATTCCCAGGTTCTGCCGGGCAATGGCAGAACCTTTAGCGGACCTCGTGCGACAGATTCCGAAGATTACTGAGCGCGACCTGCGCGAATTACCTCTATTGACTTTCGGTTCGCAGTTGCAAGGGTCCAACAATACCCAGATTGGTAAGACCGCAATGCAGGAAGTATTTGTTGCGATCAAGGAGATCGTGGCGAAACACATCACGGTAACCACGGAGAGAAGGCTGACCCTGAAGAACTCGGCAGGTCGAACGGTATTTATCAGCTTGTCGCATGACCCCGATGTCTGCGTTCAGGAGCAAGTCGAAGACCGCATTCATCACCGAGTAGCCATCGAGGTTAAAGGCGGTACTGATGTCAGCAATGCTCATAACCGCGCAGGCGAGGCGGAGAAATCGCATCAGAAGGCCAAGAATCGTTTTGGTTTCCCCGAGTTTTGGACGCTCATCTCGAAGCACGGTTTGGACCTCTCCAAACTAGTGAAAGAGTCTCCTAGCACGAACCACTGGTTCGATGTCGCTGAAGTCCTCGGTCGAAAAGGCAAAGACTGGGACGATTTTCGACAGCGCCTAGCCGGCGCTTGCGGCATTCCCGTTGACGCTTCAACAAGATAAGTCTCTCCGACCCTGCCAAGTGCTTTCGTTAGCTTGGATCTATGCCGATATTATGGAACCTAGGTTAAGTGCTTTGCGTTGCCTGAAGCGATTAAACTGGACCTAATTCAGGAGTCTCCCATGGCTACTCGTGTCAGCCGCAAGACTGTCGATCTGTCGCAATTCCCCAACCTGGTTGTCATCTATCTGGGGATGCGAGTGAACGCTCTCACCGGTATCAAGACTCTGTTCGGCTTCGGCCCGAAGATTTCAGGTTCGGTCGCGGGGAAGCCGGATGGTTTGCTTCTTCATGAGCCGATCATCTATTCGGTCTTTCCGCTTCACGCCGGCATGCGCCAGTATTGGCGAGATTTCGAGTCGCTGGAGGCGTGGTCGCGGTCGGAGCCGCATCGGTTGTGGTGGCAGTCGTTTCTGCGCGACTCTGGTGGAACCGGTTTCTGGCATGAAGCTTATTTCATGCGCGGAGGCATGGAGGCGATCTACGTCGATATTCCGGTAGCATTCGGATTCATGCAGTTCGCACCCACCAGTGATGCCCACGGCCCGATGTTCAGTTCGCGGCAGCGGTTGAAGCTGGAAGGCGAACCACCGCCTGCGCCCGTCGGCGAAGATTCAGCGGCCTAGGCGACCTCCGTTCGTCACCCAGACAAGGGCATCTGGGCCTGCGTGTTCCTACGCTGCGCAATCCGCCCCGGAAACGACTAAACTAGTAGATTATGAACAGTTTTAATAGCCGCTCTAATCTTCGCGTGGGCAGCCACGACTACGAAATTTATCGTCTTGATGCGCTCGACAAGCAGGGCATTTCTACCAGGCACTTGCCTTTTTCCCTGCGCATTCTGCTGGAGAACCTGCTGCGCACCGAAGACGGCCGCAACGTCACCAAAGATGACATTCGCGCGCTGGCGGGATGGAACAGTCAATCGAAGCCGTCGAAGGAAATTGCCTTCACCCCCAGCCGCGTGCTCTTGCAGGATTTCACCGGCGTTCCCTGCGTCGTCGACCTGGCGGCGATGCGCGATGCCATGAAGGAACTGGGCGGGGATGCCCGCCTGATCAATCCTCTGCAGCCGGTGGAGCTGGTTATCGATCACTCGGTGCAGGTCGATCAATTCGGCACACCCAATGCGTTTCAGTTGAATGCTGAGCTGGAGTTCATGCGCAACAAAGAGCGCTATGGATTCTTGCGGTGGGGACAGACCGCTTTTCGCAATCTGGCAATCGTTCCACCCGACACTGGCATCGTGCATCAGGTGAATCTGGAATTCCTGGCGCGCGTGGTATTCGTGCAGGAGTCGAACGGCAAGTCGGTCGCTTATCCTGACACTCTGGTCGGCACCGACTCACACACCACCATGATTAACGGGCTGGGCGTGCTGGGCTGGGGCGTGGGCGGAATCGAAGCCGAGGCGGCGATGCTGGGGCAACCGGTCTCGATGCTGATCCCGCAAGTGGTAGGCGTAAAACTAAGCGGAAAATTGCGCGAAGGCGCGACCGCGACGGACCTGGTACTGACCATTACCGAGATGCTGCGCAAGCACGGCGTGGTGGGCAAGTTCGTCGAATACTTCGGCCCCGGCCTGCAGGAACTTCCGCTGGCCGATCGCGCCACCATCGGAAACATGTCGCCGGAGTACGGCGCGACTTGCGGTATCTTCCCCATTGATAAAGAAACTCTGAGCTACCTGCGCCTGACGGGGCGACCGGAGGAGCAGATTGCATTGGTCGAGGCTTATTGTCGTGAACAAGGCCTGTTCCACGATGAAAAGACGCCGGAAGCGCAGTACTCGGAGCTGCTCGCACTTGATCTCGCCACCGTCGAACCGAGTCTGGCTGGGCCCAAACGGCCGCAGGACCGGGTGGCTCTCTCGAATGCGAAGCAATCGTTCGATCAAGCGCTGCCGTCGCTGATCAGGCCGGGCAAGGGCGCGCCGCCCGCCGAGGGAGCCTCAGGCAACGGACACCTTCACCACGGCAGCGTTGTGATCGCGGCGATAACCAGTTGCACGAACACGTCCAATCCCTCGGTGATGCTGGCTGCCGGCCTGCTGGCGAAAAAGGCTGTGGAACGAGGTCTGCAAGTCCCATCGTGGGTGAAGACCTCTCTCGCCCCCGGGTCAAAAGTGGTGCGCGACTATCTGGAGCGCGCGGGTTTGACCGGTTACCTGGAGAAATTGAAATTCCACATTGTGGGCTACGGGTGCACCACCTGCATCGGCAACTCGGGCCCGCTGCCGGAAGCGATTTCCAAAGCCATCGACGAACACAATCTTGTCGTGGCTTCGGTTCTCTCCGGCAATCGCAACTTTGAAGGCCGCATTAATCCTGATGTGCGGGCCAACTATCTTATGTCGCCGCCGCTGGTGGTGGCTTTTGCCCTCGCCGGCCGCATCGATGTGGATCTCCGCAAGGACGCTCTCGGACAGGACAAAAGCGGCAGTCCGGTTTACCTCGCCGACATTTGGCCGACCCGCACGGAGGTGGAAGAAGCTATTGGTAAGTCGATCACCGCGGATATGTTCCGCCGCAGCTACGGCGAGGTGTATCACGGCGACGAGCGCTGGCGGGCGCTTGCCGTCCCCAAAGGCGAGACCTACGCCTGGGAGAGGGATTCTACGTATATCCGCCAGGCGCCGTACTTCGACGGAATGAGGGTGAAGCCGGGGAAAGTGGAAGATGTCATGGGTGCCCGGTGCCTGGCGCTGCTTGGCGACAGCGTAACCACTGATCACATTTCGCCGGCGGGTTCGATCAAGAAGGACAGTCCGGCCGGGAAGTATCTCATCGAGCATGGGGTGAAACCGGCGGATTTCAACTCTTACGGTTCGCGCCGTGGCAATCACGAAGTGATGGTGCGCGGTACTTTTGCCAACGTCCGCCTGCGCAACAAGATGGTTCCGAATCTGGAGGGAGGATTCACTCGCCACTTGCCCGACGGCGCCGAGATGACGATTTTTGAGGCCTCGGAGAAATACATCGCCGAAGGTGTTCCATTGGTGATTCTGGCCGGCAAAGAATACGGCTCGGGATCATCGCGCGACTGGGCTGCCAAGGGACCGCGTCTGCTCGGCGTGAGTGCCGTTATCGCCGAAAGTTACGAGCGCATTCACCGCTCTAACCTGGTGGGGATGGGGATTCTGCCACTACAATTTCTAAACGGCGAGAGCGCGCAATCGCACGGCATAACTGGTGAAGAGGTATTCGAGATTCGTGGAGTCCGTGAACTTGCGGAACGCTTCAAACCGGGCCAGGAAATTACGGTTCGCGCCACCAGCGGCGGCAAGACGAAAGAATTCAAGGCCCTGGTGAGGATCGACACCCCGCAGGAAGCTCTGTACTACGCCAACGGAGGCATTCTGCAGTTTGTGTTACGGCAACTCTTGGCGGGCAAGCCACAGACAGTGACCGCCAGCTAGAAAGCTTTGGTGGAATCCACCAGAATGGTTACCGGGCCATCGTTGACCAACTCAACTTCCATCATTTCCTGGAAGCGGCCGGTTGAGCAGGGAAGGCCGGCGGCCCGGATGCGTTGGACAAAGGATTCGTAAAGTTGACGAGCCTGCTCCGGAGGCGCCGCCGCGTCGAAGGATGGCCGTTTGCCCCGGCGGACATCCCCGTACAGAGTAAACTGCGAGACCACGAGCACAGCGCCGTTGATCTCAGCCACCGGCAAGTTCATCTTCCCCTGCGGATCCTCGAAGATGCGCAAGCCAGCAATTTTGTCTGCAAGGTAGTCGGCGTCGGCTTGACTGTCACCGCGTGACACGCCGAGCAGCACCAGGAGTCCGCGGCCGATCTTGCCGGTGACGGCTCCATCCACGGTGACTTGCGCACGGCTCACGCGCTGCACTACAGCCCGCATTCGGCCCGCTCCATCGGACAGAGATGATGATCCCAAGTTACACTACGGTTCCGCGTTTGACCCCGGCAATGCTCAGACATTAGGATGCAGGGTGGCATCGATTGAGCTTCTGCATTAGCCTGTCCTTTACAGCGATTCGCGCGGGCCGTTACACTACTCATTCCCTTTTCGATCTGGAGGCGGAAAAAATGATGGCGGTTGCCGTAAAGAAGGAGATCGTCGAAAAGGTTAAACAGATCATTGGCGAGCAACTGGGCGTGGATGAAGCTGAGGTGACACCCAGCGCCTCGTTCGCCGACGATCTGGGCGCAGATTCACTCGACCAGGTGGAGCTGGTGATGGCTCTGGAAGAGGCATTCGATCTCTCGATCAGTGACGAAGATACGGAGAAGATTCTGACCGTACAGGATGCCATCGACTACGTGGATAAACACGCAAAAGCCGCCCGCTAGCACGGGCCAAAAAAATTCCGCATTGCATAGCACAAGGAGAACTCATGGCAGCCGTTGACGAGAAAGTAAAGCAAATCATCGTAGAACAGTTAGGCGTGGAGGAGAGTGAAGTGACGCAGACCGCTTCTTTTGTGGATGACCTGGGCGCCGACTCTCTGGACACGGTGGAACTGGTGATGGCGTTCGAAGAAGCTTTCGAGATCGAAATTCCGGATGAAGACGCGGAAAAGATACGCACGGTGCAGGACGCGATCGATTACATCTCCAAGCACTCGAAAGGCGGAAAGTAGTTGGCGAGGCGTGTCGTAGTCACTGGGATTGGCCTGATCTGTGGAGTCGGTAACACCACTGAAGAAATCTGGCAGCATCTGCTGGCGGGCCAATCGGGAATTGCCCGCATTACGCAGTTCGATTCCTCCCAGTTTGCCTGCCAGATTGCTGCTGAAGTCAAGAATTTTGACCCGCTGCAATTCATCGAAAAAAAAGAAGTCAAGAAAATGGGACGCTTCATCCACCTGGCCCTCGCGGCCTCGGTGGAGGCCATGACGTGTTCCGGTTTGCAGATCGATGACGCGAACCGCACCCGCGTAGGAGTGCACATCGGATCGGGAATCGGCGGGTTCGACGTGATCGAGCGCGAGCACAAGAACCTGCTGAGCGGCGGCCCGCGAAAGATATCGCCGTTTTTCATTCCGGCGGCAATCGTCAACCTGGCGGCGGGTCATGTCAGCATCCGCTATGGGGCGCAGGGACCTAATGAGGCTACCTGCACGGCCTGTACCTCGAGCGCTCATTCGATCGGTGACGCCTTCAAAATCATTGTCCGTGGTGACGCCGATGCCATGATCGCCGGCGGGACTGAGGCCGCGGTCACGCCCATGTCAGTAGGTGGATTCGCGGCTATGCGTGCGCTTTCCACCCGAAATGATGCTCCGGAGAAATCCAGCCGCCCGTGGGATACAGCGCGTGACGGATTTGTCATCGGCGAAGGCGCGGGAATCCTGATTCTGGAGGACCTGGAGTTGGCCCGCCGTCGCGGTGCCAGGATTCTGGCCGAAATTGTGGGTTATGGCATGAGCGGAGACGCTCATCACATCACCGCTCCGGCAGAAAATGGCGACGGCGCCTATCGCGTCATGCTCAACACTCTGAAAGATGCGCAAGTACAGGCGCAGAGCGTTGGCTACATCAACGCCCACGGCACCTCTACCGAAATCGGCGACCGCATGGAAAGCATCGCCATCAAGCGGGCTTTCGGAGATCATGCCCACAAGCTGGCGGTAAGTTCGACCAAATCCATGACCGGCCACCTGCTGGGCGGAGCCGGCGGTCTGGAAGCCGGCATTACTATCCTTGCCCTGCGCGACCAGATGCTGCCCCCTACCATCAACCTGGAGAACCAGGACCCCGAGTGCGACCTGGATTTTGTGCCGAATCATGCCCGTAAAGCGAACCTGGAGTATGCCATGTCCAATTCCTTCGGATTTGGCGGTACTAATGGGGCTCTGCTTTTCCGCCGATGGAACGAGTGAGACCTGCTTCATAGAGGCGGATTCCTGCCAGTCCCGAAAGGCCGTTGCCCGAGCTTGTTTGCGGTCCATTCAGGTAATGGCACCTTTGTACCGGGGGATTGTCCTTCTATCCTTTTGCCAAGCCGCGAAAGAGAAGCCAGAATAGGCTTTTGAAGCGGATCACCCCCGAACTATGGATAAAGCCATCGGATCAGTTCCCGCGTCACTCCCCACGGGTAGAAAGGCCTCGGCACGGGCGGCTCTGATCGACCTCAAGGACCCGGCCCAGGCCATACTTTCCGAGTGTTTTCGGCAATTTGGCGTCGAAACCGTGGTCATGAACGGGAACGCCGCCGATCGTTTGAGGACGGAGAAATTTGAGGCCTGCGTCGTAAAGTTGGCGCCGCCGGCCCAACCCATCATGGAGTCGGCCCGCACCTCGCCCTCCAACAGCCGGATGATCCTCTATGGACTAGGCGGCAGCGTGCAGGATGCCCTGGGATTTTCCAAATACGGCATCAATGCCATTTTTCGCGAACCCCTGGAACGCGCCGCCGCCATGAAGCTAGTGCGCGCGACGCAGATGCTGGTGCTGCATGAACTCCGCCGCTATGTACGAATTCCGGTCATCACCGAAGTCGCGGTAACGACTAACGACAACCAGAAGCTGACGGCCACCAGCATTGAACTGAGTTCCGGAGGCATGTCGCTGCGTAGTGCCCACGAGCTTGCCGTGGGGCAATCCGTCGAAGTGTCGCTGGCTCTGCTGACTTTGCCGCGGGTGTGGGTGCGCGGAGCCGTCTCCTGGCGGAATGCACCGGGAAGATCTTTTGGCGTCCGCTTCGACCCGCATGATGACCGCCGGCTGCGCATCAAAGAATGGATCGATGCCTACCTGGAGAATTAGCAGCGCCCAGGGTCTAACCGCAGACTCCTTACAGCCCTCAAGACCGTCGAAATTTCCGCCCTTCGCTTTCACGATAGGGACGGGCATCCCACAGATTTTTGCGGAACTAACTTTAGCCAAATCACGTACTTCCTACTAGAGACGCGGCTTCCCGGCTCACGTTCGGGAAAGCTGCCCGTCCATACCTCAGACCATGATCCTGCGCGATCTCATTGGCGATGTGCTGCGGACTCTTTGGGCGCACAAGCTGCGCACGTTCCTGACCATGTTTGGAATTGCCTGGGGCATCGTTTCGATCGTGCTGATGGTAGGCGCGGGCGAGGGGCTGCGCGTCGGCCAGGCAAAGGTCGCGCAAACGCTGGGGAAAGACGTCATGATCGTCTTCCACGGTCGCACCAGCCTGCAGGCCGGTGGCGCTCGTGCTGGAAGGGCGGTCCACTGGGAAGGTCCGGATGTGCCGGCAGTGCAAGCCGATTCGCCCGATTGCGAATACGCTATCCCGGAGCTGGAACAAGACACCGTCCAAATTCACAGCAACTATAACAACGCCGCATTTCTGGTCACGGGTTCGCTGCCTGCCTTCGCCATCATTCGCAGCCTGGACGTTGGCCAGGGACGTTTCTATAACTGGGACGACCAGCATGAATCGCGCCGCGTGGCGTTTCTTGGCAGCGACGCCTCCAAGCAGCTTTTTCCCGGGCGCAATCCCGTGGGCGAGAACTTGTATTTGAACGACTTCCCCTACGTTGTGATCGGGGTTATGGCGCCGAAGAAACAGGATTCCAGCTACGACGGCTGGGACGCCAACAAGATCTTCGTGCCTTTCGGCGCCATGCGGCGCGACTTCCCCGACAAGCCTCCCGGGACACCTACCACATTCGATCAGCTGCTGGTTACTCCGAAATCGGTAGAGCAGCACGAGTCTTGCAAGCGCGAGGTGCGTGCAGCATTGGGACGGATGCACAACTTCGATCCCAACGATAAGGAAGCCTGTCCTATTTGGGACACGGTTGAAGAGGCAAAGGCATTCCGCCAGATGACGGATGGGATGAAGTATTTTCTGGGCGCAGTGGGGATGGTGACGCTCCTGCTCGGCGGGCTGGGAGTGATGAACGTGATGATGGTCGCGGTGCGGGAGCGGACGCGTGAAATTGGAGTGCGCAAGGCGCTGGGGGCGCCAGGGCACATCATTCTGAAACAATTCTTCTTTGAGGCGCTGCTGATTGCGTTTCTCAGCGGCGGCATCGGTCTGGGCGTGGCCTACGGCATTTGTTTTCTGGTGAATCTGCTTCCCATGCCCGATTTCTTCGCCGGCTTATTACCTACGTGGTCTTCCGGAGCACTTGCCTGCGGGCTGTTAGGAAGTATCGCGGTGCTGTCGGCTTTGTATCCGGCGCGCAAGGCGGCGTCGGTGGATCCGATCGAGGCTTTGAGATTTGAAGCGGGAGGATAGCCGTAAGGAAACCGCCGAGCTTTCGCTCGGCCCGAACGGGCGAGGGCGCCCGTTCCCACGCGGTTTGAGGGAATGCTGATTGAAATTATTCGCGAAGCCTGGATTGCGCTGCGGCGTAACTATACGCGCAGCCTGCTCACCATGCTGGGTATCGTGTGGGGTATCGCTACGGTCACGTTGCTGATCGCCTATGGCAGCAGCTTCCGCAACATTCTGGTGGGTGGATTCAACGCCTTCGGCAAAAGTGTGGTGATCTGCTGGGCGCAGCAAACCAGCGAACAGCCGGGTGGGCAGCGTGCCGGAAAAAAAGTCGTTTTTGAGCAGGCCGATGTCGACATGGTGAAGGAAACCGCGCCCTTGGTGAAGCATGTTTGCCGGGAGACGGTAAATCGTCCGGGAATTGCCTATGGCGACCGCCTAGTGGGAACCGCCGCCATTCGCGGCGTTTGCCCGGAATACGGGGAGATGCGCAACGAAGTTCCTGCGGAAGGCCGCTGGCTCAACGCGAGCGACGAGCTGGAGCGCCGGCGAGTCGTATTTCTGGGCGGGCGCATTCGGGAGCAGCTGTTCAGCGGGCGCCCGGCAATTGGCGAGACGGTTCTGATTGGCGGGGTACGCTTCGCTGTGGTGGGGATTATGGCGCGGAAGATCCAGCTCAGTAATTATTTCAGCAGCGATGACCAGTCGGCCTGGATCCCCTTTTCTACTGCCGGTGAGTTGTGGAATACGCGCTACGCTCCCGTCTTGCTGTTCGAGCCGGTAGCGCCGCAATTTGAAAAGCCGGCGATGGCCCAGGTGCTTGCCGCCGTCGCTACGCGGCAGAATTTTTCGCCTACCGACAAAAAAGCTATCCAGATGTTCGGCCGTGACGAATTCCGTCCAGTCATTGACGCTCTTACCATTGGTCTTCAGGTTTTGCTGACGTTTATTGGGACCCTGACGCTGGGCATCGGAGGCGTGGGCGTCATGAACATCATGCTGGTTTCCGTGGATGAACGCATCCGCGAAATCGGCCTCCGCCGTGCCCTGGGGGCCCGCAAGCGGCATATCAGGTTTCAATTCCTGGCGGAAACGCTGCTGATCATGCTTCTGGGAGGGGCGATCGGGGTTCTGCTTTCCTACGCGATTGCCGCAGCAGTAGGCACCGTGCCGCTGATGGGACCGTTGTTTGAGGACGACTCCGGCAAGGCTGACATTCATCTGCGGATCTCCTTGATGACCGTTACCTTGTCCACGCTGGTTCTTCTGATTGTGGGAGTGATCAGCGGGCTGGTCCCGGCCTTGCGGGCTTCGAAACTAGACCCCGTGGAAGCCCTGCGCTATGAGTAGGAGATGTTCTTCTCTCTGCCAGTTTCCAATTGACCCGGGCCTCACTTCGCTGTAACTTGCCAGTCTCTAGTTTCGCTGCGAGGTGCGTGTGCCAATTTCTGCTATTGACGCCATCAGCCCTGCCTTCCAGCACACGCGGCAGCAACTCTTTCAGCCCTTCCGCATCGGGCAGTGGGTACGGATTGCGCTGGTAGGGCTACTTGCGGGAGAACTGAGCTCGGGCGGCGGTTGCAACAGCATTCAGTTCCCCACCAATACCTCCGGGGGCATTCATCGCTTTGCAGGGCCTGCGCTGCCAAATATCCCTCCTGGAATGCTCGCCGCACTGGTTGGCTTCCTGGTTGTCTTTGGCATCCTGTTCTGGTTCTTGTGGATTTATCTCAACAGCGTCATGCGATTCGTCCTGTTCGATACCGTGATCGCGAAAGAGTGCCGGATTCGACGCGGCTGGAGCGCGCGGCAAAGGCCCGGCCAACACTATTTCCTCTGGCAATTGCTTTTCTTTTTCGCCTTCCCATTGAGCCTGGCATTGTTGGTGGGGCTGCCTGTCCTGTTCGGCTTCGCCCTGGGGTGGTTCAAAGAGCCTAAGCAGCACCTGGTAGGGTTGATTCTTGGCGGGATGGCGCTGTTCTTTGTCTTTTTTGCTGTGCTGGTTGTCTGGCTGGTGGTTCACGTTCTCACCAAGGATTTCGTTGTGCCCCAGATGGCGCTGGAAGACATCAGCGCATTCGAAGGCTGGCGCCGGCTGCTTCCCCAGCTCGAGTCGGAAAAGGGCAACTACGCCGGTTACATCGTAATGAAAATTGTGATGGCTCTGGGAGTCGCCGTGGTCATTGGAATCATCACGTTCATTGTGATTCTGCTGGTATTGATTCCCGTGGGCGGTTTTGGAGCGATCGCGGTGCTGGGTGGAAAGGCCGCCGGTCTGCAGTGGAATCTTTACACCATAAGCGTCACGGTTGTCGTTGCAAGTGTTGTGCTGGCCTTCCTTGTTTACGTGATCTCACTGATTTCCGTGCCCGCCATGATCTTCTTCCCTGCGTATTCCATTTATTTCTTCGCTTCGCGCTATGCGGCGCTGGACGCCTTGCTGCATCCTGTTCGGCCTCCCTTCACGCCACCTCCGCCCGAGGCGCCGCCCCTGCCACCAGAACCACAGCCTATTGGATGAGATTCAATTCGAGGGATGCGCGGGCCGGTTGCGCGTCCAAGAAAAGCGCCGCCCGATGATGCACTTGATGATCAGGTGGTCGGTCGATGCCGTCGTGCCCACGCCTACGCCGAAATTGAACTCCCACTCGGGGCCAAAGTCGACGTCGATCGCAGGGACGATCTGCTGTTGTTCCTCTCGCAGTGGATCGAATCCGGTGATCGGTCCATAGCTGGCGTAATACTCCAGTCCTCCGGCGATGCGTTTCGTAAAGTCGTAGCTCACCTTCATATTAGGCGAGAACTCGACGCCCTTGTTCACGCTTGGACCGTGCCAGGAGCGGTCCAGTGTGGGATTGAAACTCAGGTACCAGGGGCCGAGCTTCTTGTCCACAATAGGACGGATCTCCCAGGTCCAGGTGTCGGCCGAGAATTGCGAACGCTGGTAGCCGATTTCATTCGACAAACTGACCCCAACCGGCCAATGCCAGGACTCAGGAATGCGAAAGCGCGGACGAATGTGATCTCCCACCCATTGCCAGCCGCCGTCGGATTGAATGCTGGTGAAGATGTAGAGGCCGGTCTCGAACCAGTCGTTCCAGCCCTGTGTGATCTCGACAGTTTCGTGTTCCGCGTGGTTCGTGGGCAGGACACCGTCCACCACGGTTTTGCTGCCCTCCTCGGTGAAGTTGGAATGCAGTTCGACCATGGTGTGGCCCGGCAGGACGGTGTCGGAACCATAGACCTGGATTTCGTAGTTGTCCTGGGCATGGGATGGATTCGCCGTCGTCAGAGAAGCGAACACTGCCAGCAGGGGAATCAGGAGCCGCCGAAGGGTCATCGATGCCGGTTGAAAGCGATGATCGCGCCGGTGTTTTCATAATGCACGGTGGAGCGGGCCAGCGCAAGCGCCGGAAGCAGTTCTTGTTTGTCATCCCAGCGGAGTGAGAGACCTCCAGTTCTTCCCAATTCGCTAGCACTGCGGATTCCTCGTCGCTGGCGCTTCTCGGAATCACAAGCGTTTTTTGGTAAATCTCGGGTGCGCATCAATCCCGCGCGCGATTCTTGATCCAGATCGGCGTCCCCACAAATCCGAAGGCTTTTCGCAATTGGTTTTCCAGAAACCGCTCATACGAAAAGTGCAGCTTCACGTTGCGGTTGGTGAAAAGCACGAAGGTGGGCGGCGATACCGAAGCCTGGGTCATGTAATAGATCCTGACTCGCTGGCTCGCCGGTACCGAGGCGCGGTCGAAGTCCACATATTTCAGGAAGCGGTTCATCTCGGCGGTAGGGATGCGCTTGCGGCGCTCAGCAGCAACTTCCACAAGCGTGGGAAAAATCTTTTCGACTCCCTTTCCGCTGGCGGCAGAAACGAAGAGCACCGGAGCATAGTTCAGGAATTTGAGTGCATGGCGAAGCCGCTGCTCGTAGGCTTCGCGATCGGCGGGGCGTTTGCTCGCCTGAATGCGGGACGCTTTCGTCTCTCTCCCCGCTTTCTTCTGGCCGCTGGTGATCAGGTCCCATTTGTTCACGATGACGATGACCGACCGTCCACTCTCGTGAGCATAGCCGGCGATGGTCGCGTCCAGCGCACTCACACCTTCGGTCGCGTCAATCACCAGCAGAGCGATATCGGCTGCTTCGAGATGTTTGCGTGCCATCACGACCGAGAGTTTTTCGGCCATCAGATGCGTCTTGCCCTTACGCCGGATTCCCGCCGTGTCGGTGAAACGGAATCGCTGGCCGTCACGCTCGATCAGTTCATCCACGGCGTCGCGGGTGGTCCCGGGGATGGGCGACACGATGGCCCGCGAAGTGCCCGTGAGACGGTTCAGCAGCGTGGATTTACCGACGTTAGGATGGCCGATAATGGCCACCTTGGTTTCAGCTGCCGTTTCCGCGGCTTCTTGTGGGACCTCTGTGCCCTCTGTGGTTAATTTTTTTGGCGGAAGCTCTTTCAGAATCGCATCCAGCAAATCGTCCACTCCATTCCCATTTTCCGCAGCCACTGGAAACAGCTTGCGTATCCCCAGGCGATGAAATTCCCCCACCAGTCCCTGTTGCTTGTCTGTGTCGATTTTGTTGATCGCCAGAAACAACGGCTTGCCGGTTCGATTCAGCAACCGCGCCAGTTCGAGATCAGGCGAAGCGATCTCGCTGCGGCCATCGACGACCATTACCACTGCAGCCGCTTCGTCCAGCGCGACCTTGGCCTGGCGAAAAATTTCCGCGGGAATGAAATCTTTTTCTTCCGGAATAATTCCGCCGGTGTCGACAATACGCAAAGTGTGTCCGCGCCACTCCGCTTCTCCGTAAAGCCGGTCGCGGGTGATGCCGGGCTCGTCGCCGACGATCGCCCGCCGCGAACCAACGATGCGATTGAACAACGTGGACTTGCCCACGTTGGGCCGTCCCACGATGGCGATTGTAGGTACCCCTGCAACGGCCAGCCCGCTCATCGAATTGGCATTGATACGCGTCAAGGATTCGGCAAAGCTTGCGTAGTGGCAGGTGTCCTCACCTGCCCGTCCCAGCAGCGTCTGGGCCTACGTGGTTCGAGGAGGCTATTATAGAGACTCTGTGGCTCCCGCCTCTCAGCCCGTGGCTTCTCCAAGAAAAGAAATCTCTCTTTACAACTTCTTCGCTCCGGGCGGCGTGCTCTCGCGCACTCATCCTGCCTATGAATTTCGCCGTGGGCAGCTGCAGATGGCACAGGCCGTCGAGCAGGCGCTGGAAGAACGGCGGCATCTGATCGTCGAGGCCGGCACGGGTACAGGCAAGACCCTTGCCTATTTGCTGCCAGTCATTCGATCCGGCAAACGCGTGATCATTTCCACCGGCACGAAGAATCTGCAGGAACAGCTCTTCTACAAAGATATCCCGTTTCTCGAACAGGCGCTTTTTCCCGACGGCGAGGGCAAGCTGAACGTCTGTTATATGAAGGGACGCAGTAATTACCTGTGCCGCAAGAAACTCTACGACCTCACCGGGCAGCCGGTGCTCAGCGGCCTGGATGAGATCGAGCACTACCGCGCCATCGCGGCCTGGGAGAAGACGACGCAGACCGGCGACCGGGCCGAACTGGCGTCGCTTCCCGAAGCCAGCGCGCTCTGGCACAAGCTCGATGCCCGCTCCGACACTTGCCTCGGCCAGAAGTGCAGCTCGTGGGACAAGTGCTTCATCACCGAGATGCATCGCCGGGCGATGGAGAGCGATATCATCATCGTCAACCATCATTTGTTCTTCGCTGACCTCGCCATCAAGCAGCAGTCGGAGTACGCACCCGATGCCGGCATTCTGCCCGAGGTCGGTGCTGTCATCTTCGATGAAGCCCACGAGCTGGAGGACGTAGCGGGCAGCTACTTTGGCGTCTCCGTCAGCAATGCGCGCGTGGAAGAGCTGTGCCGGGACGTGGAAGGCTCGCTACAACGGAATCATGCTTTGTCAGCGGCACTTTCGGGGGCTGTGAAGAGCCTGCGAGACCGGGCCATGTTTTTCTTCGCTTTGCTGCCGCAAGGGCAAGGACGCTTCGCCTTTGAGAATCGGCGCGAGTTTCTGGAAGAAAACGGCGATGAATTCCTGGCGCTGCAGCAGTCGCTGACAAGGCTCGGCTCGGAGCTGGAAGGCCTGCCATCGAAGCCGGAGGAAGTCTTCAACTTCGCTCGCCGGGCGCAGGAATTGGAGGTGCAGCTTGGGTTCCTGATGGAGTCAGAAGAACGCAATACCGTGTTTTGGATCGAACGGCGGCGCGGCGGCCACGATCGCATGAACGTGTTTCTTCAGGCGACACCGATTGACGTGGCCCCCATCCTGAAGACCTGTCTCTTCGACAAGCTGGAGTGCGCCGTGCTGACTTCCGCGACCCTCGCCGTGGGTGGAGGATTCGACTACGTTACCCGACGGCTCGGCTTCGAGCACGCGCGCCAAGTTGTCCTGCCTTCGCACTTCGACTACGAAACTCAGGCCCTGCTCTATGTGCCGCCGGACTTGCCCGATCCGCGCACGCCGCAGTTTGTGGCCAAAGCGGCGGACTGCATCCGCCGGCTGCTCGAAATCACCCGCGGCCGTGCGTTCGTTTTGTTCACCAGCTACGCGCAAATGAACGACGTCTACCACCGCCTGCTGGGCGAGGTCGAGTTCCCCATGCTGCTGCAAGGCGATGCGCCGAAGAGCGCGCTGCTCGAAGAATTTCGCCTGACTCCAAACGCGGTTCTCTTCGCCACTTCTTCCTTCTGGCAAGGCGTGGACGTGCAGGGCGAGCAACTCAGTTGCGTGATTATCGATCGCCTGCCCTTCGCGGTTCCAACCGACCCGGTCGTGGCCGCGCGGGTGAAATCCATCGATGCCGACGGTGGCAATGCTTTTTTTCAATATCAGGTTCCGGCGGCAGTGATTACCTTGAAACAAGGCTTTGGACGGCTGATTCGCTCGCTCCACGACCGCGGCCTGCTGGTGCTACTCGACAACCGGATTCTCAAGAAGCAGTACGGTCGGGTGTTCATCGAAAGCCTGCCGAATTACAAGAAGACTACAGACATGAAGCAGGTGGAGGAGTTCTTCGGGCTGGGTCCCAGTTCCGAACTTTAGATTTCAACTCTGTAGCATCCGTATGCCTGCGCCTGTCGCCGCGTTACGGTCAAAGGTCAGCGTGTATTTGCACTCCGCCGCGTGTGCGGAACTCGATGAGGCAATCGGAAAAATCGGCGCGGCTGACGGTAAATTTCCGCAACGCCTGAGCGACGATTTCCGCTCGCTCAATCACCAGTTCTTTGCCCCGCAGTAAGATTTCGCTCGACACAAATATTGTTGTCCGCTATCTTACCCACGACCATCCCGCTCAAACCACCGCCGCGGTGAAGCTGATGGACTCACTCGCCGCCGATTCGCCCGGGGACCTTTCCTTGATCGTCATGGACAACCGGAAATTCAAATTCCGCTCGTGAACAGCCTGGAAACGCACCACGCCGGATATCCCGCCCCGATTGTAAGGCCCTCCGAGGTGCGCCGGCTTGCGGATCAATCCAGTTGCCCCGGGCAGGTAGACGACAACTGCCCGGGCGCACTCCTCGCTGTACAATAAACAGTTGCCGGTGCGCGGTTTACCGGGTGCCGATGGAAGAACAACAACCAGGAGCTTCATGTTCGAAGTCACGGTAGAGGATTCGTTTGCCGCGGGGCATTACCTGCGAAATTACAAGGGTAAGTGCGAGAATCCGCATGGGCACAACTATAAGGTGCGGGTCACGCTGGCCGGCAACACCTTGGACAAGGCCGGATTGTTGCTCGATTTCAAGGACTTGCGT
>Ga0335073_10000949_pt1 | contig 38375 bp, 25 predicted proteins | sample Lox_Sample_22_FD_207093 | JGI IMG/M metagenome (GOLD analysis project Ga0335073, IMG submission 207093) | Soil microbial communities from Loxahatchee National Wildlife Refuge, Florida, United States - Lox_Sample_2.2 | ecosystem: Environmental > Terrestrial > Soil > Wetlands | place: USA... | reverse complement strand
ACAACCATCGTGAACTCCGCCCCGTGCTCGAACGCCGAGGTCATCGCTATTCCTCGAATAGTGATACCGAGACCATCGTCCACCTGTACGAGGAATACGGCCCCGATTGCGTGCATCGGCTCCAGGGTATGTTTGCGTTCGCGATTTGGGATGCCCCGCGGCGCCGCTTGTTCTGCGCGCGTGACCGCCTCGGGATCAAGCCGTTCTATTACGCTCTTCGCGACGGCCGCTTCGCTTTCGCCTCCGAAATCAAAGCTCTTCTCGAAGTCGACGGTCTTCGCGCGCAGCTGAACCGCCGCGCATTGCCTGAGTTCTTTGCTTTCGGCTATCTCTCTTCGGACCAAACGCTGTTCGAGGGCATAAGCAAGCTGATGCCCGGCCATGCCTTGTCGATCGATTTATCAGCAAAAGACGCCAAGCCCGAAATCACGCAGTATTGGGATCTGGACATTTCCACATCGCCCAGTCGGCGCAGCGAATCGGACTGTGTTGACGAGTTCCGCCATCTTTTCAGGCAAACCGTGCAGTCTCATCTGATGAGTGACGTGCCCGTCGGCGTGTTTCTCAGCGGAGGCCTCGACTCAAGTTCTATCGCCGCGCAGATGGCGGCTCTGCGCAAAGATCGCATTCAGACATTTTCCGTGGGCTACGCCGATGATCGCTACAGTGAGTTGCCCTACGCGCGCATTATGGCCCGCCATATTCATTCCGAGCACAACGAAGTCCTTCTCGGCCCCGACGATTTTTACGAGAGCCTCCCGTCTCTTATTCGTCAGGAAGACGAGCCTCTCGTCTGGCCATCGAGCGTGTCGCTTTTTTTCGTCTCCCGTCTCGCGGCGCAAAAGGTAAAGGTGGTTTTGACGGGCGAAGGCGGCGACGAAATCTTTGCCGGCTACCTGAAATACCGCGCTACCCTATGGAACCTCCGCGGAGGGGGCCTTTACAGGCGATTGACCCCCAATGCGCTGCAACTCGCTGCTCGCAACATTCTTTCAACGAACGTAGCACCCGATTGGATCATGCGAAAGCTGCGCCATTCGTTCCTCTATCATCCCGATCGCTTCGAGGAAATATACTTCGACAATTTTTATTGTGCCTTTCCCGAATCCCGGCACTCGGCATTGCTCACCCGCGAATGTCTGGACGAATTGCATGACGTTGACCCGTATGCGAACTCCATGGCCTTCTTTTCCACCGGACGAAAGGGAGATCTTCTCAATCGGCTTCTCTACCTCGACATCAAAACTTACCTCGTCGAATTGCTCATGAAGCAGGATCAGATGAGCATGGCCGCATCGATCGAAAGCCGGGTTCCGTTCCTCGATCACAAGCTCGTTGAGTTCGCAGCGCATCTTCCGTCGCATCTCAAAATCCGCCATTTTAACGGCAAATATCTGCTTCGTCGCGCGATGGAAGATCGCCTGCCGCATGAGATTATTTACCGTACGAAAAAGGGGTTTCCCACTCCGATCCAGCCCTGGCTAAGAGGCCCGCTCTTCGAAAAGCTGTCGCGCGTTCTTTGCGACGGCCGCCTGTCGGACCGCAAAATTGTTCGCCGGGAATTCGTCGATTCTCTGCTCGCCGAGCACCGCAACGGCAGCTCAAGAGCCACCGATGGTTGCTGGCGTCTCTTGAATTTCGAACTCTGGAATCGCATTTTTCTTGACCGAGATCCCGCTGTCTTTGCAAATGGCGCCTCTGGCGACGAACGCGCCGCCCTCTGTGCCTGAAAGATTCGCCGCGGCCTGAAGCGCAAATCGAATAGCAAACTCCGGAAAAGACGACCGATGAACATTCTGCTCACGCTTCGCCAGCCGCTCGTTCCTGCCGATACCGGCGGGAAAGTCCGTTCCCTCAACATTTTCTCGCGTTTGGCAAAGCGAGCTTCCATCCACGCCGTGTCCTTTGCCGATCCGGTTCATGAAGCAGCCGCAATCTCCGAGATGAAGCACATATTCTCTAGCTACACGCCGGTTGCCTGGCGCGAATCTAAAAAATATTCCCCGACTTTTTACGCCGGCGTGCTGGCCGCTCAATTTGGCTCCTGGCCGTACTTCTTGTCCAAATGCAACCGTCTGGAATTTGTTTCCACCGTTCGCGCACTCGAAAAGCGGCATCGTTTTCAACTTTTGTTTTGTGATTTTCTCCACACGGCTGCACCGCTAATGTCGTTTCCGTTCAGGCCAAAAATCGTTTTCGAGCACAATGTCGAGTTCCTGCTCCGCAAACGTAAATGGGTCGTCGAGACGAATCCGGTCCGCAGGATGATCCTGAAAAACGAATGGACGAAGACGCGCGCCATCGAAGAGCGCGCATGCCGGAATTGCGACGGTGTTCTTGCCGTCTCCGAGGACGACCGCCAAGCCATGCTCCGCGAATTCGGAGTCGCCAATGTGTCGGTTCTTCCCACGGGTGTCGACACGGACTTCTTTCAGCCTTCCCAGGTCGCTTCCCGGCCCGGTCGCATTGTATTCGTAGGCTCGATGGACTGGGACCCGAACGAGGACGGCATCGCCTGGTTTTTGCGTGACATTTATCCCAGTATCCGGCGAGGCGCTCCGATGGCGAGTCTCGCGGTGGTTGGTCGGAATCCATCGCCGCATTTGCGGGCGCTCGCATCGCGCCAGCCTGACGTGGACCTTACCGGCCGCGTAGCTGACGTTCGGCCCTATCTCGCCTCGGCCGAGGTTGTCATCGTTCCATTGCGCGTCGGGGGCGGCACTCGCATCAAGATCCCGGAAGCGATGGCCATGCGCAAGGCCGTTGTTTCCACCACAATTGGCGCGGAAGGTCTTCCTTTCCGCAAAGGCCGTGAAATCTGCATCGCGGACAATCCGGAAGATTTCGCCGAAACGGTCATCACCCTTCTTCACGATCGCCAGATGCGCAACGCAATCGCTGGCGCCGCTCGCAATGTGGTCGTCGAAAAGCACGGCTGGGACGCCGTGGTCGACCGCATGGAAGAAGCGATCGATGCAGTTGTAAATTCAGCAACGGCCCCCGAACAGCTCGCGCCTGCGAAGTCGCCGTCGGAGCAGCTCTACGCATGAGCGAAACATTCTCATCTCCACTCTATCAAGGGCTTCCGGCCGCCGCCGTCGCCCATGCGGACGAGCGGACGTCGGCGACGAGAACGAGCTTCTTCTTCCTCTGCCTTTTCACGGTGGCTATCTACGCGAGGCCCGAGGACATCTTCCCGTCAGTCGGCCGCTTGCACCTCACGTTCTTACTCGGTGCATGCACAGGTCTTGCTTATCTGGGTGCGTGGCTGTCAGGCAAAGCCAGTTTTATCGATTCTCGACCACTCCGTCTGATGATGTGGCTCACTTTCTGGTTCGTTCTTGGACTGCCGTTTGCATATTGGCGAGGCGGCAGCTTTCAGGTCCTCACCGGAACGTGGTTTAAGACGCTGCTCGTTTTCTTTCTCTTGACGCAGACCTTAACGACCTTGAGTCGCATCCGCGTTGTTCTCTGGGCGGTGATACTGAGCGAGCTCGCCGTCACTGCTTACTCCATCTTGGACCCCTCTCGTTCTATGTGGGTAGGTGATCGCCTGTCTGGTGTCAGCAAAGGCTTCTTGGGGTGGAATTTCCTGGGGATCGCTGCTGCCCTGACGACGCCTTACATCCTTGCTCTCTTTATAACGCGGCCTTCGATACTGAAATCAATTGTGCTCGCTTCTGCTACGGCGGCTGTTAGCTGGATGCTGATTCTCACGGCCTCCCGCAGTGGCATCATGACGTTTCTGCTGTCGGTCCTTTTGAGTTCAATTTTGGTTCTTAAACGCAGCGCCTTAGGCAAGTTTGTTGCTCTCGGTGTAATTACCGCGGTGCTTCTCGCGATTGCTGCTGCTCCGGGCGTCTTCTGGCAGCGCATTCAAACCATCTGGAGTCAGTCGGCGCCCACCAGTTTAGTATCTGCGTCCGCGGATGCGTCCGAGCAGGAGCGGCGTGCCGTTCTTATGGATTCGATTACGTATACATTGCAAAATCCTCTCTTCGGTCTCGGGCTGGGAAACTTCTCGGTCGCCAGGGGCACCACAACGGGTGTTCCGAGCGGATGGCTCGGCACGCACAATTCGTTCACGGAACTTTCCTCTGAAGCCGGCCTGCCCGCCCTGCTGATTTTTCTCGCTCTCCTCGGCTCGTCGATCCGCAGAATGTGGCGGCTCGCCAAAGCGGATACCGCAACCCAGGAAGACGTTCAATTGAACCGCATGGCCCGCGCCACGCTCGCGAGCCTCATGGCATTTGTCTTTGGCGCGTTTTTCGCCCATATCGCCTACGAATATTTTCTGTATTACCCCGTAGCAATTGGCGTCGGCCTCGAATACGTTCACAGGACGGCGCCTCGCCAATCTGTTTCCACAGCCGCCGCTCCGGTCTTCGATTGCCGTGATCTGGTGCGTGTCCGAAATATATGAAAATCTTCGCTTCCGAACTGATCTTTTGGACCTGCGTTCTCGCCGTCGCCTACAACTATGCCGGCTATCCGCTGCTTCTGTTTGCAATTTCAGCGCTGTCGCAGGCTAAATCCGATCTCTTGTTTTTGGCCGGAAAGCGCTCTCGCCGCTGTCCGCGTTCTCGTGAGCTTCCGACCGTCGCGATCCTTCTATCGGCGTACAACGAAGAGGCTGTAATTCAGGCAAAAGTCGAGAATTTCCTGGCCCTCGACTATCCCCACGACCGCCTGGAATTGCTGGTTGGGCTCGACGCCACAACCGATTCAACGCCGCAGATTCTCGATCGTTTGCAATCGAGCCGCCTCCGCGTCTGGAATTTCTCGAAACGACAGGGAAAGCTCGCGGTCCTTTGCGCCTTGGCTCAACAGACCTCGGCTGACATTGTCGTCACCACCGATGCCAACACGATGTTCGAGCCAAACTGCATTCGCGCGCTGGTCCGTCACTTCTCCGATCCTAAGGTTGGTGCCGCGAGCGGCGAAGAAAATCGGGTAACTGTGGCAGGGCGCGATCCCGGAGCCGAGTCTCTGTACTGGCGCTACGAATCGGCGCTGAAGTTCCTGGAGAATCGCCTCAACTGCTCTCTGGGCGGAAATGGCAGCGTACTCGCCGTGCGGCGGTCGCTATTTCGTCTCGAAAAGCCTTCTATCGTGGAAGACTTTCAAATTCCGCTGGATATTCGATTTCACGGCTACCGCGTCGTTTACGATCCCGAAGCGATTGCCGTCGAAGAAATCGCTCCGACGTCCTCTTCTCAATTTGCCAGGCGCGTTCGTCTGGGAGCGGGCGATTTTCAGGCTCTCTTTGGCAACCTTTCTTGCCTGAATCCCATGAAGGGACTTCCCGCATTCTGCTTTTTCTCCCACCGCGTGCTTCGCTGGCTCGGTCCTCTGCTGCTTTTGACTGCTTTCATTTGCAGCCTTTTGCTTCTCGACGAGTCTCTCTTCAAGGTTCTTGCCGTCGCTCAGTGCGCTTTTTACGGAGCTGCTCTGTTGGGTTACCGGCGGAAAAAGCGCTCGAAGTCCGCCGGCGTTCTCGCTGTGCCGCTCCACTTCTGTTCCATGAACTTGGCGCTCTTCCTCGGCTTGCTTCAGTTTCTGCGTGGTCGTCATTCAGCCATTTGGAAAGCGACGCCGAGAGCCGCCACTCACGAAACGGGCTGATTGCGCCGTTGCATCACGCAACCTGCTCGAATCTCTTTCTAATAAACAATTCGCCATACCAACTGACCTCGGAGCTGTACCCATGAAACGCCGACTTAACTATTACCGCTTCTATTTGAGAATTGCTGACTACGCGCTGCCTGCGTTCGCTTTTGCCGCCACGGCATACATCGAATCCGTAATCAGGGTCGGTAGCCTTACCGCGGGCCTTCGCACATACGGTTTCTTCAGTCTCTTTCTGCAAACCTCAGTTGTCTGGGCGGTTGCCAGCGAGTATTACGGCGTGTCCAGCGTCCAGGAACTCTTCCGCGAGCGCACAGGGATTAGAGCAGCATTCGCGGCCTGCACCACAACGTACGCCGCCACGCTCGGCGTTCTCTTCTTCTTTCATCAATACACCACGATCTCCCGGGCGTTTCTGCTCATCAGCGCCTTCAACCTCCTGGTGGCCGCCCTCGCGATGCGTGCTCTCTTCCGCTCTCTCGTCAATCGTCATTCAGGCCCGCTTTGGAAACCTGACCGCATCCTCATCATTGGCGCTGATCAATTTGCACGCCGTTCCGCGCGTCGCCTCCTCCAGGGCCCGCTCTCATTCTGCCGTATAGTAGGTCATATCCATTTGCCCGGCCAAAATATCGTGGTCGAAAACGCTCCGGTTTATCCTCTCAGCCGCGTCGACGACATCTGCCGGGATGGAAACGTCGACGAAATCCTGGTCGCCGTGCCCTCCTCGCAATATTCGGAGGTCCCAGGTCTCATAAAAAATCTTGAACGGTTGGCGTTACCCGTGCGAGCCATCCTCGATTTTGGCGATCACATGATGGTCCGCGAACGCCTCTTCCAGCTTGGCCGGCTGCAAATTCTTGATCTCACCGCGACCCCTGCGGAATCGCTTAAATATTCTTTGCTCAAGCGCGCCTTCGACGTCGCTTTTTCGATTTTCGCCATTGTTCTCACCTCGCCGGTCATGCTTCTCGTGGCGCTTGCCATCAGGCTCACATCTGCTGGTCCGATCCTTTTCGTTCAAGACCGCGTCGGCCTCAACGGCAAATGTTTCCGCATGTATAAATTCCGCACGATGAACGTTTCTTCGCGGACCGAAAGTGACTCCCAGTGGACCACGGCCAACGACCCGCGCCGCACTCCTCTTGGCGCCTTCTTGCGCAAAACCAGCCTCGATGAACTGCCTCAGTTTTTCAACGTCTTGAAAGGAGACATGAGCGTCGTCGGCCCGCGGCCCGAGCGCCCCGGTTTCGTGAGGAAATTCCTCACCGAGGTATCTCGCTACAATTACCGCCATCGCCTGAAAGTCGGCATCACAGGCTGGGCGCAGGTGAATGGCTGGCGCGGCGACACCTCCATTCGTCGGCGCGTCGAACACGATCTCTACTATCTGCAGAACTGGAACTTCTTCTTCGATCTCCGAATCATCTTCCTCACGCTCTTTTCTCGTTATCGCAATCGCAACGCATACTGATCGGCGGCCCCCCCTCGCGGGCGGCCAGCAGTTAAATATCAATCTTGGGTGACCCAATTCCATGAATAGGCTGCGCATCCTTCTGCTCTCTAGTACTCGTCCCTCTCGGCCCTGGAGGCTTGCTCGTAGAATTATGCGTGAACTGCCCGGCGCGGAGATATGCGGCATCGTGCAGCGGCCCGTCTCGAACCTCACGCGCGAACAGAGAATTCTTGCGTCAGGTTCGCTGGACGCACCTGGCCTTGAGATCGGGCCCGGTCCCCGTATTCGGTCTTGGGCGCGTCGAAGCATTCTGGCGCTCCTGGATTCAGCGCTCTGGTTTCTTCACGGCTGCCCCCCGAAGCTGAATGCATCGCCGGCTTTTACTGCCGATTCTCTTGAGGAGAAGTGCGCGGAGTTCAGCTGGCCATTCCTCCTGGCAAATGATCTCGACGCCCAAAGCGTAGCGCATTTCGCAGCATGCGTAGCGCCTGACCTTGTGATCGCATTAGGCGAAGTTCCGTCACTTCCTGCGACAGCTCTCGTTCCCTCGCGCGGCTGGATTCGAGCCCGGTCCAATGACGTTTTCGGAGGAGCCGCGAAGGCAGCTACCGGTCTCCACGTCAGGGTCGAACATCTTTCTGATTACAGCGCTCCGCCTCAAGAGTTAGCCGGCATCACTCTTCCCCGGCAGGTCTATGATTCGCCGGTTGGATTTACTCTGAAATCCGACCTCGTCGTCGACGACCTGCTCACGCAGGCCGTGGTCGGCATTCAGACCGGAACCGTCAGCCAAACCAGCGCTGGCTTGATACATTGGATCCAGAATCTTCTTTCGCCTTATCTCGCTCAATTGGGTTCACCTTCTGCCACAACCGTGCGGCCTGCCCGCCGCTGGCTTCGCTCCGTTTGGAGCCTCACGGTCGAGACGATACTGTTGTGCTCGCCCGTTGTTGTGTGCCGCAATTGGCTCCGTCGCCTGCGTGGCCGTTACCCCGTGCTTATCCTCGTCCATCATCTTGTATCGGATCGCGCTCATCGAATGAGCATTTCCACCGAAGCCTTCTGGCGGCAAGTGCTTTTTCTCCATCGCCACTATCGGATTGTCAGCCTCTCCGAAGCATCGGAACTCCTCCAATCCGGTCGCCTGCGAGTGCCCGCCGTTTCCCTCACTTTCGACGATGGCTATGCCGACAATTTCATTAGCCTTCGGGCCGTCGCTGAGGAATTCGGTATCTCCGTGGCACTGTTCATCACCACCGTTCCCATCGATCTTCATCGCGAGTTCCAGCATGACGTGATCAGAGGGCAGCATGGAGCCTTCCCGATGACGTGGCAACAGATTCGCTATTGGAAGGATCGCGGCGCCGAATTCGGCAGCCACACTCGCACCCATATCAAGTGCGGCGTTGTTGACCGCGCCCTGCTTCGCGAAGAGATCGTCGGCTCGAAGGCCGATTTCGAAGCCCAACTGGGCGAGACGCCACGCTTTTTCGCTTTTCCGTACGGCACTCTCGAAGACATGCCCGCTGAAGCGACGCAAATCGCCGCGTCCGCATACCCGCATTTCCTCTCGGCCTTCGGAGGCGAAAATTTCCCGGACCGCACGAACGCCAATTCGCACCTCTTCCGCAAAAATGCCTATCCCGAACCCTGGGAACTCGAGCTCGAATTGCAATCCGTTTTCGATCTCGTCGAAAGCGCCAAGCGCAAACTTCGGCTTAGCGGCGGCCATCCTCCGCAATCTCTTTCTCATCCCCCTGCCTCGCCGGAGTCGGAGCCGGTTCAGCCCAGTCTCAATTTTGACCAGGGCGCCAATCTGCTCGCCGAATCGTCCCAAGTCGCTCAACGTTTGGCCAAGCCCAGCTGACTACCGCCTCTTCGCAGTAACCCGAAAAAGCGCAAATGCACAAATCTCTCATCCTAAGAGCGGTCACCACCAGCTGGATCGCCGTTCTCGCCACCGCCGCTGTAGGCTTCCTGCTCACGCCCTACGTTCTGCACCATTTGGGCGATGAGGCCTACGGCCTCTGGGTCCTCACCGTCACCTGTGTCGGTTACTACGGCCTGCTCGATATCGGCGTCCGTTCCTCGATCCTCCGTTACGTCTCGCGCAACCAGGCTCTCGGCAATCGCAACGCCGTCAACGAAGTAATTGCCACCGCGTTTTACTATTACCTCGTCGCGTGCATCATCATTCTCATCGCCGCTTGGCTTTCGGTCGGACCCGTCTGCCGATTTTTCTCCATAAGCCCCGACCTCGTCCCCGCGTTCCGCCACCTTTACCTGCTCGCCGGTGCCGTTCAGGGATTGACGCTTCCTCTCGTCGTGTTCGCGGGTTCTCTCGAAGCCGCTGGCCGCTTCGATCAGATGTACATGACCAACGTGCTCGGCTTGGCCGTTCGGGTCATCGCCGTGGTCGCCGTCATTCACGAGGGCGGCGGCCTTTTCGCGGTCGGCGCAGCCACTCTGCTTTCGCAACTGTTCCCTTACTGCATCCAGGTTCCCTTGTCGCTGCGAGCTAATCCCGGCGTCAGCCTTCATCCGAAATGGGCTCGCCGGACCGTCTTTCGAGACATGCTTCGCTATGGCTCCGTCAGCGTTACGGTCGGCGTCGGCGAAAAGATGCGCGGCTACATCTATCCGCTTCTCATCGCCAAATTTCTCTCTCCAGTGGCCGTTACGCTCTTCGCGCTTCCCGTGAAACTGATGCAATTTCCCACAGACGGCATCGGCACCATGACGGAAATCGTCAACCCGCTCTCCAGTCGTCTCGAGGCCCAAAACAATTTTGCCAAGCTTCGCCAATTGATACTCAATAGTTCGCAAACCGCATTCCTGTTGCTCATCCCGCTCGCGAGCTTCCTCATTATTTTCGGGCGCGACCTCCTCAAGTTTTGGGTCGGCAGTCGCTACGTATCCGACTACCCTCTGCTGGTTCTTCTCACGCTCGGCCTCGGCGCCGCCGCTACCCAGTGCTGCATTCAGTCAATGCTCTTCGGCATCGAGCGCCACAAGATCCTGATTTGGTATCGCCTTGGTGAAGGCCTCTCCGTCCTGATCCTGGGCAGCCTCGCTCTAAAATTTTTCGGCCTCGAAGCCTTCGCTGCCGTCATTGCCTGCACGCTCCTCACCACCAGCATCATTCTCGTCCCGCGCCACTTGTGCCGCATCCTCAACTTGTCTTTGCGCAGCTATTTCGTCGAAGGCATTTTGAAACCGCTCGTCCTCGCCGCGCCCGTCGTAGCTGTCTATGCGGCGATCGAGCATTCTTTCCAGATTTCGGGCTGGCGTGACCTTCTTCTCACCGCCTTCGCTGGCGCCGCGGTCTACGCGCTCACCTTGCTTTCTATCGGCGTGGCAACTTCGCGTGCGCAGCCGGCCTGGTACACAGTCGGCATTCTCCACGTGCTGGCTCAGCGATTCCTGCCTGTTCTCAGCCCGCGTTTTCGCCCGTCTCCCGCGTCAATTCCCCCGGGTGAGTCTCAGGTCGAATGGTGACGCCACGCTTTTTCCGCTGATCGACTGCGAGACTGGCTCGATGTTCGATGGATTTCGGTTCGCGCGGACAGAAGTTCAGAAAGCTTTAATGAGGTACACGTCGGTGCATTCGTCAGGCACTTGCATGTCGGCTGGGCACCCATTTGGATGGGCCATGTCGCTTGTAAACACTATATATTTCCCGTCGCGGCTTATGGCGGCGTGCGGCTGATTCCAGTAGCCCTCGCTGCTTCGTGAACGCGCTTGCGCCAGGCGGTAAACGCCGCGCCCATCGATCCGGGCCACAATAATTTCGTCCTCATACAGCTTCCAGTTGTTTTCTGAAGCGGCTTCGAATTTCGGGCCGCTGTTCAGAAACTCGGGCCCGCGCACTCGGTCGTCAAAAAAGGAAAGAGCCGCCCATGGCTGCAACGGGCCTCCCCGGTAACTCACGTGAAAGGCAGGTTGCTTATCGAGCAGACAGCTTGCCGCGGCGAGGTCGGCAATCTGCCTCACGTCTAGCCCCCATCGGCTCGGGCAAGGATTGTTTTCGCCCTCGAGTGTGCCGGGACCCCCTGCCTCGATGAACACAGGCCGGCCCTCGAGGTCATATCCCGTGTCGGTGTGGTTTGTGTGGTCCTGCATATGTAAGAGCTGTCCGTCGTGCCATAGTCTCAAGCCTTGCTCCGGCTCAGTCCCGTCCTGCGCAAATTGCAGCAACAATTGTGCGTCGGGGGTGAATTGAAGTTTGTGTAGGCACGCGGGTTGCGTCGTTTCCGCAACGCCCCATTGATTCACTTCGCATTGCGTTGTGTACGTCGACGTCTTGATGTTCCTGCTGAGCGACCACGCAAAGATGTCTATCGTCCTATTCGCGTTTTGCCCCGCCAGAGCGATGTGATCTCCGTCCTGCGATAGGTCTGCTGCGTCTGGCGACCCCACTCCTTGGTATTCATGGAATGTGTGCAGCACGGAAATCTTTGTCTTTTCACCGCTGATCGTCGCTTTCTCCAGCTTATTTCCCTCGGCAAAATAGAACACATTTCCGTCCGCGGCGTCCCACACGGGATGCCCGTCATTCATTTTGGGCATGTTTGCCGTGGAAACCACTAACTCTCCTTTCGTGTTTTTCACTCTCCACGCTCCATCAGTCGACGAAATAAGCAGCATCGTGTCCGTCGCATTCATCGCCGAAAGCGTCGAATAGTAGTTCATGAATCCGGGATGTTTGCCGTTCCACAATGTCTCCTCGCTTCCGCTACTGGTAATCCGTACCACCGTGCATCCGAATACTGGGTCGACATAACTCCCCCCAGCTTGCGGCGTTCTAAACGATGTCCAGTCCGGGGGCAAATGAACTTTTCCGTCGTCCGGTCGTCCGCAGCTCGGCAATAGGGTCGCGATACCATTTGACTTTGCCTCGGCAGACGTTCTCTTCCTCGCCTGCGCGCCCCCGCCAGGCAACACAGCCATGCCCAGCAACGCAATTGCGCAGGCCGCAGCAAAAAATTGAAGAGTTCGCCTAAATCCGGCATTCAGGTTTGAGCGATTCATTCCCGTCCTCTTGCTCATCCGAATTGCCCGAAATGATAGACGAAAGGCGTGCTAGGGGAGCATAAGGCATTCTCCCGATTTCTCTTGCTGCTGCCTCGCCCCGAGAATCGTAACCCTCCTGGTCCGCGAGGTTCGTCCCCATCGCACCAACGGCCCTAACAGACCATCGCACTTCGAAGGACCTTTTCCATGAATCATCCTCGTTTATCCAAACCGTTGCAGGCTGGCACAGCCCTTGCCCAGGCGCCCGAAGCGCCCGGAGTCACGCATAAAAAGGCTCGCGTCCCGCGGGAAGTCTGGTGGTTCGTATTGGTCGGGGCGAGCTTGCGGGTAGTCTTCTTTATCTTTGGCCAAAACAATGGAGGAGATGCCGTGGCGCGCGCCGAGCTCACTGCGCGGTGGCTCCAGCATCCGGCCCTCCGTTTGAACTTTGAGCCCTGGCTTCCGCTTCACTTCTGGCTGATGGCCGGCATGTCCTTTCTCGTGAGGGACACTGCTGTTGGCACCAGGCTGCTGAGCCTCGTCCTGGGATTGTCGTCTTTATGGGTTTTATGGCTTCTTGCGAGAAGGCTTTACAACGATTCTACGGCGACTTTCTCGCTCGCGATTTTCGCGCTTTACAGCCTGCATATCGCATACAGCACCACGTCCTCCTCCGAGGTCCCATATCTCTTTTTCGTTCTCCTCGGCTTGCTCGCCTTTTTCATCCACCGTGAGACGCACTCGCTGCCACAGCTCTGTCTCTCAGCGGTTGCTCTCGGCGTGGCGGCGGGAATTCGCTATGAAGCATGGGTCTGTATTTTCAGCCTCTTTTTGATTCTCGTCTTCATGCCCTCGGGGCCCCCGAATATAAGGCGCCGGATTCGTGAGGTGCTTCTGTTCGGCTGTCTCGCTGGGTTATGGCCTGTCTTTTGGATGCTCTATCAGTGGAAGTTCTTTTCGAAGCCGCTTTACGGCGTGACCATGAATTACGCTTGGGTGCCCCAACAACTCACGGGTCTCAGCCGCTCAATGTTGTATCGCTTCGCCTTGCCTCCGGGAGTACTCCTCATCACACTGACCCCTGTCGTCTTGGCGGCGGCCCTCTATGGAATGTGGTTGAGTCTTCGCCAACCTCGCGGCCGGGAATTTTGCGTCGTCATCAGCTTGACTGCGGCAGCTTTCGTTATTCAGATCGCGAAAGGAGGTCTGTTGCCCCTCGCGCGATATACGATCACTTTGGGAACATTCGCAATTATCGTGGCAGGATACGGTTTCGACCGGTGGGCTCTTCTTCTGCCGCGGCGGCGCGCCCTCCAATTTCGTGTCGCGGTAGGTGTTCTTCTTGCATGTAATCTGGGCGGCATTCTTGTGCTCAGCGAGTCTCGCGCCCCTGTCGCGGATAAGTTCGCCTCCATTTCACCTTTGCTTCGCTTTCCGCGTCATATTGAGAAAGTGCGCCAATTCCTGGTCCCCCACCTCCGCGCCGGCGATCGCGTAGTCGTCGACGATTACAACGTGGAATCGAATATCGTGGCTGCTGCAATCGGGCTGCCCCTCTTGCGGGGAAACCGTGCCTTTCTCGCCTCCGAACAGCCCTTATCAGAGTTATTTCAGTACATAAGCACGGAACATCCGCGCTACCTTATCTATTCTTCCCAAGGCACGCTTCGCGACGAACTGCGCCTCCCAAACGTCTGTTCAAGCACACCCCTTGTTCTTCGAGACGGAATGGGTTTCTCCTGCGTCTTCAGCGACGATGTCTATCAGGTTTACACCATTCGCTACGCGCCATCCGGGGGAATGATTGCCGAGCGCTAGCTTCACAGAGTTATGTAAACGCAAAAAGAGGCTAGGGTCTTGGTTTACCCTGGCCTCTTTCCGTCTCTGCTCGTCCGGATTACTTTACTTTGATCACATAGACATCCGTACACGTTGTCGAACTCGCAAAGTTCGACGGGCACCCGGTATGGGCATAGGCCATATTGCTGTTGAATGCGACGTATCTGCCATCGCGGCTGATCGCGGCGTGTGGCTGTCCGTCGAAATCTTCGTCGCTTCGTGAATAAGCAAACGCGAGCCGGTACACATATTTACTGTTATTGTTCGCGTCGACTCGCATCAGGTCGATCTCATCCTCGAACAACATCCAGTTGCTCGCCGTCGGCGGCGTATAACCCGAATTATTGTCAAACCATTCGGGGCTGCTCGACCGTGCATCGAAAAACGAAACGCCGACCCACGGCTGCTGCGCGTTGCCGCGATACCCCACATGATACTGTTCGATCTGGTTGTTATAGTCGATGTCGTACAGGCACACCGCGGAGAGCACGTCGTAAATCTGCCTCACGTCGAGTCCCCATCCGCTTGGGCACGGATTAGTCGCTGTCGGCAGCGTGGACGAATTGCCCATCTCGATGAACACGGCGTTGCCGTTCATGTCTGATCCCGCGTCCAAATGGTTCGTTCCGTTTTGTAATGCGGTAAGAGGCGTGCTTCCCGTCCATAGGCGGTTGCCCTGTTCCGTACCCGAACCGTCGTCCGCGAATTGCACGATGATGTTGTTATCCGGCGTCTGTATCAGCTTGTGCAAGCAGCTGTTGTTCGGCTCGTTCACCGCTCCCGTGCAAGTCGTGGTCAGCACCGGGCCCTTCAGATTCGTAACGAAGTCGTAGTCGAACACGTTCTCGGGGCTTGACCCGCTGTTGTCCCCTCCGACCATCACCACGTGTGCGCCGTCCTCAGAGGCGTCCGTCTCGTCCATGAAATTCACGGCCGTGTATTCGGTGAATTGGTGCACCGTCGTGGTTGTCACCGAAGACCCGCCGATCGTTCCCTCCATCAACGAATTTCCGTTCGTGTAATAGAAGGCGTCCGGATTTGTCGCATCCCATAGCATCCAGCCGTCGTTTTCCGTCGGCATGTTTGCGATCGGAACCACGATGTTTCCCACAAGATCTGTCACGTAATGCCTGTTCCATCCGTCTTCCAGCATCAAATAGCTGTCGTTCGCGTTGAACGGCGAGACAGTCGCATATCCCATCGTAATCGGCAGATAGGCCGAACCGTCCCAATCGTCGCTCGCTGCATTTGTCACGCGAGTCACCGCGCAGCCGAAAGTCGGATCGACGTAGCTCTGGCCTTTAGCTGGCGGTGCAAACGTGCTCCAATTGGATGGAACGTGAACCGATCCGTCCCCCGAAACGCCGCACGTCGGCGCGCCCGAATCGCTGCTCGCGGTCACCGCCGCTCCCGTTCCGCTCAGCGCCACCGTGCTCGGCGAATTCGTCGCGTTGCTCGCCACCGTCACGCTACCCGTCAACGCTCCGCTTGTCCCCGGCGCAAACGTCACATTCAGCGTCGCCGTTTGCCCCGCCGCCACCACTTGCCCGGATGAGATACCCGTTGCATTGAACCCTGCGCCGGACACTGTCACGTTCGACACTGTCACGGCGGAAGAGCCTGCGTTCGTAAACGTCACCGAAAGCGCGCTGCTGCTTCCCACATTCACGCTCCCAAAGCTCAAGCTCGTCGGGCTCGCATTCAACGAAACCGTCGCCGCCGCGTTCACAGTCAATCTCGCCGCGCCGCTCGTTACGTTCCCCGCGCTGTTGCTCACCACAACCACAAACTTCGCTCCGTTATCCGCACTCGTCGTCGCCGGCGTCGTATAACTTGCCGATGTCGCTCCGCTGATCGCGGTCCCGTTCTTCTGCCACTGATAACTCAGCGTCCCGCTTCCTGACGCTGTTACTGCGAACGTCGCCGTCTGTCCGGCGGTCACCGTCTGATTGCTTGGCTGCGAACTGATCGTTGGCGCCGTCGCAGGCGCTGCCGCCGCGGTCCCCGCACCGCTCGCCGCAACTGTTGTCGGCGCATTGCTCGCGTTGCTGCCCACGGTAATCGTTGCGCTTGCAGCCCCGGCGGCGGTCGGCGTGAACGTCACCTTAAACGGCACGCTCTGCCCCGGATTGATGTTCATCGGGAAAGTCGGCCCAGCGGCCACAAACGCTCCCGATGACGAACTCACCGACGACAGAATCGCCGTCATCCCTCCTGTGTTGGTCACATTAAACGTCTGGCTCGCACTGCTCCCCACCGCCGCGTTCCCCAGACTGATGGTCGCTGGGCTCGCGGACAGCACCCCCGGCAACTGCTTCGCCGTTCCGGTTGCGCTCACCGCAACCGTCGTTGGCGCGTTGCTCGCATTGCTGCCCACCGTAATCGTCGCGCTCGCAGCTCCCGTCGCCGTCGGCGTGAACACAACGGTGAAGGGAACCGTCTGCCCCGGGTTGATATTCATCGGAAAAGTTGGTCCGCTCGCCACAAACTCCCCCGACGACGAGCTCACCGACGAAAGGATCGCCGTCATTCCGCCCGTATTGGTCACCGAAAATGAACCGGTGCCCATGCCCCCCACCGCTACGCTTCCCACGCTCAAATTCGCTGGACTCGCTTCCATCACCCCCGGCAGCTGCTTCCTCGTTCCCGTCCCGCTCACTGCAATTGCCGTCGGCGTTCCGCTGGCATCCACCACGCTGATGGTGCCGCTTGCGGCTCCCGCCGCACTCGGCGAAAACGCCACGGTCATGGTCGCGCTATGCCCGGCCTTCAGCGTCATCGGAAAACTCAGCCCGCTCGCCGCGAATGCATCATTCGACGAACTCAGGCTCGCCAGCACCACCGCCGCATTGCCCACATTCTTCACCGCCACGGACTGCGAGGAATTGCTTCCCACCACCACGCTTCCAAAACTCAAATTCGTCGGGGTTGCCGACACTGGGCCGGCTGTACTCTTGTTCGCGCTCGTGCCGGCCGCGTCCACCGATCCCGCATAGCCAACGCACCCTCCCATCGCCGCCACCACCAGCGAGAGAAAGCAGCAAGCCCACAGCAACGTTATCTTTCGATTCATTCGCGCTCCTGACGCATAAAAGGCTTTTCGACCAGGGGCGGGGCGGGAGCCGCGTCGGTCCAGAGGTCGTACGGGAAATGTCCGGTCCTGTAGAGAGTGCGTCAGGCAGGTGGTGGGGAACTACTGGTTGGCGGTTCAGTTTTGGTCCAGCTTCCGGGCCCTACACGGTCGTAGGCAATTTCCTACGCGAAACCTGTACCATCGCTTACAAACGGTTTCGCGCGCGGTCTTCTCTCCCCGCGCGTCCCCAACTGCTTCGTAATCAACGAATTGCCCTCAAGTATTCACCTGTCATTCATTTGGGGAATTTCAGGGCATCGTTTTCGCAGACCTGCCGGATTGTCCGCGCGCGCCAGTACTCTTACTCTTTCAATCGGCAAAGCGTACTCAGCTTGCTGCAGCACATAGACACACATCCGCAACGCTGATCGCGGGCATCCGTACTCGTGCGCCGGTGGTACTCACCCGACGCACCAAATTTGTCTGCTTACCGGAATTGCTTTTGCCGGGATCTCAAACTCACGCTGCTCACATTCGGAGGATTCACCCAGATGCGCTACCTGGTCACAGGCGGGGCGGGATTCATCGGTTCCAATACGGTCGATGAACTTGTAAAACGCGGCAATGAAGTCCTCGTCCTCGACGATCTTTCCACCGGCAACGAAGACAATCTCCTTGCCGCCGCCGCCAGAATCGAATTCGTTCTCGGCACCATCGCCGACCTCAACCTCATGCGCAACGTCTGCCGCGGCGTCGATTTCGTCATTCACCTTGCGGCGCGCACTTCCGTCCCGCGCTCCGTCCGCGACCCGCTCGAAACCAATCGCGTCAACGTCGACGGCACTCTCAACGTTCTCATCGCCGCCCGCGACGCTCGCGTCAAGCGCGTTGTCTTCGCCTGCTCATCCTCCGTCTACGGCGAAACTCCCACATTGCCCAAGCGCGAAACGATGCCGCCCGCTCCCATTTCTCCCTACGGTGTCTCCAAACTCGCCGGCGAGCAATACGGCTTCGCCTTCTACAGGGTCTACGGCCTCGAGTTCGTCTCGCTTCGCTACTTCAACGTCTTTGGTCCTCGCCAGAATCCCAACTCGCCCTATTCTGGCGTCCTCTCCCTCTTCAATTCGGCGATTCAAAAGGGCGCGCCCGTCACCATCTTTGGCGATGGCGAGCAGTCCCGCGACTTCACCTACGTCAGCAACGTCGTCGAAGCCAATCTTCTCGCCTGCGAAGCCGACGGCGCTCCCGGCCAATCCTTCAATCTCGGCACTTCGAATCGCTACACGCTCAATCGCACGCTCGACGTTCTCGAAGAAATCTGTGCTCATCCCCTCGAACGCAAATACGATTCCTCGCGCAAGGGCGATATCCGCGATTCGCAAGCGGACATCTCTCGCGCCCGCCAAGTCCTCGGCTACAACCCGCGCATCGGCTTCGAAGAGGGCCTCCGCCGCACCTTCCAGTGGTACGCGCGCGAACACGCCTCCCACCAACACCACGAAGCCGCCTGAATCCTTCGCGCCGTTTGCGAAATCTCAACCCCGTGCGCCCCATCTCGATTGTGCTTTTGTAGAGGCCGACTCGCTTTCCAATCGGGCGCCTTTGAATTAGATTTGAATTTTCGCCTCCGTAGCGACCGGCTTTCTTTTCAGCCGGTCAGCCTTTCGCCTTCGTTGTTGCCGCTTGTGTGGCGGAGCCCGCACGCGCGCCGCCGCTTGGCCGCCAATATGCGTCTCTTCCCGTTTGCCCCAGCAGGAGTATATTCGTTGGCACCATGAGACCCTTCCAGCGCACGTTGCTCGTTCTCGCAGCATTCGCCCCGATCCTATTCGCCGCGGGCGGCGCGCCGGCTCCCTCGCACGGCCGGCTGTTTTTCCTCACTCTCGGCAGCCGCGGCGTCCAGGGAAGCGTCCGCTCCGTCAATGACAACGGCACCGACTTGAAAATTCTCGTCCCCGGACAAACCGCCGGCCCCGATGGCATCGTCGTCGACACATCCGCGAAAAAAATCTATTGGACCAACATGGGCAAGCCCAGCGTCAACGACGGCACGATCCTGCGCGCCGATATCGACGGCAGCAACGTCACCACCATCGTCCCCGTCGCCGGCACGTGGACCCCGAAGCAGCTGAAGCTCGACGCTCAACACGGCAAGCTCTACTGGTCGGACCGCGAAGGAATGCGCATTATGCGCTCCAACCTGGATGGCTCCAATATCGAGACCCTGGTTGAAACCGCCGAGGGTGACACGGCTCGCGAAGATGCACGGAATTGGTGCGTCGGCATGGCGCTCGACGTGCCAAGCGGCAAAATGTATTGGTCGCAGAAGGGCAGCGGCGGCAATGGCCGCATCTTCCGCGCTAACCTCGAGATTCCCAAGGGCGAAGATGCAGCGCATCGCACCGATATCGAAACGCTCTTTGACGGTCTGCCCGAGCCCATCGATTTGGATCTCGATCTTGCAAACCGCATGATGTACTGGGCCGACCGCGGCGATCCTCCGCGCGGCAACACCGTGAACCGCGCCCCCATGGACCCGCACGATGCCGCGCCCCAGATCCTCGTCACCGGCCTCAAAGAGGGAATCGGCATGGCCCTCGACGTGAAAGACGGCCGCATGTTCTATACCGACCTCGGCGGCAACGTCTACAGCGCCAACATGGACGGCACCGGCGCCAAAGTATTGCTCTCAGGCCAAGGCGCCCTCACCGGCATCACCTGGGTCCCCCTCCCGAATTAGCCCGTTTCTGGCGCCCCAGCTCCTCACCACCGGTCTCAAGGAGGGAATCGATGTGTTCTGCTGCTGCCTTTGAATTTGCCGTTGCCCCCGTAGCGGCTGCCTTTGCCCCGCGGTTCGCAGCGGGGACGCGCGCCTTTTGCGCGAGGCGGCCAGCCCTTGAATTTGGTTTTGTAGCTTTGTACGCGCCTTTGCCTTTGCTGTTGAATTGCCGGTGTCCCGTGGCGGCCACCGTTGCGCGCGATTCTCGCGCGCCTGCCCGCCGGTAGGCAGGCGCCCCCCGGTCGGCGTTCTTGAATTTGCTTTCGATTTTGCCTTCGTCAGAAAGACCCAGGCCCGCTACTGCTTATCCAAGATGTATGTGACCGTGACGCCGGTTCGAGGATTTCTTACGACGTCGGTCATCTTCTTCCCGTCGTTCGAGACCGTAAAGGTTCGGACGCCAGAGGGCTTTCCGTCAACTTTCGTCGTTGATTCGAACGTGTGGTCGTCGATTCGCCTCAGAGAGACCGTGACATTCCCAGCCCCGCCGGCTACCGGATAGTCTTTGCCATCAAACTTAGCCGACCAGCTCGCACCGACACCGTTGGTAGAGTCAAGCCCATCGCCATTACTCTTAAGAGTAAATATTAGAGCGTTTTCAGATTCGTGCATTGAAGTGGGCCGCCAGGTGCCGGAAATCTTGTTTGCTCGCGAAGGTGCTGCCGCCGTTCTCGTTAGCGTGACTACGGATTCTCGGGGCTTGGGACTGTTGGGTGGATGATCAGTGTTCCTCACGGTCAGCGCATTGCCATCATCGGAGACGGTTTGTGTTTGTTCGCCCACTGTTTTGCCGTCTTTTTTCATCGTGAGTGTGATCGAGTTCTGGCTGAGCTCGCGGACACTGGCCATATCAAAACTCGGATTATCGGACACGGGCTGGTCTGTTCCGTCAGCCTTTATCTGGATCTCAGGAGTGCAGGCGGGCGAGAACTTGCAATCGAACATGCCATTTTGTAGCAGGACTACCATCTTGGCATCGGAGGAGAACGTGGTCTGGCTCTCGTCGGCGTGCCACGTGCCGTCAAACGCGCTCTGCGCCTCCGCAAACGGCGCCGCAAGTAGGAAAGCAATCGCGAAACCCAATAGAAGGCCCGCAAGCCCATACGTGTTCTTCATCCGCTTTTCTCCTCGGAGCCAGGATTCAACTGCTGGGTGCAAAGCCTTTAGCTCGCGTTATTGCTTATAGGCGACGCTCGTGCCTCCCGCGCCAGTTCGGAGGTTTTTGGTTACGATGGTCATCTTTTTCCCATCCTCAGAAACCGTGAACGTGCGGACTATCGTCAACGTGTCGCCAACCTTCCGGGTCTCTTCGAACGTATGGTCGTTGATCAGCTTTAGCGAAACGGTGTTCTCCACGTTTGCGAGCGCCGCCACAACCGGATAACTCTTACCGTCGAATTTCGCTGAGTAACTGTTTCCCAGCGGAGTGCTCATGTCGAGGCCGTCGCCGTTGCTCTTAAACGTTGTGATGAGAGTTTTCTCGTCCGGCTGCGTTTTCACCGTGCGCCACGATCCGGAAATCAGATTCGCGCCGGCGGGCCCCTCCGCAAGCCTTGTGAAAGTAGTCTCCGTGATCAGCGGTTGAGAACTCAAAAAATAGTTCACCACTTTTTCCGTCATCGTCTTGCCGTCCGCCGAAACGGCCATGACGCTATCCACCTTCGTCTGCCCGTCCTTTTTGTCCCTGATTTCAACCGAACTCGGGCCGGCTTCCGTGATGTTGATCGTGTCATACGCTGGCGTTGGGAGGATTGGATAATCTTTGCCGTCGGCCTTGACCTGCCCCTCGGCATTGCAGGCCTTGCACAGGTAGACGCCGTCTTGTAAGAGGTATCGAACCGGCGTGCCGGAGGGCGGCGCTTCATCCGGATTAGTGCGCCATGTCCCGTCGAAGGGGCTTTGCGCTGAGGCGAGCGGGGTCGCGAGCAGCACAATTGCGACGGCAAACAGAAACGCTCGGTGACGATGGCCACCCTTCATTGGTTTTTGTCCTCCCCAATCTTCAGCGCGCAACCGCCAGCAAGCCCGAAGATTCAGGTTTCACCAGGCAACAAAAGCTCTGGGCCGGAGAATCGCCTATTGTTTGGCGGCATCAGTAGAAGGTGCAAAAGGTGTGTCGTAGGGTCGGACGAATTGGGCGGCGATCTTCCACTGACCATCCTCCTTCTGCCAAACCGTGAGCGCTCCCGTGTCGAATTTGATATGCGCCCCGCTCTTAATGTCGTACTCCAAGGTGCCCTTACTGTACTCGTATGCCATGTCGCCACTTTCCGAAACCACGAGCCGGATCACATCCGTCTTTGTCCTCTGCGAACCGGGTACGCGGTTGGCCACGCCCAAAGGACCGTCGTATGGAACGGGCTTTTCAGCGCCGATGACGGGTCTCTTGTAAGCGCCGCTCCAGAAAATGCTGTCCGCTGTCAAGGCGGGCCGCTTGCCTCCAGCAATGATCTGCCGGATCGCCGCTTCTTCGGCTGCGTTTGTACCTGCTCCGCGCACGGCAATACACACAATGGCCAAGCCGCAGGCAATGGATGCAATGACTGCGAGTTTCCGATTCATGTCATCTCTCCTCTCGCGTTTCGTTTAAGGATGCGCGGCTAAAGCAGCAGACCTTCGGATCCGCGGCCGTCCGCTAGATCGCGCCAGGTGACCGATATTCTTACGGGATCCTGTCGTAGACTTCCACGGCCGAGGCGGTCTCCTTGCCCGACTTGTCCACGTCCTTCCAAGTCTCCGTAAGGGTATGACCGTCCGGCGAGACCACACTGGTAAGCAAAGTACCGCTCCCATCGATGTTCTTGAAGTTCAAGGCCATCGTGTTTGGGTCAATGACTTTCATTGAATTCGTCCTGACCGTGGGCTTCCCGCCGGCAACCACTGTGTCCAGGGCCGTCTGTGTGTAGATCGGATAGTCGTTCCCGTCAGCCTTGAAAATGGTTTGGGCGAATGTTGGAGCGCCTGTTTCGGTTGCGAATACGGCGGTAAGTTCTGCCTGGCCATCGCCGACTGCTCGGATAGCCAGTATCTCGGGTTCGACAGGCTGGAGCGGCGGGCTCGGTTGGTAGTGCGATTTCGCCAGATTCAGTTTCCAATTGCCGTAATGTGCTTCCACGCCGGTATCTGCACTGGAATCGCGCGTTGCTGTGAACTGCATCGGCCCCTCAGCGCCGAAGAGGCCCTTGCCAGAGTTGCCGTTTTCGTCGTGGATCTTGACCGAACGCGTGAAGGCAATTGTGTCGCCGTTGAGTTTGCCCACAAACGATACGGTCCGTTCTCCGGCGGCGTAAACCGCGTAAAAAGTTATCGTATCGCCGTCGACAGCACCGTCGCGGATCGTAACAGCGTCTTGACGGCTAACCGTCCCAGTCGCCCTTGTTCCATCGACCTTAAAAGTGAGATAACTCTTGCCGTAGCCTTCCCTCGTCTTGAAGTCTGTCGTGACCCACGTGCCGTTGAAACCGCTCTGTGCGTAAGAGAAAGTCGGAAGAAGGACCAGAAACGCGACTGCCAGGATCATTTTCCGCACGATGTCTGCTCCCGTGTGCCTGGGGGTGTTCCTCGTTGGCTTTTCTATGCTCTGTCTTTTAAAACGGGCCGGCCTTCGCGGTCGAAGGCGTAAATCGGGAATGATGCGGTGCACATTAGCCACTGGCGAGAATCGGGGCAATCCCCGTCCGGGGATAACTCGGGAGTAACTAGCTGTGGAAATCTACTGGCCGTTGCGCTAGAGTTGCTCCCCCATGCCCCGCAACGGGTCAAACATTAATGAATTGTTACCGCCCCTCTATGCCGCGGCTTGCGGCGAGGAGGAGTGGGATGTCTTCCTCGATTTGCTAGGCAGAGCCGCGCGCACAACGAGGGTACACATCACGTATGTGAGGGACACGCCGCATCCGCCGAAAGAAGGCCCGTTTAGTGCCACGCGGCAGTGGATTAAGCACGTTGGGCTAAGCGAGGAGGTGTTGGCAGATGCAATTAAGTATGCGCCCATCGACCCGTGGTGGTTGGCGCTGCTTCGTGGACCGTTCCCCGAAGGATGGGTCGGTCGCGGATCGGATTTGAAGCCCATCGACGAGATGATCGGAACCGACTACTACGAAAAAGTACTGCGGAAGCACGATTACATCAGGCCTGCCATCGCCGTTTTGCTCAAGCGCCCTGGCGAAGTCGCGGCTTGCGGCATGGGTCGCCGCCAAGAGGATGAAGAGTTCGAGGATGACGTACTGGACCTGCTACGCGAACTGACGCCGCACATGGCGAGGGCCATTCGCGTTTTCAACAAGACGGGCCAGGTGCAGCAGAATTTGGACTCGGTCGAGTTTGCCCTGGAGCAGTTTGCAATTGGCGTGTTTGTGCTGGATAGCAACGGCGCGCTGATATTCGCAAACGCGACGGCGCGGCAGCAGATCGAGTTTAAGAACGGGTTGATGGTCGAGGAGGCAAAGCTGAAGGCCGTCCGCCGACGGGAATCCGATTACCTGCGGGCGTGCATAGGCAGCGCGATACGGGCGAGCGAGGCGAGCCGGGAGTCCAGGCCGGGGCGAGCGATTGGCGTGGCGCCGGTGACCGGGCTAGATGGCGAAGTGCTTCACGCCTTTATCGCCCCGTGGCTTACGGAGCGGCAGCTCGCCTTGAGAAAACCGGCGGCCGTGCTCTTGATGACTCACCCGCAGGGTAGAATTCCCCGCGAAACCTGGTTGCAAACGCTTTACGGGCTGACAAAGTCCGAAGCCCGAATCGCCACATTAGTGGCGGGAGGAATGGGCGGGCCGGAAGCCGCGGCGAAGCTGGGCGTTACGGGAGAGACGATTCGCACGAGGCTCAAGACCGTGTTCAGCAAGACCAGCACGCGCAGGCAGTCTGATTTGGCGCGGCTGTTGGCCAGCCTGCCGCGTGGCTAGTCGATCCTAATCCTCAAATCTTCCAATCTCCTCATTCCCTCCAACCCGTCTCGTGCGTTAGCCCCGCGCACCCCCGACGCGCCGATTTCCCCCCTTTTCGCCCGAACGCCCGCTCGCCGAGACTCCATAAACCGTCACCGGGCTCAAGCGGCCATTCCCAAAATGGGAACCCGTCCTCGCCGCTAGGCCGCTCCGCCCCGCAGGCCCAGAATCGCGCAAATAAGCCGTTTTAGCGTGCAAATAGGCGCAAAATGCCCCATTTTAAGCCTTTTTAAGGTGCCAATTTTGTATCTGCTGGCCATGCGAAAAGCTTAAGTCCTTAAGGATCTCAAACACGCAACTCTACATACGGGAGCGTATAAAAAGCAAAACGCCGCGAAGGAAATCCCGCGGCGTTCAGCTTTTGAATTGCTCGGTTCTTGTTTTTAATCTTCGTAGCGACCGGCTTTCTTTTCAGCCGGTCAGCCTTTGAATTCCTTCCGTGTTGTTTTTGCCGTTGCCTGGTCGTGGCCACCGTTGCGCGCGGTTCTCGGTGGATGTCTTTGGTTCTGCCTGCGTAGCCTTCGCCTTTATGTGGTAGCGCCGCCATCCCTGGCGGCGCTTTTCTGCACGGACCTAATAAATATCGTACTGTTCCCAGTGCAGCGAAGGATCGGCCTGGATGATCACGCTCTTTTTCGTCCAGCGCTCGAGCTCTTCGACTAGCGCCGATTCGCGCGTCTTCAGCGCCTTGGAAATTTCCGGGTTGACGCGCAACGTGATGCTCGCCGAGTCCATTTCCGGCGCCATTTTCTTCGCTTCGGCCTGGATTTCGTAGCAGAGCGTTGGAATCGATTTCACCATCCCGGAGCCCGCGCAATAGGGGCACGGCTGGCAAAGCGTGCGTTCCAGAGCCTGCTTCGTGCGCTTGCGCGTGATCGCGATGAGCCCGAATTCGTTGAAGCGCAACATCTTCGAGGGAGCGCGGTCGGCGCGCAGCGCGTCTTCCAGCGCGGCCATCACTTTTTCCCGGTTGCGGCGATCTTCCATGTCGATGAAGTCGATCACGATGATGCCGCCCAAATCGCGCAGCCGCATCTGCCGGACGATCTCCTTCACCGCTTCCAGATTCGTCCGCACGATCGTGTCTTCGAGCCTGTTGGAGCCCTTCCCGACGAATTTCCCCGTGTTTACGTCGATCGCGACCAGCGCCTCCGTGTGATTGATCACGATGTAACCGCCGGACTTGAGCCACACTTTCGGCCGCAGCCCCTTGTCGATTTCCTGCTGGATGCCGAACTCTTCGAAGATCGGCGTCTCTTTGGTGTAGAGCTTCACGCGGCTCACCAGCGCAGGTTGGAACCGGCCCATGAATTCCACCACCTTGGTGTAGTCTTCTTCGGAGTCAACCCACACGGCGTTGAAATCCGAGTTCACGAAATCGCGCAAGATGCGCTCCACCAGGTTCAAATCGCGATGCAAGAGCGCGGGCGCCTTCCGCTGTTCGGACCGTGACTTGATTTCAAACCAGGTCCGCGTCAGAAACTCCACATCGGCGCGAACGTCCTCCGGCGGCGCGCTCGAAGCCGCCGTCCGGACGATGAATCCGCCGCCCGCCGTCCCTTTCGCGTCGTTTACCAGATGCCGCAGCCGTGCGCGCTCCTCGGCCGAAGCGATCTTGCGCGAAACGCCGGTGTGGTGCAGCGTCGGCATGTAGACCAGGTACCGCCCCGGCAGCGCCACGTGGCTCGTGATTCGCGCCCCCTTTTTGCCCAGCGGTTCCTTAGCGATCTGTACGATGATTTCCTGTCCCTGCTTGAGCAATTCTGAGATCAACTGCGGCCGCCGCGGCCCCTGCCTCCTCCCCCGTTCGTGGCGACGGCCGCCGCGATCGCGGCCTCCGCGGCGATTCGGATGTTGCATTCGGGAGCGAGCATCCCCACGAATCGTTGCTTTCCAGGGTTGCTGGGTGGGTTGCGATGTGGCGGCAGCTTCTGGCTCTTCGCCCGTGTCGAAGGCGAGGAGCGACTCGCGGACCTCGGCTTCGGCATCAATCTCGTGAGGTACGTCGGCCTGCGCCGTGGATTCGCTAGTTTGCTCTGCTTCCATGCGCGCTTCAGCGTGCTCTTGCGCCTCGTCAGCCAACGCCTCTTCATGTGCTTCTTCTATTTCAGCCTCGGCGAAGGTGTCAATCTCGTGTTCGTCTTCCGCACCTTCGTCGACGCCATGCAAAAGCTGCATTTCGGCGACGTTCTGCGCGTGCGCGGCGGCCTGTTCGGCGCTGAGCTCGGCGATTACGTGGTCGTTGTTTTCGAGTTCCGCCAAGTCCTCGTGATTTTCGGATTCGCTCAAGTCGGCGTGCTCGAGCTGCCCGGTTTCAGGTTCGTCTTCGGCTACCTCTTCAGTTTCGTGAATGGCCGCTTCCATTTCATCACCATGCTCTTCTTCACGCATAGCGTCGGGCGAAGTAAACGTGGAGACGGTGTCAGACAGCGAAGCGCTAGGCTGACGCCACTTTGAGATCGATTCACCCGGCAATGGCTCCAAGCCGGAGGACGGCCGAATTTGCGAAGCGGGGAGGTGCGAAGGAATAGTCGATTCGCTTCCTGATGGCGAGGCAGCGTGTTGCTCCATTTCATGCGGAAACGCGGGGCCCTCATGCGGCGAAGCAACGTCATGGCGCACGGCGTCGAGAACGTCCGAACCGGCGCTGGCCGAAATCCGTTCGCCCTCGGCAGAAGTCGCGGTTGGATTCAGGGCTGGGCGCTCGCGGTATTTCGCCAGCGATTCTCCCGGCAGAATGATCGGCGTGTAGCCTTCGGGCGAAGGTTCGTTCGCGCGATCGTCTTGCGAACTTGGAGGAGCGTACTTCGAAGGAGGGAGCTCGCGCCCGCCGTGGCGTCGGTCGCCGCCGCGACCACGGCGTCCAAACCGGCCGCCGCGGCCACGTCCTCGGCCGAACCCTCCTGAGTCGCGCCCGCCAAATCCGCCGCGTCCGCGGTCATCAAAACGTCTACGATCTTGTCCCGAACCTGACGGCGGCGCGGACCGTGCCTCGCCGAGCCCCGCGGGAGAAAAACTCTCTCCGGGCAGAGGCGCGATATGGCCGCTCTCTTGCTGTGGCGCGGTGGCAGACATTTCCGCTGCAGAAACGGGCTCCACGTCCGCGGGCTCTAAAGCCGCCGCCGCGCGAGCCTGCGTTTCAGCGAAGGCGTGCCCGCCCTGGTCCTCGATTTTCTGAATTTTGTCTTCCGCAGTCGAGACGACCGTATCCAGATCCTCGACTTCTTCCATGAAATCGCTGACGTAGAGGAAAGCGTCGCTATCGAGGCCGATCTCGACGAAGGCCGACTGCATGCCGGGAAGCACGCGCGTGACACGGCCTTTATAGATGCTGCCGACTAACGCAAATTCGCGCTCGCGTTCGACATAATACTCACAAAGCTGACCTTCCTCCAAAATGGCGACCCGCGTTTCGTGCGGGTTCACCGAAATAACCATTTCCTTTGACATTAGAACTCCTATCGACGCGTCGGAGCGCGATTGCGCACACACATGCGCTTGGCCGTAGGGCGCGAGTCGCAAAGGAACCTGCTCGCAGCCGCGACGGACCGCACGGAAAGGCCCCTGATTGTTGCGGGATGTTTTCCTTCTTCCGACGCATCCAAAGACTCAAATCTGATTTTCCAGCGGAGCACAAGGCTGCCGCAGGCACTGAATCACGAGTCAGTTGACGAAGCGCCGCATGCGGACGTTCATCACCAAACCCAGCGACAAAAACACGAAAGCGATAGCCGAGCCGCCATAACTCATCAACGGCAGCGGAATGCCGGTGACGGGCATATAGCCGATCACCATTGCGGAGTTGACCAGAACGTGAAATCCCAAGATAGCGGTCACTCCCATCACTACGTACATTCCCGCCTTGTCCTTCGCCTTTTGCGCATTATCCACTAGGCGGAGGATCAGGCCGAGATATAACAGCAAAACGACGCAAACGCCAATGAAACCTTGTTCCTCGGCCAGCGCCGCCAAAATAAAATCCGAATACCGGACCGGCACAAAGCCCAGCTGGTTCTGGCTGCCCTTGCCGAAGCCCTTACCCCAAAACCCACCTGAACCGACCGCAATTTCCGACTGCAAAATCTGATAGCCCGCACCGCGTTGATCCTGCTCGGGATGCAGGAAGGTCTGAATCCGCTGCTGCTGATAGGGCTTGAGATGGGTTCGCATTCCCCAGGCGATGGGGACCAGGATCACCAGCGCGAGCAGTCCAACCGCAGCGTGCTTCCATTCGATTCCGGCAAGGAACGCGCCGACCACCGCCACGGGAACCAGCACCATCGCTGTTCCCAGATCCGGCTGCTTTAAGATCAACCCAACTGGAACGAGGGTTAGCAAAGCGATCTTGGCCATGTCCTGCAGCGTGAGCCGGTCGGTGTGCACTTCGCTCAAATAGCGGGCCAGCACAATGATTATAATCAACTTCATTATTTCTGACACCTGCAAATTGAACCCGCCCACCGCGATCCATCGCTTGGCGCCAAGCCGCGAATACCCCATCACCAGCACCACTAAGAGGCTGACGATACCGAACGCATACAGGGTGGGTGCTTGGTCGAGCAGCGTGTGGTAGTCGATTGACGCGATCGCGAACATCCCGACGAGCCCGATCCCGATCCACATCAGCTGTTTCCACTGCATTCCGGCCATGGCGCTGGCATGCGTGGAAGAATAGATCTCCAGAACGCCAATTGCGGCGATCGCCGCCACAATGGCCAGCAGAACCCAATCGAAATCCTGAATGCGGGGCCGCTCTTTCATTTTTAGTGCCGTTCTCCAGTCGAAACCGAAGCGACGAGGGTCTTCGACGTCCGAATCACGGATTCTGAAGGCGGCTCAGCGGGGGCGCCGGCCGTCTGTGGCGGAGGTGGTGGCTGGAAATGGCCTTCCTTCTTATCATAATAAGCCTTTACCACATCGCGAACGATCGGGGCGACTGCGCTGCCCCAGCCCGCGCCTTGCACCAACGCCGCGACCACGATTTCCGGGTTGCGACGCGGCGCGATGCCGATGAACCAGCCATTTTCTTTGATGTGTTTGCCCAGCCTCGCCTGCAAGGCAAAGCTTTCCGTCTGAGCGGTACCGGTCTTGCCGGCGAAGTCGACGTTTTGCAGTTTCACGGTTTCGGAAGTTGTGCCGTCCGGCTCGTTGACCACGCCCCACAGTGCGTCGGTTATCTGCTGCACAGTGTCGTCGGATATTGGGAAGTATCCGACCTTGACGTTCGTATCGTCCTTCAAGAGATGCGGCGGAATCAGCCTGCCGCCGCTCGCCACCGCCGCGATCATGCGGGCCAGCTGAACAGGGGTTGCCGTCACGGGCCCTTGACCAATTCCCACCGAGATGGTGTCACCCGGATACCATTTGTGATGGTAGACGCGCTCATCCCAGGCTTCCGAAGGGATCAGGCCCGGTTCCTCGCCGGGCAAGTCGATTCCGGTGCGCTGGCCGAGCCCAAGGCTTGTGGCGTAGTAACCGATGCGGTCAATACCGAGCAGCTTCGCCACGTTGTAGAAGTACACGTCGCACGAAGCCACGATGCCTTTGTGCAGATCAACCAGGCCGTGGGCATGATCGCAATGGTAAAGGTGCCCGTAAAAAACCGCCGATCCCGGGCAATAAACCGTGTAATTCGCCGGAATCGCCTTTGATTCAAGCATCGCCACGGCCTCGACGACCTTGAACACCGAGCCGGGCGCAAGCTGGGCTTGAATCGCGCGATTCAAAAGCGGCGTTTGCGGGTCTGAGTTTAATGCCGCCCATTCCTTGGGCGGGATGCGCACCGCAAAATCGTTGGGGTCGAACGTCGGCCGGCTCACCATCGCCAGCACTTCGCCGGTTCGCGCGTCCATCGCTACGAGCGCGCCTTCCTTATTTGCGAAATCAGCGTCCGCCACTTCCTGCAGGTCTTCGTCAATTGTCAGCTGAATCGGCTTGCCGGGTATGGCCTCGATGTCGTCCATCGTCCGCATCACTTTTCCGACGCTATTGACGACCACGCGGCGCATGCCGTCGGTGCCCTGAATCTGCTGATCGTATTCCTTTTCGAGGCCTGCTTTGCCGACGATATCGCCGGGGCGGAAGCGGTCGGGATATTTCTCGATATCCTGTTCCGAAACTTCGCCGACGTAACCGATCGTATTTGCCAGCATTTCGCCGTGTGGATAGCGCCGCCGCTGGACCATCATCAGATCGAGCATCGGCAGGTCCGCGCGGTGTGACTCCACGAACGCAATATCCGCTTCCGTGGCGGCCGGCTTGATGATGATGGGCTCGAATTTGGGCTCGTTGCGGGCAGCTTCGATTTGGCCTTCGAGGTCGGCTTTATCAATTCCCAGCCCTTCCTCGATTAGCGGAAGGTTCTTCTGAACATCCTTTAAATTGTCGCGCAGCAGGAGAATGCTGAACGATGGGTAGCTGTCGACAAGCACCCGTCCTTCGCGGTCAAGCATTGCGCCGCGCGGGGCGATGATCGGGATCGACCGGATCTGGTTCTTTTCCGCCAGGTCGGCAAAGTGATCCGATTGGACGACCTCAAGCTTCCAGAAGCCAACGAGGAGCAGGACTACGAAGAATACCGATACGTAGGAAACCAGCGCCAAACGACCCTGGGGAATTTTTTGATCGCTAACGGTCCACGGTGCCACCGAAACTCCAGCGCGATAGGCCGCAGGCCTGGCGGCAGATGCGCGATACGATTCTCAATTAAAAACAATAGGCGAAGATTCAAACTAACACTTGCTAACCCCATCCGCAAGCCGCGTGTCCTTTTCGTCAACTGGCGTATTGGACAGGCTAAATGCCGCGAACAAAAGGCGTTAGACGCCGAAACCCGCAGAGCGCCGTGCGGAATATTTTCACGTAGGCCTATCTCTTACACAGGCTGCGGAACTTCAACGCTAGCGATACGGCAGCCATTGCAACTCCACGAAATCTGCAGAGCGGAATCCGGACCGCAGCGACGGCGGATCGCGGAGCTCGAGTTTATCGTTGAAGTAAGGCGTGCAGGGCAGCGGAGCGTCCCAGCACTGATCGCCGTGCAGCGGGACCTGCACAAGCAGCCCGGAGCGCGTCCGGTACGTGCCATACGTAATCGATGGGAAAAGTTGGTCGCCATTCCGCGCTTGCATCGGCTCATTAAACTGCTGCCAGAGAACATGCGGGTACGAATAGTAGATCGTGAGTGCCAGAATCGCGACCACGGCCACGCGGTCAATCTGATGCCAATGCTTCAGACTCATCTCCGAAATTACCAATCCACCTAAAGTTGCCGCCAACACCCAAACGGGCCCTTGTACGAATCGGAGATCGGGGGCGAGATAAAACCACGCTGCCACGCTCACGGCGCAAGATAACAAGATCGGCCAGAAATCCAACGCCGATCGCTTGGACTTCCTCGCCATCAGCATCAGCAATGATGTCGCCACTCCAACCGCGATCAGAGGAGCCCAGAAGGGAATCCGCTCTTGACGCGCGTAAATAATCCATACGTTAACCCATCGCCAGCCGGCGGTCTTATACCGCGCGACAAAAGGAACACGCGCCCAGGATTTTATGATCGCCGCCAGTAAACGCACCGAACTGCGAGGAACAGCCCAGTCGGCATGGAGGCCCAAAAAATCATTTGGGTAAAGCGGGTAGCCCGATTCGACGTAGTTCGTGCAGATTCCTCCGCCAAAAAGACTCGCAAGCAAAACGAAGCATCCGTACATCGCCCGGTGATTATGCTCCGCCGTGCGCCTCAGCGAATAAAGTCGCCAAACGCACAGAACACAACACGCTCCGGCAAAGACGATCGTCGAGAATTTGGTAAGCACCGCTATTGCCGAAATAAAGGTACCTGCGACCAACGTTGTTTGCCGCGATGCAGCCGGCTCGTCTTCGCTTTCCAAATCGCGCAAAAGGAGAAGCCCTGCAAGGAAGCAGGCGAGCGTCGCGGGCAAGTCCGTATCGGCGCCAACGAGTTGGGAGTAGCCGAGATAGGAAATCAGTGGAATTGCGAGAACTGCCAAAAAGCCGTCGGAGGGTCGGTTTCTTTCGCGCACGAGAATGCGGGTGATCGCATTGATCGACAAGACGGAGACGACCGCGAGCAGTAATCCATCCCACACGCGGTAAGAGATTGCGCCGAGGTGAAGAGCCTGCAAAACGGCGATGCAAAAGAACACGGACGAATTGAACCCCAATCTTCCGTGCAAGTTGGCGAGGCCGGGCACCACGCGATAGGACGTGAGCCAGTCGATGGCGCTCGCACCGTAAAGCCCCGTGTCGTAATGGACGCAAGGGCCGGTCGACCGGAGCGCGATGAGGAAAATCAATAGCGCGGAGAATGCCACACCTGTGATGTGCCTTGCGCGAAGCCGCCCGAACGTTCGGCGGAGTTTCTGCCGCTGCAATGCTAATCCCAATAAGGCGAGCGCGATCGCAACACCGCTTACAAAGGAATCGATTGGACGAAAAAGATGATACAGCTCGAGGACGCCGATGAAGATTCCCCACCCCGTGATGAAAGCTTCAAGCGGGCCGGGTTCAAGGCGGAGGAGCTCCTGTGCCAGGAGGCCTAGGCCGGTCAGCAAGAGAAAGCAAAGCAGCCCAGCAGACGCGACGAGCAGCACTAGCGTCAGAACAGGCATTAAGAAGACCGGCGCAGCCGATCAAGACCAACGAAAAGGATCGTGCCGACCAGGGCGCTGATCAGCGAATCGATCAGCAGATGAATACTGAAAAAGGGCGCTGGCGTATTCAGCAGAACGCGTTCGGTGAAGGCCAGAATGACTTGGTGAAAATGAAAAAACAAAAAAATCAAAACAAAGCGCGCGAGGGGATGTTCCGTATCAATGCGCGCGCCGACCGTCGAAGCAAAATAGCCCACCATCGTCTTCGCAATGCCATAGAGCCCGATGGGATTATCGTGGCTCAGGCCGTCCTGGAACATGCCGATTGCCGCGCCCAGCAACAAGCCGCTCACAGGATTCCGCCGGCTGACGCCGAAATAAATCACCACAAGCAGCGGGAGATCGACCACGTCGGCCCAGCGGCCATACTTATGCAAGAAGGCCTGCAGGATCAGCGCGAGGAAGCCAACAAGCAATACCGATCCGTTGTAGAACTTGTGGACTTCAATGTTCTGTTCGGAACGCAATCCGGTATCGAGCATCGAGGCCATGGCTATTTTGCAGGAACTCCTTGCTGAGACAGATTGGCGGAGGCTGGATTAGCGGAACTGGCGGGCGCCGTCGTTGCGGTTCCTGAAGTTGCGCCTGCAGCGTCAGCAGGTGCAGGCGGAAGCGGCGCGGGCGACACGGTGAACGGCTGTCCCGGCTTGCCGGGTGCAAGCTCTTGTTGCGTCACGAGGACGATCACGTCCTCGAGTCGATCGAGCCTCGCGGCGGGGTGAACCGCAATCCGCTGAAAGGGATTGCCCTGCTTGGCCGATGCGACGACGCCCACCAGCAAGCCTTTCGGAAAAATGCGATCTTCGCCGGACGTGATGATCGTCTGGCCCGGCGATACCTTTTCGTCGTTCACCACATAATCCATGATAGGCTGCGGGTCTCCGGTGCCTTTCACTACGCCGTGCGTGCGCGTATCCGCAAACATCGCGCCCACGCCCATGTTTTTGTCCGTCATCAACATCACTTGCGAAGTATTCGGAAAAACTTCCACGATCTTGCCGACCACGCCATCAGGCGTAATGACGCCCATATTGCGCTTCACGTGGTCTTGTTCGCCGCGATTGATCACGATTGTTTCGGAAGTCGGGTCGGCGCTCGCTTCGATCACTTGCGCTGCAAGCATCTGCGCTTCCGGGTGCGCGTCGCGAAAGTTCAGCAGAGTTTCGAGCCGATGCGCTTCGCTCGCTTCGGTCTCGAGTTCGCTGTTGCGCAGCTCGAGCTGCCCGACTTCGGCGCGAAGCTGCTCGTTTTCCGCGTGGGCATCATGCAGGTTCACGTACCCTGACCAAAACCCGCCGAGACGTGAGAAGAACCACGTGCCGCCGCGTGCCGCCGGCGTCGATGCTTCCATGCTCCAATAGCGAATCAGGCGCACGTCGTGCGCGCGCCGGATCTGGTACGCGAGCAGCAAAACCTGCGCGAGGATCACTCCTGCGAGCAGTGCTAGAGGCCGATGCCTAGATATTGCGTCAATCATTTCCAGCAACCTAAGGCTTGCCGGCGTGCGCCGGCATTTCTGCAGCGTGTTACCGAGCGTGCGAACTCAGTCGATCGAAACCAGTCTCAGCAAGCGGAAATCGCTGAGCATCTTGCCCGTGCCGAGCACCACCGAAGCAAGCGGATCGTCCGCTATGGAAACGGGCAGGCCCGTCTCTTCGCGGATTCGCTTATCGAGATTCTTGATGAGCGCGCCTCCGCCCGTGAGCACGATGCCGCGGTCGCTGATATCCGCGGAAAGCTCGGGAGGCGTGCGCTCCAGCGCGACGCGGATCGCATTCAGAATCGTGGCGATGCACTCGGAAAGCGCTTCGCGAATTTCGCTGTCGTCGATCGTGATCGTCCGCGGCACGCCTTCGATCAGGTTGCGCCCCTTCACTTCCAGCGTCAGCGGTTTCTCCAGCGGATAGGCCGAGCCGATCTCCATTTTGATTTGTTCGGCGGTACGCTCGCCCACCAGCAGGTTATACTTGCGCTTCAGGTAGTGCATCACGGCCTCGTCCATTTCGTTGCCGGCCACCCGCACCGATCGCGAATAGACGATGCCGCTCATAGAAATCACGGCGATGTCGGTGGTGCCGCCGCCGATGTCGACCACCATGTTGCCCGAAGGCTCCTCGATCGGCAGGCCGGCGCCAATCGCCGCCGCCATCGCCTGTTCGACCAGATAAACTTCGCTCGCTCGCGCGCGATAGGCCGAGTCCTGCACGGCCCGCTTTTCCACCGGCGTGATCTCGCTCGGAACGCCGATCACGATGCGAGGATGCACCAGAACGCGCCGGTTGTGCGCCTTCTGGATGAAATACGTCAGCATCTTTTCGGTGACTTTGAAGTCCGCAATCACGCCGTCTTTCATTGGCTTGATCGCCACCACGTTTCCCGGCGTACGCCCGAGCATGTCTTTCGCTTCGCGGCCCACGGCCACCACCTCTCCGCTGTTTTTGTTGATCGCTACGATGGAAGGTTCGTTGACGACGATGCCTTTACTGCGGGCAAAAACCAGCGTATTGGCCGTACCGAGATCTATCGCCAGGTCGGAGGAAAGCAGACTGAAAACCGACCGCATATTATAGCCGTTTTTATTTACCAAGCGCTTCTCCCTCAGATGTCCCGCGAGCGCCGCTGCGGCAGCGCTTTGCATGGTCCGGCGCAGCGCCGGCTACGGGATCACAATGTCCACGCGTTTGATCGTCGTATCTCCTCGCCGGTTCTGCCCGGTTATGACGATCGTATGACTCCCGGAGGTCATCGGCTGGGTGAAGTAGCGGAAATGGCCACTGGAATCAATATCTGCAACCTGCTCGCCGTTGATGATCAATATAGCACCCGGCTCGGTCCGCCCGGTCACTTCAACGCTGTTTCCTTCGAGCTGCGTGCCGTCGATCGTCAGGAGCATATCTTGATTCTTGCCCTGGACGGCCAGCGTGAACTTGAAAGCGTCGCTCGGCTCGCTGACCTCATTCTTATCGTCGATTGCGCGCACGCGCCAGAAATAATCGCCCGGTTGGAAGTCGGTCACGTCGAGCGCTGTGTCGGCGGTCTTTATATCCTTCGCCACGTGGTTGAAAAGCCCGGTGGTGCTCAGCTGGAACTCGTACGTTTTCGCCGTAGCCACTGGTTTCCATGAAAAATGTACGGGATCCGTCTTCGGATCGCCCACGAATTTCGGCGCAAGATTCAGCGGCTCAACCAGTTCCGGCGCCGCCAGCACCTGCGTCTTCGTGATGTCAGGCTGCCCAGTGATGAACGAAGCTCGTTCGTCAGTGCCAATGTCCATATGCACGGAGCCGCGGTCGAGTTGGGCGCTGCCTGACGTCACCGTGATCTGCTGTTGCTGAGTTGTCGGATCGCTGCTCACAGCGGCATGCGAGTTCGACTGCAAGTCCGCCACCGCGTTCGAGAACCAAACCTCCGCTTTCGATCCCGACGATAGCCCGCCCGTATTCAGGTCCACTTGACCGGAAGTGATATGCACCGCGACTTGCGTCGAATCCTGCCCGACGTCATTTTCCTCCACCGTGACCAGCGTGTCGCTCTTCACCGTGTACTCCGTCCCATCGGCAAATGCGATGCGCGCCACCCCTTCGGGGCCCGTCTGGACCAGATCGCCCTTGTCCAGGGTCACCGTGTAATCCGCGTTGGTCCATTCCACCGACGCCGCTTTTTTGATCTGCACCTTGCCGTCGAGATTCACGAAGCGCGCCTGCCGCGCTAGCGCCGTGGCCACGGGCGTTTCCGGTTCGGCAAAAGTCTGCGACAGTTTTTGCAGGATCACATTCGAGGCGGCCGGAAACACAAGATAAACACACGCCAAAACGATCGCCGTAATGAGCACCACGTATAGAAACACGGTGCGATACTTCACCGTGTGCCAGTACACTTCTACGCGCGAGATTTTCGGCTTCTCACTCACTACGATTGCCTATTCCGGGAAAATTTCCTGCCAATTTTGAAATCTAGCACACGGGTATAGGGCTTTCAACACAGCCACGAAACAGTTGCTAAACGGCTAACATCTGTTCCGCAGCATTTTTGTGATAGAGATCCTCCGCCCGCGCGTAATCCAGGTTCGCGAGCCGATACGAATCTGCGGCTTTCAGATACATCTCGAGCAGTCGCGAATAGTCCGGGCTACTCACCTCGAGCATCGGCTGACCCCGCTTCACTTGCTCGCCAGGCAAAACCAGAACTCGGCTCACCGGCCCGCCCACTTGACTGATCACCGGCGTCGTCTTAAACGCGTTATAGTCCACTGTCCCGGTCAACCGCAGCGTTCGCGTCAATTTTGTCGTCGCAACGGTCACCACCTGCACGTGCGACATCTGCTCCTGCGGGATCGTGAAAAGCTGCGGGGTCGCCGATTTCGAAGCCTCCGACGAATACGACGTCATCTGCGGCTGCTCGCTGCCGCAACCCGCCATCACGCAGGCGCAAACCAATACTCCGGCGAATCCTCCGGCTCGAAATCTGCGCAATCGCCTTACACTCCTCATGGCAGGCTCCTTGCGCCCACTGCTTCGCGAAGCTGCTCCAGCGATAGAAGGTAAGACGCAAGTGCCTGCCGATAGGCGAGCTGCGTCGCCCGATAACTCCGCTCCGCGTCGAGGAAATCCAGCAAGCTTGCCGCGCCCCGCCGGTAGGCGTATTCGCTGATGTCGCGATCCTGCTGCGCTTCGTCCAGATACCCCGATCGATAAAGCCCCACGATTTCTTCATTCGAGCGAAGGTTCTCATAAGCATCGCGCACATCCGTTAGCACCTGGTCATTCGTGTATTCCTCTTGCTGCTGCGCTTGGTTGATCGCGTAGCCCGCTCGTGCAATCTCTCCCTGGTTGCGATCGAAAATCGGCAATTGGATTTGCCCGAAAAGCGAAGCCGTGTTCACCTCGCTCACGTGCGTATAGTTGATCTGCGCTGTCACGTCGCGTTTGCCGATCGCTTTTTGCAGCGCGTATTGGCTGTTCGCCGC
>Ga0335073_10000948_pt1 | contig 38418 bp, 37 predicted proteins | sample Lox_Sample_22_FD_207093 | JGI IMG/M metagenome (GOLD analysis project Ga0335073, IMG submission 207093) | Soil microbial communities from Loxahatchee National Wildlife Refuge, Florida, United States - Lox_Sample_2.2 | ecosystem: Environmental > Terrestrial > Soil > Wetlands | place: USA... | reverse complement strand
CTGTTTTGACACGTAAGGTGGCGTAAGCCGCCAGGCTTGCGCTTCGACGCCTGTCGATTGCATCGGCCGCGAACAGCACAAGCCTGGCGGCTTATGCCACGTCTAACAGCAAGTCAGGGAGCTGAGCAATGTAAGCACGCCCTTGGCCGCGCCGGTCGACTGCTTTGACACGTAAGTTGACAACGCGACCCAAAACGTCACAATCTGCGGATATGAGGCAACTACCACTCGCGTTACCGCTCGCGGCATTGCTGGCAGTTCAGGCCGCCGCTCAATACACACCTCCTCCGCCGCCTCCGCCAGCGGCGCAAACACCGCCCGCGCCCGCGCCGCCGCCGGCGAAACTCGGAAAGAAACAACTGGATCAGCTGGTCGCCCGAATCGCGCTCTATCCCGACCCGTTGCTGGCGCAGGTGCTCACCGCTTCCAGTTACTCCGACCAGATCCCCGAGGCGGCCAACTGGGCCAACCAGCACGCGGCGTTAAAAGGCGATCAACTGGCCAACGCCATCAAGGAAGACAATCTGCAATGGAATCCGGCGGTGCTGGCGCTGCTGCCGTTTCCGTCGGTGCTGAACATGATGGCGCAGGATCCGGCCTGGACGCAGGAATTGGGCAACGCCGTGCTCACGCAGCGCGCCGCGGTGATGGACGCGGTGCAGCGCATGCGCCGCGATTCCTATAAATACGGCTACCTGCGCACCAATCCCTACGACACGGTGGTCGATTCCGGCGGCTATGTTCAAATTTTGCCGGTGAACCCGGCCTACGTGTACGTTCCCACCTACGATCCGCTGGCCGTTTTTGCCGCGCCCGCGCCGGGATTTTTCGTGGGCGGAGCCATCCAGTTCGGTCCCGCGATCGTGGTCGGCGCGGCCTTCGCTCCATGGGGTTGGGGGCATCCTTATATCGCCTGGGGAACGCACGGAATTTTCTTCGATTTCACGCCGTGGGGCCGCGTCTGGGAGAATCGCGGTTTTTACGTTCATCCGTATGAACACGGATGGGTGCGCGGCCCCGGTCCGCGCGTCGAACGGCATGACTTCCGCCGCCGTTAACGATTCGGTTCACGGCTGACTCGAGTCGCGGCGGACCCATTTATAGGCCGCCAGCGAATTTCGCCAGAAAAATTTCTCGGCAGCCTGGCGGCTCCTGGCGGCGAAATAATCCTGGGCAATTCGCACGATCGCGGGCAGATGATTCACCGCCACGCTGTTCGGCCAGTCGCTGCCGAACATCACGCGGTCTTCTCCGAACGCGTCGAACAGATAATCAAGCGTCGGTTTATAAAACGACCGGTCGAGCACCGGCGCCGGCCCCTGCATCTGCATCACTTCGGAAATTTTCACGTAAACCTGGCTTCGCTTGGCCAATTCGCGGATGCTCGCATCGGCGCGCGTTCCTTTGAGCAGCATCCCCGGCAGATGATCGATAATGATCCGCAATCCCGGCACCCGATCGCTCACCTTGATCACCGCAGCGAGCAGATCCGGCCGCGGATTGGCCGTGTCGAGCGACAGATCCGCCTGCTCCAGCAGCTTCAATCCCTCGATAAAAACCGGATTGTCCACCTGTTTCGTCAGATCGTAGCCCCACAAATTCCCGTAGCGAATCCCGCGGAATAACTGGTTCTTGTGATAGCGGTCGAGATACTCGCGGAATTCGGGCTTTTCGACCTGAAGATCGCCCACCGCGCCGACCATCATCGGATCGGCCGCCATGGTCTCCAGCAGCCACAGATTATCTTCGATCCAGGGACTCGCCTCCACCGCGACGGCACCGACAATTCCCAGCGGCTGCGCCAGCTTGCGGTATCGCGGCGGCAGCGACGGCTCCTTATTTTCGCCGCCTCCCGAGTACGGCGCGCCTTGCGGGCGGGTCTGATCGAAAAGATGAATGTGCGTATCGATAATCGGAACCGGCGCCGTCTGCGCCTCCATCAGCCCGGCCGCGGTGGTTGCCAGAAACGTTCTGCGATCCATGTTCAGCTCTTCTGTTGAGTCTATATCGGATAGACTGAGGCTGATATGCCTCATGATTTTCTGGCCGCGTTTTTCCTTTTGTCCTTTGCCGCCGCGGCGCAGCCGCATTTGCCTCCGGGACCGGGACGCGACGCACTGATGAAAGTTTGCAGCACCTGCCACAGTCCCGAGAACGTCACCGGCATGGCCAAAACCCGCGACGACTGGGCCGCGCTGGTGGGCGAGATGGCGGACCAGGGCGCGCAGGCCACGGACGCGGAATTCAGCCAGATTGTGGACTATCTCGCCGCCAATTTCCCCGACAAAATCAATGTGAACAAAGCTCCCGCGCGGCTGTTCGAAACGGTGCTCGAGCTGTCCGATAAAGAGGCCAGCGCGGTGATCGAGTATCGCCAGCAAAAAGGCGGCTTCCGGTCCCTGGACGATTTGGAAAAAGTCCCCGGCCTGGACGCGAAAAAGATCGAACAGCAAAAAGACCGCATCGAATTTTGACGCGACCGGCTGAAAATGCTCCGGACCCCGCCCCCGATTATCCCTGTGGTGACCGGAGCATTTTCGGGTTTTCTGTAGACCGCAGTGGCGTAAGCCGCCAGGCTTGCGCTCGACGCCCCGTGATTCATCGGCCGCGAACAACACAAGCCTGGCGGCTTATGCCACTGCGAAGAACCACAGGACAGGAGGCTGTGTGGGAGCGCCGGTTAAGCTCCGCTGGGTCTCCCAACCCGCTGGGGGCTCTGACTGGTTAACTCCGAAAAATTCACTTCCACCAAGCGGCCCGTGCCGAAAACGAAGCACGCCGCCGACACCAGCGCCAGGCAAGTCGCGGCCAGAAACGCCAGGAAAAAAAATCCGGTCCGATCCACCACCCACCCCGTGAACCACGGCGCCGCAATCCCGGCGAAGTTGCCGACCCCATTCTGAATGCTGGTCCATCGCCCCGAGGCCGAGGGCCCGGCGAGCGTCTGGGTGATCGCGTAAACGTTCCCGGTATACATCCCGAACGCGATCGACGCCAGCACCAGCAGCGTCATCGCCGGATTCACGTCGTGAATCATGGGCACCAGCAGCAGCACGGTGGACAGCGCCAGCCCGCCGCCGGCGAACAGTTTTCGAACCACCGTCGGCGTGAACCCGCGCGCGATGTAGTGATCGGACAGCCATCCCGCCGCCAGCGCCGAAACCGCGATCGCCAGAAACGATGCGGCGCTGAACACCGCCATCTTCTCTTTCGGAAAATGGCGTTCTTTTTCGAGATACGGCGGCAGCCAGGTGATCAGAAAGTACCAGTAATAATTGGAACAGAACAGCCCAACCGCGGTGACCCACATTTTGCGGCATCGCAGCAGCGCCGCAAAGCGCGGCGAATCGGGATCGTTGGTCGCCGCAACTTTTTTCCCGCGCGGCATCCAGATCGCCCACGGCGCCAGCCACAGCAATCCGGCCACGCCCAGCGCCAGAAAAAACACGCGCCAGCCGTACACCGGAATCAGCAGCCCGCCGAGCAGCGCGCCGATCGCCGGACCGAGTTTCGTTCCCGCATCGATGGCCGCATTCGAAAATCCGCGGCGGTGCTCCGGAAAACAGGTCACCAGAATTCGCGAATAAGAAGGGTAGGCGATCGATTCGCCGGAGCCGAGCAGCAGGCGCAGCGAGAAGATCACCGCGAAGGATTGCGCGAACGCCGTCGCCGTGGTCGCGAGCGACCACAACAGGATCCCGCCGGCCAGCACCAGAGACACGTGCAGCCGGTCCACCAGCCATCCCGCGATGTAGCAGAGCTGCGCCAGCGCGTAGGTCCAGAAAAAGGCGGAAAGCAACAGGCCGAGCTGGTAATTGGAAAGATGCAGCTCCCGCTGCACGTCGGTCGCGCCGACGGAAAGATTGGCGCGGTCGGCATAATTGAGCAGTCCGGAAAGGAACAACAGGGTGAGAACGAACCAGTACCGCGTCACGTTTGACAAGTGTATCGCGCCCGGGTCGTTCGTGAAATCTGCGTGGATCGCGAAGGACGGAGAGCCCCGGAGAACCCCCGCCATGACTGGCGGGGCTGTGGTGCGCGATCAATGCGCTGGCGGCGGAGAAATCGTGTCTATACTGGAATCGTGGGCCGTCTGGTGTGGGGAATCGCTTTCATGAGCGCGGTAGTGTGCGCCCAGCCGCAGCCCGCGGCGAAAAAAACTCAGCCGCCGCCCAAATACGCCGAGCCGCCGGAAGAAGACGATTCGCTTAAGCCGCAAGTGTACACCTTGAATCCGATTGAAGCGCAAAAAAACGTCGTCGCCGGCGACTTCTATTTCAAGAAGGGCAAATACCAGCCCGCGCAGTGGCGTTACAACGAAGCCACCAAATGGGACCCCGGTTCGGCGGAAGCATTCCTGAAGCTCGGCGAGACCGATGAAAAGCTGCACGACCGCAAAGGCGCCCGCGCGGCGTACACAAAATATCTGCAAATTTCCCCTACCGCCAAAAACGTTCCGGAAATTCACAAGAAACTCGAAAAACTCGCGAAATAGCGGATTCTAACTAATCCGCTGGTTCGGTTGCCGCACGATCGGGGCCGCTTAATAGCCCTTGGTGGTAATCCAGAAGCTTTCCTCCCAGTATCCGCCAACGGGTATCGTCTGGAGTTCCTTATAGACGCCCTTTTGTGCCAGGTTCAAGGCGTTGGTGATGGCGACCATCGGCTCGAAGGCGATGAAACCTTTCGCCGCCGGCGCAGCCGAACCGGGAGCGGGAGGGACTGCCGGAGGCGCGACCCTCACGCCTTGCGCGGGGTCCACCGGGAAGGGCCCGGACGGCGCCGGGACGGCTCCGCCATCGCTCCGGCCCCGGCCGGCGCCGCGGCGACCGCCACCGGGGTTGCCCGCGCTGCGCGGCGTGGACCATAGCAGCACGACTTTGAACTTCGGCCCCAGCGTCTCGTCGAGCTCCTTGCCGTTGTACATCAGGCGCATGGTGGCGCGGCCTTTCGCGTCGCGTATCAGGTCGCTGAACACGTCGTCGATCAGCGCGTAGTTCTTCAGGTGGATCGCCGTGCGGCTCTGGTCCAGGCTGAAGAAGTTCTCGATTGGCTGCGTCTCGCCGGTGGGCAGCCGCTGCGGAATCTCGATCCAGTGCGTTCTGGCGTCCACCGAGACGGTCCAGTCGTCGCGATTTCCGTCGGGAAGTTCGTAGATCGGATGGAAGCCGATCACCACCGGCATCGGCTCGCTGCTCAAGTTGTCGAGCCGGGTGTGCACTTCGAGCGCGCCGTTCGAAACGCGGTAGGTGAGCGTGATGGTGTGCGCGAACGGGAACTGCTTGATGAATTCCGGAATCCGGTAGAAATCCAGTTTGCAGGTGACCCACGCGCTGTTGCGGTCGGCCTTGAACCCAACGAGCTGCCATGCCTTCGAGCCATTCACGTAGCCGGTGCCCGGAATCGGGCCGCGCACGTTGCCAAGTCCCAGATCGAAGTCGTACTTTTTGCCGTTGGCGTAGAAAGCGGTCTGATCCAGGCGGTTGGCGAAGGGCGCGAGCAGCGGCATTCCGCTCAAACCGGAGTTCGCCAGGAAGGCGTCGAGCGAGGCGGAGGTGCGCACCAGGTTGTGGCCGTTCACCTGGATCTTCCACGCCTTCCCCATGCTCGCCACGACTTCGACATTCATTCTGGCGGTGGTGTCGGCCAGCGCAATCACGCCGCCATCCTGTTTCGCGGTGTAGCGCTGCGCGTCCGCCGGCGCGGCGACGATTGATATCAGCGCCGCCGCCAGCGCGCATGCCTGAAATCCGTGAGGTGTCATGATCTTTCTCCGGGCCGTCTGAACGGCTGGGCGGGACGAAGTTCCAGTTTAGGACATGAGCGCCTGGTCAGGATACACTTCGGCTGCGGGCGGCGTTTGAAAACGATGGGACTGATGTTGCGGGCGGCCGGGGCTTCTGGGCTTTTCGCCAGGCGTGTCGACAGGCCCGCGCCCTTACGAGCGCGGCTCCCATCTTCCGGCCGCCGGTGATTCAAGAGGCACGACCACCGGAAGTTTATCGAATCGATCCGACGCCGGAGGATACGGAAAAAGGGGCAGACCACGGAACCCCCGCCATTACCGGCGGGGATTTCTTTCCCCGCTCCCGGCGAAAGGATTGCCATTCCGTTGACCTCCGTCGACAAGCGGGAAAACTTCATGCTCGACGTAACGCGCGCGCAAATCAAGTTGACCAAAGCGACGTACCAGAACCGTGCGCGCCCGCCGCCCGCCCTCAAGTCTCGCCGCTTTTCCGCCGATGGATCACCGATGCTTCATCGACTCGCTGTCCTTCTGCTTCTCGCCGCGGCAGCCTTCGCGCAGCGCAAAGATCCCGCAATCTATATTCATCCCGAAACGCCAAGAACGCGCGAAATGCCGCCCAGCCGATCGCTCTCGCTCGCTCCCGCCACGGTCGTCTCGCTCGGCGCTTTATCGCCGGCCGAACTTGGCAAAATCGGCCTGGTGAATGGCCTGCGCCGCATCGGCGTGCACCGCGCCGTGCCCGACGGATCGCTCGCCCGCGGCAGTTGGACCCAGACCGCCAACGGATTCCTCTGGCGCGTTCGCCTGCAATCCACCGGCGCCACCGGCATCCGCATCAATTTCACCAATTTCAACCTCGGCGACGCGAAGCTGTGGGTTCACGCCGGCAATTCCATCGACGGTCCTTATACCGCGCGCGGACCTTACGGCAACGGCGATTTCTGGAGCGGCACCGTAAAAGCCGACACCGTCACCATCGAGCTTTCGGCCGCGCAACCGTTCACCACGCTGCCCTTCCACGTCCACAAACTCGCGCACCAGGTCCAGGATGCCTCCACGCCGCAGCCGCTGCCCGATTACGCCGCCTACTGCGAGCTCGACGTCAACTGCTATGCCGACTGGGCCCAGGCCAAGGAATCCGTCGCGCACATTGAATTCGAGGAAACGCAAGGCGCCGAGCAGGGCACCTACGTCTGCTCCGGCGCCGCCGTTGCCACCCGCGACAACAGCTTCAAACCGTATCTTTTGACCGCCGGCCACTGCATTCACGACGAACCCGCCGCGCGATCGCTGGAAACCTGGTGGGCCTACGAATCGGCCGGCTGTAACCTCGGCCCGCCCGATACCATGGGTACGCTCAATTCGCAAAACGGCGGCGATCTGGTCTCCTGGGCCACCATCGAGGCGGGCGATTTCAGCCTGGTTCTTCTGCCCAATATTCCCAGCGGCGTCGAATTCGCCGGCTGGGACACCGGCGACCCGGCCATCGGCTCCAGCGTCACCGGCATCCATCACCCCATGGGTTCCTACAAACGCATCTCCTTCGGCAACACGGAAACCGGTGAAGATGTTTTCGTCGGCAACGATCTCGCCCCCGCGTCGCTCTACCACCTGGTCAACTGGAACGAAGGCATCACCGAGCCTGGCTCTTCCGGCTCGCCTTTATTCACCTCGCCCGGCGTCATCGTCGGCACCCTGACCTACGGCCCCGATTTGCCCGGCGATTATCTGTGCCAGATCGGCAGTATCAGCGGCTACGGCAAATTTTCCAACGCCTATCTTACGCTTCAGCCATACCTCGAAGACTTTCCGGTTACCATCGTCCAGCCGTCGGCCAGCAATGTTCAATTCAACGGACTCAACCACGCCATCACCGGCGGCGCCACCCAGAACGTCACGCTGACCGTCCAGAGCGCGTCACCCGTCAACTGGAGCGCCCGCGCCGACGCCCCCTGGATCCAGGTGGCGCCCGTTTCCGGAACCGTCTCCGCGTCCGCGCCGGCCACGCTCGCCATTACCGTCAACCCGTCCTACTTCATCACCAGCGACACTTACACCGGAACCGTCACGCTGCTCTCCGGCGCCGCGCCGCCGCAATTTATCAACGTGCAGGTTACCATGCAGATCGAGACCTCGAACGTGGTCGCGACGGCCAACCCCAATCCCGTTCCCGAATCCGGCGCCAACTGGCAACTGAGCCTGCAACTCCAGGAAACCGGCGGAGCCGCAACAGAGCTCACGCAAATGAAGATTGACGGCGTCGATTACTCGGCGAATCTCGCCACGTGGTTCGGCTCGACCACGCTGCCCGCCAACGGCACGCTCACCGCGACCCTCTACACCGCCGGCCTGTCCGTTCCCGTAACCAAATATTTCGAATTTTGGGGAAAAGACGTTTTAAGCGGCGCCACCTGGTATCGGCTGCTGACGGTGACGTTCACCGACTAAACCTTTCCCGAAAGGTTTCTTTCATTTCCCGCTTCGGCCCGCGCGTACTTTCGCGCTCGGTGCGGAAGCTTAAAGCATGAAGAAATACATCCGGGAAATGCTCGACGATTTACGGAAAAAGCACCACAAAGATTACGTTCCGCCGGTTCCCAAGCCGCCCGCCGGCGCGCCTGCGATCGATTTATCCACGCCTCCGCCGCCTTCGCTGCCGCGCGATCTCGAAAACCAGATTCTTTCGACCAATCCCGAAGAGCGCCTTCGCCAGCTCGATTTTCAGGCGCAGCAAAGCGAGGAAGAACAAACCCTCGGATAGCGTAGCCCGCGGAGGGCGGACTTTTAGTCCCGCTGCGCTCGAAGATAGGCAACAAATCTCTGGCACGCTACCACACCGGCGAACCCTTCCCCAACAGCACCGCCCGCCGCGCGCCCGTCGCCGACGGCAGATTCCCCGGACGCCGCTGAATAAATTCATAGGCGAGAATCGCAAACGCGATGGCCTCTTTGGCGTCCGGGTCGATCCCATATTCGGCGCTGGTGGCGATGGAATGCGCCGGCAGCAGCTCGCGCAGCCGCCGCATCATCTGCCGGTTGTGCACCCCGCCTCCGGACGCGATCACTTCGCGCGCTTCATAATCGCGGATCGCGTCGGCGATGGTCCGCGCCGTCAACTCCGTCGCCGTCGCGATAAGATCCGGAAGCGGCAGTCCCGTCGCCATCAATCCGCTGACAAATTCGCGTCCGAACTGCTCGCGCCCGCACGCTTTCGGCGGATCCAGCTTGAAATAGGGATCGCTCAACATCGCCTCCAGCATCCGCGGATGAACCTTCGCGCCCCGCGCGATGCGTCCCCCGCGATCGTAATGGAGCGCGCCGCCGCTGTGATGGGTCGCCAGCGCGTCGATGATCATGTTGCCCGGCCCGGTGTCGAATGCGATCACGTCTTCGCGCTCCGCCCCGGCCGGAATGAAGGTGATGTTGGCGATCCCACCGATATTCAGCGCCACGCGTCCCGCGCGCTTGTCGCGGAACAACAGAAAATCGACGTTCGGCACCAGCGGCGCGCCTTTTCCGCCCGCGGCCATATCGCGCTCGCGAAAATTGGAGATGGTCCACAACCCGGTCCGCTCGGCGACCACCGCCGCTTCGCCGATCTGCATCGTGCTGGCGACGCAATGCCCCAGATATTCCACCGGCGCGGCCTCATGAAAAATCGTCTGCCCGTGCATCCCCGCCAGCACAATCGAATCGAGCGAGACGCGATGCCGCCGGCAAGTCTCGCGAATCGCCTGCGCATAAAGCTCGCCCAGTAGAAAATTCAGCCGCGCGATCGCCGCCGTATGGGTCATCGAATTGGAGACACCCAAAATCGCCTCGCGCACCAATTTCGGATAAGGCGTCGAGCGGAACGCAATCGGTTGCACCCGCACCCCACCGCGTTTGCGCGAAATATCGACAATCGCGACGTCGATCCCGTCGAGCGAAGTCCCGCTCATTACCCCGGCGACTCTCATAAAGGTGGCGTAAGCCGCCAGGCTTGCGCTCCAAGCGCACAGCTACGCCACTGGCAACGTGCGATACCAATCGCAGCGGGTGTCATCATTTCAACTCCTTCTGCAAATCGGCGAGCAGTTGCAGCGCCTCGATTGGCCGCAAATTGTCCAGCTTCAGCCCCCGAATCCGATCCGCCAATTCCGAATTCACCGGCTCGAATAATTTGATCTGCACCGGCGCCGGACGCGGCAGAAAATCCTCGTGAGCGATAAGAATCTCTCGCGCCCGCTCAATCACGCTGATCGGCAGCGCCGCCAGCCGGGCCACTTCAATCCCGTAGCTCCGGTCCGCCGCGCCCGGCTCCACGCGCCGCAGAAACAAAATCTGATCGCCCGATTCTTTCACCGAAACATGCAGATTCCGCACCCCCGGCAACTGCTCGGCCAGCTCCGTCAATTCGTGATAATGCGTGGCAAACAACGTTTTCGCGCGAATTTGTTTGTGGATATGTTCCACCACCGCCCACGCCAGAGCCAGCCCGTCGTACGTCGACGTTCCGCGTCCGATCTCGTCGAGCACAATCAGGCTGCGCGGCGTCGCCGTATTTAAAATGACGGCCGTCTCCGTCATCTCCACCATAAACGTCGATCGGCCGCGCGCCAGATTATCGGCGGCGCCGATTCGGGTGAACACCTGATCGATTCGCGGCACAAGCGCCTCGTCCGCGGGAACAAAACAACCCATCTGCGCCAGAATCGCCAGCAGCGCAGCCTGCCGCAGATAGGTCGATTTGCCGCCCATGTTCGGGCCGGTAATCACCGCGATAAATTCCGTCTCCGGATGAAAATACAAATCGTTCGGAATAAACCGCTGCGCGTCGCGCTCCGTCAATTTTTCGATCACCGGATGCCTTCCGCCGGCCACGCGCATCTCGCCCGATTCAGAAAATCGCGGCCGCGTGTAACGATTCTCCGCCGCAATTTCCGCCAGCGCGACGCTCACATCCAGTTCCGCCAGAGCCGCGGCCGTCGCCTTGATCCGCGCCGCATGTTCCGCCGCCAACGCGCGCAGCCGCTCGAAAATCTCGCGCTCGATCGCCAGAATTTTTTCTTCCGCTTCAAGAATCTTCGCTTCCAGTTCTTTCAGCTCCGGCGTAGTGAACCGCTCCGCGTTTACCAGCGTCTGTTTGCGATCGTAATCGGCCGGCGCAAGATGCATATTCGCCTTGGAAATTTCGATGTAATATCCGAAAACATTGTTGAACCGGACCTTCAGCGACCCAATCCCGGTGCGCGCCCGCTCCCGCTGCTCGATCTGCGCCAGATAAGTTTTACTGTTGCGGGAAATATCGCGCAATTCATCCAACCGCGCATCGAAGCCGTCGCGAATCGTTCCGCCGTCGCTCAAATTCACCGGCGGCTCTTCGGCGATGGCCCGCTGCACCTCATCGCGCACCTCGGCGACTTCGTCCAGCCGCTCAAAAATTTCCCGCAGCCGCGCCGCGCGCGAACCGATGATCCGCTGTTTTAAATTTGGCACCACCGCCAGCGACCGCGCCAGCGCATTCAGCTCCCGCGGACCCGCCGTCGCCAGCGTCACCTTCGCCAGCAATCGTTCCAGATCGAGAATCGACGACAAATCCTTCGCCAGCTCCGCGCGCAAAATCACGCCGGCGTGCAATTCCTCGACGGCATCGAGCCGCGCTTCGATTTCCTGCAAATCGATCGATGGCGCGAGCAACCGCCGCCGCAGCAGCCGTCCGCCCATGCCCGTCCGGGTCTGATCCAGAACGTTCAGCAGCGTCGATTCCTTCGATTCCCCCGCAAACAGCGGCTCGACCAGTTCCAGATTGCGAACCGTCGTCGCATCCAGAATCATGGTGTCCGCGCGATTGTAAAACGACGGCCGGTCCAGATGATCGAGAGCGCTGCGCTGCGTCTCCCGCAAATAATGCAGAATCGCCGCCGCCGCGCCGATCGCCAGCGGCCGTCCTTCGAGGCCGCAGCCGTCGAGCGCCAGCAGCTTGAAATGGTCGCGCAGACTGCGCGCGGCGTAATCGGCGCCGAAAATCCACGGCTCGACCTCCGTGCGCAGACACGGCAGCCGCAACGTTGAAGCGCTCGGAATCAGCGCCTCGCGCGGGCCCAGATTTTCAAGCACCGGAGCCAGTTCGTCAATTTCAACTTCCGTCGCGCGAAATTCGCCGGTTGAAACATCCACGTGGGCCAGCCCCGCGCGCGTCGAATCGGCAAAAACCGCGGCCAGAAAATTGTTTTCATGCGACCGCGCCGTCATCGCCGTCCCCGGCGTCACCACCCGCGTCACCTCGCGCTTCACCAGTTTTTTGGTCAATCGCGGATCTTCCATCTGATCGCAGATGGCCACGCGAAAGCCTTTCTGGATCAGCCGCGCGACGTAATTCTCGGCTGCGTGATACGGCACGCCGCACATCGGAATGTCTTTTTGGCGCGAAGTGAGCGTAATTTCCAGCTCGCGCGCCGCGGTGACCGCGTCTTCGTAGAACAGCTCGTAAAAATCGCCGACGCGGAACAGCACCAGCGCACTGGGAAACTGCTGTTTGACCCCGTAGTACTGCCGCATGAGCGGCGTCGACGGCTCACTCATGCCGGTAACTGTGTGGCGCACGCACTCCTGCGTGCCGCGTCGACTCTCCAGTCGACGCCTTCGACGACGTATCGATACCGCTCCACTTACGCGTAAATTCCCCGCAGCCGGATCGCCTGCGCCACCCGGTCGAGCGACAGCATGTACGCGGCCGTGCGATTATTCACCCCGTGCTTGTCCGCGTACGCCACCACGTCCTGAAAGCTGTCCACCATCACTTCTTCCAGGCGATCGTTCACCATGCGCTCATTCCAGAAATAGCCCTGCCGGTCCTGCACCCACTCGAAATAGGATACCGTCACCCCGCCCGCGTTGGCCAGAATATCCGGGATCACGAAGATTCCCTTGTCCGCCAGAATCGCATCCGCGACGTGCGTCACCGGACCATTCGCGCCCTCGCACAAAATCTTCGTCCGCAGACGCGCCGCGTTCTGCGAAGTGATCACGTTCTCCTTCGCCGCCGGAAGCAGAACGTCCGTCTCCAGATACATCGCTTCGTTCTTATCCAGGTCCTCGCCGCCGGAAAATCCGGTGATCGATCCGGTCTCCGCGCGATGCTTCATCAGCGCCACAACATCCAGGCCGCGCGGATTGTACACCGCGCCGTCCCACTCGATGATGCACACGATGCGATAGCCCGCGCGAGCCATCAGCTTGGCGGACATGCTGCCGACGTTGCCGAATCCCTGAATCACCACCCGGGTCGAGGACCGTTCCAGGCCCAGCCGCCGCAGCGCCTGGTCGGTGACGATCATGCAGCCCCGTCCGGTCGCTTCCGCGCGGCCCTTGGACCCTCCCAGGGCGATCGGTTTGCCCGTTACCACCGCGGACTGCGTCTGCCGCGCGTGCATCGAATAGGTATCCATGATCCACGCCATGGTCTGTTCGTTGGTGTTCATGTCCGGCGCGGGCACGTCGATCTCCGGACCGATGAATCCGAACAACTCTGCGGTGTAACGCCGCGTGATCCGCTCCAGCTCGCCAGGCGAAAGCAGGCTGGGATCGCACACCACGCCGCCTTTGCCGCCTCCAAACGGAATATTCACCACCGCGCATTTCCAGGTCATCCACGCCGCCAGCGCGCGAACTTCATCATGCGTTACATCCGGCGCGTAACGAATCCCTCCTTTGGCCGGCCCGCGCGCGATCGAATGCTGCACGCGATACCCGGTGAAAACCTCCAGCCGTCCGTCGTCGAGCATCACCGGAATATGCACGATGACTTCGCGCGACGGCGTGCGCAGCACCTTCTGCATGCCGTCATCGAGCCCCAGTTTGGCCGCCGCGGCGTCAAATCGCGCCTCAGCCGAAAGACGCGGATTGAATTCGTCGTCCAGGCTGTTAGGAAGATGATTGGTTATGGCCGTCGACGGCGTGGTCGCTTCCAGAATCATAAATGCCCTCCGCCTTATTATAGGCAGGCGAGTCCGTAGAATAGAGTTATGGGCCGCCTGATTATCTTAATCGGCATTGCGCTGATAATCTTTGGGCTGGTCGTAATGGTGGGCGAACGCGCCGGAATCCGTTTCGGACGCCTCCCCGGCGATATCATCGTCCGCGGCAAACACAGCACCTTCTATTTCCCGGTCATCACCTGTTTATTGCTCAGCGTCCTGCTGACGTTGCTCTCCTGGCTCTTCAGAAGATAACGTAAGACCAAACCCCCGCCACGCCCGGTTGGCGCCCAATGGAAAAGGGGAACTTTCGTCCCCCTTCGCCGCGTCGTTCGAATGAAACTCTGAAATCGTGACTTCTTGGTCCCCTTCGCATCGGGGACCTTCAGCATACCATTTTTCTTTAAGTGGACAACGCGAAGGTCACGTCGATTTCCGTATCCACCTCAGCCGGCTGACCGTTCAGATAGGTCGGACGATACACCCATTGCCGCACCGCCCTCAGCGCCGAATCGATCAGCAGCGGACGCCCGCTGATCACCGCCAGATCCTTGATATGACCATCCTTGGCGATCACCGCCTTCAGCCGCACCACTCCGCCGATCCGCGCCTCCTCCGCCAGTTTCGGAAACGCCGGCTGCACTTCGTGGACCAGCTTCGCCGCCTGCACCTCGCCGCCGACCTCCAGCGGACCCGCGGCCGCCGGCGCCACCTTCGCCGCCGGTGGAGGAGGCGCAACCACGGGGCTCGGCACCACCCCGGCAATTCCGCCCATCACTCCACCGGGTACGCCGCCCGGCACGCCGCCTGGCACTGCCTCCAGGTCGGGTGCTTGCGGCAATAACGGTTCCGCGTCCGCAACCGCTTGCGGCTGATCTTTCGGAACCGTCCTCGGCGCCGTCAGCACGCCAGGATTGAAACGGCGCGGCGCCAATTGTCGTAATTTCGTGGGAACCTTCACCGCCGGAGCCGGTGGAGGCGGCGGCGCCGGCGGCGGAGCAGGAAGAGTCAGCTCCGTCACCAGCTGCGGCGTGGGGATCGCCTGAACATACATGAGAGGAAGCGCCACGGCGATCCCGATCGCCGCAAGCTCCCCGAGAATCGCCGCCGCGAAGGTCCACTTGCTCCGGCCGTTCGAATTCTTGAGAATGCTCTGCTCAAACATCCACTATGTTGGATGTCGCGCCGTCCACCCCATCCATCCCCTCCGCAGGTTACGTGCGGCCGCAAAGCGGTACTATTTAGCCGCGTACTATGACGTAAGGTGTTCAATCTAGGGCGCTACCCCCTTGACCTTAAGTGCGTCCGCGATTTACAGTCGAGATACCCATGCACGAGCAGCGAAAACACCAGCGCTTCGATCTCCGCCTCCCGATCGAGCTGATTCATCATGGCGCATCCCACAAACCGGCCGGCGAGACGAAGAATGTCAGTTCTTCCGGCGTGCTGTTTACCTCCGCGGTCCCGGTGGAAGTGGGCGAATCGATCGAATACATGATCACCTTTCCGAAAGTTCCCGGCGCGCGCGCCGATGTGCGTCTGCGCTGTGTCGGCAAGGTGCTTCGGAATGAGCCGGAAACCACCTTCGCGGTCACGCTCGAACGCTACGAATTTCTGCGCACGCGACTCTGAACCCCACTGGGAGACCCGGCGCCCGTCGTGGTGCGGCAGCCTCTCCGGCGCGAAGCGCGTTATCCTATCTAATCGATGCCGACGGACGACACTGCCGTTCTGTTCGCCCGCATGGACGCCAAAGCTCGTGATGTCGTCGAAAAACGTTTCGGCGTGCGCCTCGATTCCGCCTCTTCCGGCGAAAAACAGCAGGCCGCCTGGGACGTTTATCAAAACGCGACCGTCAAAATTCTGAAAGCGATTCAGACCGCCCGTATCGAGGACCCCGCCGGCTACTCCGCCACCATCGCCCGCAATAGCTGCCGCGATTATTGGCGTCTGCGCAACCCCGGATGGGCCGATCTGAAAGGCCGCCTCAGCCGTTTTTTCCGCAAACAGCCGGCCTGGATGATGTGGCAAACCACGGGGCAGCCCGGCTGGATCTGCGGACCTTCCATGTGGCGGGAAAAACCGCTCGCCTCCGCGAGCCGCGTGAGCGAACTGATCGAGCAGCCGCGCCGCATCGCGTCCTCCGCGCTGCCCCGCCTCGAACTGCTCGATCACCTCGACGCCGCTGCTTGGGATCGTCTGCTGCGCGGCATTTTTGAATATCTCGAGGCTCCCGCGCGTCTGGATGAGCTGGTGTCGATCGCCGGCGTTCTGTTCGGCGTCAAAGGATCGCGCGAAATGGCTTTCGACGAGCTCGCTTCGCCGGAAGACGGCCGGACCTGGGAACCTCCCGCGCCGGAGCCGCGCGCCGACGATCGCCTGGTGATCGTGCAACAGCTTCGCCGCCTGTGGGATGAAATCAAGTCCATGCCCAAACGCTGGGTTCTCCCGTTCCTATTGAATCCGCCGGTGGTGAAAGGTCCCAAAGGCACGGCGGATCGCGGTGAAGTGGCCGTTTTCACCTCGTGCGGTATCGCCGGCGTGGCCGAAATTGAAGCGTTGATCGGCTTTTCCGACGCTCACTATGAACTGCTGTTCCGCGAGCTGAATCTCGCGCCCGCGGCCGATCCGCGCCTGCGTTTTGCCGCCATCTGGAACGCCCTGCCCCTTGAAGACGGTCTGATCGCGCGCCTGATGGGCCTCGATTCCAGCCAGAAAGTCATCAATTTGCGGATGGTTGCAAAGAATCACCTGGCTCAGTCTCTGGTTGAAGAAAAAAAACGCGTGGCTCACTAATATCGCCGCCGCCGTCGCGCCCATACGTTTTGAGAGCGGAAAATGGTCGAGCATCTCAGTCGCGAGCAGATGGTCCGGTATCGGGATCGAACCCTGCCGGCAGCCGAACTGATCGCCGTCGACGCGCACCTGAGCCTTTGCGCCGCCTGCCGTGCGGAGCTGGCCCCCACCGGTTCCGAAGCCACCTTTCTCGCCGCTATCGGCGCCGCGCGAAACGAGCACCTCAGCTACGAACAAATGGACGCCTGGTTCGACAATCAGCTCGATTTATCGGAGCGCGAGCTGGTGATGGCGCACATCGCGCTGTGCGAACCCTGCGCGCGCCAGTTGCGCGCCTATGAATCCTACGCGCCGGCGATGAGCGCGTTGATCCCCCCTCCGGCGCAGGAGTTGAGCACCTGGAGGGATCGCCTGCGCGGTTTTTTTCGGACCCCTAGATTCGCCATGATCGTGACCGTTGCGCTGGTCGTGCTGATTCTGAGCCCGTTGGTGATTCGCCAGACCGGTGACTCCGGGTCGCTCTCGTTTTTCGGTCCACCGCGGCCCGCTTCGCTCAGTGATCTGCCGGCCAATCCGGATTCGACGCTGCTTTATCCCGTCTCGCAGGCGGTCGAGGAGCGGCAGCCCATTTTGCGCTGGCAATCGGCCGGTAACGAAGCAGTGCAGGTTTTCATCTTCGATTCGGAGCACAAAGAAGTAGCCCACAGCGCTCCGCTTTCCGCCGGCGATTGGCTCGTGCCGGTTCCCCTAGACCGTGGTGCGGTGTATTCGTGGGAGGTCCGCGCCACGGCCCCAGGTGGAGCGGCGCGGCAGGCGTCGTTCCGCGTATTGAGCGAAGCCGATCACGAAAAACTCGCCGCCGCGCGAGCCGCCGGCACGCCGCCGGCCGAGTTAGGCGGAATGGCCCGTCAGATGGGCGCGTTAAGCGAAGCGCAGCGCCAGTTCCACATTGCCACCCAGCGCGACCCGCAAAACGCCGACGCGCAAAAAAATCTGGATCAGATCAATCAACTTCTCGGCCGCTAAGTCGGCTTTTCCGTGGCGCACGCACTCGTGCGTGCCGCGTCGAGACTCGTCTCGACGCCCTCGCCGCTGAAACTTCAAAACCCCGTCGCGTCAGGGCTGGCTACAATCCCCGCACCACTGCCTCCGTAAACTCCCCGGTCGACGCCTTCCCTCCCAAATCCGCCGTCACCTGCCGATGCTCCGCGTACACCTTCTCGATCGCCGTCTGCAACCGCCGCGCCGCTTCATACTCCTTCAGGTGCCTCAGCATCAGCACGCTCGACATCATCATCGCCGTCGGATTGGCTAATCCTTTTCCCGCAAGATCCGGAGCCGACCCATGCACCGCCTCGAACACCGCGTACTCCTCGCCCATGTTCGCGCCCGGCACGATTCCCAACCCTCCCACCAGTCCCGCCGCCAGATCGGAAACAATGTCGCCATACAGATTGGGCATCAGCAAAACATCGAACGTCTCCGGACGGATCACCAGTTGCATCGCCGCGTTGTCGACGATCAATTCCTGGTATTCAATCCCCGGATGTTTTTGCGCCGCCTCGCGGCAACAGCGAAGGAACAACCCGTCGGCCAGCTTCATAATGTTGGCCTTGTGAATCGCCGTCACTTTTTTCCGCCCCGCCGATTCGGCAAAGGCGAACGCATATTCCGCGATCCGCGTGGAAGCCGCGCGCGTGATCACTTTCAGGCCCGTCACCACGTCGCGCACCACTTCCACTTCCAGGCCGGAATAAAGGTCCTCGGTATTTTCGCGGAAAATCACCAGGTCGATCTTCACATCCTCGAATCGCGTGTGCACGCCGGCCAGCGATTTTACCGGCCGCACGTTGGCAAACAATTCCAGCCGTTTGCGCAGCGCGACGTTCACGCTGGTATAACCTTCCCCGATCGGCGTGGTCACCGGACCTTTCAGTCCGACACGCGTCCGTTCCAGACTTTCGATGACGTGTTCCGGCAAAGAATTACCGGTCTGTTGAATCACCCGCGCATTCAGCTCGACCTCTTCCCATTCGATGCGAACGCCGGTAGCATCCACGGCGCGCCGCGCCGCGTAGGCGACTTCAGGACCGATGCCATCGCCCGGAATCAGAGTAACGTGATGGGTCACTCCTCATTTTACTGTGCCGGCCGTGTGGCGCACGCTCACTCGACCTCGCGCCCCATATACATCTCACTCACCACCTCGCGATAATTCTCCAGCACCCGTCCCCGCCGGATCTTCATCGTCGGAGTCACTTCGCCGTGTTCAATCGAAAAATCGCGCGCCAGAATTTTGAATTTCCGGATCTGCTCAAACGACGCGAGCTGCCGGTTCACCTCCTTCACCGCCCGCTCCACCGCCTCGCGCGATTCCTCCGGCGGCCCGTTCACCGTGAACAGCGCCGTCACGTACGGCATCCGGTCGCCGATCAGCAGCACCTGGTTGATCGCCGGCTCGCGCTTGAACAGCACCTCGATCCGCGCCGGATAAATTTTCTTCCCGTTGGAGGAAACAATCAGCTCCTTCTTGCGCCCGGTAATGTACCAATAGCCGTCCGCATCCACTTCCGCGATATCGCCGGTCGCCAGCCATCCGTCGCGCAGCACCGCCGCCGTCGCTTCCCGATCTTTGTAATACCCGCTGAACAGGCACGGGCTGCGCAGCATCAATTCGCCGTCGTCTTCCAGGCGCGCTTCGACGCCCGGCAGCATTTTTCCGATGCTCCCCGATTTCGGCCGGTCCAGCGGATTGAACGCCGCCACGCCGCCTTCGGTCAATCCGTAGCCTTCGATCAGCGGCATCCCGATCGCCGCGTAAAACTCCGCCAGATCTTTTCCCAGCGGCGCTGCGCCCGACGCCGCAATGCGAATCCTTCCGCCCAATCGCGCGCGAATTTTTTTAAAAATTACCGCATCGAAAAATTTGAGCGACGCGCGCAGCAGCAGCGGCGCCGGTTTTCCCTCCTGCCGCAGCCGGCTCGCCTCCGACCCCGCGCCCAGCCCCGCATAAAACAATTTGCGGATCGCCGCCGGCCGTTTTTTGATCTCCGCCGAAATGGTCGAATATACCCGTTCCCAAACCCGCGGCGGAGCCAGAAAAAACGTCGGCCGCACGCTGCGAATTTCATTCGGCAATTTGGAAAGTCCTTCGGAAAACACCACGCAGGACCCTTGCCGCAGCGGCACCAGCTCCACCACCACGCGCTGCGCGATGTGCGCCGACGGCAAAAACGCGATGGTCACGTCTTCGGTCCCGATCGGCAGAACCTGGGGCGCATGATCCATGTTTGAAACCAGCGCGCGCTGCGTCACCAGCCCCATTTTCGGCTCGCCGGTCGCGCCCGAAGTCATGTACAGCACCGCGTGATCCGATTGGTTCACTTCACCGTGAATCCGCTCGAACAGGCCCGGATCTTCGCGCAATTTTTTCTCACCCGACGCGCGAATTTCTTCCAACGTGGCGACCCCCTCCGCCTCGCCCGTCAATAAAATCCAGCGCGCCCGCTCGCCCGCCGCTTCAAGCGCGCTCATCGCCTTCGCATTTTCGACCATCGCCACCCGCGCGTCCGACGCCTTCAGCGTCCGCGCCTGGTCGGCGTAAGGCAGGCTGGTATACAGCGCCGCCGCGATCGCTCCGCAGGCCATCAACGCCAGATCGGCGAGATAGAATTCCGCGCGCGTCTCCGATTGCAGCGCTACAATCTCGCCTTTTTTGATTCCGAATTCGCGCAGCCCCACCGCGATCTGGCGCACCGCGTCGCGATACTGGCCATAGGTCCACGATCGATAGGCGCCTTCCGCGGGCTGGCGCAACGCGACCGTTTCCGGATGCGCCGCGGCGGTCTCTTCCAGCACCCGATAGACAGTGCGAGGCCCCATTTCGCTCAATGCTACCATGCAAACTTAATGTCTCTCTATAAAGAATTAGAGCTCGCGCGCCGCATCGCGTTTCAATCCGCGGAACTCGCCCTGCGCCATCAATCCTTGGGCGTCATTCCCGAAACCAAACCCGACGATTCTCCGGTCACCATCGCCGATCGCGAATGCGAGCGCCTCATCGCCCATGCGCTCGAAGAGAATTTCCCCGGCGACGGAATCTTGGGCGAAGAAGGCGCGCAAAAAGAATCGCGCAGCGGCCGCCGCTGGATTATCGATCCCATCGATGGCACCCGCGATTTCGTCCGCGGCGATCCGTTATGGTGCGTGCTCATCGGCCTCGAAGATCGCGGCGAAACCGTGGCCGGCGTGGTCCATCTTCCGATGCTCAACCAGACCGCATGGGCCGCGCGCGGCGCCGGCGCCTATCGCAACGAAAAACGTCTCCGCGTCTCTTCGATCAGCGAAGTGTCGCACGCGGTCATCAGCGTCAACGCGCTCACCCGTGTCGGCGGCCAGCCGTTTGCGCCCAACCTGATCGATTTTATCGGCCGCTTCTGGTCCTATCGCTGCCTCGGCGGAACTCCCGACGCGATCATGCTCGCCGCCGGCGAAAGCGACGCCTGGGTCGAGCCTTCGCTTCACGAATGGGACCTCGCCGCCGTCCAGGTGATTCTCGAAGAAGCCGGCGCGAAATTTTTCAGCTTCCGCGGCGAGCGCACCATTTACCACACCAACGCCATCGCCTGCACCCCGGCGTTGGAATCCGCCCTCCGCGCCTTTTTCGTGGCATAAGCCGCCAGGCTTGTGCTGTTCGCGGCGAGCCGTCGGCCCAGACGATAACCGTCGATTCCCGCCACACCCTCCACCATTCCGCCCATAATAAAAAAAGATGTACCGGCGATTCGTAATTTTTCTCTTCTTCGCCGCCGCCGCCTTCGGCGCCACCATCCGGCTCTATCTCAAAGACGGAACCTATCAGCTCGCGCGCGAATACCAGGTCTTGCAGGACCGCGTCCGCTTCTACTCCACCGAGCGCGACGAGTGGGAAGAAATTCCGCTCACCCTGATCGACCTCGACCGCACTAAAAAAGAAATCGCCGAGCACCAGGCCGAGATCAAGGAAGAAGCCCAGCAAGACGCCGCCGAAGACGCGGCCGAAGCCACCGCCGCCAAAGAAGCTACGCTGATCCCGCGCGCCCCCGGCGCTTATTACATCAATGGCGGTCAACTCCAGCCGGTCAAAGTCGCCGAGCAGAAAATCGTCGGCAACAAGCGCCGCAGCGTGCTCAAAGCTCTGTCGCCCCTCCCGATGGTCAGCGGCAAACAAACCGTCGAGATCGACGGCGCTTCATCCGCGCTCAAAATCGCCGAAAAACGCCCCGAATTCTATTTCCGCCTCTCCGACGACGAGCGTTTCGGCATCATCAAAATGCGTGTCACCAAGAAAAACACGCGCGTGGTCGAGGATCTGGAAATCCTGCCGGTCACCAGGGAAGTTGTCGAAAAGCACGACGACATCCCCACGTTCAACAAACAGGAAGGCGATCTTTTGTTTAAAATCTGGCCGGAAAAAGACCTGGACCCCGGCGAATATGCTTTAGTCCAATACACCCCAGGCAAAGTCGATATGCAGGTCTGGGATTTTTCAGTGACCCAATAAAGCGGGCGTTACTGCTGGGCCCTGCGTTCTTCCCGCTGGATCAAATACTCCACCAGCGCCGGCCGCTCCTCCGGATCGATCTTGCCGTTGTGATTCCTGTCGAACGCCATCAGCAGCATCTCTAACCCTCCCGCCCGCGGACCCAATCCCTGCGGCACCCCATTCTCCAACATCGACGCGATATTCTCCGCCCGCGTCGCCCGCCGGAACGCCGGAACATCCTCGGGACTCGCCAGCGTCAGCGACACAAACGCGAACGCCATCTCGTTGGTGGTCTCTTCGCCGAACTTCACTTCACGCGGCGGATTGCTCGGATTATGCGGATTCCCCGCCGAATTGTCGTAGGTGTAGGTCATCTCCAGCCGCGTATCCTTCGGCAGCTTCACCGGACTCGCATAGCGATACGCGCCCTGCCAGTTAAAATCCCAATCCTTGATCCAGATCAGCGGCACCGTCGACCCGTCCGGCAAATGCGCGTCCACCTTCATGTCCTTGCACAGATAATGCGCGTGCGGAAAAATCGCGACCGCCTCGGCATCCATCGGCAGCACTCCCGACGCCTTCACCACGTAATTCGCATCGCCCGCCGGAATATCCAGGTGCTCGTTGCCGAGCACGTACAGCGTGAGCCCCTTGGTCGGCGGCGCCGCGGCGAATTGCAATCCCAGCGACGATTGATCCTCCTCCGCTTTCCCGTCCAGGTGATAGTGGATCTGCAACACCAGATCCGCGCCTTTCTTAATCGTGTGCGCGACCCCCTCCCGGGCCGATCCCGGCTGCGCTCCCGGCGCCCATCCGCCCAGCGATCCCGTAATATCCAGCCCCGGCCCGCCCACGCATGAATATCCCTCGCCGGGCACCGTCTCGCGCTTGCGAGCCTGGCCCGTCGTATCCAGAAACAGCAGCGCGTGATGCACCACGCGCCGGTTGCCCGGCCGAAACTCCACCGTCTTCGCGTACTCGTCTTTATCAGCGTTCAACGGGATCACAAAACATCGGAACTGATCCGGACCCTCCGCCGGCACCGCATACGGCTTGCTCATTTTGACGATCTGATCCGGCTGCCCGGCGATCCATCCATTGGCGAAATGCGGCGGCGTTGGTTTCTCCGCAGGATCTCCTTCCGGCGCTCCGTGCATCGCCCAATCGCGAATGGTGGCGATCTGCGCATCCGTCAAAATCCGCGCATCCAGAAAATTTCCATATCCCGCCGTCGCCTTCCACGGCGGCATCACCCGAGCCCCGGTAATCGCGGCGATCTGTTTCGCCCGCTTGGCCGCATCCTGATAAGTCAGCAGCGCGAACGGAGCCACCTCGCCCGGCCGATGGCAGTTCGAGCAATTTTTATAAAGAATCGGCGCGATGTCGTGATTAAACGTCGGCGCCGCTGCCGTCTTCTCGGCGTCGCCCGCCCAAACCACCCCGCAGCACATCACCGCCGCCATCCAGATCCGCATGTGTCTCTCCCGCCTGTTGAGTCAATCCGAAAAACAGTTGTGGGGCCGGCTCCCAGCCTGGATTCTGAATCAGTCTTCGCTTGTCAGCTAATCCCCGGAATCGCGCAGCCGAGCACTCGCGTCACCGGATGCGCTATCGCTTTCCCCTGCAAAATCGCATCCAGCGCGTCCTGCAAATCGTTTTCCGTCGGCTGATACCGGGTCTTTCCAAAATCGACAAAGCGATCATCCACGCGTCCGCGATACAACTGTTTCCCCTCGCGATCGACAATGACCACCTCCGGCGTCGATCGCGCCCCGGTTTCCCGCGCCAGCGTCTGTTTCGGATCGAGCAGCGCCGCAAACGGCACCTGAAAATCCGTATCGTGCTTCTTCACCGTCGCCGCCGTTTCCTGCGGGTCCGAATAAACATTGAAAAACGCGAAGCCGTGCGCCGAATATTCGCGATAAAGCCGCGCCAGCACCGGCGCATAGGTATTCGAATTGGGACAATCCGTCGCCACGAAAACGAACACCGTCGCTTTATACTGCGCCAGCTCCGCCTGCGTATGCGTCACGCCGCTCGAATCCTTCAAAGCGAACGCGGGCGTGCCCGCCGCGCACAGCGCCGCAATCCCGAAAAAGCAACTCAACCGAGTACCCATAATCGAATTCTAGCTCCCTCATTTCCAAAGCTGGTTACGCCGTGGGGCAGGCTCCCAGCCTGCGGCGGCCTCTAAGGCCGCCTTCTTCGACGATAGCCCCCAGCACCCTGCTAAAGCCGCCCTCCGGGATCACTTCAAAAGCTCTTTGTACAGGTGCCTCTTCCCCACTCCGCGATCCTTCGCGACCCGTTTAATCGCCTCCATCCGCGAAACTCCCGCGCGCTCCAGCTCGGCGACCGCCTCCTCCACCGGCCGATCGTCCGCAACCCCCCCGCCTTTGCCGATCAGCACCGTCATCTCCCCGCGAATCGCCGCGCGCGCCGCCAGCTCCCCGCGAATCTCTTCCGCCGTCCCGCGCAGAAACTCCTCGTGAATCTTGGTCAACTCCCGAGCCACCACCACCGGACGGTCGCCCATCACCTCGCCGATATCCTCGAGCGTCTCTAAAATCCGGTGCGGCGCTTCGTAAAAAATCAGCGTCGAATCCTCGGCGCGCAAATTCTCCAGCGCCCGCCGCCGGGCCATTTTCTTGGCCGGCAGAAATCCTCCGAACCGGAACGCGTCCGTCGCCAGTCCCGACCCGGCCAGCGCTGTCATCGCCGCCGAAGCTCCCGGAATCGGCACCACCGTAATTCCCGCCTCAATCGCCGCCCGCACCACCCGGTAGCCGGGATCGGAAACCAGCGGCGTTCCCGCATCCGAAACCAGCGCGATGGTCTCGCCTCCACGCATTCTCTCCAGCAACTCCGCCGCCCGAGCCACTTCATTGTGCTCGTGATAACTCACCATACGCGTGGCGATTCCGAAATGTTCCAGCAACTTCCGCGTCTCCCGCGTATCCTCGCACGCGATCGCGTCCACTTCCCTCAGCACCCGCGCCGCGCGCAGAGTCATGTCTTCCAGATTGCCGATCGGCGTCGCCACGAGATAAAGGATTCCCGGCATCGTAGTACGATGAAACGTTAGCGGAAATGACTGCCCACACACAAGGGGACTACTACGTCTGGCAAGTCCCCGGAAAATCGGTGTCGGTGCACATCCATTTAGACGTTGTTGACCGCCTGGTCGCTGACGTGATGCGCGCCTTCGCCGCCATCCCCAAGCGCGGCGCCGAAGTGGGCGGAATTCTCCTGGGCGCCATTGAATACGGCCCCATCAACCTCGTCCGCATCGACGATTTCGAGTCGATTGAGACCCATTATAAGAGCGGCCCATCCTACCTGCTCAGCGACGAAGACCGCGCCAGCTTCCGCGACGCCTGCGAGCGCTGGCAGCCCGGCCAGTCGCGTGCGCTCTACGCCGTCGGTTATTATCGCAGCCACACTCGCGACGGCCTGTCGCTCGCGCCCGAAGACCTTGCCCTGCTCGACGAATTTTTCCCCTCGCCCGCGCACCTTGCCCTGCTCATCAAGCCCTACGGCAGCAAACCCAGCCTGGCCGGATTTTTCTTCCGTGAGGATGGCGCTTTTCCCAGCCTCACCGCCCGCGAATTTCCGTTCCGCCGCCGCGAGCTTTCCGGCAGCGAACCCGCGCCGCCCTTCGCCCCGCCGCGCCGGCCCGAAACGCCGCGCCCGTCCGCGCCCGCCCAACCCCGCCCCGGCGCCGTGCGCAGCACCGTCTGGATTCCGCTCTCGTTGGTCTTTCTTTTATTCGGTGTCGCCTTGGGATTGATGATCGCTCTGGCGCGCGGTTCCAACGCCTCGGCGCGCGACGCTCAGAATTTTTCCCTGGGTCTTTCCGTGTCCCCCTCCGACGACAACTTAAGCCTCCACTGGGACCGCGACGCCGCCGCCATCCGCGCCGCCCATCGCGGCGTGCTCGAAATTGAAGACGGCGGCTACAGCAAATCCGTCGATCTCGATCCCGCGCAGCTCCAAAACGGCAACATCATTTATCGCAATTCCTCCGCCGAGGTCCATTTCCGCCTCACCGTCTATCCCAACGCCCACACCACGGTCACCGAAACGATGGACTGGAAGAGATGAAACCACCCCCCACTTACGCACGACCCCCCGACGCCTTCGGCTTCCTCATCAGCCAAACCATCGGCGACCCGATCACCAGCAGCGCCGCCACCAGCAGCAATCCGTCCAGATAACTCAGCACCGTCGCCGATTGCACCACCTGCTGGTACAAAATCCCCAGCGCCTGCTGTGCCGACGCCGCCGGCCCTATGCCCCGCTGCTCTAAAATATGCGTCAACGCCGACCGCGTCTGCTCCACCAGCGCCGGATGCATATCCGCCGTCAGCCGGGCCTGGTGAAACTGCTCTCGCCGGTCGACAAACGCCGTCAAAATCGATATCCCGACGGCCGATCCCAGGTTGCGGCTGAACGCGATCAGGCTGGTCGCGTAGCCCATCTCTTCCGGCTTGATCGGGTCGACGGTAATGGTCGCCAGCGGCACGAACAGAAACGACAATCCCGCGCCCATCACCACTTCCGGCATCACGAAATTCCACGGCCCCGCGTCCAGGTTGAGCAGCGAAAACTGATAGGCTCCGAACGCCGAAACCAGCAGCCCCAGAAAAATCATCCAGCGCATATCCACGCGCCGCCCGATCAAAAATCCGGCCACCGGCATCGCCAGCATCGTCGCAATCCCGCGCGGCGTATTCCAGATTCCCGCCGTCAGCGCCGGAAACCCCAGCAGCGTCTGCATGAACAACGGAATAATCACAATGCTGCCGTACAGCCCGAAAAACAAAATCAGCGAAAACGAAGTTCCCACCGCGAACGTCCGCCGTTTGAACAGCCACAGATGCACCACCGGTTCGGCCGTCGTCAATTCCCACGCGAAAAACGCAATCAACGCAACCACCGCGATCACCGTCATGGTCACGATGAAGCGCGAAGAAAACCAGTCGTCCTCCTGCCCCTTATCGAGCATCACCTGCAAACACGCCACGCCGATCGCCAGCAGCCCGATGCCCCAATAATCGATCCTCTTGGTAATCCGCCGGATGTACGCCGGATCGAAAACAAAAGTCTCGACTAAAATCAGCCCCAGAATCCCCACCGGGACATTCAGAAAAAAAACCCAGCGCCAGGAATAATCCGTGGTCAGCCAGCCCCCCAGCACCGGCGCCATAATCGGCGCCACCACAATGCCTACGCCAAAAAACGCCATCGCCTGTCCGCGTTTTTCCGCGGGAAACGTTTCGAGCAGAATCGCCCGCGTGGTCGGTTGCAGCGACCCTCCCGCCGCGCCTTGCAGCACGCGAAATAAAATCAACATCGGCAGCGTGGGCGCCAGCCCGCAGCACACGCTGGCGATGGTAAACCCGGTCACCGCCATCATCAGCAGTCGTTTGCGTCCGAAGTGGCCCGCCAGCCATCCCGAAATCGGCAGCACGATAGCGTTCGCCACCAGGTACGAAGTCAGAACCCAGGTCGCTTCATCCACCGACGCCGAAAGGTTCCCGGCGATATACGGCAGGCTGACGTTCACCGCTGAAGTATCGATCAGCTCCATAATCGCCGCGGTCATCACCGCAATCGCGATCAGCCATCGCCCGGCTTTGCTCTCGACCTCCGCTCCGGCCACCAATCTCATGTTAGGGGATGCCGAATCAATTCCGTCCCCCGGACTCCGGCCCCTGATCCCTATAAAAAATCAACATCATCGCGCTTCGCTCCAGGTCGCGCCCGGCCGCCCTGGCCGTATCGTCCGGTCAGAGCTGATCAGTGTTGTAGTTGCCTTTGAGTGGTGCTGAATTCGCGGCGGCCGTCAACGCCTCGCGGTGTCCCCTATAGGGCAGGGCATCGACGCGAGATGGGAGGGTGCGGAAAAAGCGAACAGGCCAAACCAGTCCTTGTTGTCAACCGCGCGCTTCTCCATAGCCATCAGCTTGTCTGGCTTCGTCCTGCGCTAGATTGATGTCAGCCATTCGCACGCCACCCGTAGCTACATTCGTCGTTACCGCCGCGTTCGTGGCGCAGGTCTTTTTCCACGCATCGACAAGTGGTGCGCGCGTGCTTCGGATTTCATTCCAACGGAGGCGCATCTGGCTGCCTACATAAAGTAATCTTTGACTTTGTCGAAAATGCCTTTTTCCGACGGCTCGTTTTCGGCGGGAAGCAGATCCCGGAGCTGCTCGAACAGCTTGCGCTGATCGCGGGTGAGCTTGCCGGGGACGCGAACATCGACGTGAACAAACAGGTCGCCACGGCCGCTGCCCTGCAAGTGGGGGACGCCCAAACCTTTTAACTTGATCTGCTGTTCGGGCTGCGTACCCTCGGGAATTTTCACCGTTTGCAGGCCGTCGAAGGTCAGAATATCGATGGAGGCGCCGAGCGCGGCCTGCGCGATGTTGATGGGGACGGTGCAGTGCAGGTCGAATTCGTGGCGCTCGAAGATGGGGTGCTCGGCGACTTTCAAAACGACAAATAAATCGCCGGTCGGGCCGCCGTTGACGCCGGGCTGGCCTTCCTGCGACAGACGAAGCTGGGTGCCGTTGTCGACGCCGGCGGGGATGTTCACTTTCAACTTGCGTTCGCGCCGCAGGTAGCCTTCGCCGCGGCATTCCTTGCAGGGCCGGCGAATGATCTGGCCGCGTCCGCCGCATTGGGTGCAGGAGCGGCGCACCGACAGGAACGCCTGCTGATAAATCACCTCGCCGCGTCCGCGGCAGGTGGGACACGTGGTCAGGCCATCGTCGGGCTCCGCGCCTTTGCCGTGGCAGCGCGTACATTCCTCCAGGCGCGGAACCTGAATATCGGCGCTGAAGCCGCGCATGGAATCTTCAAAGCTGATCTCCAGGTCGTAGCGCAGATCTTCGCCGCGCTGCGCGCGATTGCGGCGCTGGCGCGATCCGCCGCCGAACATGTCGGAGAAGCCGAACACGTCGCTCAGGATGTCGCCGAGATCGGGGAAGCCCGCGCCATCGAATCCGCCTGCGCCGGCGCCCGAGGAAATGCCCTGATGGCCGAAGCGATCGTAGGCGGCTCGCTTCTGCGGGTCGCTGAGAACGCTATAGGCTTCGGCGGCTTCCTTGAATTTCTCCTCGGCGGTATGATCGCCGGGATTGCGGTCGGGATGAAATTGCAAAGCGAGCTTGCGGTAGGCGCCTTTGAGCGCTTGATCGTCGCAGCCGCGCTCGACACCGAGCACTTCGTAGTAATCGCGCTTGGTCACGCTCATTTCGCCGTGGGCCGCACCGCCACTTTCACCATGGCCGGCCGCAGCAAGCGGCCCTTAAAGTTATATCCTCGCTGAAATTCATCGAGAACGGTGTGATCGGGCGCTTCCTCGGTTTCGACCATATCGACGGCGTGGTGAATCTGCGGATCAAAGGGCTGGCCCCGGGAGTCCACCGGCTCCAGCCCGAGCTTCTTGAGCGTATCGTAAAACCGGGTGTAGATCAGCTCGATGCCGGCGGCGTATTCCTTGGCCTCGGTTTCGGCTTTCATGGCGCGCTCGAAATCATCGAGCACCGGAAGCAGCACGCGAACGGCTTCCATGCTGGCGTATTCGAACAGCTCGACGCGCTCGCGCTCGGTACGCTTGCGGAGGTTCTGGAATTCGGCCTGACTGCGCAGCAGGCGGTCCTGCAAGTCGGCTTTTTCGACGGCCAATTGATCGCGCTCGGCGGTAATGGCGGCGAGCTGGTCGGGCCGCTCCTGCACGGCAGCCGAGTCCGGTTCGGGATTAGTCTTCTCCATATGATCCAGATTATCGACAGACACTCCTACTGGCTCCAGTACCAGATTAACATTGGGGCGCAAGCGTGAGCCCCAACGGTTGTTTCTCGCCGGATGCTGAAAAAGGGGACAGACCGCTCGGCATTGATATGGCTGACGCAACCTTGAGCAACCCCCGGTCAGTATGGGCGCGTGGCGCACGCAGGAGTGCGTGCGCCACCAACGGACCGAAGCAACTGGTTGGATCAAGTATATTGGCGCCGACCGCTCTGTCCACGGCGATGGTCGCACGCGGCACGAATAACTTACGGGCGGGGACAGAGTAGTCTGCCCCCTTTTTCAGCACCCTGCTAGATCGCGACGCGGTCGGATAAGGCGCAGCCGTGCAGGTCCGTCCAGCGATTTTCGAGGGTGTTTTGCACGAAGGTCAGCCGGTCAACCAGGAAGGAGCGAGGCTGGGTCCATTCGCTCCAGCGCGCGGAGGCCAAATCGACGCCGGCGGCCACCTGGTGCGGTTCCAGATCCTGCGCCAGGGTCAGGTGGGGATGATAGGGGAAGGGTTCGGCAAAACGCAGGCGGCCGCGGTTGAGCGCCTGATGAAGCTGCCTCAGTTCGGCGTGGCCGGCGGTGATGGAGAGATATAAAACCTGGGTGACGGGAAAAACTTCGACGCGGCCCAACTCCACCCGGATCGGCGGAAAATCGTGAACGCCGTCAACCAGTTCGCGCCAGGCTTCGTCTGGAGATATGAGCAGCGGGCGCGGTGGCAGAATCGTCACGTGGGCCTTGGCTGCGCAATGCGCGACCAGCTCGATTCGTAACCGATCCAGAAACCCGGCCAACGGCTGGGGTAAATAAGAAACCAAAGCGAAGGAATTGATCGGGCTCCCCTCGCCGTTACAACAGTCCATCTGGGCTTATTCTAACGCGACGCGCTGCGCTTCGCAGTCGGTCTTTTCACCTGTGCCATTAGATGCGACCAGGGCGGGTTCGGATACAAGCCAGCGCGCCTCTTCGAAACCGACAAATTTACAGATGCGCAGGCACCCGTCCTCGCCTTCCAGAAGATCGCCGACTTCCAGGCGCAATTCGGTGTCGCGCAGCGCGAAAAACGCGGCGTAGGGCGAAGCGGCTTCGATCCGGTCGCCGGGGGCGTAATCGCGCGCTTTCACCTCGGCGGCGCCGCTGACGTGCGGGGCGGAACGGAAGGCCGCGCGCAGATGGTCCTTCAGGCGGTGAATGCGATAGCAGGGCATAGGGTATTATCGCTCAATACAATTCCCAATGGAAATGCTTTTCGCGCGCTACATTTGTGTTCCGGGCCCGTGCCCAAGCCGACCGTTGAACCGCGGTCGCGGCTCGAAATCGCGATTGCAGGAAGCGGTCCGGCCTGGCCGGCGCACATTCAGCCGACTCCCTGTTTTTTCGCGGCGGCGAAGCCCTGTTCCATCCAGCGCTCGATGTTGTCGCGTTTCCAGCGCAGCGCGTCGCGCAGCGAGCCGAGCGGCCCGGGGGTCGCAATCATCTGCACTTCGATCCCGGCGGCCAGCGGCGGGTTATGACCGGCGACGCGGCGGAATCCGGCGACGAAGGGTTTCAACCAGGAGCCAGGGATCTGCGGCAAAGCGTGCACAGCGACGATGCGGGTGGCGCCCAGCTCGATCGCGGCCCAGACGGGTAGCGGATTGAGCAGGCCGCCATCGCAATACCAGCGCGCGTCGATGCGGCGGGCGGGCAGAACCAGCGGGATGGCGCAGGATGCGGCGAGGTGACGCCAGGTGACCGATTCGCCTGCGATAATGCGCGGCTTCAGGCGAAACGCGTCGGTGAGCACGACGGCGTAGCGCGGCGACGGCGGGTAGCGATCCATCATGCCGCGAATGGTGTGTGGCAACTGCTTGAGAACACCGATTTCCGGGCGCAGCCAGAAATCGGCCAGATCGTCGGGCGACGCGCCGCCCGCAATGGCGTAGCCGTTCAGCGATCCGACCGAAGCGCCCACCACCAGATCGGGATGGAAGCGCGGCGCCAGCGCTCGCCAGGCGCCGGCCTGCCAGGCTCCGAACATTCCTCCCCCGGAAAGAACCAGCGCGGTTTTCATGGTTGGTTTAATCGCCGTTGGTTCAGGCGTAGTCCTGCGACTCCTTTTACAATAAAGGTAATTGCTTCATGGAAGAGTTCGATTCGACTAATTATGGCGAGGAAGTAGCGCGCCTGTTGACGCTCGACGGAAACGGCCAGCGGCTGATGCCGCTGACCTGTGGAAGTTGCTCCTCGCGCGAAGCTTCTCAAATCCTCAAGACGCGGACCGCGCAGGGATTGTTCCCGAATGCGCGCAACCGGGACGCGGCGCTGGCCGGGCTGTGGCTGTATTTTTCCTGCTTCGAGGAAGCGCACCAGATCGCGCAGGAATCCGATTCGGCCGAAGGCGCGCTGTGGCACGCGATTCTGCATCGCCAGGAACCGGATGCGGGAAACGCGGCATACTGGTTTCGTAGGGTGGGAACGCATCCGGTCTATTCGGCTGTGGCGCGGCGAACGGTGAAAATTCTGGAAAAATACCCGGACGCGGAATTTCGCACCGGACGGTGGGACCCGTTCGCGTTCGTGGACTTTTGCGAACGCGCGCGGACGCAGCAAGGATCGGCGCAGGAACACGCCGCGCTCGAAATTCAGCGCGCCGAGTGGCAGATCCTTTTCGATTACTGCGCGAGGGCGCGGTGAGCGCACGCTGGTTCCTGGTGCTGGCAGTGGCGCTGGCAGCGGGCGGACTTATCTGGGGGTTGCTCAAGTACAAAGAGCAGCCGACGGAGGTGCAGTTCGCGCGGGTGACGCGGCAGACCATTCACAGCTCGGTTTCGACCAACGGCAAAGTCGAGCCGATCGAGTGGGCCGTGGCTCGCGCGGAACGTCCTGGGCCGGTGGAAAAGATTCTGATCAAGCTGGGCGATAACGTGGTCAAAGGGCAGCCGCTGGTGCAGCTCGATTCGACCGAGGCGCGCGCGAATCTGCTGGCCGCGCAGGCGCGGATCGAGCAGGCCAAGGCGGATCTGAACGTGATCGAGCGCGGCGGGCGCGCGACCGATCTGGCCGACATTCAGAACGGCCTCGACAAGGCGCATTTCGATCTGGAGCAGGCGCAGAAGGATTACGAGGTCGAGCGGCGATTACTCGCGAAAAACGCGTCGACGGTGCAGCAGGTAAATGGGGCGAAGGCTCGCATGGATTCGGCGCAGATTCAGATCGAATCGCTGGAGCGGCGGCGCAAGGCGCTGGCGAGCACGGTGGATCGCGCGGCGACGGAGGCTCGGCTCGATGAAGCGCAGGCGGCGGCCGGCGTGGCCCAGGTGCAGATCCGGCAGAGCGTGATCACCGCGCCGATTGAAGGCACGGTGTACAAGTTCGATCTGAAGCCGGGAGCGTATCTGAACACGGGCGAAGACGTAGCCTACATCGGGCGGATGGAGCAGGTGCAGGTGAATGTTTACGTCGATGAGCCGGACCTGGGCCGCGTGAAGAAGGGATTGCCGGTGGTGATCACCTGGGACGCGATGCCGGGCCATCAATGGGAAGGCGAAGTGGATCGCACGCCGACCGAAATTCAGGCGCTGGGCACGCGGCAGGTGGGCGAAGTGGTGTGCGTGATCCGCAATCCGGATCGCGACCTGCTGCCGGGGACGAATGTCAATGTGGAGATTCAATCGCAGACGGTGGACAATGCGCTGAGCGTTCCCAAGGAAGCGATCCGCACCGAGCATGGGCAGACCGGCGTTTATCTGCTGAAAGACGATCAGCTCGAATGGAAACCGATTACGACCGGCTTGCAGAACACCACGCGGACGCAGATCGAAGGATTGCAGGAAGGCGATGCCGTAGCGATGTACTCGGATCGGACGCTGCGTAGCGGGATGCTGGTGAAGCCGGTGTTTGCGGAGTAGGAATGTGATAGGGCGTCGTTTGCCTAACACCGATCCGGGGCCTCTGCCTGACGGGAGCCAGCCCGTCAATGCATCGGGCGTTTTGCGTTTCCTCGACGCGGAGTCCCCTCGGAGGCTGAGCCCGGTATAATTGACTGATGGCGGTAAAGAAAGCTGGCGCAAAGTTTGTCGAAGTGAAAGCGACTGTGGCCAAGCAAAGGGGCTGGCGGATTCTCAGCTTCGTGCTGGACTCAGCGACCTTCGACCGAATCGCGTTTGTGAGTCGTCGCGACGACGACAAAGAGGCCGGATATCAACGCAATCTCTCCAAACAGCGTGCGGCCGACATCGCACATTACATCGACAAAGAAGACGGCTGTATCCCGAACAGCATCCTCGTCAATTTAGAAGAGGGTGCCACCTACGACGAGAAGACTCAAAACCTCCGAATCCCAGATCAGCCTAGGGCCGCTTGGGTCATTGATGGACAACATCGCATGTTCGGCTTGCGACAAGCCAGCACCAGATACGACTTGGTCATCACGGCCTTCCTCGGACTCGATATTGCCGCGCAAGCCAAACAGTTCAAAATCATCAATTCCAAGCAGAAGGGAGTTCCGACCTCGCTCCTATATGACCTACTTGATCTGACAAAAGACGGGACGTACGTTCAACAGCGGGGACACGAACTCGCGGCGAGACTCAATGATGACTCAGAGTCGCCGTGGTATAGCCAGATCGACCTGACGGGCTCCGGCGACGGCCTGATAACCCAGACGCGAGTGGTCACGGCCGTGGAAAATTTGATTTCGGAGCGCGGCGCCCTGTTCCAGTACTCGGAAGAAGAACAATATGGCATCCTCAAAAACTACTTCACCGCAATTAAGGCGACCTTCGCCAGCGACTGGGGGAACAAGAACAGTGTGCTGACGAAGGCACTTGGGTTTTCGGCTTGGCTGATTGTGCTTCCCCAAGTCTTTGCCATTTGCCTGCAGCGCTTCCAGAACTTTACGGTCAAGTCGATCATCGCTGTGCTGACGCCGATTAAGGCGTACAATTTTTCTGCAGAGCACCACAGGGGCTGGGCTGGGCATCCCGGCGAGAACCGGTTAGCAGGCGCACTGGCTGACGCTATCAAGAGCAGCGATCCCAGAGAAACTGCAAAGAAGAGCGCACTGCAACTGGTTTGAGCGCTACCGTGACGTTCTCGGACCTGGAGGTGGCAGTATCCCAATCCTCCCGAAAGTACGGATGCATCAGGGACAATATACCTGCCCTCTGGACGCCCGGCGCCGGGAGATCGCAACACGCTTATTCGCGTGAGCTCGCCGGAGCGATGTTGTGGGAAGCTGACCACTTTTTCGATCGGGCCTTGACGCTCTATCTTCTGCGAAGCAACCTTCGAGACCTGCAGGCATCTACTTGGGCTGGCGTCGCAACCTATTACACAAACTATTTCCTGGCTCTCAGCTTTACCCGACTTCATATGAGATCGGTCACCCACCTGCCCGCCACGGCAGTCTTCGCGGTAACGCGCACGGATGACGCAGCACCATTTTTCCGGATCGAACAGCGCGCCAGACGGCAAACACACACAGAGGTTTGGGAGACATACTATGACATCGCGACGCAAATGGCCTGGCCAGATGCCCTGACTGTAATGGAGATAGCCCCGACCCTGAGCAGCCTCCGGTTCAGAGAACAGGTTTATCGTGAACGCATAAATTACCGGCCCGGGGAGGGCTTCGGGGAAATTTACACTATACGGCCGCGTTACCTCAAGTCGCTCAAGGCGGAATTAATGGACGACGGAGGGGCACCCCTGACACTGTCTGATGCCGCCTACACCGACCGAATGGCGTCCGAGCGATTGAAACATCTGGCAACCCTACTTCATAGACTCAGTGGCTCCCGAATTGACGCTGACGTTGAGGATTCCTCGTGGCGCCGACGGAGCGACATCGTCACAAGGTACGCATCCGACCCAGCTGGAAGGCACTTTGGAGAGTTACTTATTGGCGGTGCTGCATGATGGCGAACCGGCATAGCCGGAATCGATGTGAGCGCTTTCAGTCCGTGTGCTGGGAGATACCTCCAGAGGCGCTCGCCGATCAGTTAACACGCACTTCGTACCTCAGCATCTCGGACTCGTGCCGTTGCAGCCCGGAAACGGCGTCCGGGGGTCCAGCCCGCTGAAGTCACGTCAACTTGGCGGACTACGCCCATCCGGAGATTGCCGGACCGCGCGCCTAACTTCGCCGCAACGTCTGCGCGGACGCGGCGGCTTGGGCGAATTCCTGCTCGATTGCGGGATTGCGCAGGATTTTTCGGAAATGTTCCAGTTTTTTAATAAATGCGCCGAGCGCGGCGTCGATGGAGTCGGAATTGGTCGCGAAAATGTCTCGCCAGATTTCATAGGGACTCAAAGCCAGCCGCGTCAGGTCAATCGCCGCGGGGCCGGCGACTTGCGCGGCTGCGGGTTCCTCGCCGATGGTCGCGGCGAGCGCGGTCGAAATGAGCTGCGGCAGATGCGAGGTCAGCGCGACCAGGCGATCGTGCTCTTCGGCATCGAGAATCACGATCCGCGCGCCGATTTTTTCGACCCATTGTTCCAGCAGCGCGTCGCGCGAAGTCAACACGTAGGGACGGCCGCGGAACAGACCGGCTTCGGCTTCCTGAACGCCGCGCGTTTCTTTGCCCGCCATCGGATGGCCGCCGATGAAGCGGCCGCGTGTGATCACTTTCGCCGCGCGGGCGACGATCGCCGTTTTGGTGCTGCCGGCATCGGTGATCAGCGTGCCGGGACGGACGTGCGCGTCTAACTCGCCAAGCGTCGCGAGAATTGTTTCGATCGGCTGCGCGAGATAAATCAGATCCGACTGCGCGGCGGCTTCGTCGAGCGGCAGCGCTTCCTCGATAACGCCGAGATCGAGCGCGGCGCGCACCGTTTCGGGCGAGCTGACGCCGATGATTTTTCCCGTGAATCCGGCCTTGCGGAGCGCCAGCGCGAAGGATCCGCCGATGAGACCGACGCCGGCGATGCTGACCGCGGCCCAATCTTTCACGCCGGCTTCCTCACTCACGCTTCGCGGCCTACCGCCGCCGCGATGGCGCGCACCTGCTGCATCATTTCGGCGTACTGCGCGGGATTCAGCGTCTGCGCTCCGTCGCTGGCGGCGTGGTCGGGATCGGGATGGACCTCGACCAGCAAGCCGTCGGCTCCGGCGGCGACGGCGGCGCGGGCCATCGGGAAAATCAGGTCGCGGCGGCCGGTGCCGTGCGACGGATCACCGACAATCGGCAGGTGCGACAATTTTTTAACCACCGGGATCGCCGAAATATCCATGGTATTGCGGGTATAGGTTTCAAATGTGCGGATGCCGCGCTCGCACAGGATCACGTCGTAATTTCCGCCGCTCATCACGTATTCGGCGGCGAGCAGAAGTTCTTCAATCGTCGCCGAAATGCCGCGCTTCAGCAGCACCGGTTTGCGGACCTTTCCCACTTCGCGCAGCAGATTGAAATTCTGCATATTGCGCGCGCCGATTTGCAGAATGTCGGCGTAGGTGAGCAGCATGGGAAGCTGGGTGTGGTCCATAATTTCACTGACCACCAGCAGATGGTGACGGTCCGCGGCGGCGCGCATCAGCTTTAAACCTTCTTCACCGAGGCCCTGAAAGCTGTACGGCGACGAGCGGGGCTTGAAGGCTCCGCCGCGCAGGATTTGCGCGCCTTGCGCGGCCACGATGCCGGCGACGCATTCGATCTGTTCCCTGCTTTCGACGCTGCACGGGCCGGCCATGGTCACCACGCGATTGCCGCCGATTTCGACGTCGCCGATTTTGACGATGGTGCCTTGCGGCCGCCATTGCCGGCCCGCCAGTTTGTAGGGCGAGACGATGCGATGGCATTCCTTGACGCCCTCCATCACTTCGAAGTCGTGCGGGTCCATATCGTCCACCGGGCCGACGCCACCGAGCACGGTGTGCATCACGCCGGTGGAGCGATGCACGGTGAAACCGAGGCTCACCAGGCGGTCGATGACAGCCTGAATCTGCTGGTCGGTGGCGCCTTGCTGCATCACCACTAACATGTTTTTTCTCCTTGCTGGTTCGCAATGTGGCGGACGCACTCCTGCGTCCCCCAACGACACACTGTAGATTCCCGGCGGCGCGTCGAGAAAGTCTCGACGCGGCACGCAGGAGTGCGTGCGCCACCACTCATTTCTCACCTTCGCGGCGCATTTTTTGCAGACTGCGCATCTCATCGATGATCCGCTCGAAGATGCGCTTCAGCGCGTCGGAGCCGAGCGGTCCGCGATTATTTTCGGTCACGTTGCGAAAGACGTCGTCTTCGCGTTTCGGCTCATAGATGGGCAGGTGCGCGGCCTGCTTGATCTGGCCGATCGATTCCACCACGCGCGTGCGCTGGTTCAGCAATTGGAGCAATTGGACGTCGATCGCGTCGATTTCGCGGCGATGCTTCGCCAGGGCGTTTATGGCTTCATCTCTGGTCACGAATCGATTCCTTTGCGGAGCGACCGCGCGAACGATTCGAGATCGCCGTTCTGTTCGATCAAGCGCACGAAGGCGCTGCCGACGACGACGCCATCGGCCAGATGCGCTACTTCGCGGGCCTGTTCGGGAGTGGAAATTCCGAATCCGACGGCCAACGGAAGCGTCGTCGCCGCGCGCATCGATTGCACTAAAGGCT
>Ga0335073_10000947_pt1 | contig 38429 bp, 33 predicted proteins | sample Lox_Sample_22_FD_207093 | JGI IMG/M metagenome (GOLD analysis project Ga0335073, IMG submission 207093) | Soil microbial communities from Loxahatchee National Wildlife Refuge, Florida, United States - Lox_Sample_2.2 | ecosystem: Environmental > Terrestrial > Soil > Wetlands | place: USA... | reverse complement strand
GGGGCATCTGCCGTCACGCCAGTACCCCCTTCAGCCGTCCGATCACCGCGTCACGCAAGTCGGTGGGCTCGAGCACTACGACGTCGGCGCCGAAGGAAGCCAGATGCTCGCTCCACCAGCCGCTGTCAGTGAAGGTCAGCTCGGCGACATCCCACCCGGGCTCCTGGTCCGGCGCGACGCTGACCGCGTGCCGCCGCAGTCCGTAGCCTGCCCCGGACCGGATCCTCAGCAGGCAGGTTCGCGGCACCGGCGTCTCGGCATCCCAGTCCCGGACAGCGGCCCGCACGTCTGTGCCCGGCGGCACCACGACAGTCCCGGCCGGACCGGTGAACGTCACCTGGCCCTCGATGCGGCTCAGCCGGAATACCCGCTCGGCGCGGCGATCGGTGTCCAGGCCTGCCACGTACCAGCGCCCCCGCCGGTTGACCACGCCCCACGGCTCCAGACAGCGGCGCTGCGTGGTGCTGCGACCGGCGGCCCGGTAGCCGAAGGAGACGGGGCGCTGGTCCCTGACGGCCTCCCACAGCGGCCCGAACGCTGCCTCCGGGGTGTGCACCCGCGGCTCGATCCCCGGCTGGGTCAGGTCCTCGGCATCGATCCCGGCCGCACGCAGCTTCAGCAGCGCGCCTTCAGCCGCTCCGGCCAGTTCAGCGCGGCGCCAGACCCGCGCCGCGAGTCCGAGCACCGCCACCTCATCGGGCTCCAGCGTGATCTCCGGCAGCTCGTAGGCTTGCTGTGAGATCCGGTAACCGGCTTCCTCGTCACCGGGCCCGTTCGTCCCGGTCTCCAGCGGGATGCCGAGCTCGCGCAGCTCGTCCTTGTCCCGCTCGAACATCCGCTTAAACGCGTCGAAAGAGGCCGGGTAACCCGGCACGGCCTCCCTGATCTGGGCAGCGGTCAGGTACCTGCGCGCAGAGAGCAGGCAGACCACGAGGCTTAGCAGCCGCTCCGTCTTCCGCCTGGACATCCACATCCTTTCTCCCGACCGACGCTACCCTGCCGGAGTGATCAGGTGGCGTAGTGGCGAAGTTTCCGCGCTCGGCCCGTCGTGGCCGGGCGCCCAGGAGCTCAGCGTGACAGTCTCCGGCCAGACCGTGCGGGCGCTCGCCTATCCCCGGCTGACCGGCATGCCGCAGCCGGGCGATCGAGTCCTGCTCAACACCACGGCCCTGGACCTGGGCCTTGGCACGGGCGGGTATGCGCTGGTCGTGGCCATCCCGGACCGGCTGCCCGCCGATCCGGTCGGCCCGGGGCACCTCGTGAAGGCCAGGTACACCCCCGTGCAGGCCTGCGTAGCCGGCGCCGACGAGCAGGGCTCAGAGTTTCACGAGGTGCTGCGCGACGCTGACGACCTGGGAGGCATGCCGGTGGTCGCCGCCGACCTGCACTCCGCGCTGCCGGCCATCCTGGCCGGCTACCTGGCCGGCCGGGCAGGCCCGCCGCCCCGGATTGCCTACGTGATGCTCGACGGCGGCGCGCTGCCCGCCTGGTTCTCCCGCACCTGTGCAGCGCTCGCTGAGGCCGGCTGGCTGGCCGGGACAGTCACGGTCGGCCAGGCCTTCGGCGGCGACCTGGAGACCGTCAGCGTGCACAGCGGCTTGCTGGCGGCCCGGCACGTGCTCGGCGCGGAGCTCGCTGTCGTGGCCCAGGGGCCGGGAAATCTCGGGACCGGCACCCGGTGGGGGTTCTCGGGGGTCGCGGCTGGCGAGGCCATCAACGCCACCGCGGTGCTCGGCGGCAGGCCCGTCGGATCCCTGCGGATCAGCGAGTCCGACCCGCGCGAGCGGCACCGCGGCATCTCCCACCACAGCCTGACGTCGTACGGCCGGGTCGCGCTGGCCAGAGCCGACATCGTGGTGCCTGACCTGGGCGGTGAGTTCGGCGCGCAGGTGCTGGCGGCGGCCCGGCCGCTGGCGGCCCGCCACAGCCTGGTTCAGGTCAGCGTCGCAGGCCTGGCCGAGGCCCTGCAGGACTGCCCGGCGGAGCTGTCGACGATGGGACGCGGCCTGGACCGGGATCTGGCTTACTTCCTGGGGGCAGCGGCGGCGGGGCGGCACGCGGCCGCCCTCGTCGCCGGGACAAGCCATCCGACCGGAACGGCGGCCGAGGCCGACCTGAGCTACGACCTGGAGCGGTCGTGCGTGCGGGTGGTGCTCACCGATCGTGGCGGCCGGATCCTGCTGTTCCGCTCCCGGCTGGCCTCACGCAGCCCGCGGGACTGGTGGGAGCTGCCCGGCGGCGGCATCGAGCCCGGCGAGAGCTATCAGCAGGCGGCCGTCCGCGAGCTCGCCGAGGAGACCGGCCTGGTCGTCCGCCCGGACCAGGTGGAACCGCCGCGCTGGCAGCGCACGTCCACCTGGACCGCCCGCGGCATCAGGCGGCTGCAGCACGAGGTGGTCGTTCCGGTCCGGCTCGACGCCGACCGGCCGCCGATCACCGACGGCGGGCGCACGCCCGACGAGCGTGAGGAATACCTCGAGGCACGCTGGTGGGAAGTCGCCGACGTGCTGGCCAGCTCCGAGCGCTTCTACCCGGGCTTGCTGCCCGAGCTGCTGCCCGCCTTCCTGGCCGGCGCTGAGCTCACCGAGCCATTCGAGCGCTGGAACTAGGCGGCGGCCGCCTGCACCCCGAGCACGTCGATCACGAACACGAGCGTGTCGTTCTTCTTGATGCCAGCGCTCGGCTGCCCGCCCGACGGCCCGTAGCCCAGGGCCGGCGGGATGACCAGCATGACCCTGCTGCCCACCGGAACCCCCACCAGGCCGTCGTTCCAGCCGGTTACGACGTTGCCGCCAAGCTGGAAGCTGAACGGCATGCCAGTGGGCTGCGCAGCTGACGGCCAGGTGGCGCTGAACACCTTGCCGGTCCGCCAGATGGAAGCGACGTACTGCGCGACGACGGTCTCTCCATCGGTCAGCTTCGGCCCAGAGCCCTTGATGAGTGTCGTCACCGACAGCTTGGCTGGCGGCGCGTTCTTCGGTATCGAGATGACCGGCGACTCGCCCGCCTTAGCGGTCACCGACGGCAGCTTGCCGCCGCCGGTCGACACCTGACGGCCGCTCGCCGACTGTGCCACGGGGTACTGCTGGAGCAGGTCGATCACCCACACCACAGTGTCGGTCCCGGAAATCTTGAGTTGCGACTGACCACTTGCTCCGTATCCGTACTTGGGCGGCAGCACGGCAACGATCCGGCTCCCCATCCGCGCGCCCTTGAGCGCGTCGGTAAGGCCTGGCAGGCCCATCTGCGGCGGGATCATCTGCGGGCCGGTGCTGTACGTGCTGTCGAGCAGGGTGTGCGTCGTCCCGCTCCACTTGTAGAGCGCGACGTTGGCGAGGGGCGCGTTCCCGCTCTTCAGCGCCGCGCCAGTGCCCTTGATCGGCGTGCTGATGACGAGCTTGCCGCTGGCCTTCTTGGCCGGGATCGAGACTGTCGGCTGCTTGTCGAAGGTGCCTGAGACCTTGACCAGGGCGTTCGGGTCGGCGGCGGCGGACCCGCCCGACGAGCCGCACCCGGCCAGAGCGGCACAGGCGGCAAGCGGGACCAGCAGTGCTGCGGCAATGCGGCGCATGTGATTCCTCAGCGTTGGATTGCGGGGACGAGTCAGCCTACCGCCACCGGCCGACTGCCCAGTGTCACGGCCCTAGACCAGTGGTTTACGCAGGCTTGACAGCCCGATTGCCGGTCAGGGCTGGCTACATGCCGGCGATCAGCTTCTCCACCCGCTCATCGACGGAGCGGAACGGGTCCTTGCACAGCACCGTCCGCTGCGCCTGATCGTTCAGCTTCAGGTGCACCCAGTCCACGGTGAAGTCCCGCCGTCGCTCCTGCGCCCGGCGGATGAACTCGCCGCGCAGCCGCGCTCGCGTCGTCTGCGGCGGGATCGACTTGGCCGCGAAGATGTCGAGATCGCGGCACGCCCGCTCGACGGCGCCGCGCTTTTGCAGCAGGTAGTACAGGCCGCGGCCGCGGTGCACGTCGTGATAGGCCAGGTCGAGCTGAGCGACGCGGGGTGAGGCGAGCGGCAGGTCGTGCTTGGTCCGGTAGCGATCGATCAGCTGCAGCTTGGTGACCCAGTCGATCTCGCGCGCGACCAGCCCGAGATCGCCGGTCTCCACCGCGCGCAGGGTTCGCTCCCACAGCTCGAGCACTCGCGCGGTAACCGCGTCCGCGCCCTTGCGGGCGATGAAGTCCTGTGCCTTGGCCAGGTACTCCTGCTGGATGTCCAGCGCGCTGACCTCGCGGCCGTTGGCCAGCCTGACCCGGCGCCGCCCGGTCATGTCGTGGCTGACGTCCCTGATGGCCCGGATCGGGTTCTCCAAGGTCAGGTCGCGCATCACGATGCCGGCCTCCACCATGCGGAGGACCAGGTCTGTCGCGCCGACCTTCAGCAGCATGGTGGTCTCGCTCATATTCGAGTCGCCGACGATCACGTGCAGCCGGCGGAAGCGCTCGGCATCGGCGTGCGGCTCGTCCCTGGTGTTGATGATCGGGCGCGACCGGGTCGTCGCCGACGAGACGCCCTCCCAGATGTGCTCGGCCCGCTGGCTCACGCAGTAGACCGCGCCGCGCGGGGTCTGCAGCACCTTGCCGGCCCCGCAGATGATCTGCCGGGTCACCAGGAACGGGATCAGCACGTCAGCCAGCCGGCCGAACTCGCCGTGCCGGCCGACAAGGTAGTTCTCGTGGCAGCCGTAGGAGTTGCCGGCCGAGTCGGTGTTGTTCTTAAACAGGTAGATGTCGCCCGCGATGCCTTCCTCGCGCAACCGGGTGTCGGCGTCGACGAGCAGGCCCTCCAGAATGCGCTCGCCGGCCTTGTCGTGCGTGACGAGGTCGATCAGGCTGTCGCACTCGGGCGTCGCGTACTCCGGGTGGCTGCCGACGTCCAGGTACAGCCGGGCGCCGTTACGCAGGAACACATTGCTGCTCCGGCCCCACGAGACCACCCGGCGGAAGAGGTACCTGGCGACCTCGTCCGGAGACAGGCGGCGCTGGCCCCGGAACGTACAGGTAACGCCGTACTCGTTCTCCAGCCCGAATATCCGCCTGTCCATAGGTCCCCGGCTACCAGTCGACCGCGATGTACTTGGTCTCGGTGTACTCGAGCAGTCCCTCGTGGCTGCCCTCGCGCCCCAGACCGGACTGCTTCACCCCGCCGAACGGCGCCGCCGGGTCGGAGACCACGCCCCGGTTGATCCCGACCATTCCCGCCTCAAGCGCTTCTGCAACGCGTAGCGCCCGGCGCAAGTCCTGTGAATACACATAGGAAACGAGGCCGTACTCCGTGCTGTTTGCCAGCGCGACCGCCTCATCGGGGTCGGTGAACCTGACAATCGGGGCAACTGGCCCGAAAATTTCCTCGGAGAGGATGCCAGCTCCTGGCGGCACGCTGTCGAGCACGGTCGGCTGGTAGTAGTAGCCCGTCCGGTCGGGTGCGTGCCCGCCGGTCAGCACGGCCGCCCCGTCGCCCGTCGCGGAGTCCACCAGCGCAGCCACCTTGTCCCTGGTGTCGGCGTTCACCAGCGGCCCGAGGTCGACGCCATCCTCCAGGCCAGGGCCCACCTTCAGGGCGGCCAGCCTGGCCGTCAGCTTGGCCGCGAACTCGCCGGCCACCTTCTCGTGCGCGTAGAACCGGTTGGCCGCGGTGCAGGCCTCGCCGCCATTGCGCATCTTGGCCAGGAACGCGCCATCCACGGCGGCGTCGATGTCGGCGTCCTCGAGCACCAGGAACGGCGCGTTGCCGCCTAGCTCCATCGAGCAGTTGGTGACGCGGTCGGCGGCCTGCCTGAGCAGTGTCCGGCCGACCTCGGTGGAGCCGGTGAAGGAGAGCTTGCGCACCCGCGGGTCGGCCAGCACGGCCTCCGTCATCGGGCCCGGCTTCGCGGTCGGCAGCACGTTCACGACACCCTCGGGAACGCCCGCCTCGGCGAGCAGCTCAGCCACGGCAAGCGCGGTCAGCGGGGTCTCCTTGGCCGGCTTGAGCACTACGGTGCAGCCGGCTGCCAGGGCGGGCCCGATCTTCCTGGTGGCCATCGCGGCCGGGAAGTTCCAGGGCGTGATCAGGTAGCTGACTCCGACGGGCTGCCGGGTGACCATGATCCGGTTGGCGCCCGAGGGCGCGACCGACAGCGAGCCGTCCAGCCGGACGGCCTCCTCGGAGTACCAGCGGAAGAACTCCGCGGCGTAGAGGATCTCGCCGCGTGCGTCCCGCAGCGCCTTGCCGTTCTCGAGCACCATCAGGCGGGCAAGCGGCTCGGACCGCCGCGTCATCAGCTCGTAGGCGCGACGCAGGCACTCTCCGCGCTCGCGCGGGGGCCTGGCGGCCCACTTCGGCAGCGCGTCTGCAGCGGCGCCGACCGCCTCCAGGGCATCCTCAGGGCTAGCGTCAGCCACCTCGGCGATCGGCGCCTCGGTCGCGGGGTCGATCACCGGCAGACTCCCGGCCCGCCCGGCGGACCACTGGCCGCCGATCAGCAGACCGGTCGGGACCTGGATGCCCGTGATGGTCGCCAGTTCGGATGTCACGCTGTCCTCCTGCCACGATGCGGGAACCACGCCGGCGAGCTCCCCTGCCCGAGGCTACCAATGTCGGGATATTCCCCCGTACAGCCGACCAGCGGGCGCTGGCTAGCCGCCGGCCGCATCGTCGCCGCCATTCCCGGGCTCGCCGGGCGCCACGTCGCCGGCCTCGCCGGACGCCCCGTTACTGGCCGCATTCGGGCTGCCGCCGCCCGGCTTCTCCGCGTCCGTCTCTCCCCCGCCAGTTTCTTCCCCGCCGGGCGCTGCCCCGGTGGCCCCGGCGATGTGGGACTCGGCGAGCAGTGCATCGAGCCGGGCACCGGTGAGGCGCCGGAAGGCCCGGTGCGGGCGGCTGCGCTCGAGCAGGGCGGCCTCCAGCTGACTGCCGGTGACCGGTTCCGCGCTGCCGTCACCCTGGCTGGCCAGTGCGGCGATCGCCAGCCCCATCGCCTCGGTCAGCGACAGGCCGGGCGCGTAACGCTCCTTGAGCACAGCGGCAACCTTGTCGGCCTGGCCGCCCATGACCACGAAGCCATGCTCCTCAGCCACCGACCCGTCAAACATGTTCCGGTAGATCTGGTCCGCGTCCGCGGTCTGGCCCACTTCGGCGACGACGATCTCTACCTCGTAGGGCTTACTGCTATCGGTGAACAGTGAGCCCAGCAGCTGCGCGTACCAGTCGGCCAGGCCGCGGGCAGTGACATCGCGGCGGTCATACTGGAAGCCGGTCATGTCCGCGTACCGGACGCCGGCCTTGCGAAGGGTCTCGAACTCGTTGTACCGGCCGACGGCCGCGAATGCGATCCGGTCGTACATCTCGCTGAACTTGCGCAGCGCCCGCGACGGATTGGGTGCGACGAACAGGATGCCGGCGTCGCAGGCGATCACGACGCCGCTGCGGATCTGCGCGATGCGCTTGCGCGCGTAATCCGCCTTGTCCTTCATCACCTGCTCAGGTGACACGTAGAACGGCATCGACACCGCAGGTGCTTCCTTACTCGAGTGAGGTTGGTGGGGGGAACATCAGGATGCGGCTGGCTCCAGCGGCGCGGCCGGCCCGTCGGGCCGCAGCATGCGCTCGGCGACAACGGCCTCGACGTACCGGCCGACCTCCTCGTCGGCCAGCCGCTCGAAGCCGTCCGCCGTGACAGTCGCGACGGCAGGGTAGATCCGCCGGGCGATATCGGGGCCGCCGGTCGCCGAGTCGTCCTCGGCGGCGTCGTAGAGGGCCTGGATAAGCGCGAGCACGACTTGCTGCACAGTCATCTCGTCGCGGTACAGCTTCTTCAGCGCGCCGCGCGCGAATACCGAGCCGGAGCCGATCATCGCGAACCGCCGTTCTTCGTACTTGCCCCCGGCGACGTCGAAGCTGAAGATGCGGGCCCGACCGGTCTCCTCGTCGTAGCCAGCGAGCAACGGCACGGCCACCAGGCCCTGCATGGCGCCGCCGAGGTTCGACCGGACCAGGCCGGCCAGCCGGTTCGCCTTGCCCTCGAGCGAGAGCGACCGCCCTTCGAGCTTCTCGTAGTGCTCAAGCTCGACGCTGAACAGGCGCACCATGTCGACGCCGATCCCCGCGACGCCCGCGATCCCGACGCAGGAGTACTCGTCGCTGCGGAACACTTTCTCGATGTCGCGCTGCGAGATCACGTTGCCCGAGGTCGCCCGCCGGTCACCGGCCATCACCGCGCCGCCCTGGCATACCGCGGTGACGATCGTGGTGCCATGCGGGAGGTCTGCAGCCGCGCCTGCTCCGCCGCCAGCGCGAGCGGACGGAGCGAGATTGTCCCCGTGCATCGCACTCGGCAGGAGCTCAGGGGCTGCCATCGTCAGGAAGTCGGTGAAAGAGGAGGATCCGGCGGCGAGGAACGCCGACGCCTGCCAACGAGCCCGGGGTTCAAAGCCGCCCACCGCACGTCCTTCCATTTCGCTGCCGGCCATTAGGGTGAAGGCCGGCTCTCGGGGGTCTCCGGGAAGTCACCCGGATGGTCTCGTTGGCCGGTACGAGATTGCCGCGTTATCTGACCCTAAGCCGGCCGGCGGGGGCGGCGCTCGCCGGCCTGACTGGCAACCGATAAGGCGAGCTATTCGCCGCCCTTCTGCACATAGGACCTGACGAACTCCTCGGCATTCTCCTCGAGCACCTCGTCGATCTCGTCCAGGATCGCGTCGACGTCGTCGGTCAGCTTGTCCTGCCGCTCGCGCACCTCATCGGTGTCCTGGACGTCGGTGTCCTGCTCGTCTTCAGCCCGTCTCGGTGCCTGCCGCTGTCCGCCGGTGTCCTTTGTCGCCATGCCATAACCTCCGTGCTCTGCGGTGCCGCCGCAATCTCAACGCTATCCTCGCCTGCCGGTGTCCGGTCCAACCCTGGCGCACTGAATCGGTATCACGATGAGACAACTCGTGGCCAGAATAGACACACCGGAACGGTCGTGACCCGACCAGTTAGTCCGCTTATGGGGTGAGTATTACCTATTGACCGGTGAGTGCGGACACCAGCTCGGCCGCCGTAGCGCAGGCCTCAAGCAGTCCGCCCACATGTGCTTTAGTGCCACGTAGCGGCTCCAGCGTCGGCACCCGCTGCAGGGACTCACGGCCGGGGATGTCGAAGATCACCGAGTCCCAGGACGCCGCGGCGACCGCATCCGGGTACTGCCGCAGGCAACGGCCGCGGAAGTAGGCCCGGGTGTCCTCAGGCGGCTCGTCCATGGCCGTCATGATCTCGGCCTCGCTGACCAGCCTTGTCATCCGGCCGCGACTGGCCAGCCGGTTGTACAGGCCGCGGTCGGCCCGGACGTCGGAATACTGCAGGTCGACTAGCTGCAGCCGCGGATGTCCCCAGGCCAGTCCGTCCCTGGCCCGGTAGCCCTCGAGGATCTCCAGCTTGGCCACCCAGTCAAGCTCGCGGGCGGTGTGCATCGGGTCCTCGGCCAGCCTCGTCAGAACGCTCTCCCAGCGGCTGAGCACGTCGGTGGTGAGGTCGTCGATGTCGGCGCCGTACTTGTCCTCGCTGTACTTGCGCGCCAGCTCCAGGTACTCCATCTGCAGCTGCACGGCGGTCATTTTCCGGCCGTCGCGCAACGTCACCAGGTGCCGGAGCGACGGGTCATGCGAGATCGCCCGGAGCTCCGCAACCGGTGACTCGATGCCCAGGTCAGCCGCGAGGAACCGGTCCTCGATCATCGCCAGGACGAGCGCCGTGCTGCCGAGCTTGAGATAGGTGGAGATCTCGCTCATGTTCGCGTCGCCGATGATGACGTGCAGCCTGCGGTACTTGTCCGGGTCGGCGTGCGGCTCGTCGCGGGTGTTGATGATCGGCCGCTTCAGCGTGGTCTCGAGTCCGACCTCCACCTCGAAGAAGTCGGCGCGCTGGCTGATCTGGAAGCCGTCCTCCCGGCCGTCGGCACCCCGGCCGACCCGGCCGGCCCCGCAGACGACCTGCCGGGACACGAAGAACGGCGTCAGATGCCGCACGATGTCGGCGAACGGGGTCGCGCGGTTCATCAGGTAGTTCTCGTGACAGCCGTACGAGGCGCCCTTGTTGTCGGTGTTGTTCTTGTACAGCTGGATGGCCGGGCCGCCAGGCGAGGCGCCGGCCCTGGTGGCGGCCTCCGCCATCACCCGCTCGCCCGCCTTGTCCCAGATCACCGCCGCGAGCGGATTCGTGCACTCCGGCGCGGAGTACTCCGGGTGCGCATGGTCGACGTAGAGCCGGGCGCCGTTAGTCAGGATGACGTTGGCCAGCCCCAGGTCCTCGTCGGTGAGCTGGGACGAGTCCGACGCCTCGGTCGCGAGATCGAACCCCCTGGCATCGCGCAGCGGGTTCTCCTCCTCGAAGTCCCACCGCGCCCGGCGGGCCCTGGCCGCCGTCGCCGCCTGGTAGGCATTCACCACCTGTGACGAGCTGACCATGGCATTCACGCCTGGCTGGCCGGGCACGGAAATCCCGTACTCGGTCTCGATGCCCATCACGCGGCGCACGCTCATGAGTTAGAGCCTAATGCCGGGCCGGCGGGCGGTCGCACGCCGCGCCCCGCCGGGCGCCCGTGCGCCCCGCAGCTGCGGCCAGCGCTTACAGGTACTGGCCAGTGTTGGACACCGTGTCGATCGACCGGCCCGCCTCGGTTCCGCTCTTGCCAGAGATGAGCGTGCGGATGTACACGATCCGCTCGCCCTTCTTGCCGGAGATCCGGGCCCAGTCGTCGGGGTTGGTGGTGTTCGGAAGGTCCTCGTTCTCCTTGAACTCGTCAATGCACGCGGCGAGAAGATGCTGCACCCGCATGCCCTTCTGGCCGGTCTCCAGGAACTCCTTGATGGCCATCTTCTTCGCCCGGTCGACGATGTTCTGGATCATTGCCCCGGAGTTGAAGTCGCGGAAGTACAGCACTTCCTTGTCGCCGTTGGCGTAGGTGACTTCGAGGAACCTGTTCTCCTCGGTCTCGGCGTACATCCGCTCGACCACGCGCTGGATCATCTCCGCGACCGTCGCGTCGGAGTTGCCGCCGTGCTCCACCAGATCATCGGGATGCAGCGGCAGGTCGCTCGACACGTACTTAGAGAAGATGTCGCGCGCCGCCTCGGCATCCGGCCGCTCGATCTTTATCTTGACGTCCAGCCGGCCCGGCCGCAGGATCGCCGGGTCGATCATGTCCTCGCGGTTGGAGGCGCCGATCACGATGACGTTCTCCAGGCCCTCCACACCGTCGATCTCGCTCAGCAGCTGCGGAACGATGGTGTTCTCGACGTCGCTCGACACACCGGATCCTCGCGTCCGGAAGATCGAGTCCATCTCGTCGAAGAACACGATCACCGGCATGCCTTCGCTGGCCTTCTCCCTGGCCCGCTGGAAGACCAGGCGGATGTGCCGCTCGGTCTCGCCGACGTACTTGTTGAGCAGCTCGGGACCCTTGATGTTGAGGAAGAACGAGCGGCGCTCCTTGCCGGGCGTGCCGCTCTCCTCGGGCTCGGGATTGCCGGACGCCACGGCGTCCGCAGCAGCCCGCGCGGCCACCTGCTTGGCGAGTGAGTTCGCCACGGCCTTGGCGATCAGTGTCTTCCCGCAGCCGGGCGGTCCGTACAGCAGCACGCCCTTGGGCGGCCGGAGCTTGTGCTCGCGGAACAGGTCCGCATGCAGGTACGGCAGCTCGATCGCGTCCCGGATCTGCTCGATCTGCGGCCCCAGGCCGCCGATCTCGTTGTAGCTCATGTCCGGGACTTCCTCGAGGATGAGCTCCTCGACCTCAGCCTTCGGGATGCGCTCGAAGACGTAACCCGACCGCGGCTCGAGCAGCAGCGAGTCGCCCGCGCGCAGCGTCCGGCCGCGCAGCGGCTCCGCCAGCCGTGCGATCCGCTCCTCGTCGGCATGCGAGATCACGAGCGCGCGATCCCCGTCCTCAAGGATCTCCTTGAGCATGACGACCTCGCCGATCGTCTCGAAGCCCTGCGCGATCACCACGTTCAGCGCCTCGTTCAGCACGACTTCCTGGCCGGGCCGCAGGTCGTCAAGCTCAACGCCAGGGCTGACGCTGACGCGCATCTTGCGGCCGCCGGTGAAGACGTCCGCCGTACCCTCTTCGGTCGCCTGCAGGAAGATGCCGAAACCGCTCGGCGGCTGCGCCAGCCGGTCGACTTCCTCCTTGAGCGCAATGATCTGGTCGCGCGCCTCGCGCAGCGTGCCCGCGAGCCGCTCGTTCTGGCCGGTGATCGCCGCAAGGTTCGACTCGGCTTCGCGCAGGCGCTGCTCAAGCACGTGCGTCTGCCGTGGCGAGTCAGCGAGCCGACTCCGCAGGGCGGCGACTTCCTCTTCAAGGAAGGAAACCTGCGTGGTCAGGACCTTGACCTCGTCATCGTGCCGCCCGGAATGAACGCTGTCGTCACGAGAGGCCATGCCCCTCACCCCCTCCTGAGAGCTGAGTTACCTAGACCCTACCTATCCAAGGTCAATCCGTAACCTAGCGGCAGGCCCAGACTCGGCATTCTGCGTTACGATCCGGAAAACTCCCAGCCTGACCCGCCGGTTCAACTGATGGTCTCGGCCGGGGCTCCCGTCTCGCCCGCATCGCCGTCGGCCGGTGTCCGGAGCCCTGCCGCTGCCATCAGCTCGGCCTCAGCCGCCTCGGCTCCCTTAGACGGCCGCCGCCGCCGCGGCGGCGCTACTACTCCGTCGGCCAGCCGACGCGCGGTGACCAGGAATCCAGTATGCCCAACCATCCGGTGCTCGGGCCGGACGGCGAGCCCGTCCACATGCCAGCCGCGCTGCAGGGTCTCCCATGCGGCAGGCTCGGCGAAGCTCCCCTGATCGCGCAGGGCGCTGACTGTCCTGGCCAGCTGTGTCACTGTCGCTACGTAGCAGCATGCGACGCCGCCCGGGATCAGCATCGCGGCGGCGGTGCCGACATGATCCCAGGGCGCGAGCATGTCCAGCACGACCCGGTCCGCGTCGGTGATCCCGTCCTGCCCCAGCTCGCCCACCACGAGGCGCCAGGCCGGGTGCGGACCGCCGAAGTACCGTTCAACATTGGCCGCGGCTATCTCGGCGAAGTCGCCGCGGCGCTCGAACGAGGTCACGCTGCCGTGCTCGCCAACCGCCCGCAGCAGCCAGCAGGACAGCGCCCCCGAGCCCGCGCCAGCTTCGACGACACGCGCACCAGGAAAGATGTCAGCCAGCCCGACGATCTGCGCCGCGTCCTTCGGGTACACCACAGCGGCGCCGCGCACCATCGAGACGGAATAGTCAGCGAGCAGGGGCCGGAACGCGATGTACGGAGTGCCGCCGGCCGAGGTCACCAGACTCCCCTCCGGCTTGCCGATCAGATCGTCGTGTGCCAGCGCGCCCCGGTGGGTGTGAAACGACCGGCCAGGGGTCAGGACCAGACGGTGCTGGCGGCCCTTGGGGTCGGTCAGCTGCACCTGGTCGCCAGCCGCGAACGGTCCGCGGGGATGCGTGATCACGCCAGACAGGCTAGCGCCGCAGTAGCTGGCGCTTCCATGCTCCGGCCGGTCAGGCCCGGGTGCCGGCGAAAGCGTGATCGAGGTCGGCAGTGGCAAGGACACCGTAGACCTGCCCTGACGACGGCTCCACCAGCAAGTACTCCGACGCGGGCGCCCGGCGCACCGCCTCGATCAGGTCCATGCCGGACAGGTCGGCGGACAGGATCATGTCCGGGTCCAGCGTCCGGGCAAGCGAGCCGGCGTCGATCCAGGGCCGGCGCTGCTCGGGCGTGGCGATGACGGCGCCTTCGTTGACGATCGCGATTGGCTTGGAGTCATGGTCGACCACGACCAGCGCCCTGGCCTGGGCGAGATCGGCCCGCCTGATCGCCTCCGCCAGCGGCAGGCTCGACGGAATCGGGATGGCGCGCCTGGCCAGCGTCCGTGCCTGCAGGGCCGGCAGCCGCTCGCGTACCTTTGCCGACCGCAGCGCCTGGCCCGCGCTCATCCACATGAAGGCGGCAACCGCGACCAGCCAGATGCCGTAGCCGCCGTTAACCAGGCCGAACGGGCCATTCGGCTGGGTCAGGACGATTGCTGCCAGCGCGAGGGCGATCGCTCGCCCGGCCCAGGCCGCGAGCACGGTCGCCTGCCCGCTCTTGCCGGTCAGCTTCCAGAGCACCGCACGCAGTACCCGGCCGCCGTCCAGCGGCAGGCCCGGCAGCAGGTTGAAGACGCCAATGACGGCGTTGGCCAGGACCAGCCCGTCGATCAGCGCTCTCGGTATGCCCTGCGGGTTGAGGGCCTCGTTCACGCCGAAGCCGATCGCAGCCAGGACCAGCGACATGGCCGGCCCGGCGGCCGACACCAGGAACTCCTTAGCCGGGGTTGGCGGCTCCTGCTCGATCTCGGAGTAGCCGCCGAGCGGGTACAGCAGGATCCGTCGCACCGGCAGCTGGAAACCCCGGGCAACCAGGCTGTGACTGAGCTCGTGGATCAGTACCGATAGATAGAGCAGGACAACGAAGGCGATCGCGATCAGGTACCGCTCAACCGACCCGTTGACCTTGACGGGCAGTGCACCGGACCTGGAGTAGAGCACCACCAGCACCGCCGCCACCAGGAACCAGTACGGCGAGATGAAAACGGGGATGCCAAAGGGCCGGGCGATGACAATCCCGAGCCGGCCATCCGTCCGCGCGCCCTGAGCCGGCCTCGGGCGGTTCGCCTGCTGCGGCCCGTCCTGCTGGAGTCCTCCTGCCACGCCTTGATGCTACGCGGCAAACGGCGATAACAGATCATTCACGCGGGCCAGGTTGCCGGGCGCGCCGACGGTACGAACTAGCCGGTGATTGTCAGATGGGTCACCTAGTCTGCGTGCATGACCGAAGCACCGTCGACCATCCCGGCAGCCGCCGAACCAGGACTGCCAGCGAGCGAGGCCGCCGACCAGATCACGGGGCCGAGCCTGTCGCCATCGCGCGCTTCGGATTTCATGACATGTCCATTGTTGTACCGATTCCGTACTATCGACCGGCTGCCTGAGCCACCGAGCCCGGCTGCCGCCCGCGGCACCCTGGTGCACGCAGTGCTCGAGCGGCTGTTCGACCAGCCGGCCCTGGGCCGGACTCTGGCTGCCGCTCGGGCGCTGCTCGAACCGCAGTGGGACCGCCTGACTGCCGAGGAGCCTGGGCTGGCTGGGCTGTTTGACGACGACAGCGAGCGCCTGACCTGGCTCGATGAGGCGGCCAGCATGCTGGATCGGTACTTCGCGCTTGAGGATCCGACCCGGATCGAGCCGACCCATCGCGAGCTGTCGGTCCGGGCGATGCTTGGCTCCGGCCTGACGCTGCGCGGCTACATTGACCGCCTCGATGTCGCCCCGACGGGCGAGATACGCATCGTGGACTACAAGACCGGCACGGCTCCGCGAGAGGAGTACGAGGCCAGGGCGCTGTTTCAGATGAAGTTCTATGCGGTCGTGCTCTGGCGGACCGGCGGCACGATCCCGCACCTGCTCCAGCTCATCTACCTGGGCAACGGTGAGATCGTGCGGTACGCGCCCGACGAGGCCGACCTGCTGGCCACCGAGCGCAAGATCAACGCGCTCTGGCAGGCCATCGACCGGGCCAGGACCTCCGGTGACTGGCGGCCACGCCAGAGCAAGCTCTGTGACTGGTGCTCGTATCAGGCGCTGTGCCCTGTCTTCGGCGGGACTCCGCCGCCCCTGCCTGAGACTGCACTGCCTGAGACTGCACTGCCTGAGACTGCACTGCCTGAGACTGCACTGGCCGAGAAAGCACTGCCGCAGGCAGCGGGCGCCGCCTAGGCGAGCAGGGCGTCAGGCTGCCGCGCTGTTCTCCGGGAAGTGGCAGGCGACCTTGTGCCCGGTTTCCAGCTCGCTGAGCGGCGGCTCCTGCGTCCTGCAGATCTCCTGGGCCTTCCAGCACCGGGTGTGGAACCGGCACGCGGGCGGCGGGTTCAGCGGGCTCGGCACATCGCCGGTGAGCCGGATGCGCTCCCGCCGCTGGCGAGTCCCGCTGTCGCCGCGTACGGGTTCTGGCACCGGGACAGCCGACATGAGCGCGACCGTGTACGGGTGACGCGGTCTCGCGTACAGCTGGTCCCGGTCGGCCATCTCCACCAGCTTGCCGAGATACATGACCGCGACGGTGTCGCTGATGTGCCGGACGACGGACAGGTCGTGCGCGATGACGACATACGTGAGCCCGAGCTCGTTCTGCAGGTCCTCGAGCAGGTTCACGACCTGCGCCTGGATCGACACGTCCAGTGCGGACACCGGCTCGTCGGCGACGATCAGCCGCGGCTTAAGCGCGAGAGTCCGGGCGATGCCGATTCGCTGCCGCTGACCGCCGGAGAACTCGTGCGGATACCTGTTGTAGTGCTCAGGGTTCAGGCCGACGAGCTCCAGCAGGCCCTGCACGGTCTGCTTAACGCCAAGCTCGGTCTTGACGCCCTGCAGCCGGAATGGTGCGCCGACGATCGACCCGACGGTGTGCCGCGGGTTAAGCGACGAGTACGGGTCCTGGAAGATCATCTGGATGTCGCTGCGCAGTGGCCGCATCTTGCTCATCGACATGTGCGTGATGTCGTGCCCGTCGAACAGGATCTGGCCGCCTGTCGGCTCGAGGAGCCTGGTCAGCAGCCGCCCGGTGGTCGTCTTGCCGCAGCCCGACTCGCCCACGAGTCCGAGCGTCTGCCCGGTCAGTACCTCGAAGTCGATGCCATCGACAGCCTGCACGGCACCAACCTTGTGCCGGAAGATGACACCGCGCGTCACCGGGAAGTGCTTCTGCAGCCCGCTCACCCGCAGTAGCGCCTCACCGCCCGCGGTCGCGGCGCCTCCGCCGGCGTGCGCCGCCGTCGCTGACGCGGTCATGCAACCTCCCCGTCGGTTCCGCTTACGGCCACCTTCACCCGCTCGGCGCGCAGCTTCTCCCGCTGCCCCGGAGTCAGGTGGCAGGCCACCAGGTGACCGGGCTCAATCTCGCGCAGGGCCGGCACCTCCGTCACGCTGCTGCCGCCTGTCATCGCCGCGTAATCGCAGCGCGGGTGGAACGGGCAGCCCGACGGCACGTTGATCAGGCTCGGCGGAGTGCCCTTGATCGGGATCAGCCGATCAGACCTCGCCTCGTCGATCCGCGGCATCGAGGTGAGCAGACCCCAGGTGTAGGGGTGACCAGGCCGGCTGAAGATCTCCTCAGCCGAGCCGTACTCTGCCATCCGGCCGCTGTACATCACCAGGATGTCGTCCGACAGCTCGGCCACTACGCCCAGGTCATGGGTGATGATGATCACCGCCGAGCCGAATTCCTGCTGGAGATCCGAGATCAGGTCCAGGATCTGCGCCTGCACCGTCACGTCCAGCGCCGTGGTCGGCTCGTCTGCGATGAGCAGTTCCGGGTTGCAGCTCAGGGCCATCGCGATCATGGCCCGCTGGCGCATGCCACCGGAGAACTGATGGGCATAGTCGTCGACCCGCGTCGCGGGCTGCGGAATGCCCACCCGGCCCAGCATGTCGACCGCGTGCTGCTTGGCGGCCTTCCTGCTGACCTTGTTGTGGATCAGATAGGCCTCGGCGATCTGCTTGCCGACGGTGTAGTAAGGGTGCAGCGCCGACAGCGGGTCCTGGAAGATCATCGCCATCTTGCTGCCCCGCAGGCGGCGCACCCGCTCGGGCCCGGCGGCGATCAGGTCCTCGCCATCCAGGAGCACCTGGCCGGAGATCTCGGCGCGGGTGTGCTCGTGCAGGCCGAGGATGCCGAGGCTGGTGACGCTCTTGCCGGATCCGGATTCGCCCACGATGCCGAGCGTCTTGCCGCGGTCGAGCTTGAACGACAGCCCGTCGACGGCCTTGACCACGCCGTCGTCGGTGGGGAAGTGGATGCGCAGGTCACGCACCTCGAGCATGGCACCGCCCGGCGGCCCGCTCATGCTCGCGCCATCGCCGGTCGTCACGAGACCTTCACTCTCGGGTCCACCACCGCGTACAAAATGTCCACCACCAGGTTCGCGATCACGATGAAGAACGCCGCAATCAGCACAACGCCCATTATCTCCGGCAGGTCAGAGTTGTTGATCGCCTCGATCGTGAAGAATCCCAGGCCGTGCAGGCTGTAGGTGTACTCGGTGATCACCGCACCGCCGAGCAGCAGGCCGAGGTCCAGCCCGAAGATCGTCAGGATGGGCGTCAGCGCGGCCCGCAGGCCGTGCTTGAGCACGACCGCGCGTTCAGGCAGACCCTTGGCCCGCGCGGTGCGGATGTAATCCTCGTGCATGGTCTCGAGCATCCCTGCCCTGGTGAGGCGCGCGTAGAGGGCCGAGTACAGGAACGCGAGAGTGACCCAGGGCAGGAAGAGATTCTTGGCCCACTCGAGTGGATTGGTGGCCAGGCTGACGTACTGAATATTCGGGAAGATCTGCCACTTGTAGCTGAACAAGAGCAGCAAGATCTGCCCGGTGAAGAAGATCGGGAGCGATACGCCGAGCAATGCCGTGCTCATCGCCGCGCGGTCGAAGACCGAGCCCCGGCGCAGGGCTGACAGCACTCCGATGGCGACGCCGCTGACCAGCCAGATGACCGCGGCCCCAACGGCGAGCGAGAGCGTCACCGGTATATAGCTGACGAGCAGCGGCCAGACCGGCTGCTGGTCACGCCAGGAGTAGCCGAGGCACGGCGCCGGGCAGTACGTCTTGCTCGGGCCGTTGCTGTAGGTCTCGCCGGCGACGATCCCTTTCAGGAAGCTGCCGAACTGATCGTAGATCGGCTTGTTCAGGCCGAGCTTGACCTCGGTGTCATGAACCTGCGACGGAATCGGGTTGCGGCCCACGTACTGAGCGGCGAGCGAATACGTGCTCTGGCCGGCCAGCCGTGGCAGCAGGAAGAAGATCGCAAAGGTGATGGCGGCGACGATGACAAGCAGCAGCACCGTCGCGAACAGTCGCCTGATGATGTACGTAATCAACCGTCTGCGAGCCGGTACCCGCCCCGCGGTGCTGGCTCCAGGGAGTAACCCCTGGACGCCCGCGGGGCGGGTACCTGCGCTCTCACCTGCTCTCTTCTGCTAGTTGCCTGCGCGGTCCGGCTACTTCAGGCCGAGCACCGCGTAGTTGTACATGCCGTAGTAGCTGTCCACGTAGGCGTTGGTGACGTTCGGGTTCCGGTACAGCAGAACCTTCTGGTACACCATCGGCAGGATCGCGGCCTGGGCCATGATGTCCTTGTCGATCTGCGGCCAGATGGACACGTCCTGATCCGAGGGCTGGCCCGCCGCCTGCTTGAACAGGTTGTTGATCGTCGGGTCGTTGATCTCGGAGATGTTGGTGTTGCCGCCGTTGGTGGCGATCGTGTTGCCGTTGGACAGCTCGTCCAGGAAGCCATAGCCGTCAGGCCAGTCGGCGCCCCAGCCGCCCATGTCCAGACCCAGGTCGTGGGTGTGCACGTAGGACGGGTCACCGGCGAAGTCGGTGTAGTACTTGCCGGAGGTGTAGCCGTCGAGCGTGGTCTTGATGCCGACCTGGGCCAGCGCGGCCTGCAGTGCCTGTGCCGCGGCAACCTCCTGCGGGCGGTCGGTGCGGTAGGCCAGGCCCGTGGTGAAGCCGCTGGCCTTGCCGCAAGCCGACAGCTGCTGCTTGGCAGCGGCATCGTCGCCGTTTGGCTTGGAGAGTGCGTCGTACAGGTCGAACTTCTGGTAACCGATGATGTTCGGCGGAATCACCGTGCTGGCGATATCGCCGCCCACGACCGGTCCGCCCCAGGCGTCCTGCATCGTGGTCTTGTCAGCCGCGTACTCGATGGCCTCCCGGCAGTGCAGGTTCGGGATGACCTTCTCGTTGATGTACACGAACCGCGCGAAGCCGTTGATCGGGTTGTCGGCGTCAGCGTGCTCGGTCGAGCCCGCGGTGAGAATCTTGTCGCGCACCGCGGCCGTCTGCACGCCGGTACCGGCCGCGTCGATGTCGGCGTAGTTCGACAGCAGGTTGTTGTCGATCTGGCTCTGGTTGACATTCAGGTTGAAGACGAGCTTGCTAGCCAGCTGCTTGGCCTGCGGATCGGTCGCCGGGTTCCAGTGCGGGTTCGGCACCAGCACGATCTGCTTGTTCAGCGTGTAGCTCTGGAACTCGTACGGGCCCGTCGACTCCGGGTGCAGCTGGAAGTTGGCGCCGCCGTACTTGCCGGTGTCCCACTTCTGCTCGACCGGCGTGCTCTGCGGGATCGCGTTCACGTAGTCGAAGTCCGAGAACGGCGCCGCCAGGTGGAACACGATCGTCGTCGCGTTCGGCGTGGTGATCGATGTCAGCGGCGTCTTGGACTTGTACGGACCCGCGTAGGTCGGGTCCTTCAGCAGCACCTGGTAGTAGTTCGGCCCGTTCGGCAGCACCGTCTTGGCATAGCTGCGCTCGATGCCGTACTTGACATCCTGCGAGGTGACAACGTCACCGTTCTCGAAGTGGACGTCCGGCTGGATGTGGTAGGTCCACACCAGGCCGTGGTCGCTGGCCACGCCAGGCCCGGTGGCCAGGTCCGGCACCAGGGTGTCGCCACAGGTGCCCGGGCAGGACTTGTAGGTCATCAGCTGCATGCTGTACAGCCGGACGAAGTCCCACATGAAGGCGTAGTAGGTGTTCTGGTAGTCGGTCGAGTCCGGCACGCTGCTTTCATCGAACGTCAGTGTCCCGCCCTTGTGGGTCGACGGGTTCACCACGCCGGTGAGCGCCTGGTCGTAATGCGTAGTAGCAGCCGGGGTGCTGTTGTTGCCCGACGACGAGCCGCTGCTGCCGCACGCGGCGAGCGCGAGTGCAGCGGCCGCCGTCAGCGCACCGAAGCCGTAGAGCTTGCGTGTTCTCATCGGGGGTCTAACTCCTCCTGTCGGTTACTGCATGGGGACTGGTCACGTCTGCGGGCTAGCGGGTCTTCGGGTCGAGTGCGTCGCGCAACCCGTCGCCGAAAAGGTTGAAGGCCATCACGGTCAGGAAGATCGCCAGACCAGGGATGACCATATACATGGGATCGATGTAGTAAAAGCCGTTTTGGACCGCATTAGAGAGCATCGCACCCCAGCTCGGGGTTGGCGGCACGATTCCGACACCGAGATACGACAGTGCTGCCTCGAACAGGATGTTGGTCGGGATCAGCAGGGTCGAGTAGACCAGGATCGGGCCCCACAGGTTCGGGAGTAGCTCGCGGAGCAGGATGTACGGCCCGCGGGCTCCGAGGCTCCGCGCCGCGTCCACGAACTCGCGCTCCCGAAGGGACAGCGTCTGGCCGCGGATGATGCGGCCCATGTACGGCCAGCTGAAGAAGCCGATGATGAAGATCAGCATGGTGACCCTGAGCACGTTGCCGGACAGCCCGAACGAGCTGGTCGGGATGACGCCGACGAGCGCAATCGCGAACACCAGCAGCGGGAAGGCCAGGAACACGTCCATCACCCTGGCGATCACCGTGTCAACCCAGCCACCGAAGTAGCCGGCAATGAGGCCGAAGAACACGCCGATCACCACGGCTAGCACCGTCGACAGGAAGCCGATCAGCAGCGAGATGCGGGCTCCGTACACCACCCGGGACAGCATGTCCCTGCCGGTCTGTGGCTCCACGCCGAGCGGATGCGCCAGGCTGATGCCGCCGAACGCGCCGTTGGGGCCCTGGAAGGTGGGGTTGATCAGGTTCGGGTGGTAGATATCCGGGTTCTGCACAACCAGCGGGCCGAAGATCGCGACCAGGAGCAGGATGATGATGAAGATGCCACCGCCGATGGCGACCCAGTCCCGGCGCAGCCGCAGCCACGCGATCTGACCTAGTGAGCGGCCTTCGATCCGCTTGCCAGATAGACCCTCCGGTGCCTGGGGTGTGGTATCCGACTCCGCTGCTGAGATCTCAAGCGGTGCCGCCATAACCTCGTCACTCCCGACCCGCCAGCCTTCCTGTCAGCTCCGGCCGTGCCCACCGGCCAGACCCATTACGGTGGCCCGGCTGGCATCTCCGGATCGCCGCTACGTTAGCCAGCAAGCTCGCGCAGACTTCCGGCCATTACCGCCGGCCAGTCAGCCAGGTGAGATGAAGGCACCTTGCGAAATTCCTGGTTGGAGGATGCCAAGTTTCCGGTTTGCCGCCAACCCCAGTGCCGTCGTCGTGGCTTGATTGTGACCGAATGACAATCAGCCCGCGACAGGACTGGCCGGGATTGTGGCCGACCGGGCCGGAACGGTGGAGATCATGACAAAAGGAGCTGCTGGCGCTGGCTAGCGCCCCGGCCAGACGAAACCACGGCCAGACGAGACCGGCCAGACGAGATCAGGTCAGCTAATGCCGTGGCGCTTCAGGATGTCCCGCACCTCGCCAAGATCATCTTCCTCGCCACTGGCCTTGGCGCTGCGGCCCTGGACGGCAGGGACGTTCGCAGTCGGCTGGCCGTTCGCAGTCGGCTGGCCGTCGCCGCCTGACCGCTTCCGGCGCGCGTCCTTGCGCCGCGCAGGCCGGGGCGCGTGCGGCAGCCCGCCCGATGCCACGAACAGCACCACCGCGAGCACGAGCAGGCCGACGCCGAGCCAGGCCTTCGTCGAGAACACGAAGCTGCTGGCGAACTGCACGATCGCCGACACAAGCTGGCCGATCAGCCGGACCGAATGAGTGAAGTAGGCCGCGATAGGCAGCAGCGACCACGCGATGCCGCGCAGTCCGCTGCGAGCCCCTCTCCGCCGCCAGACGAGCACACTGAGCGTCAGTCCGGCTACGGTCACGAGAATGCAGACCCAGCCGCCGATGCTTAGCCAGGTACCCACGCTCGCCTCCCCTCGCGGTCGTGCGCTCCGCCACGACCAAGGCGCGATCGCTCACATTGTCGCACATATTTGACCGGCCGGGCGTCGCTGCTCAGCGTGCGTTCTCCCGCGAAAGCCGGGCCAGGTCACCCAGAGTCACCCCGGCGAGCGAGGGCAGCACCACCCGACCCGGCCGCGCCGGGATCGGAACGACACTCGGGACCGCCACGGCCAGGTACCCGGCAGCTTCCGCCGCAGCTACCCCGTTCGGCGAGTCCTCGAGCGCGATGCAGTCGTGCGGGTCGACCCCGAGCTTGGCCGCCGCCAGCAGGTAGATCTCCGGATCCGGCTTGGCATGGGCGACGTCTGCGGCGCACACGACGACCGGGAAGGCCCCGGCCCCGAGGCGAGCCAGCACCGCGTCAACGATCTCCGGCTCGGACGAGGTGACTAGCGCGTGCGGCAGGCCGGCCGCCCGCACCTCGGTCAGGAGCTCGACCGCGCCCGGCATGACCGGAAGCGGCTGCGTGCTCAGCAAGTCGACCATCGCCTCAATCAGCCAGCGGGCTACAGCTGCCGGCGGAGCCGGCCTCGTTCCCTTGCTCAGGAGGTACCTGACGGTCGTCTCCATCGAGCCACCCACGAGCACCTGCTGATCGGACGGGGCCCAGGTCCCGCCCAGGCGCGAGATGACCTTCTCCTCCGCCAGGAACCACAGCGGCTCGGAGTCGACGAGCAGGCCGTCCATGTCGAACATGACAGCGTCGAGCACAATGTCCCCTCGTGTCGGCGCGCCTGGCACGCCATCGGTGGCGTCAGCACCCCAGCTGGGCAGCCGGTATCCAGATCGCGACATGATGGATACATCCTAGGGACGAGCGTGAATGACCCGGCGGACGCGGCGTTTCCCCGGTCGCAGCGCTCAGAACATAGGCTTGGCTTAACTGACCCGGCCGAGACCGGCCGCGAGCCGGTCGCGGCCGCGGCGCGAGGAAGGGAGGTGGCTGGCGATCGAGCTCGACGCTGTTGGCAAACTCACCTCGCCTGCGCTTATCGCTGCCTTCGAGGGCTGGAACGACGCTGGCGAGGCCGCCAGCACTGCGATCAGCCAGTTGACCTCGGCCTGGGACGCCAAGGCCATCGGCGAGATTGACCCTGAGGACTACTACGACTTCCAGGTCACCAGGCCGGTCATGGAGGTGACTGACGGTCACTCCGAGGAGCTTGTCTGGCCGACAACCCGGCTCGCGATCGCGCGGCCCCCGGACGCCGGGCGTGACCTGCTCCTGCTGCACGGAATCGAGCCGAACATGCGCTGGCGCGGGTTCACCGCCGAGCTGGTGACCGCGTTCACCGAGCTAGGCGTCGAGCTGGTCATCCTGCTCGGCGCCCTGCTCGCTGACTCGCCGCACACCAGGCCGCTGCAGGTGACGGCGGCCACCTCGGGCGCCGAGCTGGCCGCGCAGCTGCACGTCGAACCGGTCGACTACAAGGGCCCCACCGGCATCGTCGGCGTGCTCCAGCACGCCTGCGCGACGGCGGGGATGCAGTCGGTGTCACTGTGGGCTGCCGTTCCGCACTACGTCGCCCAGCCGCCGAGCCCCAAGGCGACGCTCGCGCTGCTGCGCCGCGTCGAGGACATACTGGACATCTCCTTGCCGCTGGCCGACCTCCCAGCAGAGGCTAGGGCCTGGGAACGGGGTGTGGACGAACTCGCCGAGCAGGACAGCGACGTGGCCGAGTATGTCCGCAGCCTCGAGGAGGCCAAGGATGCCACCGACCTCCCGGAGGCCAGCGGCGATGCGATCGCCAGGGAGTTCGAGCGCTACCTTCGCCGTCGCGGCGACCGGGGCGAGCACGGCCGCTGACCTGCGCCAGCCTGCCCGGCTAGATTAGCCCTGCCCCGGCTAGATCGGCGGCCAGGGAACCGCCGGCCAGTCGTCCGGCGGGTAGGGGTGCGTCTTGAGCGTGAGCAGCCGCTCGGTCCGCCGGATGGTGGCGGCTATCTCAGCAGGCGTCAGCCAGCGAGCAAGATCGGTCGCCAGGCTGCCGCTGGTGAGCAGTTCGTGCGACCGGCGGAGCGCGGAGAGCGCCGCTGGCGTGAGCTTCTTGCCGCGCCACTGCCAGAGCACCGTGCGCAGCTTGTACTCGGCGGAGAAGCACACGCCATGGTCGCAGCCGTACAGCTGGCCGCTGGCCATCGGCAGCAGGTGACCGATCTTGCGGTCGGCGTTATTCACCACCGCGTCGAAGACCGACATCTGGCGCAGCCTCGGGTCAGCGCCGCTGCGCGCGAGCTCGAGCAGGTCGACGGACTCGTCCGCGTCAACCCAGAGCTGGCACATGCCCGGCCCGAACGGCCCGTCCCGGTACACCGTGGGCGGCACGACGTCCCACCCGCCGGCTCGTGAGATCAGGTAGGCAGCTAGCTCGCGCCCGGCGAGCGTCCCATCGGGAAAGTCCCACAGCGGCCGTTCGCCTGCTACCGGCTTGTAGACGCACGTTGCCTGCCGGCCGTCGGCATGGACCGTGCAGTACATCGTCGCGTTCGAGGCATCGACGAGCCGTCCCTGGATCTCGAGCTCGCCGGCCGCAAGCAGGTGCAAGCTGGCTGCCTCGTCGGGCTGTGCGGGCTGAGAGGGCTGGGACGGCTGGGCCGGCTCGGCGGCAGACCGAGCCACCACCCCGTCTACTCCGGCACCCTCGGCGCTCGGGGTGCGCCGCTCTTTCCGCCGGGCCCTGCTGGCAGACGACGCATCAGCCATGCCCGACCCGGTGACCGTTCTGGCGCGGGCACACGTGGCCGGACGGGTCCAGCGGCTGCCCGCACAGCGGACAGGGCGGCCGCCCCTGCATGACGACCTGGATCGCCCGGCGCGAGAACGCGCGGGCGGCTTCGGCCGTTATCCGGACCCGGAGCACCGCCGGGCCATCTTCTGGAACATCGTCGGTGAGCGGCTCGAGCGGCTCCTCGCTCTCCTCCTGAGCCTCGATGATCACGCGCTCGCCGTCGTGGTCCCACGCGAGCGCGATCGCGCCGACCCGGAAGTCCTCGGTGAGCGGCAGGTCGAGCGGGCCGTCGTCAACCTCGGCGGGATCCTGCTGGGCCGCGGAATTCAGGCCGGTACGGCGCGTGACCTCATCCAGGAGCTCCTCGAGCCGCTCGGCGAGCTGGCTCACCTGGCCCTTCTCCAGCGCCACGCTAGTGATCCTGGTGCCTACCGTCGCCTGCAGGTAGAAGGTCCGCTCTCCAGGCTGGCCGACAGTACCCGCGATGAATCGCTCCGGCGGGTCGTACGAGTAGACCGGCATGACTCCTATCCTCCCGCGCCTATCTTCCTGCGCCGAAGCTGCCTGCGGGCTGCCTGCCGCAAGATCGTGCTGCGGGCGCCGCGCACTAGTTAGGCTACCGGCGCTTTAGCTCCATCAGCGCTGCCCGCTCCCCCGCCGATCTGCGCATCGGATTCTGCCCGTGCCCGTGCTTTCTGGCCAGCCAGCCCGGCCAGCGCAGCAGCGTCTCCGCCAGTGTCGTTCATCCGCAGCACGAACGGCCGCATCGTCGTGTACCTGATCACGCTGAGTGAGCACGGATCCACCTGGATCCGCTGCGAGGAGTCCAGGTGCATGCCGAGCGCGTCCGCCAGGATCGCCTTGATCACGTCGCCGTGCGAGCACACCAGGTAGGTGACATCGTTGCCGAGCTTCTCGTTCCACTCGCGGATGGCGGCGACGGCCCGCTGCTGCATGGCCGTCATTGCCTCACCATCTGGGCCGGGAAACCGCACAGCGCTCGGGTGGGCCTGGACGACCCGCCAGAGCGGATCGCGGGCCAGCTTGCGCAGTGCCTGGCCGGTCCAGTCGCCGTACTTGCATTCGCCCAGCCGGTCGTCAAGCTGCACCGCCATCGGGCCAGCGTCCTGCCGATCGCTGACCGCCTGTCCGCTAGCGATCGCCGTAGCCGTCTCGACGCAGCGTTCCAGCGGGCTGCTGACGATGGCCGCGAGCGGTACCTGCGCCAGCCTCTCAGCCAGAGCGCCGGCCTGAGCTCGTCCCCTGTCGTCCAGCGAGATCCCCGGCAGCCACCCTGTCAGTGCCTTACCGGTGGATGCCGTCAGGCCATGGCGGACCAGGAGCACCACAGTCATTGCTCGACTCTAGCTACGTGCCGGCCCTGCTCGGGCCAGGGCGCTCGGTCAGCACGAATGTCACCGATCCGAAGGACACCAGATCGCCTGCCCTGACGTGGATCGGGCTGTTCACCCGCCAGCCGTTCAGCCGCGTCCCGTTGGTAGACCCCAGGTCGGCAAGCAGCCAGCCACCTGCATCTCGCTGCAAGCTGGCGTGCCACCGCGAGACGGTCAGATCGGCGAGCGTCATATCGCAGGCGCTCTCCCGGCCAATCGTGAACCGGAGCTGCGGTCCGCCCGGCAATGTCAGGGCAGGCGGCCACCCCCGCAGCCACCTGCTGGCGACCGTCAGCCCGCGGTGCCAGCCTGCCCGGGCCATTGCGCGGATACGCCGTCGCCTGGGCAGGTCGGCGACCAGGCTGCGGAGCTCGCCGCTTGCCCGCGCGCGCAGCACCTCATCGACCCGCCAGCCGAAGGTGTCGTGGGTCAGCCGACCCTCCGCGTAACCATCACGGAGGTCGACCAAGGCCTGCTCACGCTCGGCATCGGAGATGCGGATGTGGTCCAGGCCGCGCGCACCGATGTCGTCCGGTACCACCACACCTGGATTATCGGGCCGGACCTGCGCCGCGACAACCCGGGCCGGTGGCTAATGCAGCCGGACGCGCGGGTCTAGGACCGCGTACAGGATGTCGACCACCATGTTGGCGATCACGACGCCTGCGGAGGCGACCAGGACGATGCCCATGATCAGCGGCAGGTCCTGCTCCTGGATGGCGCGGATCGCCGTATAGCCGAGCCCCGGCAGCCCGAACACCGTCTCGGTGACGATCGCGCCGCCGACAAGCGTGCCGACGTCCAGGCCGAACTGGGTCACGATCGGCGTGAGGGAGGCCCGCAGGTTGTGCCGGATGATGACCCGCCGCTCGGGCATGCCCTTGGATCGCGCGGTCCTGATGTAGTCCTCGCCGAACACGTCCAGCATCGAGCCGCGGGTCAGCCGGGTATAGGTGGCAGCCGAAACTAGCGCGATCGTGAACCACGGCAGGATCAGGATGTGCGCCCAGCTCAGCGGGTTCTGGCTGAACGGTATCCAGTTGTCGGGCGCCGGGAAGATCGGCACGTTGTGCGTGGTCAGGTACGAGTAAAGGATCAGGATGAGCAGCAGACCGAGCACGAACGTCGGCATCGAGTAGAAGAACAGTGCCTGCGTGGTGAAGGTCCGGTCCATGATTGACCGGGTCCTGACCGCGGACAAGATGCCGGTCGCCAGGCCCATGAGCAGCCATAGGGTCGCTGCGCCGATCACAAGCGAGATCGTGATCGGCAGCGCTGCCTTAATCGTCGTGGTCACCGGCACGTGGTTGTAGTAGTCAAAGCCGAGATTGCCGTGCAGCAGTCCGGACAGGTAGTGCCAGTACGCGTCGTACCAGGGCTTATTCAGGTACAGCTGGGATGCGATGCGGTTGACCTCGGACTGCGGGGCGGCCTTGCCGGCCAGCGTCCGGGCCACGAACTGCGGGCCAGGGCCGAGAAAGAAGATCACGAATACGGTGAACGTCATTAGCACGAGCACCAGCGCGCCCTGCAGGACGCGGCGGATCAGGAAACGGGCCACTGCATGCTCCTAGACGTAGAGGTCGCCGCGAGGATCAAAGGCATCCCTGACCCCGTCGCCGAAGATGTTGAAGGCCAGCGTGGTGATCAGCAGCGCCGCACTCGGGAAGACGAGGTACCACCACGGGCCGTACAGGAACATCGTGGACGCATCCGAGATCATCTGCCCCCAGTCGGCCGTCGGCGGCTGAACGCCGACGCCGAGGAACGACAGCGTGGCCTCGCCGACGATGGTCGCCGGGATCAGCAGCGTGCTGTAGACGATCAGCGGAGCGAGCAGGTTCGGCAGGATGTCGATGAACATGATCCGCCACGGCCCGGCACCGAGCGCTCTGGCGGCCTCGATGTACTCCTTCTCCTTGATCGACAGCACCTGGCCACGAACGATACGGCCGACCGTCGCCCAGCCGAAGAAGCCGAGCACGATGATCACGATAGGCAGGCCGGGGCCGATGAACCCGAAGATCGGATGGACCACGGCCACCGAGAACAGCGAGATCGCGAACAGCAGGAACGGCACGGCGAGCAGCCAGTCCATGAACCTGGCCAGCACAGAGTCGATGACTCCGCCGAAGTAGCCCGCCGCGAGGCCGATGACCGTGCCGCCCGCGACCGTCACGGCCGTGGCAACCACACCGACGAACAGCGAGATCCTGGCTCCGTAGGCGATCCGGACCAGCAGGTCGCGGCCGAGGGAGTCGGTGCCGAGCCAGAAAGTGCTGTTGGGCCCGACTGGCAACCCGGTGGGCGTCCGGCCGATGGTGTCGAACTGCTCCATATTGCCGTGGCCGGTGATCGCCGCGAAGACCGGAGCGCCGATGGCGCACGCCACAATGAAGATGATCACGCCGAGGCAGATCATGGCGGCCCGGTCGCGGCGCAGCCGACGCCACGCCAGCACCCACGGGCTCTTGCCCTCAATCGCCTTCTGGGCCTCTGCGGCCCTTACTGCGGACGGCTCGACTGGGAGCTCGGACTCCCCGACCGCCTGGATGTCATACGTCATGACGCTTTCCCTCCTGGCCGCGCACGCTCAGGCGCCGGCGATGAGCCCAGACTCGATCACGCGCTGGTCCTCAGCGATGGACGGCTTGGACAGCGAGATGTCCTCGCCGTCTTCCACCGGGAAATGACAGGCGGCGACGTGATCCGATTCATCGCCGAGCCTCGGAGTGAGTTCGGGCTCGGTGCTGACACAGGTCGGCCTCGCCTTCGGGCAGCGCGGATGGAACCGGCAGCCGGTGGGCGGGTGGATCGGCGACGGCACGTCGCCGGCCAGGATGATTCGCTCGCGCTGCTGTGCGTGATCCGGATCGGGCAGCGGCACCGCCGACAGCAGCGCGTCGGTGTACGGGTGCCGCGGGTGCGCCCACATTCCGTCAACGGGCGATTCCTCGACGATCTTGCCGAGGTACATCACCGCCACCCGGTTGCTGACGTGCCGCACGACCGAGAGGTCGTGCGCGATGAAGACATAGGTGAGGCCGAGGTCACGCTGCAGGTCGGACAGCAGGTTGAGGATCTGGGCCTGGATCGACACATCCAGGGCTGATACCGGCTCGTCGCAGATGATGAGCTTGGGCCGGAACGCCAGCGCGCGGGCCACGCCGATCCGCTGCCGCTGCCCGCCGGAGAACTCGGCCGGGAAACGGTTGTAGTGCTCCGGGTTGAGTCCGACCAGCTCCATCAGGTGCTGGACCTGCTTCTTGCGGTCCTCGCCCCTCGCGGTCCGGTGGATGGAGAACGGGTCCCCGATGATCGAGCCCACGCGGCGGCGCGGGTTGAGCGATCCGTAGGGATCCTGGAAGATCATCTGGATCTCGCGCCGGAGCGGACGCATGCGCCGCGGCGACAGGTTGGTGATGTCCTGGCCGTCAAAAGTGATCTTGCCGCCGGTCACCGGATACAGCCTGGCCACGCAGCGGGCGAGCGTGGACTTGCCGCAGCCGGTCTCGCCGACCAGGCCGAGCGTCTCGCCCCTGCGGACCTCGAGGCTGACGTCCTCGACGGCGTGCACGTAATCGCGCTCGCCCGGCACCAGTTTGCCCGACTTTACCGGGAAGTGCTTGACCAGATTCTCCACCCGGAGCAGGACGTCGCCGTCGGCCCGGTTCGTGGTCGTCTCCATTGACATGATCAACCCTTACGCTTCGGCGCTGACCGGCAGCGACTTGTCCAGCTTGGCGCGCAGCGCCTGCCTGGCGGCGGTGTTGTGCGGCAGCCAGCACCTCGACAGATGATCGGGCGCCTCGCCAGCGATCTCGAGATTCGGCAGCTCGGTGCGGCACCGGTCCATAACGTACGGGCACCTAGCCGCAAACGGGCACCCAGCGGGAACGTTGATCGGGCTCGGCGGCGTGCCGGGAATGGCGCGCAGCCGGGCTCGCTCCCCGCCATACGCCGGCAGCGACTGCAGCAGCCCTTCGGTGTAGGGGTGATGGAAGCTCTTGAAGGCGGTGACCCTGTCGGCCTGCTCCATGATCATGCCGCCGTACATGACCACCACGTCGTCGGCAACGTCAGCGATGACGCCGAGATCGTGGGTGATGAGGATTACGGCAGTACCGAACTCCTGCTGCAGCCTGTTGATCATCTGCAGCACCTGGGCCTGTACCGTCACGTCCAGCGCCGTCGTGGGCTCATCCGCGATCAGCAGCGCCGGGTTGTTCGCCATGGCCATGGCGATCATCGCGCGCTGGCGCATGCCACCGGAAAACTGGTGCGGGTAGTCGTCGACCCGCCGGTCCGGCTGCGGTATGCCGACCAGGCCGAGCAGCTCGATTGCCCGCTTGCGCGCCCCGGCCTTGGAGATCTCCTTGTCGTGCAGGCGGATCATCTCGATGATCTGCCAGCCGACCTTGTAGAACGGGTGCAGGCTGGACAGCGGGTCCTGGAAGATCATTCCGATCTGCGCGCCGCGAACACCGGCCAGCTCGGGCTTGCTCATAGTGAGCAGGTCCCTGCCGTTGAACAGGGCCTCGCCCTGCACCACAGCGCCGCGCGTCAGTCCCATGATGGTCTGAGTCGATACGCTCTTGCCGGAGCCGGACTCACCGACGATGCCGAGGGTCTGACCGGGCTCTACCTGGAATGACACGCCCCGGACGGCCTGGACGATTCCGTCATCGGTCCTGAACGAGACATGCAGGTCTTTGACGTCGAGTAGCGCCACGCTGCACATTACCCTTCATGAAGCCCCGGGCCATTACGTGAGGAACCCGGCGAAGCCAACACAAACGCTCGACCTACGCACAGCGCCGATAACAGATTGTATCCGCCCAGTTCCCCTGCGCCAACCATCGCGCAGGGGAACTGGGCGGATCTGCTAGTTAGAACCTGACTCCGGGCTTAGCTGCCTGGCGTGCTCAGCCAGACGTTGGTCGGGTCAAAGTTCTGGATTGACGGCACGTACACAGCGTTGTGCACGAAGCTCGAGTGATAGTTGGGCTGCTGGTCCTGGGTGATCTGGTACGTGGGTGCCTGCTCGGTCACCATCACGTCCAGCTTCGCCCAGAGCTTGCCGGCGGCCACCGCGTTGGTCTGCTTCGCCGCCTGGGCGATCAGCGCGTTGACGGCTGGGTTGTTGTAGAAGGAGAAGTTGCTGCCGACCGGCGGGAACGCTGCCGAGCCAGAGTAGATCGGCCCGAAGAACGAGTCCGCGGCGTCGCCGTACCAGTCCGGGCCCCAGCCCGACATCGCGATGTCCCACGCGCCGTTCTTGGCGGTCGCCGGAACCTCGAGGTACTTGACGTACAGGTCGGCGGACGGCACCGCGAGCGCCTTGAGCTTGATGCCCGCGGCGGCCATGTCGGCCTGCATGGTCTGGAACATCTTCGGCTCGGCTGTCGACTCGGCGTTGTACAGCACCGTGAGGGTCAGGCCGTTGGGGTAGCCCGCGGCCTTCAGCAGTGACTTGGCCTTCGCCGGGTTGTAGGGGAACGGGTTGAAGTTCTTCGCCACGTACTGCGAGCCGTTGATGCCGTCGGGCAGGATGTGGTCCAGCGGCGGGCTCACCTTCGGGCCGCCCAGGTCCTGGATCAGGTGCGCCCTGTCGATCGCGTAGCTGATCGCCTGCCGCACTGGCACCTTGGTCAGCGCCGAGTTGTTGTTCGGCGAGACGGTGTTGAAGTCCAGGTACGGGTTGGATCCGAAGCTCGGGCCAAGGTTGAAGTCCTTGCCGCCGGACTGCATCTGGGCGATCAGGCCCGGAAGCGAGGCCTCCGGCGGGAAGGAGTTGAACTCCATGCCGCCTGCCGCGGTGTTGGCCTGCAGGACCTGCTGCACGGTGATCGGGTTGCCAGTCTCGCTGATGTTGATCGCGTTGACATACGCCTTGCGGATCGGGTCAGTCGACGCGTTCCAGGCCGGGTTCCGCACGAGCGAAATTGACTTGGTCGCCACGTAGGACTTGATCTCGTACGGGCCGTCAGCGTACTGGTGCGTCTCCGAAGCCGTGCTGCCCGGCAGGTAGTTGAGGCTCTCTATCGGCGCGGGGTTGAACGCCGGCAGGGTCAGCATGTCCGGGAAGTACGTCGTCGGCTGCGTCAGGTTGTAGGTGACCGAGTTCCCGCTGGAGGTGACGCCGGAGATGTTGTGCGTCTCGATGTACTTCTTGATCGCCGAGACCGACGTCGGCGAGACCTTGGCAAAGCCAGCGCAGAACTCGTTGTAGCCCACGATCAGGTTCGCGAAGTCCGGACGCCCGCCGAAGCTGGTCGGCGTCGGGTTACAGGACCGCTTCAGGCCCAGCACCGCGTCGGCGCCGCTGACCTGCCGGGCCGGCATGGTGTTCCAGTCCGCGCCGGTCCGGATGGTGATCGTGTAGGTCAGGCCGTTGTTGCTGATGACGGCCGGGCCGGTGGCCAGGTCGGGAGCAACGGTCTCGACCTTGTTCGGCACGGCCGGGTATGCGTACAGGCCGCGCAGGTACATGCGCTGCAGCAGATAGCCAATGGTGTAGTAGCTGGCGTTGTAGTCCACCCAGTCGACGTCACCATCGCCGAGCATGTTCAGCGTGCCGCCCTTTTGCGGAGCGCCGGCGCCCGGGTTCAGGCCCTGCAGTCCGCTAGTGAGCGACACGGTGGTCTTGTTGTTCGTAGTCCCTGAGCTGCCGCAAGCAGCGGCGGCCATCGCAAGCACTGCCATGCCAGCGACGACCAGAGAACCCCGTGTGCGTATCCGCATCGTTGCTCTCTCCTCCTTCTCCTTAGTGGTCCGCAACCGACCTCACGGCCCGGACTGCGGGGGCGGGGGGCCCCGGCACAACGGCGTGCCAATAGGCGGCCGTGCGGTGATCTTACGTCCGGAACGTCCGTGCTCTGTTCAGCAAGTTCAATCGTGATCCGACGGTGACCTGCCGCTTATCGGACCGCAACGAGCCGGGCAGGGCTCGGCGCTAGCGCACCGAACTCCCGCGCTACCAGGGGCTCGGCCCGGTCAGGCCCCCATCGCGTGCGTGCCGCCGTCGACGTGCACGATTTCACCCGTTGTAGCCGGGAACCAGTCTGAGAGCAATGCCACACAGCCGCGCGCGGGCGGCTCGGCGTTGCCGAGGTCCCAGCCGAGTGGCGCACGCTGCGACCAGACTCCCTCAAATCGATCGAAACCGGGAATACTTCGCGCTGCGATCGTCCTCACCGGCCCGGCGGACACCAGGTTGACGCGGATCCCCTGCGGACCGAGATCGCGGGCCAGATACCGCGCCGTGGACTCGAGTGCGGCCTTGGCGACGCCCATCCAGTCGTAGCCCGGCCAGGCCACGGTGGCGTCGAAGTCCAGCCCGACGATGGCCCCGCCAGGCTGCATGAGCGGCAGCGCCGCCATCGCGAGCGACTTCAGTGAGTACGCCGACACGTGCAGCGCCGCCGAGACGTCCGGCCACGGCGTCTGCAGGAAGTTGCCGCCAAGCGCGCTGGCGGGCGCATTGCCGATGCTGTGCACTACGCCGTCGAGACCGTCCACATGCTGCGAGACCCGCTCGGCCAGCGAGGCGAGCTGACCCTCGTCGGTCACGTCCAGCTCGAGCACCGGCGGCGGGTCCGGCAGCCGCTTCGCGATCCGCTCGACCAGGCTGAGCCGGCCGAAGCCGGTCAGCACCACCCGCGCGCCCTCCTGCTGGGCGATGCGCGCGACGTGGAACGCAATCGACGCGTCGGTGAGAACCCCGGTGATCAGGATCCGCTTGCCGTCCAGGATGCCCATGGCGGGTACCTCCGCTAAGTCGGGGAACGAGGCCGTTAGTGGCCCATGCCGAGTCCGCCGTCGACCGGCAGCACGGCGCCGGTGATGTAGCCGGCGTCGGGACTGGCCAGGAAGGCCACGGCCGCCGCCACCTCGTCCGGCTCGGCGTACCGGTGCAGCGGCACGCCGGCCAGGATCGCCGCCCGCTGCTCGTCGGTCAGCACGGCGGTCATGTCGGTATTGACGAAGCCGGGGGCAACTACGTTGACCGTGATGTTCCGGCTGGCAAGCTCGCGCGCCAGCGACCGGGCGAAGCCGACGAGTCCCGCCTTCGACGCGGCATAGTTCGCCTGCCCGGCGGAGCCGAGCAGGCCGACGACCGAGGAGATCAGGATGATCCGGCCGCGGCGCATCCTGATCATGCCGCGCACGGCCCGCTTGGTCACCCGGTAGGCGCCCGTCAGGTTCGTATTGAGCACGTCGGCGAAGTCGTCCTCGCTCATCAGCGCCAGCAGCTGGTCCCGGGTGATTCCGGCGTTGGCGACCAGGACTTCGACCGGTCCGCCGTTCGCCTCCTCGGCGAGGGTGAACGCAGCGTCCACCTGAGCGGTATCCCGGATATCGCAGGCAGCGACAGTGAGTCCGTCGACCGGCTCGCCGGACCTGGAAGTGACGACGACGTTGTCGCCGCCGCCCGCCAGCCGCCGGGCGATGGCCAGGCCGATGCCGCGGTTACCGCCAGTCACCAGTACGGAACGGCCCATCTGCGCTCACTGCCTCCCAGTCTCGCGCGTACAGCCTCGCGCAATGCGGTCGCCCAGCGAGCGTACCGGTCACGGCCCGTCGCCGCAGCCTGGGATAAGTTGGCGAGTCGTGGACCATAAGCAGAACTCGCCGTCCGATCCGGCCGGCGGCTCGGGCCGGATCGACCCGGAATTTCTCGCCCACCCCTTGCGTGAGCTGGCTGACGCCGCCTTGACGCGAGCCGCGCAGCTGGGCGCCTCTCATGCCGATTTCCGCGCGGAGCGCATCAGGGGCCAGCAGATCGGCCTGTCCGACGGCAACCTGGAGACGCTGTTCGATTCAGATGACCTGGGCCTCGCAGTACGGGTCGTGGTTGACGGCACGTGGGGATTCGCCTCGGCCGTCGGCCTCACGCCGGCCGCGGCGGCTCAGGCTGCGGCCGAGGCGGTCGATGTCGCCAGGGTCGCCGCGGCAATCAACTCCGAGCCGATCGAGCTGGCCGACGAGCCGGCCCACGGCGAGGTGACCTGGCTGTCCGCCTACCAGGTCGATCCCTTCGGCATCAGCGTCGGGGAGAAGATGGCGCTGCTGGCCGACTGGAGCCGACGGCTGCTCGCGGCTGCCGGCGTCAGCCATGTTGACGCTTCGCTGCTGCAGGTCAAGGAGTGCAAGTTCTACACCGACGGTGCCACCACGGCGCTGCAGCAGCGCGTCCGGCTGCACCCCTCACTGACCGCCGTCGCGGTCGGGGCGGACGGGCGCTTCGAGACGATGCGCACGCTGGCGCCTCCAGCCGGGCGGGGCTATGAGTACCTGACCGGGACTGGCTGGGACTTCCCCGCCGAGCTCGCCGAGATACCCGAGCTGCTGGCGGCCAAGCTCGCCGCGCCGTCGGTGCAGGCCGGTCGCTACGACCTGGTGATCGACCCGTCCAACTTGTTCCTGACCATCCACGAGTCGATCGGGCATGCGACCGAGCTGGACCGCGCGCTCGGCTATGAGGCCGCTTACGCGGGGACGTCCTTCGCTACCTTCGACAAGCTCGGCAGCCTTCGGTACGGCTCGCCCGTCATGCATGTCACCGGGGACCGCACCGCAGAGCACGGCCTGTCGACCATCGGCTACGACGACGAGGGTGTCGCCGGTCAGTCCTGGGACCTGATCGCCGACGGCGTGCTGACCGGCTATCAGCTCGACCGCCGGATGGCCCGGCTGAAGGACATGGGCCGCTCCAATGGCTGCGCGTTCGCCGACTCCCCCAGCCACATGCCGATCCAGCGCATGGCGAACGTCTCGCTCCAGCCGGCGGCCGGCGGTCCGTCGACCCAGGAACTGATCGCGGGCGTCACCGACGGCATCTATATCGTCGGCGACAAGAGCTGGTCGATCGACATGCAGCGCTACAACTTCCAGTTCACCGGTCAGCGGTTCTTCCGGATCAGGAACGGCCAGCTGGCCGGCCAGCTGCGGGATGTGGCTTACCAGGCGACGACAACTGACTTCTGGAACTCCCTGGAGGCCGTCGGCGGGCCGCAGACGTACGTGCTCGGCGGAGCGTTCAACTGCGGTAAGGGCCAGCCCGGCCAGATCGCGCCGGTCAGCCATGGCTGCCCGTCGGTGGTCATGCGGGGCATCCGGATTCTCAATACCGCCGAGGAGGCCGGAGCATGACGCAGTACTCGCCCCAGGACGCTGTCGAGCAGGCCCTGCAAGCTGCCACGTGCGATGACTGCATCGTCATCGCTGACGAAAGCTCCTCGGCCAACCTGCGCTGGGCCGGCAACACGCTGACCACGAACGGAGTGTCCAGGTCCCGCCAGCTGACGGTCATCGCGATCAGCCGGGGCAGCGGCGGGGCCAGGGTTGGCGTCATCTCCCGGGCGGGAGTCACCGACGCCCAGATCCCGGACATCGTGGCCGAGGCCGAGCACGAGGCGGCCGACGGCGCTCCGGCCGAGGACGCTCAGCCGCTCGTCCGGCCTACCGGATCCGGCGCCGGCTGGGATCAGCCACCTGCTGCAACCGAGATCGGCGTGTTCACCAGCTTCGCCCGCGAGCTTGGCGGCGCCTTCGAGACCGCGGCCAGCGGTGGCAGGAAGCTGTACGGTTTCGCAGAGCACGAGCTGACCTCGACGTATCTCGGCACATCGACCGGCCTGCGGCTGCGCCATGACCAGCCGACCGGGCGGCTCGAGCTGAACGCCAAGTCGGCCGACCTGGCGAGGTCGGCCTGGGCCGGCGCCGGCACGCAAGACTTCGCCGACGTCGACGTCAGCTCGCTCGAGGCTGGACTAGCCCAGCGGATCGGCTGGGCCGAGCGGTCCGTGGAACTCCCAGCAGGCCGCTACGAGACGATCCTGCCGCCGACGGCCCTGGCTGACCTGATGATCTACATGTACTGGTCGGCAGGCGCTAAGGATGCCCTCGACGGCCGGACCGTGTTCAGCAAGCGGGGCGGCGGCACCAGAATCGGCGAGCGCCTGGCCAGCCTGCCATTGTCACTGCATAGCGATCCTGCGGCACCCGGTCTGGGCAGCGCTCCGTTCGTCATCGCGCATGCCTCTAGCCGCGAGTCGTCAGTGTTCGACAACGGGCTCTCTAAAGGCCACACCGACTGGATTGCAAATGGCACCCTCGCCGCGCTCACCCAGACCCGGTACACGGCCCACCTGTCTGGCCAGCCGGCGACCCCGGCCATCGACAACCTGATCATGGACGTTCCCAGCCCGGCCGGTTCGCTCACCGATCTGGTCAGCAAGACCAGCCGCGGCCTTCTGCTGACGTGCCTGTGGTACATCCGCGAGGTCGACCCCCAGACGCTGCTGCTGACGGGGCTGACTCGCGACGGGGTTTACCTAGTGGAGAACGGCGAGGTAACGGCGGCAGTGAATAACTTCCGGTTCAACGAGAGCCCAGTTGGCATGCTCAGCCGGATCACAGAGGCAGGCATCACGACGCCGACGCTGCCGCGAGAGTGGAACGACTACTTCACCAGGGCGGCCATGCCGCCGGTCCGGGTGGAGGGCTTCA